>Ga0008835_100262_pt1 | contig 59695 bp, 58 predicted proteins | sample HotLakConsoUCCRE_FD_62215 | JGI IMG/M metagenome (GOLD analysis project Ga0008835, IMG submission 62215) | Hypersaline microbial mat communities from Hot Lake, Washington, USA - Hot Lake Consortium UCC-RE (Hybrid Assembly) ... | reverse complement strand
AACCCGATGACCTTCATCACGGCAGGACGCGATGTTTTCTAAATCAAAGATCAATGAACCCGGGCCGAAGTCCTCAGGTGCCGACACCGGCACCGCCGCGACCTCCTCCGATACGAAATCCAGCCCCAAATCGGGATCAGACATGTCGACCACGCCCAACCCGTCTCCGAAATCCAAGCCCAATCCGTCGATCCTGAGTTCGGATCTGACGATCACCGGCAACATGCGCACCACCGGTGACATCCAGGTCGAGGGCACGGTTCAGGGCGACATCCGCGCGCATCTGCTGACCGTCGGCGAGACCGCGAACATCGAGGGCGAGATCGTCGCCGACGACATCGTCGTGACCGGCCGCGTCGTCGGCAAGGTGCGCGGCCTCAAGGTGCGCCTGACCTCCACCGCGCGGGTCGAGGGTGACATCATCCACAAGACCATCGCGATCGAGAGCGGCGCCCATTTCGAAGGCTCGGTCCAGCGCGCCGAAGACCCGCTGTCCACCGGCGGCCAGAACTCTGCCGGCATGCAGCGCCCGGCCTCCTCGCCCGCCCCCGCCGTGCCGCGGCCGGCCGCGGCCGGCCCCTCGCCGATGTCCGACACCAAGCAGTCCTGATCCGCCGCAGCGGATCGGACGTGACGACAGCCGGGCCCTCGGGTCCGGCTTTTTCATGCGCCCTGTCCTGGGGCGTGCCTCAGTCCTGCGGCACCAGGGCGGCGCGGTAGATGTGCCAGGTCGCGTGCCCCAGCACCGGCAGCACGACGAACAGGCCCAGCAGCCCCGGCACCATCCCCAGGAAGGTCAGCCCGGCGATGATCGCACCCCAGGCCAGCATCACGCCCGGGTTGCGCCGCACCACCGCGACCGAGGTCACCATCGCGGTGACGAAATCCAGCTCCTTGTCCAGGAGCAGCGGCAGCGACACCGCGGTCAGGCAAAACAGCACCACCGCGAAACCCGCCCCGAAGACGGTGCCCACCGCCAGCATCATCAGCCCCTCGGGCTGCACCAGATAGGCATAGGACGAGGTGACATTGGTCAGCGCCGAGGGCCCCAGGAACAGCGCGAACAGCATGTGGGCGAAGAACGACCAGAACAGGAAATAGACGATGATCACCCAGGCCATCGACGGCAACTGCCGGAGCCGCTGGCGCCAGATCACCCCGAAGATGTCGTTGCGCCGCCACTCCGCCTGCCCCGCCTCGAGCCGGCGCGACACCTCGTAGAGGCCCACGGCCAGGAACGGGCCCAGAAGCGGAAAGCCGACACTGATCGGGATCGCCCACCAGATCTGGTCGGTGATGAAGAGAAAGACGTAGAGCAGCCAGCCGCCGACCACATAGACATGGGCAAAGAACAGGCCCATCATCGGCTTGCGGCGGTAGTCGCGCAGCCCGGCCCGCAAGGCGGTGCCGATGTCGCGAAACCGCATCTCGCGCACCGCGGGCACCTTCGACGCCGCGATCTGTCCTGCCGTATCCGTCATGCGCCCCCCTTGCGCCACCCTGCGTGGCGGCCTCGGCCCGAGTCTATGCCGCGTCGGGGCCGACCCGCCAAGGGGGATCAGGCCCCGGGCAGGCGCGCCCCCGGCCAGTCGGTCGCGTCGTGATACGCCCGCCCCAGCGCCAGGATCGTCGCATCCGCCCCCGGCGCGCCGATCAGCTGCACCCCCGCGGGCAGGCCCGCAGTCCCGAACCCGGCCGGCAGCGCCAGCACCGGCAACCCGGCGAGGCTGGCGGGCACCACCACCTCCATCCAGCGGTGATAGGTGTCCATGACGGTGCCGCCGATCGCCTCGGGCCAGCGCGCGTCCACCGGGAAGGGCCAGACCTGCGTCGCAGGCAGCACCACCGCGTCGTAGCTTTCGAACATCTCGCGTGCCGTCGCCAGCCAGGCGGCCCGCGTCTCTGCCGCCCATTCGACCTCCGCCACCTTGCGGGCGAACCCGTGGCTGATCTCCCATTTCGCCTGCGCGGGCAACTGCGCCTGCTCGGCCTCGTCACGCCAGTGCGGCCCCAGCGACATGGCGACGGCGAACTGGCGCAGGATCGCCCACGCCTCCCACAGCGCGGTGGCGGGATAGGGCGGCGCCACCGGCTCCACCGCCCAGCCCAACCCCTCCATCGCCGTCAAAGCCGCCTCGCATTGCGCCAGCAGGCCCGCCTCCATCGCATAGGCGCCGCCCCAGTCGCCCAGCCAGCCGATCCGCGGCTGGCGAGGCGCCTTGCCCGATCCGGGGCGGTAGACCCCGTCAGACAGTGTCGCCAGCAGTGCCTCGAGGTCGAGGATGTCGCGCGCCATCGGCCCGTCGGTCGACAGCCGGTGCTGGATCGCGCCATTGCGCGCCTCGCCCGGCACCAGCCCCGCCGTGGGCCGGAAGCCGTAGACGTTGTTCCAGGCCGCCGGGTTGCGCAGGCTCCCCATCATGTCGGACCCGTCCGCCACCGGCAGCATCCTGAGCGCCAGCGCCACCGCCGCCCCCCCCGAGGAGCCGCCGGCCGACCGCGACAGGTCGTAGGGGTTGCGCGTCGGCCCGAACACCGTGTTCACCGTGTGCGAGCCAAGCCCGAAGGCCGGCACGTTGGTTTTGCCGATCACGATGGCGCCCGCGGCCCGCAACCGCCGCGCCAGCCCGTCATCGACCGTGGGCACATGATCGCGGAGCAGCGGCGAGCCCCGCGTCGAGCGCACCCCGCGCACGTCGACCAGATCCTTGATCGCCACCGGCACCCCGTGCAGCCAGCCCTCGGGCGGCATCGCCTCGGCCAGCCGCGCCTCGCCCATCAGCGCCTCGCGGTCGCGCAGGCTGACGATGGCGTTGACCGGCCCGTTCACCGCCTCGATCCGGCCCAGCACCGCGCGCATCACGTCGACGGGCGACACCTCGCGCCGCGCGATCAGCCCCGACAGGGCGGTTGCTCCAAGCTGCCACAGCTCACTCATCGCGCGTCCCCGCCCCCTTCATCTTGGCCGAAAAACTCCCGCCGGAGGCTCCCGCACCTGCCCCCGGCGCAACCGTCCGGCCCGACGACCCCAGCCGCCACAGGCACCGATCGCGCGCGCGAGCGGCCCCGACAGGGTGCCCGAGCAAGGGCGACCCCCGTCCCGTCAGTCGCCCGCCTGCGCCTCGGCGCGGCTCTTGCCCGACAGGTCCATCGCCAGCACGCTCGCCATCAGCCCGTCCAGATCGCCGTCGAGCACGCCGCCGGTGTCGCTGGTCTCGTGGCCGGTGCGCAGATCCTTCACCATCTGGTAGGGCTGCAGCACGTAGGAGCGGATCTGGTTGCCCCAGCCCGCGTCGCCCTTGTTCTCGTGCGCCTCGTTGATCGCCGCGTTCCGGCGGTCCATCTCCATCTGGTAGAGCTTCGATTTCAGCGCCTTCATCGCGATGTCGCGGTTCTGGTGCTGCGACTTCTCCGAGCTGGTCACCACGATCCCGGTCGGCATGTGGGTGATGCGCACGGCCGAATCCGTCGTGTTCACATGCTGTCCGCCCGCGCCCGAGGAGCGGTAGGTGTCGATGCGGATGTCGGCCTGGTTCACCTCGATCTCGATGTTGTCGTCGATCACCGGGTAGACCCAGACCGACGCGAAGGAGGTCTCGCGCGTGCCCTTGCCGAAGGGCGAGATGCGCACCAGCCGGTGCACGCCGCTCTCCGACTTCAGCCAGCCATAGGCGTTCGGCCCCTTGACCTGGAACACCACCGACTTGATCCCGGCCTCCGTACCCGGGCTCATGTCCTGCTGGTCGACCTCGTAGCCATGCGCCTCGGCCCAGCGGACATACATCCGGCTCAGCATCTGCGCCCAGTCGCAGGCCTCGGTGCCGCCGGCGCCGGCGTTGATCTCGAGGAAGGCGTCGTTGCCGTCGGCCTCGCCGTCGAGCAGCGCCTCCAGCTCCTTGGTCGCCGCCAGCTTCACCAGATCGGCCAGCGCCGCCTCCGCCTCGGCCACCACCTCGGCGTCATCCTCGGCCTCGCCCATCTCGATCAGCTCGACATTCTCCTCCAGCCCGCGCCGGATCGCCTCGTGGGTGCCCAGCTTGTCGACCAGCGCCTGCCGGTCGCGCATCAGCTTCTGCGCGCGGGCGGGGTCGTTCCACAGGTCGGGGTCTTCCACGCGGGCGTTGAATTCCTCGAGCCGGTGCTGCGCCGTGTCCATCCCGAGCCGCTGCCCCAGAAGGGTCAGGGATTTGCGGATCTTCTCGATATGCGATTGCGTCTCGGCGCGCATGGGCGGGGCCTCTCCTCTTCGTCAGGGGTGGGATATATCAGCCCCTTGCGCCATCACAAGGCCGCGCGCCGACTTGGGGGGCCGACATGGGCGCAGGTCGGGTGCGCCTTCGGGCGCGCCGGCCCGCGCTAGTAGAGCCCGCCGGAACTGAGCGTGCCGAAGCCCGACTGCGTCGGCACCCGCACCGCCTCTCCGGTCGAGGTGGTCACGGTCTGGTCGCCGTCCTCGCCCGGCGCGCCATCCTCGCCCGCGCCGTAGAGCGGCAGGTCCGAGCCCATGCCCCAGCCGCCGTCGATGATCGACAGCAGGCCGTAGTAGGGCTCCTCGCCCTCGCGGAACAGCTCGTAGACCACGTTGGCGCCCTGGGCGCCGTCGGGCAGGCGCTGGCCCGAATAGCGGTCGATCGGGAAGAACGCGCCGCCATCGGGCACCGCGAAGGCGCCGCCGCCATATTCCGCGATCGCTTCTTGCATGAACTCGTTGAACACCGGCCCGCACATGCCGCCGCCCGAGGCGCTTGAGCCCAGGGGCTGCGGCTGGTCGTAGCCGATGTAGCAGCCCGCCGCGATGGACGAGGTGAAGCCCACGAACCACACGTCGCGCGCATCGTTGGTGGTGCCGGTCTTGCCCGCCGTCGGCACCGGCAGGTTCACCGTGCCCGAGGCCGTGCCGCGGTCGACCACGCCGCGCATCATCGAGGTCAGCTGATAGGCGGTGATCGGGTCGATCACCCGCTCGCGGTTCGACATGATCGCGGGCGCGAGCCCCGGATCGAGCGAGGCCAGCTCGCAATCGGGGCATAGCCGCTGGTCGTGGCGGTAGACGGTGTTGCCCCAGCGGTCCTGGATGCGGTCGACCAGCGTCGGCTCCACCCGCTCGCCGCCATTGGCGAACATCGAATAGGCCGCGACCATGCGAAACAGCGTGGTTTCCTGCGAGCCGAGCGAATTGGCGAGGAAGGGCTGCATGTCGTCGTAGACGCCGAAGCGCTCGGCGTAGCGCGACACGGTTTCCATGCCCACGTCCTGCGCCAGCCGCACGGTCATCAGGTTGCGCGACATCTCGATCCCGGTGCGCAGCGGCGCCGGGCCGTAGAACCGGTTCGACGCGTTCTGCGGGCGCCAGATCCCCTCGCCGGTGTCGACCTCGATCGGCGCGTCGATGACGATGGTGTTGGGGCTGTAGCCGCTGTCGAGTGCTGCGGCATAGACGAAGGGCTTGAAGCTCGATCCGGGCTGGCGCGTCGCCTGGGTGGCGCGGTTGAACGACGACTGCTGATACGAGAACCCGCCCTGCATCGCCAGCACGCGGCCCGTGTACACGTCCATCGCCATGAAGCCGCCCTGCACCTCGGGCACCTGCCGCAGCGTCCAGCGCAGGAAGCTTCCGTCGCTGTCGCGGGTCATCGGGCGCACATGCACCACGTCGCCCACGTCCAGCAGGTCGCCGGCCACGCGCGCCTGCGCGCCGCGGTTGCCGTCGGCATCGACGGGCCGGGCCCAGGTCACGTCCTCGGCGGGGATGAAATGGCCGTCCGCGTCTTCCTCGACGCCCTCGATCCCGATCCGGGCCGAGCTGTCGCCGACCTCCAGAACCACCGCGGCCGACCAGCCCTCGATGTCGCGCGCGATCTCGGCATCGGCCAATGCCGCGCGCCAGCTGTCCTCGTCCTCCAGCAGCGCGGGGTCGATGGTGTCGACCGGCCCGCGCCAGAGCCCGAGGTTGCGGTCGTAGCGTTCCAGCGCCCGGCGCAGCGCGCGCGCGGCGACGCCCTGCAGGCTTTCGTCCATCGTGGCGCGCACGGTGTAGCCGCCGGAAAAGAAGTCATCCTCGCCGTATTCCGCGCTCAGCTGGCGGCGGATCTCGTCGGTGAAATAGTCGCGCGGCGGGATGGCGGTGCGGTAGGGCTCGATATGGCCGCCCTGCACGGTTTCCAGCGGCAGGGCCAGGGTGCGCTCAAGCTCCTCGGCGGTGATGTAGCCGTTGTCGTGCATCTCGCGCAGGACGTAGTTGCGCCGCCCGATGGAGCGGTCGTAGTCGCGCACCGGGTGGAAGTTCGACGGCGCCTGCGGCAGCGCGGCGAGATAGGCCACCTGTTCCAGCGTCAGGTCCTCGAGGGTGGAATTGAAATAGGTCTGCGCCGCGGCGGCCACGCCGTAGGAGTTCTGCCCGAGAAAGATCTCGTTCAGGTACAGCTCCAGGATGCGCTCCTTGCTCAGCGCCCGTTCGATCCGGGCGGCAAGGATGATCTCGCGCACCTTGCGCTCGATGGTGCGCGAGCCGTCGAGCAGGAAGTTCTTCATCACCTGCTGGGTGATGGTCGAGGCGCCGCGCACGTCGCGGCCGCGGCTTTGAACCGCCTCGTAGAAGGCGGCGGCGATGGCGCGCGGGTCGTAGCCGCCATGGTCGTAGAAATTCCGGTCCTCGGCGCTGATGAAGGCCTGCGCCACACGGTCGGGGATCTCTTCGGCCGGCACGAACAGGCGCCGTTCGGCGGCGAATTCATCGACGATCATGCCCTCGCGGGAATAGATGCGGCTGATCGTCGGCGGAGTGTAGTTGGCCAGCGCCTCGGTGTTGGGCAGATCGCGGGAATACATGTACAAGATGCCGCCCACGGCGATGCCCACGGCGATGATGCCAAGCGTCACGGCGGAGAAGATCGCGCCGAAAAAGCCAATGATGAATCGGATCATGTGGGGCCGCCCGCCGTCTGAGTTGACGACATATACCTTTGACCGCCGACACGATCAAATCCCTTGCGCGGGTTTCCGCCCCCGAAATCCCGGCTATGGTGCCGGCATGACCGGCCCCGACGACATCTTGCCCGCCTACGAGCGCGAAGCCGCCCGCTGGGCGCGCGAGCGCAACCGCACGCTGTGGGAGGAACCGGCGCTGCAGGCCACGGTCGCGGGGCGCGCGCCGGGCCTTGCGGTGCTGGATCTGGGCTGCGGCGCGGGCGAGCCGATCGCGGCCTGGTACGCCGCGCGCGGCGACCGCGTCACCGGCGTCGACGGCGCGGCGGCCATGATCACGGAATTTTGCGCGCGCCTGCCCGGGGCCGAGGCGATCCTGGCCGACATGCGGGGGCTGTCGCTCCACCGCCGCTTCGACGTGATCGTGTCGTTCAACGCGCTGTTTCACCTGTCGCCGGCGGATCAGCGCGCGATGTTTCCCGTCTTCGCCGCCCATGCCGCGCCGGGCGCGCGCCTGCTGTTCACCTCGGGGCCGGCGGCGGGCGAAGCCATCGGCCGCGTTGGCGACAGCCCCGTCTACCACGCCAGCCTGTCGCCGGAGGACTACCGCCGCCTGCTGGCCGGGGCCGGTTTCGACGTGCTGTGGTTCCGCCCCGAGGATGCGACGCTCAAGGGCCATTCCGTCTGGCTGGCCGAGGCGCGCGCCTGACGCCTACTGCCGCGCCAGCGCCATGCGCGCGGCATCGGCATCGGCCCAGGCCAGGACCCCCTCGACCAGCGCCGCCTGCATCGCCGCACGCCAGTCGTCATCGAGGATGTTGGCAAGATCGTGTTCGTCGGACATGAAGCCGATTTCCAGCAACACCGACGGAATGTCGGCCGCGCGCAGCACGGTGAAGCCCGCCTCGCCCTGGGGTTGGGAATGCAGCCGCAGCCCCGCCGCGCCGATCGTCTCCACCACGGTCCCGGCAAAGGCCACGCTGCGCGGCGCGGTCTCGAGGCGCGCAAGATCCATCAGCACGCCTGCCACCACGTCGTCGGCCCCGTGCAGGTCGATGCCCTGCACCAGATCGGCGCGGTCGTGCTGTTCGGCCAGGGCCTCCGCCGCCGCATCCGAGGCGGTTTCCGACAAGGTGTAGACGGTCGCGCCCCGCGCCCGCCCCTCGGCCAGCGCATCGGCGTGGATGGAAATGAAGAGATCGGCATCGGCGGCGCGCGCCAGCGTCACCCGCGTCGGCAGCGGCACGAACGTGTCGGCGTCGCGGGTCAGCACCACCTCCACCCGCCCGGTGCGGCGCAGCGCGTCGCGCAATTCGCGCGCGAAGGTCAGGACGAGGTCGGCCTCGGTATGGTTGCCGCGCACGGCGCCGGGATCGACGCCGCCATGGCCGGGGTCGAGCACCACGGTGACGCGCCCGTCGCCGCCGCGCCCCGCGACCTCGGGCTGGGTCGCGGCGGGCCTTGCCGCGTCGGGCGGGCTGCCTGCGGCTGCGCGGAACGCGTCGTCGCTGGCGGGCACGAGGCGCAGCTCGACGCGGGCACGCCCGGTCGCCTCGTCGGTGGTCATCGCGGCGACGGCGGGAACCATGGGCGCGCTCAGCGACAGCACCAGACGCGACCAGCCCGCCTCTCGCGCCGGCCCGGCGGCAAGCGTCGCGATGCCCTCGGGCAGGACTGCCGCCTCTGGCCAGTCGCCGAAGGCCAGCTCGCGGAAATCCACCACCACCCGCGCCGGATCGGCCAGGGTGAAGACGCGGAACGGCACCGGCTGGCTCAGGCCGAGGGTCATCGTCACGCCGTCTTCGTCGCCGATGATGGCGCTGTCTTCGGAGATCAGGCGCGACAGCGCGCCAAAGCCCTGCGCGGACGCGGCAAGGGTGAAGGCGCACACGGCGATTGCCGCGAGGATCGGGGTCAGCACTGCTCGGATCACGGGGTTTGTCCCGGTTCTGGTCTCGTTGCCGCCACCCTACCAGAGCGCGCGCCGCCGCCCAAGCCGGGAAAACGCCCCGTCAGCCGCGCGCGGCAAAAAATGCGCCGAGGCGCGCCATCCCCTCCTCGATCTCCGGCGTGGCGCGCGCATAGCACAGGCGCAGGAACCCCGCCCCCCTGCCCTTGTCGAAATCGAGGCCGGGGGTGACGGCGACGCCGGCCCGATCCAGGATCTCGGCCGACAGGGCCAGACTGTCGTCGGTCAGCGACGAGACATCGAGATAGACGTAGAACGCGCCATCGGCAGGGGCGACGCCGGTCAGCCCCGCCTGCGCCAGCCCCGCCAGCACGATCTCGCGGTTGCGGGCATAGACGGCGCGGTGGCCGTCCAGCTCCGCCCGCCCCTCGGGCGACATCGCGCCAAGCGCCGCGATCTGGCTGGCATGGCTGGGGCAGATGAACAGGTTCTGCGCCAGCCGCTCGATCACGCGCACATGGTCTTGCGGCACCACCATCCAGCCCAGCCGCCAGCCGGTCATCGAGAAATACTTGGAAAAGGAGTTGATGACATAGACGTCATCCGTGACCTCCAGCGCGCTCACGGCCCGGTCGGCGTAATCCAGCCCGTGATAGATCTCGTCGGAGATGAGCGCGATGCCCTGCGCCGCCGTCGCCTCGGCCAGCGCGCCCATCGCGGCGCGATCCAGCATTGTGCCTGTGGGGTTGGCGGGGCTGGCCACGATCAGCCCGGCCAGATCGGGCGTCAGATGCGCCTGCGTGGGCTGGAAGCGGGTGTCGATCCCGGTGCGCAGGCCCACCGGCTCCAGGCTCATCGCTTTCAGGATCTGGCGGTAGGACGGGTAGCAGGGCTCGCCCAGGCCGACCTTGTCGCCGGCATCGAACAGCGCCGAGAACGCCAGCAGGAACCCGCCCGACGCGCCCGAGGTCAGGACGATGCGGCCCGGATCGAGGTCGAGACCGTACCACTCGCCATAGAGCGCCGCGATGGCGGCCCGCAGGTCCGGCCGCCCCAGCGCCACGGTGTAGCCCAGCGGACCCCGTTCCATCTCGGCCGCCAGCCGCGCGCGGGCGGCGGCGGGGGCGCCGGTGCCGGGCTGGCCGATCTCCATGTGGATGATGTGGCGCCCGGCCGCTTCGGCGACGCGGGCGGCCTCCAGCACCTCCATGACGATGAACGGGTCGACGGCGCTGCGGCGCGAGATGCGCATGGGAACCCTCCGGGATCGCGATCAGCCGCCTTGAACCAGCCCCTGCCCGCCGCGTCAACGCCCGCCCGGCGCTCACGCGGCTGTGAGCCTCGGCCGCACCCGTCAAGACTGGTCGCTTGGGCGCACGATATGATAGGACTTGCAAAACTCTCTTCAGAAAGTGGCCCCACCCCGTGTTCAAACCCGTTGCCGCCCTCGGCCTTGCCCTGAGCCTTGCCGCCCCCGCTGCCGCCACCGACCTCGACAACCTGTCCGACACCGAGCGGCAGGCCTTTCGCGCCGAGGTTCGGGCCTATCTTCTGGAAAACCCCGACGTGCTGATGGAGGCCATCGCGGTGCTGGAAGAGCGCGAGGTCGCCGCCGAAGCGGAGCGTGACCAGATGATGGTCGCGGCCAACGCCGATGCGCTGTTTTCCTCGGCCTTCGACGTGGTGCTGGGCAACCCCGAGGGCGACATCACCATCGTCGAGTTCATGGATTACCGCTGCGGCTATTGCCGCCGCGCCCATCCCGAGGTCGCGGACCTGATCGACTTCGACGGAAACATTCGCGTCATCGTGAAGGAATTCCCGATCCTGGGCGAGGAATCCGTGCTGGCGTCGCAGTTCGCCATCGCCACCCGGATCGCCCTGGGCGACGAGGCCTATGTGACGGTCCACGACGCGCTGATGGAAATGCGCGGCGATGTGACCGAGCCCGCGCTGCAGGTGCTGGCGGAGGAGCAGGGCCTCGACGGTGCGGCGATCATGGCGGCGATGGACGACCCGCTGGTGATGCAGACGATCGACTACAACCATGCGCTGGGGCAGCGCCTGGCGATCTCGGGCACGCCCAGCTTCGTCTTCGGCGACCAGATGGTGCGCGGCTATGTGCCGATCGACGGGATGCAGCAGATCGTGGCGATGCTGAGGTCCGAGGCCGAATAGGCCACCCCGACCCGTCCCAATGAAAAAAGGCGCCCCGCGGGGCGCCTTTTCCTGTCGTGTGATCTTGTGCGCGTCAGCCGACCGACCACCAGCCGCGGCGCTTGGGCTTTGGCGGGGTGTCTTCGGCGACGGGTTCGATCTCGGGTGCCGGTTCCGGCGGGGGCTCAGGCGTCGCCTCGGGCTCCGGCTGCTCGTCGGAAACCGGAGTCTCCTCGGCCAACGGTGCAGGCTCATCCACCGGCGCCTCCAGCGGTACTTCCGCGACGGTCTCGGGTTCCGGCGCCGGTTCCGCAACGGTCACGTCAGCGATGGCCGCCTCCGCGACTGCGGGCTCGGGGATCGCCTCCGGCGTATCCTCGGCCGGGGCCTTGGTGGCGCGGCTGCGGGGCTTGCGGACGCGCTTGGGCTTTGCAGCCGGCGCGGCCTCGGCCTCGGGTTCGACGACAGGCTCGGCCGTCTCGGGCGCGCTTGCCGCGACGGGCTCGGGCGTCTCGACCGGTTCGGCGGCGCCTTCGGCGTCATCCGCGTCGGTCGCGTCGCCATTGGCGCCATCGTCCTCGTCGTCGTCCTCCTCGTCGTCGCCGTTGGTCTGGCCCTCGTCGCCCATCGACCCGTCGGCCTTCTTGCGGCGTCCGCGGCCCCCGCGCCGGCGGCGGCGCTTCTTCTTCGGCTGCTCGTCGCCCTCGGCCGCCTCGGCCGTTGGCTGCTGGGCCACGACCTGCGCCTCTTCGGCGTCATCCTCCGGCTCTTCGGCCTCGACGACATCCTCGTCGAGATCGTCCATCAAGGACGCATCCATCGAGATCACCTGAGACACGGCCACGATCTTGCGCGTCGCGGTCTTGAAGCGCTCGATGTGGAAATCGGGCGAGGTCATGGTGCCATCGGCCTCGACCCGGATCGCCATGCCGTAGCGCAGCTCGATCGCGGCGAGGTATTCGCGCTTCTCGTTCATCAGGTAGTTCACGATCGCGACGGGGGCGGTGACCTTCACCTCCTTGGCGCGGCCCTTCGGCCCCTCCTCCTCGAGCGTGCGCAGGATCGACAGCGCCAGGCTGTCGTCCGAGCGGATCAGGCCGGTGCCATGGCAGGCCTTGCAGGGCTGGGTCGTCGCCTCCAGCATGCCGGGGCGCAGGCGCTGGCGTGACATCTCCAGCAGGCCGAAGGCCGAGATGCGGCCGACCTGGATGCGGGCGCGGTCGGTCTTGAGCTTGTCCTTCAGCTTCTTCTCGACGGCGAGGTTGTTGCGCCGCTCGTCCATGTCGATGAAGTCGATCACGATCAGGCCGGCAAGGTCGCGCAGGCGGACCTGGCGCGCCACCTCTTCGGCAGCCTCGACGTTGGTCTTGAGCGCGGTCTCCTCGATCGAGCCTTCCTTGGTGGCCCGGCCGGAGTTCACGTCGATGGCGACCAGCGCCTCGGTGATGCCGATGACGATGTAGCCGCCCGATTTCAGCTGCACGGTCGGGTTGAACATGTCGGCCAGATAGCCTTCGACCTTGTATTTCGCGAACAGCGGCGTCGGGTCGGTGTAGTGCTTCACGTTCTTGGCGTGGGACGGCATGATCATCTTCATGAAGTCCTTGGCGTGCCGGTATCCGGCGTCGCCCTCGACCAGAACCTCCTCGATCTCGCGGGTGTAGAGATCGCGGATGGTGCGGTGGATCAGGTCGCCTTCCTCGTAGATCGGCGCGGGCGCGATGGATCGGAGCGTCAGGTCGCGGATCTGCTCCCACTGGCGCTGGAGGTATTCGTAGTCACGCTTGATCTCGGTCTTGGTGCGCTGGCTGCCCGCGGTGCGGATGATCAGCCCCGCGCCCTGCGGCACGTCGATGGCCTGGGCGATTTCCTTGAGCTTCTTGCGGTCCGCGACATTGGTGATCTTGCGGCTGATGCCGCCGCCGCGCGCGGTGTTGGGCATCAGCACGCAATAACGGCCCGCGAGGCTGAGGTAGGTGGTCAGCGCCGCGCCCTTGTTGCCGCGCTCTTCCTTGACGACCTGCACCAGCATGATCTGGCGGACCTTCACGACCTCCTGGATCTTGTACTTGCGCGGCCGGGGCTTGCGCACCGGGCGGATGTCTTCCTCGGTGTCGTCGTCGGCCACGGTCTCCGCGACCGGCGCGGTCTCGGTGTCGCGGTCGGCATCGGCGTCGGCGTCGGCGTCGTCATCGGCGAAGGCGTCGGCGCGGTCGGCGCGGGCGTCGTCGCTGTCGTCGGTCGATTGCGCCGCCTGCATCGTGGTGATGTCGTCGTCCGCGTCCTCGCCCAGGTCGACCACATCCATGCCCGAGGGCGTCGACGCGGCGCCGCTGGCCACGGCGTCGTCGTTCGTGGCCTCGGCCCGGCTGTCGCCGGCCTTGCGCCGGCGCGGGCGGCGGCCGCGCTTGGGCTTGGCCTCCTCGGCCTCGGCCTCTTCGGCCATGGCCTCGGCGTATTCGCGTTCCTCGCGCAGCAGCGCCTCGCGGTCGGCGACGGGGATCTGGTAGTAGTCGGGATGGATTTCCGAGAAGGCCAGGAACCCGTGGCGGTTGCCGCCGTAGTCGACGAACGCCGCCTGCAGCGACGGTTCGACGCGGGTGATCTTCGCCAGGTAGATGTTTCCTGCCAGCTGCCGCTTGTTCAGCGACTCGAAATCGAATTCCTCGACCTTGTTTCCGTCTGCCACGACAACCCGGGTTTCCTCGGGGTGGGTGGCATCGATGAGCATCGTCTTTGCCATTGTGTCCTTGCCCGCGACAGGCCGCCGCCCCGTCCCGGTGGCGCAATGCACCGGGCGAGAGCTGAGGTGTCGCGATTCATGTTGAGGGCGAGCACCCCGGGCGCGGCCGCGGCGGGGGTGTTGCACCCCGTCCGTCTCACCATGTCTGCGCCCGAGAGGTGCATCGCGTCTGACTCCGGCCGCGCCGGACGGTTCCGGTTCGGCCATTTCTGCCCCGTTGCGGGGGCGGTTCGGGATGGACCGGAAGGCGTGTCGCGATCGCGGCCCGAGTGACCTGCGATCCCTGTCGCGCACGGATCGCGCCGCGGATCGGGGATGCAGAGAAACTGGTTCGACTGGCGGATGGCCAGCCCTGTCACACTAAGGGCAGGCCCCGCAGGATGGCAATGGCAATTCGTCAGGGCCAGCCGCCATGTACCTGGTGGTCTGCGGTGCGCCCGTTCGCCGGAGCGGAAAGTCATCGAAGGTCCGAGGCCGAGCTTCACAAATATCCGAGCTTTCTCTCGATCCCGTGATCAATTTGAGACAAGATGAAATCCTCGTCAGCAACTGAAATCTTGGGCGGCAGTTTGGGCCTTTGGATCTGCTGAAACGACCCGTAGCTGGACGCGAAGCGGTGTTTGATCGGACGAAACTCCTTTGCCTGTACATTGAAGCAAGTTCTCAGTACGGCCAAAAATTCTGCTTCATTACCCACCAACCACTCGTATTTCATCAGCATTACGGCATGATGCCTGTCAGGCAGGCCAAATAAGAACTCGTGTTTGATGTTGCGAAGATCCAACAGATTCTGGAAGGGTTTGCCAGAGATCGGATGGCGGTCCGCCTGAAGAAAGAGCTGCTGCGCCGGCTGCCCGTTTGCCGCGTCACCTTTAAGGTTGAAACCTTGCCACTCGGCTCGAATGAATGCTGAAAAATCTAGGGCATGAACCTCACGAGCCGCGTGCCAAGGCTTCCGAAACATGCTTGCGACCCAAGTACGCCAGTCACGCACGATACACACTAGCAACAGCTGACTATGCAGCGGCTGCGACTCAGCAAAGCTGAAGCCGTGCTTCCAGCCAGTATCCAGCGGCAAGATATCTGTGTGCTGCCTGATCAAAGCATCGAGGTAATGCGTTCCTGTCGACCGCTCGCCACGCACTGCAAAATGCGTGAATGATCTCGCTTTCGATTCATTATGAACGAAGAAGCCTGAACAAAGCTCAGCATCTCTCATTCAGCTTGCCCTCACAGATAATCCGACCGACTCAACCCATACTTCGCCATCTTCTCGTTCAGCGTCCGGCGCGGCAGGCACAGTTCGTCCATCACGTTGGCGATGGAGCCGCGGTGGCGCCGCATCGTGTTGTCGATCAGCATCCGCTCGAACGCCTCGACGTATTCCTTGAGCGGCTTGCCCTCGCCGATGGCCTGCGGCGCGATCTCGGCGTTGTCGGCCATCAGCAGCGACGCGATGGAACCCGAGCCGCGGCGCTGCTGCAAGATCGCGCGTTCGGCGATGTTGATGAGCTGGCGCACATTGCCCGGCCAGGGCGCCTGCAGGAGCTGCGCGGCCTCCTGCGCGGTCACCTGCGGCGCCTCGGTGCCGTATTCCTCGCCGAACTGCTCGCCGAAGCGGGTAAACAGCGTCAGGATATCCTCGCCGCGGCTCCGCAGCGGCGGCAGGTCGATGCGCATGGCGGCCAGCCGGTAGAACAGGTCGGGGCGCAGCGAGGCCTCGCACATTTCGGGCTCGGGCGCGTTGCAGATCGCCACGATCCGCGTCTCGGCCGGCGTGCCCTGGTCGTTGATCGTGGTCAGAAGCCGCGCCTGCAGCGGTTGCGGCAGGCTTTCGATGTCTTCCAGCACCAGCGTGCCGCCTCTAGCCTGTTCGACCAGCGGCTTGTCCTGATCCTCGCCCACCGGGCCGAACAGCATCGCGCCCAGCGTCGTCTCGTCATGCGCGGCGCACGACAGGGTCACGAAGCTCTTGCCCGCGCGCGGACCCACGGCATGCAGCGCATGCGCCACCAGCGTCTTGCCGGTGCCGGTCTCGCCCACGATCAGCACATGGCCATCAGCCTGCCCCAGATCGAGGATATCCTCGCGCAGCCGCTCCATCACGCCCGAGGTGCCGATCAGCTTGCGCATCAGCACGGTGCCGTCGCTCAGCTCGCGGCGCAGCGCCCGGTTGTCGAGCGTCAGGCGCCGCTGCTGGCTGGCGCGCTTGGCCAGATCGGTCATCCGGTCGGGGTTGAACGGCTTCTCGAGGAAGTCGTAGGCCCCGAGCCGCATCGCCTCCACCGCCATGGGCACGTCGCCATGGCCGGTGATGAGGATGACGGGCAGTCCGCTGTCCACGCCCATCAGCCGCTTGAGAAAGGCCATGCCGTCCATGCCCGGCATCTTCACGTCGGTCACCACGACGCCGGGCCAGTCGGACCCGATCGCCTTCAGCGCCTCCTCGGCAGAGGCGTAGGTTTCGGTCTCGAAGCCCGACAGCGCCAGCCACTGGCTGATCGACTGCCGCATGTCCTGCTCGTCATCCACGATCGCAATCTTCACCGCGGGTCGTCCTTTCGTGTCTTCGCGCCAAAGGCGCGCCTGTCCTCGCGCCCAAGGCGCGCCTTGTTCTCGCGCCAGTGGCGCGCCTCGTCATTGCGCCGCACTGGCGCTGCCGCCCTCGATCAGGGGCATGCGGATCTCGAAGACCGCGCCGCCGGTCTCGCCGTTGCGCGCCGTGAGCCGCCCGCCCAGATCGCTGATGATGCCCGAGGAAATGGCCAGCCCGAGGCCGGTGCCCTCGCCGGGTTTCTTGGTTGTGTAGAAGGGCTCGAACAGGGCGTCGAGATCATCAATGCCGTTTCCGTTGTCGCGCACGGTCAGCACCGCCTCGTCGCCTTCGGAGATCAGCAGGTCAAGCTCGCGCGGGCTGACATCCCGCATCGCGTCGAGCGCGTTGCGCAGGAGGTTGATGATCACCTGTTCCAGCCGCAACCGGTCGGCCATCACCATCACCGGCCGGCGCGGCAGGTTGCGGGTGATCTCGACCCGGGTGGAGCGCAGCTGCGGCTCCATCATCGTCAGGGCCCCCTTCAGCGCGTCGCGCAGATCGACGGGTTCGAAGGCGTCGCCGCCCTTTCTGGCATAGGATTTGAGCTGCCGCGTGATCGCGCCCATGCGGTCGATCAGGTCGTCGATCCGCTGGAAGGAAGATGCCGCCTCCTCCACCCGCTTGCGCTGCAACAAGAGCCGCGCGCCGGCCAGGTAGGTCTTCATCGCCGCCAGCGGCTGGTTCAGCTCATGGCTCACGGCCGCCGACATCTCGCCCAGCGCGGCCAGCTTCTGGCTTTGCGCGAGGCTTTGCTCGGCCTCCTCCAGCGTGCGCTCGACCCTCTGGCGCTCGGCGATTTCCCGCTGCAGGCGTCCGTTCAACCGGCGAAGCTCTGCCGATTCGCGCGCCAGCCGCGCGGATTGCGTCCGCGCGCGGCGGCTCAGGACGTAGAATCCGCCCGACAGCAGCAGCGCGAATCCCATGATCTCCAGTGCCAGGACCGCGTTCACCCGCTCGCGCACCGAGGTGTAGGCGGTGTAGCTGACGATGCGCCAGCCCCGGAACGGGATGCGGTTTTCCAGCCGGATGGTCTCGCTGCCGAAGAACCGGCGGTCGGCGTCGCCGAAGGCGAAATCGCCGGTCGCCTGCAACGCGCGCTGGATGGCGCTTTGCGGTGGCTGCAGCGCCAGCGCCTCGACCTCGGTCCGGCCGCGCCAGCGCGGTTCGGTCGACAAGATGATGTCGCCCTGGCTGTTGGTCAGGAACACCGCCTCTGTGGTGCCGCGCCAGCGCTCGACGATGCGCGCCAGGTCGACCTCCACCAGGATCACCCCCAGAAGCGCATTGTCGCCGCCGCGCATGGCGCGCGAGAAGGTGAAATCGAACCGCCCGGTTTCCGGCTCGTTGGAGGTGAAGACCGTGTCGGGCGAGCGACTGGCCTGAACGAAGAACGGGTCCGAGGTGCGCCGCTGGCCCAGCCGCTCGCGGTCGGTGGCGGCGACGATCCGGCCCTCGCGGTCCAGAAGCACCAGCGAGGCGGCGCCGATCTCGTCGACATAGGAGATCAGGCGCGCCGTGGTCTCCAGGTAGCTCGCCGTCTCCAGCGAATTGATCAGCACCGGGTCGCGCGCCAGCAGCAGCGGCACCACCGAATGGCGCTGCAACTCGGACTGGATCGTGCCGGAATAGGTGGCCAGCCGGATCTCGGCGCGGTTGCGCGTCGTCTCGGTGAAGCGCTGGGTGAGCCAGGCGTTCGACACCCAGATCGCCGCGACCGCCGCGATCAGGAACACCACCAGCGACGCGCGCAGCACCCAGGCGCGGCGGCGCTGGTCGCGGTCGGTGACGGGGTGGGTGTCCACGATACTCATTGCGACAAGGTAGACAGCCCTGCGCCCCCACTCAAGGGAGATGCCGCTCAGGCCGCGACCACCCCCCGGGCCAGCGCCTGGAACAGTGCCGCGCCGTCGGTGCCGCCATGGGCCGGGTCCACCACCCGCTCGGGATGCGGCATCAGGCCCAGCACCCGGCGGTTGGGGCTGAGGATGCCCGCGATATCCGCAACGGACCCGTTGGGATTGCCGACATAGCTGAAGGCGATCCGGTCCTCGGCGCGCAGGGCCGCCAGCGTGGCGGGATCGGCGACATAGTTGCCGTCATGGTGGGCGATGGGCAGCGTGATCTCCTGCCCCGGCGCATAGCCGGCGGTAAAGACGCTGTCGGCGGTGGCGACGCCGAGCCGCTGCATCTTGCACACGAACTTCAACCCCGCGTTGCGCATCAGCGCGCCGGGCAGCAGGCGCGTCTCGCACAGCACCTGGAACCCGTTGCAGATGCCCAGCACATAGCCGCCGCGCCCGGCATGGTCCGCCACCGCGCGCATCACCGGCGATTGCGCGGCGATGGCGCCGCAGCGCAGATAGTCGCCATAGGAGAACCCGCCCGGCACGCCCACCAGGTCGACCCCGTCGGGCAGCGCCGCATCCTTGTGCCAGACCATCCGCGTGTCGAAGCCCGCGGCGCGAAAGGCCACCGCGAGGTCGCGGTCGCAGTTGGAGCCGGGAAAGACGATGACGGCGGCGCGCATGGAAAGACCTTTCGGGCTAGCGGGTGAAATCGGTGATGACGGCCACGCCCGGCGGCGCGGCACCGTCGAACAGCGCCAGTTCGGCGCCGGCATCCGAAAGCGCGACACGGCGCGCGATCATCGGCGTGAGGTCGAGCCGTGTGGCGGCAAGGAAATCCAGCAGCGCCGGATAGCGATGCGCCGGCATCCCGCGGGTGCCATAGACCGCAAGCTGCCCGGAATAGAGCAGATCCCAGGGAAGCGCGATCCGCGCATGATCACCCGCGGGCATGCCGACCTGCACCATGCGGCCCAGCTTTCGCAGCGATCTCAGCGCATTCTCGGCGGTCACGGCAAAGCCCAGCGCCTCGATCGCCAGATGCACGCCGCCGCCGGTGGCCTCCCGCATCGCCGCCGCCGGATCGGCGCCGCGCGCGTCGATCACCACCTCGGCGCCCAGATCCCGCGCCATGGCGAGTTTCTCGGGCACCACATCGGCCACGGCCACCCGCGCACCCATCGCGCGGCCCAGCATCAGCGCGGACAGCCCGATGCCGCCCGCGCCCCAGATGCCCAGCCATTCGCCGGGCCTCAGCGCCGCGCGGCCGGTCAGCGCATGCCACGCGGTCGTCACCCGGCACCCCAGCGCGGCGGCCAGCGCCGGCTCCATCCCATCCGGCAAAGCGGTCAGGTTGGCGTCGGCGCGCACCACCGCGATGCGTTCGGCAAAGGCGCCGTCGCAGGTGAAGCCCGGCACGACCTGCGTCGCGCAGATGGTCTGGTTGCCCTGCCGGCAATCGGGGCAGCGCCCGCAGGCGAGGATGAAGGGCGCGATCACCCGGTCGCCGCGGCGCCAGCGCGTGACGTCCCGCCCCGCCTCCAGCACCACGCCGCAGAACTCGTGCCCCGGCACATGCGGCAGGTGCACGTCGGGGTCGGCGCCGGTCCAGGCGTGCCAGTCCGACCGGCAGATGCCGCAGGCCAGCACCTCCAGCACCACGCCATCGGGCGGGCAGTCGGGATCGGGCAGATCGGCGATCTCGAGCGGCTGGCGCCACCCGGTCAGCCGGGCGGCGCGCATCAGGCGATCTCCACCCGGTAGCTTTCGATGACGGTGTTGGCGAGCAGCTTCTCGCACATCGCCGTCACCTCGGCCTCGGTGGTGCCGGGCGCGAGGTCGAGCTCGATCAGCTTGCCCTGCCGCACGCCGGCGACGCCGGTGAACCCCAGCGCGCCCAGCGCCGATTTCACCGCCTCGCCCTGCGGGTCGAGCACGCCCTGCTTCAACATCACGGTCACGGTGGCCTTCATGGGCCCGCCCCCTTCATCTTTCCCCAAATACGCACGCCCGACCCCACGCGCCCCGCGCCGACCGCTCAGTTGATCAGCGTCGGCTTGGTCACGCCGGTCGGGCCCTGCGGCATCACGCCCAGGCGGCGCGCCACCTCGGTATAGGCATCGGCGAGGTTGCCGAGGTCGCGGCGGAACACGTCCTTGTCGAGCCGCTTGCCGGTGTCGATGTCCCACAGGCGGCACGAATCCGGGCTGATCTCGTCGGCGACGATCAGGCGCATGTAGTCGTTGTCCCAGACGCGGCCGATCTCGATCTTGAAATCCACCAGCTTGATGCCGACGCCCAGCATCAGGCCCGACAGGAAATCGTTCACGCGCAGCGCAAGCGACACCATGTCGTCCATGTCCTGCTGGCTGGCCCAGCCGAAGGCGATGATGTGCTCCTCGCTCACCAGCGGGTCGCCCAGATCGTCGTTCTTGAAGTAGAACTCCACGATGGGCCGGGGCAGCGGGGTGCCCTCCTCGATCCCGAGGCGCTTGGAGATGGACCCGGCGGCGACGTTGCGCACCACGACCTCGAGCGGGATGATCTCGACCTGGCGGATCAGCTGCTCGCGCATGTTGAGCCGGCGGATGAAATGCGTCGGCACGCCGATGGCGTTCAGCCCGGCCATGAAGAACTCGGACAGCCGGTTGTTGAGCACGCCCTTGCCCTCGACCGTGGCGCGCTTTTCGGCGTTGAAGGCGGTGGCGTCGTCCTTGAAATACTGCACCAGGGTGCCGGGCTCTGGGCCCTCGTAAAGGATCTTGGCCTTGCCTTCGTAGACCTTCTTGCGGCGTGCCATGCTGTCTCCGGACATGTCTGTCGGGCGCGTGGGGATCGTGCGCCCTGAACCTTCTGCGGCCTATAGGGCAAAGCGCGCTGTGTCGCAAGCAAGCCCGGTATCGGCGCTTGCAGGGGGCAAGCGCGGGGTCGTAAGGTCGCGGGCGACACCACCTTGGATCGACCAGACGGAGAACCCCATGGCCACCTTCGACGACCGCGAGAAGGCGTTCGAGAACAAGTATGCCCACGATCAGGAAATGCAGTTCCGCGCCGAGGCGCGGCGCAACAAGCTGATGGGCCTGTGGGTGGCCGAGCTGCTGGGCATCACCGGGGAAGAGGCGGCGGACTACGCCCGCGCCGTGGTGAAGGCCGATTTCGAGGAGGCCGGCCACGAGGACGTGATGCGCAAGGTCCTGGGCGATCTGGGCGACCGCGCGACGGAGGCCGAGGTGCGGGCGAAATACGACGCGCTGCTGGCGGTCGCGAAGGCGCAGCTTCTGACCGAGGAGTGAGGCACCGCTCTTTTGCCCACGATCACGGCCCCGCATGCACGCGGGGCCGTTTCGTATAGTGGGTTGAGCAATTCTCATAACCTTCATGCAGATTTTGCGCCTTGCTCATAATGCGCCAAGCGGCCACATGAGCCTTGCGCGCCCGACACCTGACGGAGACCTCCATGACATCCCCCCTCGCCCGGCTTCTGGAAACCCGCGACTGGCTGATGGCCGATGGCGCGACGGGCACGACGCTTTTCAACATGGGGCTGCAATCGGGCGACGCGCCGGAGCTGTGGAACGAGGATCACCCCGAGCGGATCACCGCGCTCTACAAGGGTGCCGTCGATGCCGGATCGGACATCTTCCTGACCAATTCCTTTGGTGGCACCCGCGCGCGGCTCAAGCTGCATGACGCGCAGGACCGCTGCTACGATCTGAACAGGCGTGCCGCCGCCATCGGGCGGGAGGTTGCCGACAAGGCCGGTCGCCCGGTGATCGTCGCGGGCTCCATCGGGCCGACGGGCGAGATCATGGCGCCGATGGGCCCCCTCACCCATTCCCGCGCGGTGGAGATGTTCCACGAACAGGCCGAGGGGCTGCGCGACGGCGGCGCCGATGTGCTCTGGGTCGAGACCATAAGCGCGCCCGAGGAATACGCCGCCGCCGCCGAGGCCTGCAAGCTGGCCGGCATGGACTGGTGCGGCACGATGAGCTTCGACACCGCCGGGCGCACGATGATGGGCCTCACCTCGGCGGGAATGGTCGACCTGGTCGAAAAGCTCGACCATGCGCCGCTCGCCTTCGGCGCCAATTGCGGCGTCGGCGCGTCCGATCTGCTGCGCACCGTGCTGGGCTTCCGCGCCGCCGGAACCGAGCGGCCGGTGATCGCCAAGGGCAACGCCGGCATCCCGAAATACGTCGACGGGCATATCCACTACGACGGCACGCCCGAGCTGATGGGCAGCTATGCCGTGATGGCGCGCGACGCGGGGGCCACGATCATCGGCGGCTGCTGCGGCACCACGCCCGAGCACCTGCGCGCGATGCGCAAGGCGCTGGAGGAAACGCCGCGCGGCGCCGCGCCGACGCTGGACCAGATCACCGCCGCGATGGGCGGGTTTTCCTCCGGCTCCGACGGCACCGACGACAAGGGCCCCGCAGCGCGCGAACGCAGCGGCCGGCGCCGTGTCCGCGGGTGAGCGACGGCCATGCTGCGCGCCGCGCTGGTCCTGCTCGGCCTCGTGCACCTCGGGCTCTGGGGGGCGTGGTATGTGTATCTCGGCGGGCAGGCCTGCGCCTTTGCCAGCACGAGCGCCCCCTGCCGGCTGCCGATGCCGTGGACGCTGCGCGGCGAGGATCTGCTGGTGATGGTGGCGGTCCCGGCGCTCGTGCCGCTGGCGCTGTTCGGCTTCGCGCTGCTGCCGCGGCGCAAGCCATGAGGCCGACCCAAACCGGGGGCGCGTCGCGCGAGGATGTGGCCATGTCGCATTCCGGCATGTCGCCCCCCGCAATTCAACTAGGACGAGTCCCAAGCGCGCCATGCGCGGGGCCATGCTGACAGGAGACGCGCCCATGTCGGACGACAACGACGAGATCATCCTTTCCGAGCTCGATGACGACGAGCTGGTGGGCCAGATGTATGACGACCTCTACGACGGCCTCAAGGAAGAGATCGAGGAATCGGTCAACATCCTGCTGGAACGCGGCTGGACGCCCTACGACATCCTGACCAAGGCGCTGGTCGGCGGCATGACCATCGTCGGCAACGATTTCCGCGACGGCATCCTCTTCGTGCCCGAGGTGCTGATGGCCGCCAACGCGATGAAGGGCGGCATGGCGATCCTGAAGCCGCTGCTGGTCGAAACCGGCGCGCCGCGCATCGGCAAGATGGTGATCGGCACGGTCAAGGGCGACATCCATGACATCGGCAAGAACCTCGTCGGCATGATGATGGAGGGCGCCGGCTTCGAAGTGGTGGACCTCGGCATCAACAACGCCGTCGACGCCTACCTCGACGCGCTGCTGGCGGAGGATGCCGACATCCTCGGCATGTCGGCGCTGCTGACCACGACGATGCCCTACATGAAGGTCGTGATCGACACGATGAAGGAAAAGGGCATCCGCGACGACTACATCGTGCTGGTCGGCGGGGCGCCGCTGAACGAGGAGTTCGGCCGCGCGATAGGCGCTGACGCCTATTGCCGCGACGCCGCCGTGGCGGTGGAAACCGCGCGGGAATTCGTGCTGCGCCGCCACAACCAGATGGCCGCGCGGGCCTGAGCCCGATCCCGGCCCGCCGTTTTGAGGCTGGGCCGGGTCCGGGTTTCCCGATAAAGCGGGCGCATGGCCGTCTCCGTCTTCATTGCTCGCCGCATCGACGCGGGGCTGTTCGCCCATGTGCACGACGACGTGTTCGACAACCCTCCCGATCCGCACCTGCTGGAACGCTTCCTCGCCGCGCCGCATCTGCACATCGCCGTCGCGGTCGAACGCGACCTGATGGTGGGCATGTGTTCGGGCGTGGTCTATCACCATCCCGACAAGCCCAACGCCTTCTGGATCAATGAACTGGGCGTCGCCGGACCATGGCGGCGGCAGGGCATCGCGACGCGGCTGGTGATGACCTGCATGGATCACGCCCGCCGGCTGGAGTGCACCGAGATCTGGGTCGTGGCCGACCCGACCGACGAGGCGGAGGGGTTCTGGCAAAGCCTGCGCTGGCACCGCACCGGTGAGCGGCTGGCGATGTTTTCCGCCGGGCTGGGCTGACGCCGCCCTTGCATTCCCGCCCCTGCCCGGCTTTTGTCCGCGCCATGACGATCTATGCCATCGGCGACATCCACGGCCAGCTCGACCTGCTGCGCGCGGCCCATGACCGCGTGGCGGCGGATCGTGCGCGCGAGGGCACCGAGGCGGCGGCGCTGGTCCATGTCGGCGACCTCGTCGATCGCGGGCCGGACAGCCGGGGCGTGGTGGCCCTGATGCACGATCTCGTGATGCAAGACGCGCGGGTGCGCGTGCTGAAGGGCAACCACGACAACATGTTCGTGCTGTTCGCGCAGGACGACCCGCGCGAAGACCCGCATCTGCGCCAGGATCTGAGCTGGCTTCACCCCCGACTCGGCGGGCAGGACACGCTCGCCTCCTACGGGATCGACCCCACGCTGCCGCTGGCCGCGCTGCACCGCGAAACCCTCGCGACCGTGCCGCCTGCCCATATCGCCTTTCTGGACGGGCTGCCGTTGAGCTTCGCCCAGGACGAGGCGCTGGTCGTGCATGCCGGCATCCGGCCGGGCGTGCCGCTGCACGCGCAGACGCCGCAGGATCTGTACTGGATTCGCGACGGCTTCCTCGACGACACGACCGATCATGGCGCGCTGGTGGTGCATGGCCACACCACCGTCGAGCAGGTCGAGCTGCATCCCAACCGGCTGGCGCTGGACACGGGGGCCGCCTATGGCGGGCCGCTCAGCGCCGTGGCGATCGAGGGGCGGGATGTGTACCTGCTGACCGATGCGGGGCGCGCACCGGTCCGGCCGCAGCGATGATCCCACCGCGCGACCTGCTGCTGGTGGCAGTGGTGATCCTGGCCTGGGGGTCGAACTTCTCGGCGATGAAGCTGGCGCTGGAGGAGGTGCCGCCGCTCCTGTTCGTGGGGTTGCGCTTCGCCATCCTGATCCCGCTCATCGCGGTCTTCCGCCGCCCCGCCGGCTGGCCTGCGATCCTGGCCGTGGGGGCGCTGATCAACATGGGGCAGTTCGCCTTCCTGTTCAGCGGGCTGGCGGCGGGGTCGAGCGCGGGGCTTGCCTCGCTGATCATCCAGAGCCAGGTGCCGATCACGATCCTGCTGGCCTGGGCTGTCTACGGCGAGCGCGTCACCGTGATCCAGATCCTCGGCATCGGGCTCGCGGCGCTGGGGCTGGCGGGGTTCGGCCTGGCCTCGGGCGGCAACATCACCATCGCGGGCCTCGTCCTGATCCTGTGCGGCGCCGCGTCCTGGGCGGCGGGCAACCTGGTGCTGCGCCGCCTGCCCGGCACCGACATGCTGGCGCTGTTCCTGTGGGCGAGCCTGGTGCCGCCGCTGCCGATGCTGGGGCTGTCGATGCTGACCGAAACCGCCGCGCCCTTGGCCGCGATCGCCGCGATCAGCCCGGCGGGCTGGGCGGCGGTGATCTATGTGGCCCTGGTCTCGACCGTTCTGGGGTATTCGCTGTGGGGCACGCTGCTGTCGCGGCATCCGGCGGCGCTGATCACGCCCTTCGCGCTGCTGATCCCGGTCATGGGCATGGGCACCGCGGCGGTGGTGCTGGGCGAGCGGGTGACGGGGACCGAGGCGCTGGCGGGGCTCGTCGTCCTGGCGGGGTTGAGCTTTGCCGTGTTCGGGCAGCGGTACGCCACGCGCAGGGCCTTGCGCCGCGGGCCGCCTGCGCCATGATGGGGGCCATGACCCTGCCCGACGACAAGACCCTGACCGAAACCGGCCTCGCGCCCGAGGGGCGTGGCCGGGTGCTGCTCATCGGCTGCGGCGCGCTGGCGCGCGAGGTGCTGGACCTGAAGGCGGCGAACCGCTGGGATCACCTCGACCTGCATTGCCTGCCCGCGATCTTGCACAACCACCCCGAAAGGATCACCGCGGCGGTGGAGGCCGCGGTGACCGCGCGGCGCGGCGACTACGGCAATGTCTTCGTGCTCTATGCCGATTGCGGCACCGGCGGGCTGCTGCAGGCGGCCTGCGACCGGCTGGGCGTGCGGATGCTGGCGGGGCCGCATTGCTACAGCTTCTTCGAGGGCAACGCGGCCTTTGCCGCGCGCGACGAGATCACAGCCTTCTACCTCACCGATTTCCTCGTCCGGCAATTCGACGCCTTCGTCACAAGGCCGCTTGGCCTCGACCGGCACCCGCAGCTGCGCGACATGTATTTCGGCAACTACACCAAGCTGGTCTACCAGGCGCAGACCGACGACCCGGCGCTGACGGAAAAGGCCCGGGCCTGCGCGGCGTTCCTGAAGCTCGATTTCGAGCGGCGCTTCACCGGCTACGGCGATCTGGAAGTGGCGATGCGGGGCCTTTGAGCAGCGGAAGACACGAGGTTTCCGCACCGGAAATCTGCAGTTTTTCGGCCCCCTCAGGCCGCCGCCTTGTCCGCCGCCAACAACCTGATCCGCTCCACCATCGCGCGCAGCCCGTTGGAGCGTTGCGAGGACAGGTGATCGTTCAGCCCCAGCCGCGCCAGTTCGCCGCCGGCATCGACCTTCAGCACCTCGCCCACGCTGAGCCCGTCATAGAGCGCGTGCAACACCGCGATCAGGCCCCGCACGATCATCGCGTCGCTGTCGCCGCGGAACCGGAACACGGCGCCCTGCCCCTCGCCCTCGATCTGCGGCAAGATCCAGACCTGGCTGGCGCAGCCCTCGACCTTGGTGGCGGGCACCTTCACGGCATCCTCCAGCGGGTCCATCGCCTTGCCCATGTCGATGACATGGCGGTAGCGCTCTTCCCAGTCGTCGAGAAACTCGAAGGTCTCGGCGATCTCCTCGAAGGCTGGCGTGGCCATGGGCGGTGTCTCCGGCGGGCTGTGGCAGGTGTGCCCCTGACCTAGGCGCGCGGGCCGCCGCCGTCCAGAGGCGCTTTCCTTCGCGCCCGCCTTGCGCTACCCAAGTCGCGGACAGACCCGACGGAGAGATCTTATGCTGCGCGTGATCCTTGCCCTGGCCCTGATGACCAGCCTTGCAGCCTGCGGCAGCCGTCTCAACCCGCTGAACTGGTTCGGCAACGACCGCGAGGAGCGTGTCGGCGTGTCCGAGCCCCTCGCCAGCGCCCCCGACGACCAGCGCCAGCTGGTGGCCGAGGTGGTCGACCTGTCGGTGGAGCCGACGACGCAGGGTGCCATCGTGCGCGCCATGGGCCGCCCGCCGGTGCAGGGCTTCTGGGAGGCCGAACTGGTCGAGGTGGAGCGCAACGAGGGATCGCTGGTCTACGAGTTCCGCGTCTTCCCGCCGCTTTCGCCCACACGCCAAGGCACGCCGCAATCGCGCGAGGTCGTGGTCGGCGCCAACCTGACGAACTTCGATCTGGCCGGCGTCCGCACCATCACCGTGCTCGGCGCGCAGAACCGGCGCACCGTCAGCCGCCGCTGAGGCGGCACCTAGACCGGGACGATCCGCACCTTCTCGCCCTCGGCCGACAAGGCGACCTCGCCGCGCAGCAGGCGCAGCGCGTCGTCGCCGAAGACCTCGCGCCGCCATCCGGTGGCCCAGAGCCCGTCATGCGCACCCGAGGCGATGTCATCAAGGTCCGAGGAGGACGCGATCAGCTTGGCCGCGACGCCCGCTTCCTCGGCCTTGGCCTTCAGCAGCACCCGCAACAGGTCGGCCAGCGCCGAGTTCAGGTTCGACCGGTCGCGGCCATCGGGGATCTTCGGGTAGCGGTCCGGCGGCGTGTCGATGCCGCGCTGCACGGCGGCGATCAGCCCGTCGGCGACATCGCCCTTGCGCGCGTCGCGCAGGAGCAGCCGCGATTTCGCCAGGTCGTTCAGCGACCGCGGCTTGGTCGACGCCAGCTCCATCAGCGCGTCATCCTTGATGACCCGGCTGCGTGGCACGTTCCTTTCCTGCGCATAGGTCTCGCGGAAGGCGGCGAGCTGTTGCGCGATGGCCAGCGTCTTGCCGGAATTGGTGCGCAGTTTCAGCCGCTTCCAGGCCTCGGACGGATCGACCACATAGGCCGAGGCATCGGTGAGCGCGGAAAGCTCCTCCTCCAGCCAGGCGGTGCGGCCGGTGCGGTCCAGCTCTCGCTTGAGGTACTCGTAGATCTGGCGCAGGTGCGTCACGTCGGCCAGCGCATAGACCTTCTGCGCGTCCGAAAGCGGGCGGCGCGACCAGTCGGTGAAGCGCGAGGATTTGTCGAGCGGTGCGCGCGCGATCTTGCGCACCAGCGTCTCGTAGCCGACCTGATCGCCGAAGCCGCAGACCATCGCGGCAACCTGCGTGTCGAAAAGCGGCGTCGGCACCACATCGCCGTCGACGTGGAAGATCTCCAGATCCTGCCGCGCCGCGTGGAACACCTTGACCACGCCCGGCGCGCGCATCAGCTCGTAGAGCGGCTCGAGCGAGATGCCGTCGGCAAGCGGGTCGACCAGAACGGCGCCGCTGTCATCCTCGCCCGGCAACGCCATCTGCACGAGGCAGAGCTGCGCGAAATAGGTGCGTTCGCGCAGAAACTCCGTGTCGACGGTCACATAGGGGGCCTCTGCCGCCTGCGCGCAGAACGCGGCGAGAGCGTCGGTGGTGGAAATCGTCTGGATCAAGCGTCGTCTTTTCGCGGCCGGAGCAACTGTCCGAGCGGTGATATGCGAGCCAGCAGGGAATGGAAAGAGCCTCGCGCGCGCGCAAGACCGGGCGACACGGTCAATGCTCCGCCGCCCCTCCCACGCCCACCGTGCGCAGGGCCGGCTGGACGAGACGCTGCACGAGCACGATCGCGACCGACCCGAGCGCGAAGCCCAGCACCCCGTGCAGCGCGGCGCCCGCGACCCATTCGACACCGCCGCCGAGGCCTGCAAGCCCATGGGCGAGCGCATGGACGATCTCCTCCGGCGCGTGAACGCCCAGCTCGGCCAGCGCGTGGGTGATGATCGAGCCACCCACCCAGAGCATCGCGGCGGTGCCGACAAATGTCAGCGCCTTCAGGAACCACGGCATCCCCCGCACCACCCCGCGCCCGATGGCGCGGCCAGGACCGGTCCGCCCCTCGGCGGCCATGTGCAGACCGATGTCGTCGGCCTTCACGATCAGCGCGACCGAGCCATAGACCAGCGCGGTCACGCCAAGCCCGACGATCAGCAGCGCCGCCGCCTCGAACCAGATCGAGCCGGTGTCGAGCGCCGACAGCGCGATGGTCATGATCTCGGCCGACAAGATGAAATCGGTCTTGATCGCGCCCTTGACCTTGGCTTCCTCGAGATGGAGGGCGTCGTGCACCTCCTCGTCCAGCGGCGTGTCGTGGTGGGCGGGCGGCGAGAGCCAGTGCCAGACCTTTTCGGCACCTTCGTAGCACAGGTAGAGCCCGCCCAACATCAGCAGCGGCGGGATCGCCCAGGGCGCGAAGGCCGAGAGCAGCAGCGCGGCCGGAAGCAGGATCACCACCTTGTTGAAGATCGAGCCCTTGGCGATCTTCCACACGATCGGCAGCTCGCGCTCGGGGGCGAAGCCCTGGGCGTAGCCGGGCGTCACCGCCGCGTCGTCGATCACGACGCCCGCCACCTTGGTGCCTGCCTTGGCGGCCTGCCCGATCACGTCGTCGACCGAAGCCGCCGCAACCTTGGCGATCGCCGCCACGTCGTCGAGAAGCGCAAGAAGCCCGCCTGCCATGTGTCTTGTCCGATCTGTCCGAGGGTGTCGCTGTCGTGCCCTGCGCGCGATCCTACGCGGCCCGGCGCAAGCCACAAGGGCCGGAGGCGATCGCCCTAGCGCGCCCTCCGATCGGGGACCGTTCGACCGCACACCAACGACGCGCCCAGATCCATGACCGGTCCCCCGCCCGCGCCCGCCGCGACCACGGACCGGACCCTCGGCCGCCCGAAATAGCCCCTTTGCCCCGCCCTGCCCCCGTGGCAGGGTCGCGCCGAACCGGATGGGGGTGGGATGACGAACGGGCTGGCGATCTTTCTGGCGTGCTGCATCGCGGGCTTCGTGGCCTTCGATGCAATCGTCTTCGACCTCGACCTGTCCCTGGCGCTCGCCCGCCGGTTTGCCGCGCTGCTGAGCTGGATGGCGTTCTGGCGGTGAGGCGGCAGGCCCCGTCTGCCCAGTTTTCGGGCAGGCGACCGAGCCCGTTCGGCCCGGGGCCACGCGGGAGATTGCGGAGGCGACGGGGCGGCGCTACCGTCTTGCGCTGACGGCCCCCGCAGTTCCGGCTCCCCAAGCCGCGACCGATTGATCTGCCACGAAAGGATCACCCATGGCACAGGAAATTCTCGACACGATGCGCCGCAGGGCGCTGGGGCTTCTGGCGGCGGCACTCGCCACGGCGCTGCCGCTTGCGGCCGCCGCACAGGACAACACCCCTACGGACGCGCGGCTCCACACGCCCGGCCAGCTGACCGTGGGCACCGGCGATCCGGTCTATCCGCCGTGGATGATGAACAACGACCCCGCAAGCGGCGAAGGCTTCGAGAACGGGCTCGTCTACGCGCTGGCGGAAGAGATGGGATTTTCCCGCGACCAGGTGGTCTGGGTCGGGCAGACCTTCGACCAGGCCATCGCGCCGGGCGCGAAACCCTATGACTTCTCGATCCAGCAGATCTCGGTGACCGAGGCGCGCTCGCAGATCGTGAGCTTCAGCCAGGTCTACTATCAGCCCGAAAAGGCCGTCATCGCCCTGCCCGGCACCGCCGCCGAAACCGCCACCAGCTTCGAGGATCTGCGCGCGCTGCGCTGGGGCGCGGTGATCGGCACGACCGACAACGACTACCTCGTCAACATCCTCGGGATCGATGACGCGGCGATCTACAACGAACAGGTCGACGTGTTCCAGGCGCTGCAGGCGGGCCAGATCGACGCGACGCTGGCGGCGCTGCCCACGGCGCTGTTCGTCACCGCCGTGCAGGTGCCCGACGCTAGCATCGTCGCCCTGCTGCCCGCCGACGAGAACGACACCGGCCACGGGTTGCTGTTCGAGTTCGGCAACCCGTTGGTGCCCTGGGTCGACGAGGCGCTGGGTGCGATCATCGCGCGCGGCGTCGTCGACGATCTGATCGCCACCTGGCTCGTGGCCGATCCGGACCTGCCCGTCATCAGCGAATGACCGACCCGGCCGACGCCGCGCCGACGCGCGCGGCCCATGATCCGGCGCGGCGGGGCCCACCGCCGCCGCCGCCCCGCCGCAGCTTCGACTGGCGCGCCGCCGCCGTGCCTACCGCGATCAGCGCGATCAGCGTCGTGGTGGTGTTCGGCCTGATCGGCTGGGTCGTGACCTCGGCCGAGCAATGGCCGCGCATCAAGCTGCAGTTCTTCAACGTCGAGGCCATGATCGCGGCCTTTCCCCGCGTGCTGCAGGGGTTCTGGGTGAACCTGCAGGTCTGGCTGACGGTGCTGGCCTGCATCCTTGTCTGGGCGCTGGTGCTGGCCGTCGTGCGCTCGTTGCGCGCGCCGTGGTTCGCGCCGTTCCGGCTGATGGTGGTGATCTACATCGACATCTTCCGCGGCGTGCCGGTGCTGCTGCTGGTGCTGCTCTTCGGCTTCGGCATCCCGGCGCTGAACCTGCCGGGCCTGCCCAATTCCGGCCTCTTCTGGGGATCGGTCGCGATGGTGCTGAGCTATGCGGCCTATGTGGCCGAGATCTACCGCTCGGGCATCGACGCGGTGCACGAGGGGCAGCGCGCGGCGGCGAAGTCGCTGGGGTTGAGCGAGTGGCAGACGATGATCCACGCGATCTTGCCGCAGGCGCTCCGGAACGTGGTGCCGGCGCTGATGAACATCGTCGTGGCGCTGCAGAAGGATGTGGCGCTCCTGTCGGTGATCGGCGTGCGCGATGCGGTGCGCGAGGCGCAGATCTACACCGCCACCACCTTCAACTATTCCTCGCTGATCGTGGCCGCCGGCCTGTTCCTGCTCGCCACCATCCCGATGGCACGGCTGGCCGATTACCTGACCCGGCGCGACCGCATGCGCCGCCTGCAGCTGGCGGGCTAGGCGCCATGACGACACCGATGATCGAGATCGACACCGTCACCAAGTATTTCGGCGACAAGCTGGTGCTGGACCGCGTCAGCCTGACGGTGAATCCGCACGAGGTCGTGTGCCTGATCGGCGCGTCGGGATCGGGAAAGTCCACGCTGCTGCGCTGCGTGAACCGGCTGGTGGCGCATGACTACGGCACCATCCGGCTGGACGGCGTGCCGGTCGATGACCGCAGCTTCGGCAAGACCGGGCTGCAACGGCGCGCGGCGATCGTGTTCCAGGCCTACAACCTGTTCCCGCACATGAGTGTGCTCGACAACATCACGCTGGCGCCCTGCCGCGTGCATGGCCAAAGCCGGGCCGAGGCCGCGGCGCGCGGGTGCGAGGTGCTGGAGCGGTTCGGCATGGGCGGCTTCACCCGCGCCTATCCCGAGCAGCTGTCGGGCGGACAGCAGCAGCGCGTCGCCATCGCGCGCGCGCTGATGACCCGGCCCGACGTGCTGCTTCTGGACGAGATCACCGCCGCACTCGACCCGGAACTGGTGGGCGAGGTGCTGGCGATCATCCGCGGCCTGAAGGACGAGGGGATGACGATGATGATCGTCACCCACGAGATGGGATTCGCCCGCGAGGTCGCGGACCGGGTGGCCTTCCTCGACGCCGGCACGATCCTGGAGGAAGACACGCCCGACCGCCTGTTCGGCACCCCGCAGGAGGCGCGCACACGCGCCTTCCTGCAGCGCATCCTCTCGGCGGGGCGGCTTTGACGCGTCGTCCCGGCGTTATGCACGGACGACAGGCTGCGTGTTTTCGCTAACATGGCCCTGCGGCGCGCATCACAGGTTTCGCATCCGTCAAACCCGTGGCAGGTTGCGCCACAACAGAAGCAAGACACCAGACTGGAGAGACACATGGCCGTCAAAGTCGCCATCAACGGGTTCGGACGCATCGGGCGCAACGTGCTGCGCGCCATCATCGAACAGGGCCGCACCGACATCGAGGTGGTCGCGATCAACGACCTCGGCCCGGTCGAGACCAACGCGCACCTGCTGCGGTACGACAGCGTGCACGGCCGTTTTCCCGCCACCGTCACCACCACCGAGACCTCCATCGACGTCGGCCGCGGCCCGATCGAGGTGACCGCGATCCGCAACCCCGCCGACCTGCCCTGGGGCGATGTCGACATCGTGCTGGAATGCACCGGCATCTTCACCGACAAGGACAAGGCGCAGATCCACCTGGAAAACGGTGCAAGCCGCGTGCTGGTCTCGGCGCCCTCGAAAGGCGCGGACAAGACCATCGTCTACGGCGTGAACCACGGCACGCTGACTGCCTCCGACCTGATCGTGTCGAACGCATCGTGCACCACCAACTGCCTCGCGCCGGTCGCTCATGTGATCCACGACGCCATCGGCCTCAAGCGCGGCTTCATGACCACGATCCACAGCTACACCGGCGACCAGCCGACGCTCGACACCATGCACAAGGATCTCTACCGCGCACGCGCCGCGGCGCTCAGCATGATCCCGACCTCGACGGGGGCCGCCAAGGCCGTGGGCCTGGTGCTGCCCGACCTGAACGGCAAGCTCGACGGCGTGGCGATCCGGGTGCCGACGCCGAACGTGTCGGTCGTCGACCTGACCTTCGAGGCCATGCGCGACACGAGCGTGGAGGAGATCAATGCCGCCATCCACGCCGCCGCGGCCAGCGGCCCGCTGAAGGGCATCCTCGGCGTCACCGACGAGCCGCTGGTCAGCAGCGATTTCAACCACGACCCGCATTCCTCGATCTTCGCCACCGACCAGACCAAGGTGATGGACGGCACCATGTGCCGGGTGCTGAGCTGGTACGACAACGAGTGGGGCTTTTCGTGCCGGATGGCCGATACCGCGGTCGAGATGGGCAAGTTCCTGTGACGGCAGGCAGGTGGCGGGATTTGCGTATTTGAAGAAAGATGAACGGGCATTTGACTCAAATTGTCGCTGTCTCGCCCGTGTGGCTTCATCTTTCCGAAAATACGCCCGCCGGAGGCGTCAAGGTCTCCGGCACGCCGCCTGCGCCCCATGCTGAACCCGCGCCGGTGATGGCCGGATGGAGACGACGATGAGCTGGAAAACCCTCGACGACATGAATCTTGACGGCAAGACCGTGCTGACCCGTGTCGACATCAACGTGCCGGTCCAGGACGGGCAGGTCAGCGACGACACCCGCATCCGGCGCATCGTGCCGACCGTGCGCGACATCCTGGCCAAGGGCGGCAAGCCGGTGCTGGTGGCGCATTTCGGCCGGCCCAAGGGCAAGCCCGTGCCCGAGATGTCGCTGCAGGTGACACTGCCCGCGCTGGAGGCGGCGTTGGGGCAGCCGGTGCGCTTTGCGGGTGACGACTTCAAGACGGCGGTCGAGGCACTGGCGCCGGGCGAGGTGCTCCTGCTGGAGAACATCCGCTTCTTCCCCGGCGAGGAGAAGAACGACCCGGCGCTGGCGCGGGAGCTGGCGGGGCTGGCCGACATCTACTGCAACGACGCGTTTTCCGCCGCGCACCGGGCGCACGCCTCGACCGAGGGGGTGGCGCATCTGCTGCCCTCCTGCGCCGGGCGCTCGATGGCGGCGGAACTGCGCGCGCTCGAGGCGGCGCTGGGCAACCCGGCGCGTCCGGTCGTGGCCGTGGTCGGCGGCGCCAAGGTGTCGACCAAGCTCGACCTGCTGTCGCACCTGATCCGGAAGGTCGACAAACTCGTGATCGGCGGCGGCATGGCCAACACGTTTCTCGCAGCACAGGGGCTCGACGTCGCCAAGTCGCTCTGCGAGCACGACCTTGCCGATACCGCGCGCGAGATCCTGGCCGAGGCGGAAGCCACGGGCTGCGAGATCATCGTGCCCGGCGATGTGGTGGTGGCCGAGGCGTTCGCCGCCAATGCCCCGCATGACACCGTCGCCGCGACCGAAGTGCCGGCGGGCAGCATGATCCTCGATGCCGGCCCCGACACGGTGGATCGCATCATCGCCGCCTTCGGCACGGCGCAGACACTGATCTGGAACGGTCCGCTCGGCGCGTTCGAGATCGAACCCTTCGACCGCGCCACCAACGCCGCCGCGCGGGCCGCCGCCGACATGACCGAGGCCGGAAGCCTGGTATCGGTCGCGGGCGGGGGCGACACCGTCTCGGCGCTGAACCGGGCCGGGGTGGCCGAGCGGTTCACCTATATCTCCACCGCCGGCGGCGCCTTTCTCGAATGGATGGAAGGCAGGGATCTGCCCGGTGTCGCGGCGCTTCGGCAGGCGAAGTGACGCCTGTTTGCGCCACCATTGTGGACAGGGCCGCAGCGCTTTGGCAAGGAGAGCCAAAGCCCGTCACCCTTGAGGAGTGCGCCCGATGCCCAATGCCGCCATGACAACCCAGATGCAGACCGGACAGGGCTTCATCGCCGCGCTCGACCAGTCGGGGGGATCGACGCCCAAGGCGCTGCGCCTCTACGGCATCGAGGAGGATCACTACGCCTCCGAGGCCGAGATGTTCGACCTGATCCATGCCATGCGCGCGCGCATCGCCACGGCGCCCGCCTTCACTGGCGACAAGGTGATCGCCGCGATACTGTTCGAGGACACGATGGACCGCCAGATCGGCGGCAAGCCCGCCGCGACCTTCCTGTGGGAGGACCGCGGCGTCGTTCCGTTCCTGAAGATCGACAAGGGGCTGGAGGACGAGACCGACGGCGTGCAGATGATGAAACCCATCCCCGGCCTCGACGATCTGCTCGACCGCGCGGTCGGGCATGGCATCTTCGGCACCAAGGAACGCTCGGTCATCCACGGCGCGAATGCGGCCGGCATCGCCAACATCGTGGCGCAACAGGTGGATCTGGGGTTCCAGGTGCTGGCCAAGGGGCTGATGCCGATCCTCGAGCCCGAGGTGAGCATCAAGGCCGAGGACAAGGCAGAGGCCGAGGAGATCTTGCTGGCCGAGTTGTTGAAGGGGTGCGACGCGGTGCGCGACGGGCAACAGGTGATGCTCAAGCTCACCATTCCGACAAAGCCCAACCTCTACGCGCCGCTGATCGCGCACCCCAAGGTGATGCGGGTGGTGGCGCTGTCGGGCGGCTACGAGCGCGCCGAGGCCTGCGAACGCCTGGCCGCCAATTCCGGCATGATCGCCAGCTTCTCGCGGGCGCTGACCGAGGGGCTATCGGCGCAACAGTCGGATGACTCGTTCAACGCCGCGCTGGCCGAGGCGATCGACGCGATCCACGCCGCCTCGATCACCTGACCAGGCGCATCGCACCGGCGCGCGCCCCGATCGGGGGCCGCGCGCCGACAGCCGCGTCAGTCCTGCTCGCCGGTGAAGTAGATCTGCATGAAGGCGGGTTCGCCCATCCGGTCGAGCAGCTTGAGCTGCCGGTCGAGCCAGTCCCAGTGGCCTTCCTCGTCCAGCGCGATGGTCTCGAACAGCACGCGGCTGCCCAGATCGCCGGCCTCGGCCGCCTCCCGCGCGGCGGTGGAATAGACCTCGATCGCCTCGTCCTCGTCGGCGCGGTCGGCCTCGAACATCGCCTTGAGGCTTTCGGCCTTCACCGGCTTTTTCGCCGGAACCACCTCGGGCGTGCCGCCCAGGAACAGGATTCGCTCGATGAACCGGCCGGCGTGGCCCAGTTCCTCCTGCATCTCTTCGCGCATCTTGGCGGCCAGCTTGTCGAGGCCCCAGTCGTCGAGAACATGGGCGTGCAGCAGGTACTGCTGCACCGCCGACAGCTCCATCGACAGGGCCTGCTGCAGGGATGCGATGCTGGATTGATGACGTGGCATGGGAATGCTCCTTGGATCTATCGGTTGACAATTAGAATAATTCTAAGTTCTGCGGGGTCGCGGTTCAACCCCCGCAAGGCAGCCGGCGCCCGGAGCCGTGAGGGTTGGCAGCACCGTCTTCCCAACACATGACCGGGCGGAAGGTTTCGCAGATGGGGGATTCCCTTTTGCGAATCATTGTGCGAATCTGAGCCCCAGCGCCTCGGCAGAGGGCGCACCGACCATGAGGCAGACGCAGATTCCATGACGCGCAGCGCATCCCTCACCGGCCTGTTCCTGCCCGTGGCCCTCCTGTTCATCGGGGCCTATTTCACCTTTACCGCGGTGCAGGGAAACTACGGGCTGTTCCAGCGCATCCAGATCTCGGCCGAGGCCGACCGGTTGCAGGCGCAACTCGACACGCTGCAGGACGAGGTCGCCCGGATGGAGATCCTGACGCGGCGCTTGTCGGACGATTACCTCGATCTCGACCTGCTCGACGAACAGGCGCGCGCGCTTCTGGGCTATGTGCGCGCCGACGAGATCATCCTGCCCTGAGAACCTGCCCCGCGCAGCCACCGCGCGGCTTTTCGCGCGCGCCCGGCACCGGGGTTGACGCCTGCCCCCCGCAGCCCGCACCCTTGGCCCTACGACGCCTTGCACCCGGCGCAAGCCCCTGCGTCAGGAAAGCGGGGTGCAATAGGCGGTTGCGTCTGCTAGGAAAATGTTCAACGTTAAACTAATTCTTCGACCGGGGGAGGATGACCGGGATGGCACCACGCAAGACAGCCGCGGCAGCGAACAAGGCGCCGAACGTATCGGCCGACGAGCTGAAGAAATACTACGGCGACATGCTCTTGATCCGCCGCTTCGAGGAAAAGGCCGGCCAGCTCTACGGGATGGGCCTGATCGGCGGGTTCTGTCATCTCTACATCGGGCAGGAGGCCGTCGTCGTCGGCCTCGAGGCCGCGGCGGAAGAGGGCGACAAGCGCGTCACCTCCTACCGCGATCACGGCCACATGCTGGCCTGCGGCATGGACCCCAAGGGCGTCATGGCCGAACTGACCGGGCGCGAGGGGGGGTATTCCAAGGGCAAGGGCGGCTCGATGCACATGTTCTCGAAGGAGAAGCATTTCTACGGCGGCCACGGCATCGTCGCGGCCCAGGTGCCGATCGGCGCCGGCCTCGCCCTGTCGGACAAGTACAAGGGCAACGACCGCGTCACCTTCACCTATTTCGGCGACGGCGCGGCCAACCAGGGCCAGGTGGCCGAAAGCTACAACATGGCGCAGCTCTGGGATCTGCCGGTGATCTTCGTGATCGAGAACAACCAGTATGCCATGGGCACCTCGGTGAAGCGCGCGACCAGGTCGCCCGACTTCTGGGAACGCGGCGCGGCCTACGGGATCGCCGGCGAGGCGGTCGACGGGATGGACGTGCTGGCGGTGAAGGCCGCGGGCGAAAAGGCCGTCGCGCACTGCCGCGCCGGCAAGGGCCCCTACATCCTCGAGGTCATGACCTACCGCTACCGCGGCCACTCGATGTCGGACCCCGCCAAGTACCGCACCCGCGAGGAAGTGCAGGAAATGCGCGAGAAGCGGGACGCGATCGAGCATGTGCGCCAGATGCTGCTGAGCGGCGGCCATGCCTCCGAGGAGGATCTCAAGAAGATCGACAAGGACATCAAGGATGTCGTGAACGCCTCCGCCGAGTTCGCCAAGGAAAGCCCAGAGCCCGCGCTCGAGGAATTGTGGACGGACATCTACGCCAAGGTCGCACCGCAGACGGAGCCCGCCTGATGCGACGCCCGGGACGTGTCGTCGCCGCGGGGCTGATCGCGACAGCGGGGGGTGCCGCCGCGCAATCCGACACGCCCCGGCTGGCCCTGCACCTCAACGGGCAGAGCAGCGATGGCAGCATCGCGATCACCTTCGCGGCGCGGGGCTGCGAAGGGACGCTGGAAATGACCCAGACCTATGAGAACGGCGCCCGCCGCAGCGCGATCACGGAGTTCGGCTTTGCCGATCTGACGGCGGATGGCGTCGAGATCGGCTATGCCGAACAGATCGACCTCACCATGCTGAACCTCGCCTTGCGCGGCGATGCGCCCCCGGTGCCGACCGCCATCGCGCTGGCTGGCGCGGATGCGCAGAGCCAGGTCGCGTGGCAGGATCAGGGCGCGAATTGCCGGAGTGAGCTGTGCACGATCACCATCGAGCAGCCGTTCGTTCAGTTCGTCGTGGCCGGCCCCAATTCCGACACCCGCGCCGAATTCGTGTTGCAGGACCTTCGCACGCTGACAAGCTCCTGCGCGGCTTCGTCCGGAGGCCAGTGAAACGATGACACGCCGCGCCGCCATCACTCCCGCCGTCCGGAATTTCCCGGATCGCATGGCGAGCCGCGCCGGCATTTTCCGACATGCCCATTACCGATCAATGATTTGCCGCGAACTCCCATTTCGGAAAGAAGGGTGTTTTCAATGAAACCGTTCACTCTCGCACTGATGTCGCTTTTCCTCGCTGCGCCCGTTGCCGCGCAGGACCCGCTGTCGGACATGCAATCCCTGGTGGAGATCGGCGCTTTCGGCACCGACCTGCCCGCGGCGCGGCTGACGGCCGAGCAATGCACAATGACGATGCGCCTCGAGGCTGTGTCGCCGGATCTAGGCGTGCCGCTTGAGATTTCATGGAGCGCGGATGCGCGCGATCTGCAGCCCGCCGCCTTCACCCCCGACCCCAAGGACGATCGCTACGGCATCTGGATTCCCCGGACCGACATGGCTCCGGCGAACATGATCATGACCCTCGCCACCGACGATCCGGCCGTGCGCCAGGCCTTCGGCGGCGCGCTTGGCGTCACCTGCCCTGACGAAGGGTCCTGTTCGGCCATTCAGGCCACACCGCGCCTGCCGGTGGTCTTCCATTTCGCGGATGGCAGCGACCGCGCGCGGGACTTCTCGACTGCGATGCAGCAGTTCATCCAGACCTGCGAGGCCGCGGCGGACGCAGGCGATGCCGGTGCAGATGCCGCCGATCCGCTTTTCGCGGCGCTGGCCGAACCGCTGACCCTCGGCACCACGGGCGAGCCGGGATCAAGCAGCCTCACCCGTGTCGACGGCTGCACCCTGGCCGTGGATTTCATCGTCGAGGCCGATGGCGTGCCGTTCCACGGCGCGGCGACCTACGACATGGCGCAGATCGACGGGCTCAACCCCCGAATCTCCAGCAACGAGATCTACACGAACATCTTCCTGCGCCGGGCAGAGGGGGCCACCGATGTCTGGTCCGCCGAGCTCAGCGCGGCGGCCGAGCACGCCGAGCCCTTTCTCGAGATGAACCCGGCGGGCACCTGCGACGAGACGCTCTGCGTCACCGCGATGGGGGCCGCGGACCCGGTCATTGTCGTGATCGGCGCGGACCACGCGGCCCGTGCCGAAGCGGCCGCAGCCGCACTCGTCCCTTTCCGCGCCGCTTGCATGGAGTAGCACACCGATGGCAACCGAAATCCTGATGCCCGCCCTTTCCCCCACGATGGAGGAAGGCACGCTGGCCAAATGGCTGGTGAAGGAGGGCGACACCGTTTCGGCGGGCGACATCCTGGCCGAAATCGAGACCGACAAGGCCACGATGGAATTCGAGGCGGTCGACGAAGGCGTGATCGGCAAGATCCTCGTCGCCGAAGGCACCGAGGGCGTGAAGGTGAACACCCCCATCGCCATCATCAGAGAAGAGGGCGAGGACATGGCCGCGGCCAAGGAGACGAGCGCGCCCGCGCCGGTCGCGCTCGAAACCTCCGAAGGCCGCGCCGACCCGAAGCCCGACAACGGCGCCACCCCGGCCCCGCCCGCCAGCCCCAGGCCCGCGCAGACGCCGGACTGGCCCGAGGGCACGAAGATGAAGACACAGACCGTGCGTGAGGCCCTGCGCGACGCCATGGCCGAGGAAATGCGCGCCGATGACACCGTCTTCATCATGGGCGAGGAGGTGGCCGAGTATCAGGGCGCCTACAAGATCACCCAAGGCTTGCTGGACGAGTTCGGCGCCAAGCGCGTCATCGACACGCCGATCACCGAACATGGCTTCGCCGGCATCGGCGTCGGCGCGGCCTTCGGGGGTCTCAAGCCGATCGTGGAGTTCATGACCTTCAACTTCGCCATGCAGGCGATGGACCAGATCATCAACTCCGCCGCCAAGACGCTCTACATGTCGGGCGGCCAGATGGGCGCGCCGATGGTGTTCCGCGGCCCGAACGGCGCCGCCGCCCGCGTGGGGGCACAGCACAGCCACGATTACGCGGCCTGGTATTCCAGCGTACCGGGGCTGAAGGTGGCGATGCCCTATTCGGCCGCCGACGCCAAGGGCCTGCTGAAAAGCGCGATCCGCGACCCGAACCCGGTGATCTTCCTCGAGAACGAGATCCTCTACGGCCGCTCGTTCGAGGTGCCGGATCTCGACGATTTCACCGTGCCCTTCGGCAAGGCCAAGATCTGGCGCGAGGGCAGCGACGTGACCATCGTGTCCTTCGGCATCGGCATGACCTACGCGCTGGAGGCGGCGGACAAGCTGGCCGAGGAGGGCATCGAGGCCGAGGTCGTCGACCTGCGCACGCTGCGCCCGCTCGACTACGACACCGTGATCGAGAGCGTGAAGAAGACCAACCGCTGCATCACCGTCGAGGAGGGCTTTCCGGTCTGTTCCATCGGCAACCACCTGTCGGCCTACATCATGACCCACGCCTTCGATTATCTCGACGCGCCGGTGCTGAACTGCACCGGAAAGGACGTGCCGATGCCCTATGCCGCCAATCTCGAGAAGCTGGCGCTGACATCGGTGGCCGAGGTGATCGAGGCGGTGAAGACCGTCACCTACCGGTAAGGAGACCGCGCGATGCCTACAGAAATCCTGATGCCCGCGCTCTCCCCCACGATGGAGGAAGGCACGCTGGCCAAATGGCTGGTCAAGGAGGGTGACACCGTCGCCTCCGGCGACATCCTGGCCGAGATCGAGACCGACAAGGCGACGATGGAATTCGAGGCCGTGGACGAAGGCGTGATCGGCAAGATCCTTGTAGAAGAAGGCACCGAGGGCGTGAAGGTGAATGCCCCCATCGCCGTTCTTCTGGAAGAAGGCGAAAGCGCCGATGACATCGGCGGCGAAAAGCCGGTCAAGGCCGATGAGAAACCGAAGGAGGCCAAGGCCCCTGCCCCCGACGCGCCCGAGGACAAGGCCGCCGCCGCGACACCCGCCGCGGGCAGCGCCATCCCCGCCCCGAAATCCGGCGACGGGCAGCGCATCTTCGCCTCGCCCTTGGCGCGCCGGATCGCCGCCGACAAGGGGCTGGACCTGTCGCAGATGACAGGCTCCGGCCCGCATGGCCGGATCGTCAAGGCCGATGTCGAAGGTGCCACGGCTGCAGCCCCTGTGCCCAAACCCGAGGCCGCCGCTCCGGCCGCAGCAGCACCTGCGCCTGCGAAAGCCGGCGCCGCGATGCCGACCGGCCCCGATGCGGCCCAGGTCGCGAAGATGTACGAGGGCCGCGAGACCGAGGAAATCAAGCTCGACGGCATGCGACGGACCGTCGCCGCGCGGCTGACCGAGGCCAAGCAGACGATCCCGCATTTCTACCTGCGCCGCGACATCCGGCTCGATGCGCTGATGGCGTTCCGCGGGCAGCTCAACAAGCAGCTCGAGGCGCGCGGCGTCAAGCTGTCGGTGAACGATTTCATCATCAAGGCCTGCGCCAACGCCCTGCAGCAGGTGCCTGCCGCCAACGCGGTCTGGGCCGGCGACCGCATCCTGCGGCTGATCCCGTCCGACGTGGCCGTGGCCGTCGCGGTCGATGGCGGCCTCTTCACGCCGGTGTTGAAGGACGCGCATCACAAGTCGCTGTCGGCGCTCTCGGCGGAGATGAAGGATCTCGCCACCCGCGCGCGCAACCGCAAGCTGGCACCCCACGAATATGTCGGCGGCAGTTTCGCGGTCTCGAACCTCGGGATGTACGGCATCGACAACTTCGACGCCGTGATCAACCCGCCCCATGGCGCGATCCTCGCCGTCGGCGCGGGCGTCAAGAAACCCGTGGTCGGCAAGGATGGCGAACTGACCGTGGCGACGGTCATGTCGGTCACGCTCAGCGTCGATCACCGGGTCATCGACGGCGCGCTCGGGGCTGAACTGCTGCAAGCGATTGTTGACAACCTGGAGAACCCGATGGTTATGCTGGCCTGAGCCAGCGATTGCGGCGCCGGGGAGGAGTGGCGACGCATTCAAGACGGGGCCGCGGGGAAACCTGCGGCCCCGTCGCGTTTCGGATACTGCCCCCGTTTGATCTGCCGCAAGGTCCGGCCGCGCGAAGGCGCCTATCGGGGGGAGAACCGATTGCAAAGGACCCTTCCCGCATGGACTGGAAAGACACGCTCCGCCACACCTCCTCGATCCTCGGGCCGCTGCGCGCCGAACAGGCGGCGACCGCCAAGGGGTTTCACGAGTTGCACGAGGCCGCGCTGGCGGAGGGCGCGCTCTCGACCAAGCACAAGGAACTGATCGCGCTTGCCATCGGCATCTCGAAACAGTGCAACGACTGCATCGGCTACCATGTGAAGGCCGCGATCCGCTGCGGCGCTACGCGCGAGGAAGTGGCCGAGGTGGTCAACGTCGTCGTGATGATGAACGGCGGCCCCGGCTACATGTATGGCGCCAAGGCGATGGAGGCGTTCGACCAGCTGTCGTGAGCGGGCAGTGTGCGCTTGATCATGTAGAAGAACCAGGCGTCCGGCGGCGAAACAGCGACGGCCGCAGCCCCTGCCCCGCGCTGTCCACCACGTCGGCGATGCGGCTTGCCCGCGTCGCAGCACCCTTGGCGGTTTTGATCCATTCCAGCGTTCCGCGCCGCACGCTGCGCGGCCAGCCGTCCCAGACCGGGCGCAGCGGGCCGAGGGCTGCGGCAAGATCCTCCGGCACCTCGAGCCGGTCGACATCGTCGAGAAAACCCCACATGCCGGTCGCCATCGCCACCGCGATCGCCGCCTCGCCGGCCGGGGTCATCCGCCCCTCGGCCCGCATCCGCGCCACGATCTCCTTGTTGACCGCCGACCACGCCGATGTCGGGCTGCGCGGCGCGCAGCGGTGGCGCATCCGGTCGGCGTCGAGCGCCGCCACCTGCCCGTCGACCCAGCCCCAGCACAGCAGTTCCTCCACCGCCTGCGCCCAGGGCAGGTAGCAGGGGTGATGCTTCTTGTAGGTGGCGATCCAGACGCCTTGGCCGTTGGCATTGCCCGCCAGCCAGTCGCGCAAGGCGGCGCGGCTATCGACGGTGATCGTCTCCGCGCTCATGGCCGCAAGGCCTTCCACGTCCCTGGCTGCAGTCCCTCGACCGTGTGATCCCCCACCGACCAGCGGATCAGCCGCAGAACCGGCAGGCCGACATGGGCGCACATGCGCCGCACCTGCCGGTTGCGGCCTTCGGTGATGGTGAGCCGCAGCCAGGCCTCCGGCACGGACTTGCGGAACCGCACCGGCGGGTCGCGGGGCCAGAGCCAGTGCGGCTCCTGCACCACCTCGACCCGCGCGGGCCGGGTCAGGCCGTCCTTCAGCGTGACGCCAAGGCGCAGCGCCTCCAGCGCCTCGGGCGTCGGCGTGCCCTCGACCTGCGCATAATACGTCTTGGGCATGGCCGAGGCCGGGTCGGTCAGCCGCGCCTGCACGATGCCGTCGTTGGTCAGCAGCAGAAGCCCCTCGCTGTCGCGGTCGAGCCTGCCGGCGGGATACATGCCGGGCATGTCGAGATAGCGCTTCAGCCCCGGCCAGTGCCCGTCGTCGGTGAACTGGCTCAGCACATCCATCGGCTTGTTGAACGCGATCAGCCGCGTCTCGCTGCGCGGCAGGCCAGCCTTGGCGCGCGGACGCGGGCGGCTCATCCCTGCCCGGCCTTCCATGTGGCAAGCCAGCGCTTCGGCGCCATCTCCTCCCAGGTGCGGCGCAAGCGCGCCTCGGCCCAGCCCCGGTCGAGGCGCCCCGCCGCGACCAGCAAGATGCCGCTGCGCGCGTAGTGCGGGTGCATCACGAAAGTCTCCGGGTCGGCCTCACGCAGCATCTCGCGCTCCTCGACCGAAGCCTTGAAACAGGCCGCGTCGATCATCGGCGACCACCAGCACCACATCTTGCCATGCGCCTTGAGGTTGGGGTTGCCCCAGCTCACCGCCTCCTCGACCTTCGGCAGGTCGAGCGACAGGGCGAAGGCGCGCAGCTCGGGCCAATCTCGAATTGCTGCACCCATCAATGCGCCGTGGCCCAGTTCGCCCCCTGCCCGGCGTCGACCACCAGCGGCACGGCGAAGCGCACCACCGGATCGGCGGCCCCTTCCATCACGTCGCGGGCGCGGGCGATGAGGGTGTCGGCGGCGCCTTCCTCGACCTCGAACAGCAGTTCGTCATGCACCTGCAGCAGCATGCGCGCGGGCAGGTCGGCGATCGCGTCGTCCATTCGGATCATCGCGCGGCGGATCACGTCGGCGGCGGTGCCCTGGATCGGCGCGTTGATCGCGGCGCGGTAGGCGAAGCCTGCGCCGGGGCCCTTGGCGTTGATCTCGGGCGTGTGGATCTTGCGGCCGAACAGCGTCTGGACATAGCCGTGCTGCTTGGCGAAGCCCTTCGTCGCCTCCATGTAATCCTTGATGCCGGGGAAGCGCTCGAAATAGCGGTCGATGAAGCCCTGCGCCTCGCCGCGCGGAATGCGCAGGTTGCGCGCCAGGCCGAAGCCCGAGATGCCGTAGATCACCCCGAAGTTGATCGCCTTGGCCTGCCGCCGCACATCGGGCGTCATCTGGTCGAGCGGCACGCCGAACATCTCGGACGCGGTCGCGGCATGGATGTCCTGCCCCTCGCGGAAGGCCTGCTTCAGCGCGTCGATGCCGGCGATATGCGCCAGGATGCGCAGCTCGATCTGGGAATAGTCGAGCGAGACCAAAACTTTGCCCGGCTCGGCCACGAAGGCCTCGCGGATGCGGCGGCCCTCCTCGCTCCGCACCGGGATGTTCTGCAGGTTCGGGTCGGTCGAGGCGAGCCGCCCGGTGTTGGCACCCGCGATGGAATAGGAGGTGTGCACGCGCCCGGTGTCGCGGTTGATGTGGTCCTGCAGCGCGTCGGTGTAGGTCGATTTCAGCTTGCTGAGCTGCCGCCAGTCGAGCACGCGGGCCGGCAGGTCGTGGACCGTCGCCAGATCCTCCAGCACATCGGCCGGGGTGGCGTATTTCCCGCCCTTGCCGGTCTTGCCGCCCTCGAGCCCCATCTTGTCGAACAGGATCTCGCCCAACTGCGCGGGCGAGCCGACGTTGAAGCGCTGCCCCGCAAGCTGGTAGATCTCGTCCTCCAGCCCCGCCATCTTCTGCGAGAAGGCGTTGGACATGCGCGACAGCACATCGCGATCGACCTTGATCCCCGCCATTTCCATCCGCGCCAGCACCGGCACCAGCGGGCGTTCCAGCGTCTCGTAGACGGTGGTGACGCGCGCGCGGTGCAGCTGCGGCTTGAACGTCTGCCACAGCCGCCAGGTCACGTCGGCATCCTCGGCGGCGTAGGGGGCGGCGTCCTCGATCTTGACCCGGTCGAAGGTGATCTGGGATTTGCCCGAGCCGATCAGATCCTTGATCGGGATGCAGCTGTGGGTCAGGTAACGCTCGGCCAGCGTGTCCATCCCGTGCCCGTGCAGGCCCGCGTTCATCGCGTAGGACATCAGCATCGTGTCGTCGATCGGCGCGACGTCGATGCCGCAGCGGGCGAGGATCTTCACGTCGTATTTGGCGTTTTGCAGGATCTTCAGGACCGACGGGTCCTCAAGCATCGGCTTGAGCAGCGCCAGCGCCTCCTCCAGCCCCAGCTGACCATCTGCCAGCGCGTCGGAGCCGAACAGGCCCTCGCCACCCTCGGCCCGGTGGCTCAGGGGGATGTAGCAGGCGACGCCCGGCGCGGTGGCCAGCGAGATGCCGACCAGATCGGCGGTCATCTCGTTCAGGCCCGTCGTTTCGGTATCGAGCGCGACCTCGCCGCGCGCGGTGGCGCGGTCGATCCAGTCCTGCAGGGCTGCGGCGTCGCGCACGATTGTGTAGGTGGTGCGGTCGATGGCGGGCATCGCGGGCTCGTCCTGCCCCACCGGCTCGGCGCCGCGCGGGTCGGTATCGGGGATGGCGGGCGCGTCGATGCCCATGCCCTCCGCGATGCGCCGGGTGAGCGTGCGGAACTCCATCCGGGTGAGGAATTCCATCAGCACCTCGGGGTCGGGTTCCAGCACCTCCAGATCGTCGAGCGACACCTCCATCGGCGTCTGGTCGTCGAGCGTGACGAGGCGCTTGGACAGGCGGATCTGGTCGGCGAAGTCGATCAGGGTCTGGCGGCGCTTGGGCTGCTTGATCTCCTCGGCGCGGGCCAGCAGCGTTTCCAGATCGCCGAATTCGTTGATCAGAAGCGCCGCCGTCTTCACCCCGATCCCCGGCGCGCCGGGGATGTTGTCGACGCTGTCGCCGGCCAGCGCCTGCACGTCGACAACCTTGTCGGGGCGGACCCCGAACTTGGCCTCGACCCCCTCGCTGTCGATACGGGCGTTCTTCATCGCGTCGAACATCTCCACCCCGTCGCCGACCAGCTGCATCAGATCCTTGTCGGACGAGATGATGGTGCAGCGCCCGCCGGCCTCGCGCGCCTGGCGCGCCAGCGTGGCGATGATGTCGTCGGCCTCGTAGTTCTCCAGCTCCAGGCAGGCGAGGTTGAAGGCGCGCGTCGCCTCGCGGGTCAGCGGGATCTGCGGGCGCAGATCCTCGGGCATCGCCTCGCGGTTGGCCTTGTAGAGGTCGTACATGTCGTTGCGGAAGGTGTGGCTGCCCTTGTCGAAGACGACGGCGGCATGGGTCGGCGCATCGGGGCCGGTGTTGGCCTCGATCATCCGGTGGACCATGTTGCAAAAGCCCGCGACGGCCCCGATGGGCAGCCCGTCGGATTTGCGCGTCAGCGGCGGCAGCGCGTGATAGGCGCGAAAGATGAAGGCCGAGCCATCGACGAGATGCAGATGGTGTCCCTTGCCGAATGCCATTGTCGCGCGCTCCCTAGCTTGTCGAGTGCCGTTCTAGCGCGCCGAGAGGCGGGCGGCGACCCCGGTTTTTCAGCCGGCACCGGCGCGCCACAGCGCCAGCCGCACCGCATAGGGCGTGGGCGTCCAGATCCCGGCGCGCACGCCCGCCTGCCGCAGCATGTCGGACACCCAGGTGTTGCAGGTGCGCAGGATGTGGAACCGGCCCGACGCCTCGATGAACCCGTCGGTGCCGGTGAACCCCGCGCCCGCAAGCGGCGCCCCGGTGGCGGTGGCGGCTATGGCGGCCAGAAGCGTGCCGTATTGCGCCTGCGACAGCCGCAGGCGCGGCGGCCGGAAGCCGGCGGGCAGCGGCCCGGTCACATCCACCCGCAGGACCGAGGCATCGCCCGTCACCGCGCGCCAGGTCGGGCCGGGCGTGATGTCGGCAAAGCTGCCGGCGGTGGTGTAGAAATCGCGCGCGCCCCAGCCGACGATGACATGCGCCACCTCGGGGTTGCCGATCGGCACACCGGCGCCTGCCGCGAAGCGCAGCGCCGCCCGCGTCTCGGGCGTGGCGGGCAGCAGGAAATCGACGTGGATGGGGCCGTAGAGCAGCCCGATCTCGACCGCGTCGCCCGGTCGCAGATCGACGGTTCGGCCGGGGATCAGCCCGCCAAGGGCGGCGGCGATCAGGTAGGCGGCGAGCGTCGCCGCGACCACCGCAAGCCCGCGCGCCATCCAGCGCGCGAGGATCATGTCGCCGGGGGCACTGTGTCGGCGAAATCCTCGTGGATGAACTTCTTGTCGCAATAGCCGCACTCGACCCAGCCCCGGTCGGGCGGGATCGAAAGCCACACCCGCGGATGGCCAAGCGCGCCCTGCCCGCCGTCGCAGGCGACGCGGTGGGTGGTGACGATCTCGGTTTCCGGCGGGGCGATGGTCATGGTCGTGATCCTCGGCTCAACTGGTGCGCGATATGGCAGGTTGCGGCGCCCCGGACAAGGCCGGGGGCCTGTGCCCTGCCCCTCAGTCGGGCTTTTGCAGCATCCGCCCCAGCGGGCGGCCCGACAGGATATGGACGTGGTAATGCGGCACTTCCTGCACCGCGACCTCGCCGGCGTTGGAGATGGTGCGGTAGCCCTGCCCGCCTTCGCCGGGCCGGATGCCCTTGTCGGCGCAGATCTTGCCGATGGTGCGCCAGAAATCCACGATCTCGGCCTCAGACGCCTCGAGCGCGAAGTGATCGGCGCAGACATAGGGGCCCTTCGGGATCACCAGCACATGGATCGGCGCCTGCGGATAGATGTCGTCGAAGGCCAGCGTGTGATCGGTCTCGATCACGGTGCGGTTCGGGATCTCGCCGCGCAGGATTTTCGCAAAGATGTTCTGGTCGTCATAGGCGTAGGCCATCGCTGTGTCCTTGTCAGTCGTCGAAAAGATAGGGGGTTTCGGCCAGCGCCCTGCCGGTGTCCGGCGGCACGCCGAAAAAATCGCTCAGCACGGCGGCATTCTCGGCGCTGCCGCAGTCCTGGCGGATGCGCCAGTAGCGCGGAAACTCCGCCTCGCGGATGCGCACCGATTCATCGGCGAATTCGTGGCGCAGCGTCGGCAGCATGCGCGCCACCACCTCCTCGGGCGTGTCGAGCGTGGCCAGCCCCACGCGGCGCGCATGGCCGACAAGATAGGTGTCGTCGAACACGCATTGCAGTTCGAGAATGCGGGTATTGGCGCGGTCCGACATGAAATCCTGCATCAGGTCGATGTTGCCGGGGTCGAGGCAGATCATCAACCGGTCGGTATCGTGATAGTCGAACAGCATCCGCATCAGCGCGCGGCGGTGGCGGTTGCGCTTTTCCAGCGTCCGCTCGATCCCGCCCAGATGCGGCACCGGGCAGGCCTCCTCGTCGAACAGGTATTCGACGCCGCGCACATCCAGCCCGGTCGAGGCGGCATAGAGCATCCGCTTGGCGACATGCCATTTCTTGCACACCAGCATGTAGAGGTTGCGATCCGGCCCCAGCGTGCTTTCGCGCTCCCAGAAGCGCGTGCCGTAGCGCTTGCCGATCCGCCCGCGCCCGGTGAGGAAGGTGTGCAGCTTCTCGCCCTCGCGGCTGGTGGCGAAATCGGTCTTGTCCGACGCCCACAGCATCCCGAGCCGTTCCTTGAGCAGCGTCGCCTCGGCGCTGATCTTGCGCGCGAACAGGTAGTCCTGCGAGATGAGCAGGTCGTACTGGTCGTTGTAGAAGCTGACCGGCATGCCGTAGTCGCTGAACATCTTGAAGGTCAGCGTGCGGCTTTCGATCTCGCGCTCGGGCACGAGATGGCGCACGAGGGTCTGGAAGAACGTCTCGTCCGGTATCCAGGTCGTGGCGAAGAAGCGCACCACGTCCCGGCGTTCGACGCAGAATTGCAGGATCTTCTCGATCGTGCGGCGGCGCAGGCACCACCACTGGCTGCCGATCTGCACCTCGATGTCGGCCGGGACGCGACGCCTGAGGCCCAGCCACCGTTGCAACTCGAAGCTGCGGTAGAACAGCCATTTCTGCGTGCGTTCGTTGAACCAGTGCCGGTAGATCAGCCGTTCTTCCTTGAAGCCGGTCTTGATCCAGTCCGACGTCATGAAATCGAAGCTCTCGACATAGTCGCGGTCGCGGTCGTCGAGGAACCTGTGCGCGTAGGCGGCGGATTTCACCGGCAGGCAATCGCCCGACAGCATGTAGAAATGAGTGGCGTCCGGGAAGCTTTCCTCGGCGACCTCCAGCGCGTTCAGCGTCGCCTGTACCAGGCTCCAGGCGCCCCAGCCGCACTTGATGCGCCGGCGCGCGAAACTGACGCCGGGGTTGCTGGCCAGCGCCTCGGTGATGGCGGCGTAATCCGCGGGCCTGGACCGGGCATCGAAGTGAATCGACACATAGTCGCCCGTCGCCGTCAGCCGCTGGGCCTGCCGGATGATGGCAGGCGGGTCCTTATGGCACAGAAGGATGAAGGCTATCTTTGCCATGCGGGAACCAACCGGCCTCAATCTTTCCTTTTTCTTGGACTACCATTACCCAACGGAGATTGAAGACGCACGCGTTGTTTGCTCTTGTGGGGCAAACGCTTAAGGTGCGCCAGGCACGAGCAGCAACCAAGAGGCCAAGAGCATGGGGTTTCCAGGAACCTGGATGACACAAAGCGAAAGCGTGGTCTACCGCGTGGTGCCCAAATGCGCGTGCTCCACCATCGGCCAGATCATGTATTACGCCGACAACGGTGAATATTTCGACGGCGACATCCACGATGCGACCGCCGGCATGCACAAATGGTCGCTCGACGCGAGCCAGCCGGTGATCGAACGCAATGTGCGGGCGCGCGAGACCTACACCTTCACCTGCGTGCGCAACCCCTATACCCGTATCCTGTCGTCGTTTTTCGACAAGATCTGCGGCATCCAGCGCAACGGCAAGCGCTACCGCGGCAACCTGGTGCCGCTGCTGATCCAGAAATACGGGATCGAGGTGGGCGGCGAGGATGGCAAGGGCGAGTTCGACCAGATCGCCAGTTTCCGCCGGTTCCTGCTGTTCACCCGCGACACCATCCGCTGGCGCCGCCCGATGGAGCCCGACATTCACTGGTCGGCGATGGCGGGCCATGTCTCGACGCTGATCGTGAACGGCGGGCGCTACAACAACATCTTCTGGACCGAGAAATTCGACGCGGGCATGCAGTCGGTGCTCGACGCGATCGACCTGAAGCACCCGGTGGATCTGGCGCAGGTGCCGCGCTTCAACGAAAGCGAAGGCCACGGCCCCAAGCGCCTGCACCCGGTCGAGGATTACTTCGACGACCTGTCGATGCATCTTGTCTACGAGATCTACCACCGCGATTTCGACCTGTTCCGCTACGATTTCGAGAATCCCGGCAACAAGATGCCCGTGGGCGAGATCGACCTCGACGCGGTGCACGCCAAGCTGGGCGACTGACGCGCGGGGCGGGCGTTGCACGAAGGCCGCAACGGGCGCGTCGGCTGCGGGCCCGCGCCGATACCGCGTTGCGCCCTTGGCATCGGCCTGCCAGTCTTGCACCATTATTTTATCAGTTTTGCATTCGGGGACGCCATGACCGCACCCAGACCCCTCGTCGCTGCGGCGATTCTCGCCATTTCCCTGGCCTTGCCGGGCGTCGCCGCTGCCCAGTCGGCCGGCCTTGAAAGCCGTCGGCAGGCGGTGTTCGCGCAACTGATCGCGGCGCCGGCGGATCGCAACCTGATGCTCGATTACGCCCGCCTGTCGGTGCAGCTGCGCGATTTCGAGGCGGCGGCCGCCACGCTGGAGCGGTTTCTCGACCTGGAGCCGGGCAACACCGGCGCACGGGTCGAGCTTGCCATCGCCTATTTCTCGCTCGGCGCCTATGCCGTGGCCGAATACCACCTCGCGGCCGCCGCTGAATCGGGCGCGCTGACGCCCGAACAGGCCGAACAAGTCGCGAGCTACCAGCGCGAAAGCACCCGCCGCGACGGGCCGCACCGGATCGACGGGCGGATCGCGCTTGGCCAGGCCTGGACCCGCGAGCAGGATCAGACCTACCGCTTCGGCAGCGCGCAGCTGGACTGGCGCTTCGACATGGGCGGACCGAACGCCAATGACTGGCGGACGCAGCTGTCCTTCGCCAGCTACCTGCCGGGCGAGCAGAGCTTCGACGAACGCCAGGTCGCCCGCCTGCGCACCGGCCCCGAGTTCCGGCTGACCGGCGATGTCCATGGCCCGCGCCTGCAGCCCTATCTGGAAGTGACCGCGCTGCGCGAAGAGAATTCCTTCGCCTCGCCCTTCGACGGCGATTACACCGCGGTGGCGCTCGGCCTCGCCTACCAGAACCCGGTGAACCGGTTCTGGACCGTCTATGCCGATCTTCAGGCCGGGCAGACCACCGACCGCGAAGCCTTCACCTCGGATTTCGACTTCCGCGAAGCAAGCCTCGGCGCCGGCTACCGCCCCTCGCGCGACACCCGCATCCGCGGCACCCTGCGCTGGCGCGAGGAAAGCACCGACGACGGGTTCGATGTCACCCGCACGACGCAGGGCCTGCGGCTTGAGGCGCTGCATACGTTTGACACAGGTGCCGAGATTTTGCCCCGGCGCTGGGAACTGCGCGCCTATGCGCTGCGGGAATTCGTCGACACGGATTTCGGCGGCGGCTTCACCGACGAGACGACCGACACGGCCTATGGTGGCGGGCTGCGGGCCTTCGTGACGCAAGACCTGTTTCTCGAGGCGCGTGGCGCCCGGCTGGAAAGGCAAGGCGGGTTTGGCTTCGAGGAAACCGAAACCGTCTATTCCCTGCAAATCGGATGGGAGTTCTGATGATGCGCCCCCTGTTCCGCCTCGCCCCTGCCCTTCTCGCCGCCACCCTCGCCCTGCCCGCCGCAGGCCAGCAGATCGGCACCGTCGCCTCCTCCGAGCCGACGCTGCGCGGCACGCCGCCGGGGTCCGCCACGCGCACGCTGGCGCTTGGCACCGGGCTCATCGCGGATGAAACCGTCGCCAGTTCCGCCAGCGGGCGTGGGCAGCTGCTGTTTCTCGACCAGTCGACGCTCAGCCTTGGCCCCAACACCACCATCGTGCTCGACCGCTTCGTCTACGACCCGTCCAGCGGTGCGGGCGAAATCGGGCTGTCGCTGACCGAGGGCGCGCTGCGCTTCATCGGTGGCACGCTCTCGCGGCGGCAGGAGGCGGTGATCACCACGCCCACCACCTCGATCGGCATCCGCGGCTCCACCGCGCTGGTGCTGTTCCAGGGCGGGCGCACCTACGCGATCTTCATCGCCGGCGAGCGGATGTGCATCAACATCGGCGGCACCCGCAGCTGCACCAGCCGGCAAGGCGGCGTGCTGACCGAGGATGGCTACCAGGGTGCGGTCGCGCCGGCCTTCCTGGCGCTGATCCTGGCGCTGATCGACGGGGCGCCGGTGCCGGGCGGCGGCGGCGGCCCCGGCACCGGCGTTGGCGGGCCCAACCCGTCGGAACGCGGCCCGGTCTCCACCACCGGCGAGGAATTCGACCCGCAGATCTTCGAGGATGATTTCACCCTCGACATGATCTTCGAGTTTCTCGACCTCGGCTTCTATGGCGACGAGTGCATCGAGTGCTAGGAGCACTGACTTCGGAAGCCTTCAGCGTTTCGTCTCCGCCCGCTCGGCCCCGTCCCAGCCGGGCGGCGGCGAATTGCGCAGGGAGGCCGCGATCCGGTCGAGGTAGAGCTGCGCCAGACGCGGCGTGTCGCAAAACCCCACCTCCATCGCGGCCAGGTCGGTGAACCGGTCCTCGGCGGTGGTCCAGTTGCGGGTCAGGTAGGCGGCGCGCGCCGTCGCCAGCGTGGCGGCGAACTCCTCCAGCCCCGGTGACCCGGCGGGCAGGACCAGATGCACCGGCACCGCCGCCCGGAAGCCCTTGGCCGCGATCAGGTCGAGTTGCACGGCGCGCAACCCCGCGGGCAGCGAAGCCACCGTCGTGTCGCCAACGCAGTTCGGCACGCCGTAGAGCCGCGTCAGCCCTTCGAGCCGCGCGGCGAGCGTCACGCTGTCGCCGATGGCGGTGTAGCTCAGCCGGTCGCGCGAGCCCATCAGCCCGACCGAGGCCGGGCCGGTGTTGATGCCCACCCCCAGCGCCACCTGGGGCAGGCCCTGCGCGGCCAGCGCCGCATTGGCGCGCGCCGCCGCCGCCTCGATCCCCGCCAGCGCGTGCAGCGCCGCCGCCGCGTGGTCCTTGCGGGCGATCGGCGCATTCCAGAACGCCATCACCGCATCGCCCATGAACTTGTCGATCGTCGCCCCCGCCTCCAGCAGCGCGTCGGCCAGCGCCGAGAGCCAGGTGTTGACCAGCGCCACCACCCGGTCGGGCGCCATGCCGTCGGTCACGGTGGAAAACCCGCGCATGTCGATGAAGATGATCGTCAGGTCGCGCTCGGCGCCTTCGGGGGTCAGGGCGGCGGCGGGGTTGGCCTCGATCCGGCCGATCAGTTCCGGTGGCAGGAAATAGGCGAAGCGGCCGCGGATGACCCGGCGCGCCCGATCCTTGGCCAGAAACCCCAGCGTGGTGCCCGGCACATAGACCATCAGCACGGTCAGCACCGGCAGCACCGGATCGAACAGCACCCCCGCCCGCGAAAACGCGACCAGCCCGCCGACCACCGCCCCCGCCGCCAGCACGATCGCCGCGGCAAGCCCGATGACCGGCCGTTCGCGCAGCTGCAGCAGCGTCAGGATCAGGCCCGACAGCACCACCACCACGATCTCCAGCCCCGCCATCCAGTCGGGCCGCGACAGGAACGCGCCCGCGGTGATCTGCTCGATGATCTCGGCATGGACCGTCACGCCCGCGATCTGCCCGTCGAGCGGCGTGGTGCGCAGGTCGAACAGCCCCTGCGCCGACGATCCGACCAGCACGATCCGCCCGCCGATCCGCGCCGCGATGTCGGGGTCGATCCCCTCGGCGTCGAGGATGTCGCCCGCCGGCGTCACCCGCTCCGGGCGGAAGCCGGTGAAATGGATGCGAAAGCTGCCGTCGGCCTCCAGCGGATACTCCAGCGCGCCGGTCCGCATCGCAACCGCCGCATGGGTGCCGCCCGACACCTCGCCCGACGCCTCGGTGGTGCGCAGGATGTGGCCGCCCGCGCCCTGGGCGACGCGCAGCACCTCGGCCGACAGCGACGGGATCAGCACGCCGCCGATCTCGCTGACCATCGGCGCCGCGCGGGTCACGCCATCGGCGGTGCGCCCGAGCGAGATGGTGCCAAGCCCGCTGGCCACGGCGGTCAGCTCCGGCAGGTTGCCGATGGCGGCGGAAAATCGGGTCAGCGTGTCGGGCACCTGCCCGGTCACCGCGACGCCGGCGCGCGCCTCCGGCACGGTGCCGTCAGGCGCGCCGACAAGGCTGAGCACCACGGCCCGTCCCGCCATCGCTTCGGCAAAGCGGGTGTCATGCGGGATCAGCCCCAGCTCGGGAAGCGCGGGCGGAATGCCGTCGGTGAACCGGCTCCAGCTGTCGAGAATCTGCTCGGGCGAGGTGCGGTCAGCCTCGGGGAACAGCACGTCGAAGCCGATTGTCACCGCGCCATGATCGAACAGCCGGTCGGTCAGCGCCGCCATGTAGCTGCGCGGCCAGGGCCATTGCCCGTAGAGCGCCAGCGCCGCCTCGTCGATGTCGACGATATGCACCGGCGCGCCGGCATCGTAGGCGCGCGGGCTGAGGCGTTGGTAGCCGTCGAAGACCGCATCCTGCACGCGGGCCAGCATCGGCAGCGCCAGCCAGACCAGCCCCACCATCAAGGCGGTCGCGCCCAGCCCCAGCGCCAGGATCGCCCGGCGCATCACCTGGCCCCCCGCCGCTTGGTCATCGCTGTTGCCGGGGCCACATGCCCGCCCTCCCCGCGCGTTGCACGGGCGCAAGCATGGGCGCTTTTCCCTGAATTGGCAAATGTTTGGGCGAAAGCTGCCGGTGCGGTCACTCGACCCGCCGCAACGCGACGACCGGCGTGGCGCGGGCCTGCGCCGCCCTGTCCATCGGCAGGCTGTCGGCCAGCTTGCGCGCCAGCTCGCGACTGAAGAGCGCGACCAGCGCATTCGACAGTGCCGGGGCACGCGCCATCCGCCGCCTCAGATCGGCGATCGGCAGGCGCAGCACGATGCCGCCCTCGGGCAACGTCACCGTGGCCGAGGACGGATTGCCGGTCAGGAACGCGATCTCGCCGACGAAGGCGGGCGCGGCGATCGGAAAGACCGCGTCGCCCTTGCCGATCAGGATGCGCCCGGTCAGCACCAGGGTCAGATGCGTCACCGCCTTCGCTTCGGACAGCAGCACCGCCCCCGCCGCCTCGTCCCGGCGCGCCATCCCCTTGCGCAGCCGCCGGAACTGCCCGGGGGTCAGCGTCGGAAAATGGGCGAAGACCGCGCGATCCTCGGGGGACATCCGCCAGGTGGTGCGCTCCGACAGGATCAGCAGGACCAGTGCCAGGTTGATCGACACCAGGGCGAGGTTCGAGACCACGGGTTGCCACAACGGATCGGCGCGGAGCAGGTAGAAGACCGCATCGCAGGCCAGCCCCCCGGCCACCAGCAGGCGCAGCACCAGCTCGTCGCGCACGAGAAACCCGGCGATCTTGAGCAGGAAACCGGCCAGAAGAATGCCGCTCACACCAAGCGAGACGTCCATGAAAATCGACCCTTGCGCCCCGAACCTGGCGCGGTGACGCCTCAATCTTCATGGGGATAAAGGGATTTACGCGGCAATCCAAGCCTCAATGCACGCCGGCACCGAGGCCGGCCGCCGCCGCTCAGATCCCGCCCGCCAGCGCCTCGGCCACCACCGCCTTGAGCATCAGCCCCTCGACCGGGGCAAAGTCCAGATCCCCGGTGCCGAGATAGCTTTGCTGGTTCGTCGCCGTCCAGCCGTTGGTGGCCAGTCGGTAGGTCCGGCCGGGCTCGATGTCGATCTCGGCGGCATGGATGAAATCGCCGGTCCGCGCGTCGAGGCTGGCGGCCCGATGCTGGTTGGCGCGGGTCAGGATCGTGGCCAGCACGTCGCCCTGCACCTCGGCCACGGTCAACTCGCCGTCGAAGCGGACGAAGGCGTCGAAATCGTAGCGCCGCAGCGCGCCCGCATCGAGCGGCGCGCCGAAGGTGGTGTGGCCCAGCACGGCAAGGTCTGCGCCGGTCGCGGCGCGCACCGCCTCGGTCGCCAACAGGATGGAGCCCGGCAGGTCGAGCGCGGTGGCGCGCTCGGCGATCACCGCGCGATCCTCGTCGGTCAGGTGCTCCGCCTCGATGCCCGCGATCCTCTCGGCCAGTGCCGCGTCGCCGCCCGAGGTGGCGATGGCGCGCATCTCGGGCGTGATCGCCACGCCCTCGCCGGTGCGGGTCAGGTGCAGCACCGCCAGCGCGCGCGCCCAGGCGCCGCCATGCAGATAGGTCTGGCCGGCAGCCTGGTGGATGAAATCGAGGTGGTCATGGGCGCCGATGACCAGCGTGTTCGGTCCCAGCGTCGGCAGGATCGCCCGGTCGGGGGTGACGCCCGCGTGGCTCACCAGCACCGGCAGGTCGGCGCCGCCGGTGGCATCGCCGAAGGCCTCGGCGGTGAAGGCCACGGGGTCGAGCAGCGTCAGCGTGTCGCGCGCCGGCTGGCGGTAGACGAACGGGTTGTCGGTGCCGACCCCCAGAAGCGCGAGGTCGAGCCCACCCATCCCCAGCCGGGTGGAGATCGGCGCAAGGAACCGACCCGTGCGCCGGTCGATCAGGTTGCCGATCACCTGCGCGCCCGCCGCTGTTGCCTCGGCCACGGCCTGCCCCATGTCGTCGAGGATCGCGGTCTCGTGGTTGCCGAGGTTCAGCACCACCGGCAGCTCGCGGCAGAGCGCGCGCAGGGCCGCAAGATCGGCCGCGCCGCCCGACCGTGTGGCCGCCACATTGCCGCGCTCGAACAGATCGCCGTTGAGGATGAGCGCGACAGGCGCCTCGGCTTCGGCGACGATGGCGCGCACCTCGGCCACCAGTTGCGGCAGGCGGGCGTAGGGCGAATGCAGATCGGCGACGCAGAGCACGATCGCGTCGGGCCGGGTCTGCGCCAGCGCGCGGCGCGGGGCGACGGCCGCGGCGGCGGGCGCGGCCAGGAGGCCCTTGAGCACGAAACGGCGGTCGAGCGCGACGGTCAGGCGGGTCATCGGCGGGGTCTCCTGTGTTTGGCTCGCTTGGCCCGAGCCGGTAGCAGCGCCGCATGACACCCGCGTGACCGGCCCGGACCGGGCAGGCGGATGCGCGGGCGCATGCTCAGGCCAGCCCGGCCTCGGCGAAGATCTCCGACAGGGGGCGTTTGGTGCGCGGGCCGACATGGCGGATCACCTCGGCGGCGGCGGCCACGCCCATGCGCCCCGAGGTTTCCAGATCGCGGCCCATGGCCAGGCCGGACAGGAACCCGGCGGCGAACTGATCGCCGGCGCCGGTGGCGTCGACCGGGGTGATCCGCGTCACCGGCACCTGCACCCGTTCGGCCCCGCGCAGGATCTTCACCGGCTCGCCCGAGTGGGTGCACACGACGATGTCGCAGATGGTGGCGGCCTGCATCAGCGCGGCGTCCAGATCGTCGGTCTGGTAGAGCGCAAGCCATTCCTCGTGATTTCCGATGACGTAATCGAGCTGCCCCTCGATCAGCCGCAGGAAATCGGCGCGGTGCCGGTCGACGCAGAACGGATCGGACAGCGTGATGCCGACCTTGCCGCCGCCCTTGCGGCAATGTTCGGCGGCGGCGGCGAAGGCGGTCTTGCCCTCGGGCTTGTCGTAGAGATAGCCCTCGAGGAACAGCCACCGCGCGGCACCGGCGACCTCGGCATCGACGTCATCGGCATCGAAATCGGCGCCGGCGCCCAGGTAGGTGTTCATCGACCGCTCGCCGTCGGGCGAGACGAAGATCATCGAGCGCGATGTGGGCGCCTGCGCATCCGCCGTGGGCGGGTTCGGAAAGGCGATCCCCTGCTCGGTCATGCCCTCGGCATAGAACCGCCCGAGCGCGTCGTCGCGCACCTTGCCCAGAAACGCGGTGGTCAGCCCCAGCGTGCCTGCCCCCGCGATGGTGTTGGCGACCGATCCGCCCGGCGTCTGCACCCGATCCTTCATCGCGGCATAAAGCAGTTCGGCCCGCTCGCGGTCGATCAGCTGCATGATGCCCTTCTCGATCCCCATGTTGTCGAGGAAACTGTCGTCGCC
>Ga0008835_100254_pt1 | contig 61089 bp, 58 predicted proteins | sample HotLakConsoUCCRE_FD_62215 | JGI IMG/M metagenome (GOLD analysis project Ga0008835, IMG submission 62215) | Hypersaline microbial mat communities from Hot Lake, Washington, USA - Hot Lake Consortium UCC-RE (Hybrid Assembly) ... | reverse complement strand
TCCTTGTAGAGAACGCAGCCCGAGAACTCGGCGGTGCAGGACGACACGAGAAAGTCGATGAACTCCCGCTTCAGCCTGGGCTCCATGTTCTCCCAGTCGATGTGGTCCCAGTCCTCGTTCTTCTTGAAATGGCCCTTGTTCGGGTCGCTTTTCATCTGGGCGATCAGCTTGTCCCAATCTTCGCGGACGGGGGTGACGTCGATCTTGTCCATCTCGTCGAAATCGGTGGTGTAGAACCGCGGCGTCAGCAGCGTGTTCTGCATCGCCAGCGCGGTCGCGCCTTCGCTGTCCACCACGCCCTGGTGATTGTCGGCGGCCAGCGCCTCTTCGACGGTGGATGCGTCGGCGGAATGGGTCATGTCGTTCATACCGAAACCTCCTCGGAAAAGGAAAATTCACACAGTTCCATGACCTCGAAATCGCCGGTAAGGCGGGTCCAGATCTGCTCGAGCTTGCTGGCGCGGGTGATGCGGGCGGTGCGCTGTTCGCGCACGACCTCGCCATAGGGCGCCATCACGGCCGGGCCCTGAACCTGGACCTCGTCGCCGGGGTTGATCACGGCGCCGTTCAGAAATTTCACATGCGCATGCAGGCTGTCGAAGCGGTGGCTGACCTCCACTTCGCAGGGCGCGGTTTCATACTCTCGTGTGAGCCATCCCATCGGTCATTCCTCCAGAAGGCGGGCAAAGACCGCCTCGTTGCTTGCCCCGAAGCCGAACAACTCGGCCCGGAAGTCGGTCAGGTCGTCGCGAAGCCCGATGCGTCCGTCTGAAAAACGCACCAGCCGGATAGGCTCCGACGCATGGCGGCCGACGGCCCCCCGTTCCCGCTCCAGCACGCGGTAGATCCCGGCGACAAAGCCGCCTTCGGTAGGTCCCAGATCTGCGATCACGTTGCCGTCCACGTCAAGCACGCGGGCGGAGCCGTCCATCTGTCCAAAGATGCGGATCATGCGTTCCTGCACCGCCGGAACCGCCGCCTCGGTCGGCGGCATCGCCTCGAGCGGGCGGTCGGTCAGGCGGGCATAGGCCACGATGATCAGGACCGAGACGCACAGCACGAACATCGCCCGGACAAGGATGGTGGGCACCATCTCCTTGTCGCGCTCGACCAGCTTCTGTTCGGCCTTGGAGTAGCTGCGGGTATAGGTGGGCATGGGCGCTTACTCCGCTGCGACCGGCTGCGCGGCCGGAATACGTTCGATGACGGGCTCGGACACGGCCGTTTCCGCCGCCTCGGCCAGGATGGCGGCGACGGTCTTCGCATCGGGGATGCAGCGCAGCGCGGGCTGGGTCTGCTTCATGTACCAGGGGCGCACATGCGGCCAGGTCATGATGTAGGACAGCCGCGCGCCGTCATCTTGCAAAAGCTCCAGCGCCAGGGTGCCATGCCCGTCCTTGCGCAGGCCGAGCGACGCGTTGGCCACCTTCCGGAACGGCAGGTTCAGCGTCATGGTCAGCGCCGCGCCGATGCGCATCGCCACCCGGCGGTTGGTGATGGTGTAGACGGTCGATTTCGCCTGCATCACCGCGATCACCAGCAAGAGCACACACACGATCGCGCCGAGAACGAGGAAGAAGGACGCGGCCGTGGCGCTTTGAGCCCAGGTTTCGGTGGCGGCGCCCGCCGTCGTCCGCCAGGCGAAGAGGAAGGTGAAATAGCCCACGACCCACCAGAAGCTGAGGCTTTCCTTGGCCAGTGGCCACCAGGCCGGCTGGCCCTGCCACAAGATCCGTTCGCCTTCGGGCAAGGCTTCGGGCAGGCCCCAGACGGGTTCACTGGCAAAATCGTCGTGATGGTCTTTGGACATCGGTCGTTACTCCTTCCTCGGTCGATAGGACCGGCGCGCGGGGTCTGGCCGCGCACCGGGGCCTGGGTCACAGCAGCGGTTCGAACCGGTCCTGGGATGCGTAGAGAATCCCGCCGCCATAGTAGGCCGAGATCTTCTCCTCCTCGAGCAGGGTAACCTGCGTCGCGGATTTGATCACCGGAACATCGGCGAAATGCTTGGCGAAGATCGCGTTGATCTTCACCTTGCCGCCCCAGATCCGGCAGAACTGCATCGGCACCAGCCGGGTGCCGCCGCCATGATCGGCGTCGAGCGCGATCTCCAGGTAGCGCACCAGCTGTTCCGGCGCGTCGACCCACATGTCGCTGACCGTGCCGACGGCGATGCCGTCCCCGGCCACCACCGGCATGCCGCGCGGATCGCGGCCGGCCGACACGCGGAAGGTTTCGGTCTGGCCCATCGGCACGATCTTTGCGTGGCCGTGGCCATCGAGTTCCGGCACGTCGCGGCGGGGCGCCCAGGACCCGGGGCCGACACCGGTCAGCATCGGGTCGCCGATCGGGTCCATCGGAAAGCCGTTGCCCGGGCCGCTGCGCTCAAGCGCCAGGTCGCTGCGCCGGTGCGCGGCCTCGTTCTCGGGCGAGGGCACGGTGACCTCGCCACGGCCATGCATCAGCTTGAAGGTCTTGGGGTTGGGAACCGGGAACGGGCCCTGGTTTGGCGCCGCGGTGCCATCCTCGTTCTCGAGCGGATAGCCTTCGCGCATGTTCTCGGTCTGCAGGTAATAGATCAGCAGGGCGAAGAAGATCCAGAACATCCAGATCGACAGGCTGGCGAGATCGAAGTTGCCGAAGAATGCGTTTACCATGTGGTGTTCCTCTCGGGTTCGGCGGGTTCAGGTGGGCAGGTCGGCGAGCCCGAACTTCCCGGCCCCTCTTTCCCTGTTGGTCGTTACGGTGCGGACAAGCGGCCCAAGGGCCACCAGTGTGACAAAAAGAAGCAAGATTTCGAGGTGATAGACGACCGAATACCCGGTCGCGGGATTGTCGAGCGCGACGCCCAGATGGCCGTTCGTCGCCGCGGTGTTCACCAGGTCGCGGACGCCGCCGCCGATGGCGGTCGACAGGCCCGCGGCCGTGGCCTGCGCGGCGCCCCATGCGCCCAGCGCAAGCCCGCGCCCGGCCTTGCCGGCCGGCATGGTCATGGCGGCGATCAGCGTCGCGACGGCGAACAACCCGCCCCCGAAGCCGATCAGGCAGGCGCCGGCGAAGAACAGCGGCGCGGACTCCCACGGGTTGGCGAAGATCACGGCGGAAAAGGCGACGAGCCCGGCCAGGATGCCGCGCGCGCCCATGCGGTAGGGGTTGATGCCGCCGGCCAGCCATTTCGCGGCGAGCGCAAAGCCCGCCAGCGCGCCCAGTGCCCAGGTCGCGGTCAGCAGCGTTGTGGCCGAGACGCTCAGGCCCAGGATCTCGCCGCCGTAGGGTTCGAGCAGCACGTCTTGCATGTTGAAGGCCATGGTGCCCAGAAACACCACGGCAAGCAGCCGCCCGGCGGTGCCGCCCGAGGCGTAGTCGGCCCAGGCATCGCGGAAGCTTGGGGTATCGTCGGCCTCGCGCTCGGCCTTCGACATCGGGCGCACCCGCTCCTGCTTCCACAGGGCGGTGACGTTCAGCACCACGGTGATCACCGCCGTCGCCTGCACCACCTGGATCAGCTCGATCGCGGTGAACTCGCGCAGGAACCAGCCGATGACGATGGCCGAAACCCCCATGCCGACCAGGAACATGACATAAAGGAGCGCCACGACCCGCGGCCGCGTCTCGTCGGTGGCGCGGTCCGCGGCCAGCGCCAGGCCCGCGGTCTGCGTCATGTGCATGCCCAGGCCGGTCATCAGGAAGGCGATCCCAGCCAAAGCCTCGCCCGCGAAGGGAATGTCGTAGCGCACCTGCGTGACATCGCCGCCCAGCACCAGAAGCGCAGCGGGCATGATGGCGAGGCCACCGAACTGCCACAGCGTGCCGAACCACAGGTAGGGCACGCGCTTCCAGCCAATGGCGGATTTGTAGGTGTCGGATTTGAAGCCCAAGAGCGCGCGGAACGGCGCGATCAGCACCGGCAGCGCCACCATGGAGGCCACGAGGAAGGCGGGCACCTGCAGCTCGACGATCATCACCCGGTTCAGCGTGCCAAGCAGCATCACGGCGGCCATGCCGACCGAGACCTGGAACAGCGACAGGCGCAGCAGCTGGCCGAGCGGAAAATCGTCGGAGCCTGCATCGGCGAAGGGCAGGTAGCGGATCGAAAGCTGTTTCAGCATGCTCATGCCCGATACTCCAGGCAGGTCGAGATGTAGAAGCCACGGCTGACCCGCGCGACCTCGGTGATCGACCCTGTGGCGCCGTGCCGGGTCGCTTCCTGCGACAGGCGGCGGGGCGCATGGGGGATCATCGTGGGCGAGCGGTCGGCACGGGGGAAGAGTTTGCCGACGGTCCAGAACGCCATCAGGAAGGCGGTGCGCGGCGCGACGGTGAAGACGATGCTGCCCCGCACGCGGGGGCACAGATGCGCCAGCGCGCGGCCCAGGTCCGGCGCCTCGTAGTAGATCATCGAATCCATCGCCATGACGTGATCAAAGGCCCCGAGATCCACGGCCAGCATGTCACCCGAGGTGAAGGTGACCTGCGCGGCGAGATCGAGTGGCAGGCGCTTCGCCGCGATGTCGACCAGGGCGGGCGAGATGTCGATGGCGACAACCTCGGCGCCGCGGCGGGCCAGTTCCTCGGTCATCGCGCCGGTGCCGCAGCCGGCATCGAGCACGCGCCTGCCGGTCAGATCCTCGGGCAGGCGCGACAGCATGATCGCCCTCATCCTGTCGCGCCCTTCGCGCACGGTCTGGCGAATGCCGGACACGGGCGCATCCGAGGTCAGCCGCTCCCACGTCGTGGTGGCGGTGCGGTCGAAGTATTCCTCGACCCGGTCGCGCGTGGCGCCATATGTCGGCGTCGCGACCATCAATCGAACCCGAGCAGTTCGAAGATGTGCCGGTCTTCCAGAGGTGCCGGCGCCAGCGGGTCGGTGCCGGCGTAGAGCTTTTCGGCCAGCCGCATGTATTCGGCGCGGCACTGCACGATGTCCTCGTCGTCCGGCATCTCGAACAACGTCTTCTTCTTCAGCCGCGAGCGGCGGATGGCATCCACATCGGGCATGTGGCCGATGCGCTTGAAGCCCACGGTGTCGCAGTAACGGTCGACTTCGTCGGTGATCTTGGACCGGTTGGCGATGCAGCCGGCAAGCCGCACGCTGTAGTTCTTCGACTTCGCCTGCACCGCGGCGATGATGCGGTTCATCGCGTAGATGCTGTCGAAGTCGTTGGCGGTCACGATCACGGCGCGGTCGGCATGCTGCAGCGGCGCGGCAAAGCCACCGCAGACCACATCGCCCAGCACGTCGAAGATCACGATGTCGGTGTCTTCCAGCAGGTGATGCTGCTTGAGCAGCTTTACCGTCTGGCCCACGACATAACCGCCGCAGCCGGTGCCGGCAGGCGGGCCGCCGGCCTCGATGCACATGACGCCGTTGTAACCGATGGTCACGAAATCCTCGGGGCGCAGTTCCTCGGCGTGGAAATCGACGTCCTTGAGGATGTCGATGACCGTGGGCTGAAGATGGCCGGTGAGGGTGAAGGTGCTGTCATGCTTGGGGTCGCAGCCGATCTGCAGCACCTTCTTGCCCAGCTTGGAAAACGCCGCCGACAGGTTGGAGCTTGTGGTCGACTTGCCGATCCCGCCCTTGCCGTAGATGGCGAAGACGGTGGCGCCCTCGATCTTCATCGACGGGTCGAGATGGACCTGAAGCGAGCCTTCGCCATCCTCGCCTTTCAGCACTGGCGGTGCGCCAAGCTCGCGGGTGGCAAGGCCTGCGGCCTCGCGCATGTTGGCGCGGGCGGCGGGGGGTGATCTGTCGTCCAGCATAGTGGTCGTCCTTCCTTATTCGGCGGCCAAAGTGAGACCCTCGAGCGTATCCTCGAGCTCGTCCGCGCCAGCCTGAAGCGCGGCCAAGGTGGCCTCATCGGGTTGCCAGTAATTCCGTTCGCACGCCTCGATCAGGCGGTTCGCCATGCGGGCCGAGGCCTGCGGGTTGAGCGCGGCCAGCCGGCGACGCATCTCTTCATCCAGCACGAAGGTCTCGGACAGGCGCTGGTAGACCCAGGGGTCGACCTGGCCGGTGGTGGCCGACCAGCCCAGCGTGTTGGTCACCTGCGCCTCGATCTGGCGCACGCCTTCGTGGCCGTGCTTGAGCAGCCCCTCGAACCACTTCGGGTTGAGCGAGCGACTGCGGGTTTCGAGCGCGACCTGATCCTTCAGCGTGCGGACCTTGCCTTCGCCCCGGGTCTGGTCGCCGATGAACACCGGCGCCTCGACGCCGCCCTTGGCGCGCTTCACCGCGCGGGAGATGCCGCCCAGCGTGTCGAAGTAGTGATCGACCGTGGTAACGCCCAGCTCGACCGACTCGAGGTTCTGATAGGCGATGTCGACATCCTTGAGCGCCGCCTGCAGCATGCCCGCGTTCTTGTGCGCCTTGCCGTCGAGGCCATAGGCGAAGGATTTGCGCGCCTGGTAGGCATCGGCCAGTTCATCCTCTTCACCCCAGGCGCCGCTGTCGACCAGCTGGTTGACGTTGGAGCCATAGGCGCCTTCTGCGTTCGAGAATACGCGAAGGCTGGCCTCCTCGATCGAAACGCCCATGGCGGCCGCATAGTCGAGCGTGTGGGCACGGACGAAATTCATCTCGACCGGCTCGTCGGCGGTCGCGGCCTTCCACGCCGCCTCGGCCAGCATCCTTGTCTGCAGCGGCAGCAGGTCGCGGAAGATGCCCGAGAGCGTCATCACCACGTCGATGCGCGGGCGGCCCAGCTCGGCCAGCGGGATCAGGTCGGCGCCGCAGAGGCGGCCGTAGCCGTCGAACCGCGGCTTTGCTCCCATCAGGGCCAGCGCTTGGCTGATCGGGCCGCCGTCGGACTTGATGTTGTCCGAGCCCCAAAGCACCAGCGCGACCGAGTGCGGCATCGCGCCCGCGGCCTCGATCAGGCGCTGCGCCTGCCTGGCGCCATCGCGCAGGGCAAAGGCGGTGGGCATGCGAAACGGGTCGAAGGCGTGAATGTTGCGGCCCGTCGGCAGCACCTCGGGCGAGCGGATCAGGTCGCCGCCCGGCACGGGCTCGATGAATCGGGCGGACAGCGCGCGCATCAACCCGGTCAGTTCGGTTTCCTGCCGCAGCAGATGCTCGATCCGCTTGCGTGTCTCCGGGTCGGTCTGCGCCATGACGCGCAGGTGTTCCTGCAGTTCGGCCTCGTCGATGGGGCGGCCCACGACGTGCAAGCCATCGGGGATCAGCGCATCTTCGGTTTCCAGAAGCGTCAGCCACAGCTTGTCGGGGTTGCGCTCGGTCAGGTCGACGGCCTCGGCCTGGGTGGCGATCAGCTCGGCCAGGTCGTCGCGCTCGTAGGCGTCGGGGGTCATCGCGCGCCAGCGGGTCAGGCTGTCCTTCAGTTCGGACAGGCCCTTGTAGAGGCCGGCGGCGGCGAGCGGCGGGGTCAGGTGGGTGATCGTCACCGCGTTCGAGCGGCGCTTGGCCAGCGTCGCCTCGGACGGGTTGTTGGAGGCATAGAGATACACGTTCGGCATCTCGCCGATCAGCCGGTCGGGCCAGTCGCGCGCACCCAGGCCCGCCTGCTTGCCGGGCATGAATTCCAGCGCGCCATGCATGCCGAAATGCAGCAGCGCATCGGCTTTCCAGGTGTTGCGCAGCCAGAGGTAGAAGGTGGTGAAGGCGTGCGTCGGGGCGAAGCCGCGCTCGAACAGCAGGCGCATCGGGTCGCCCTCGTAGCCGAAGGTCGGCTGCACGCCCACGAAGACATTGCCGAAATGCTGGCCCAGCACGAAGACGCCGCGCCCGTCGGACTGGATCTTGCCGGGTGCCGGGCCCCAGACCGCCTCGATCGCCTTGAGGGGTGGGGTGGTGCGCACGATGGTATCGGCGTCGACATGGGCGGCGACATTCGCCTCCTGGCCGTATTGCTTCGCGTTGCCCTTGAGCACGGCATGGCGCAGGTCGTCGACGGAGCTTGGCACCTCGACGTCGTAGCCGTCGGCCTTCATGCGGATCAGCGTGTTGTAGAGGCTTTCGAAGACGCTCAGATACGCCGCCGTTCCGACCGCGCCGGCGTTGGGCGGGAAGCCGAACAGGACGATCCCGATCTTCTTGTCGGCATTGGACTTGCGGCGCAGCAGGGCAAGACGCCGGGTCTTTTCCACCAGGCTGTCGATCCGCTCCGCACAGGGCGCCATCGCCTTGGTGTCGGACACGCGCGGGCAGTTGTGGGAACAGCCGTCGCAGCCCTCCGGCCCGTGGCGGCCGCCAAACACGGTGGGGTTGGTCGCGCCGTCGATCTCGGGCAGGGCAACCAGCATCGTGGTCTCGACCGGGCCAAGGCCACCGGCGCAGGAGGCCCATTGCCCCAGCGTCTGGAATTCCAGCGCGTGAGCCGCGATGTAGGGCACGTCGAGGTCTTTCAGAACCTCGACCGCCGCCGCGCTGTCGTTGTAGGCGGGACCGCCGATGAGGCTGAAGCCGGTCAGCGACACCAGCGCGTCGATACGCCCACCCGCGAAATACTCGGCCATTGCCGGGCGGCTGTCGAGGCCGCCGGCGAAGGCCGGGATCACGGCGAGGCCTGCGGCCTGCATCTTGCGGATGACGCTGTCGTAATGCGCCGTATCGGAGGCGAGAACGTAGCTGCGCATCATCAGCAGGCCGACGGTGGCGACCGGGTTTTCCGGCTGCGGCAGGTCGGCGGCCCTGGTGACGATGCGGTGACCCGGAAGGTCGGGGTGGTAGAGCCCGACCTCGGGGTAGTCGATCGGCGCGGCAGCCTTGGCACCCTTGAAGGCGCGGTCGCTGGCGTAGCTTCCGACGAGAAAGCGGACCATCTGTTCGACATTGTCGTCGGACCCGCCCAGCCAGTATTGCATGGTCAGGAACCAGGCCCGCAGATCCTGCGCCTTGCCGGGAATGAACTTGAGGATCTTGGGCAGGCGGCGCAGCAGCTTCATCTGCTTCTCGCCCGACTGCGCCGCCGGTTCCTTGGTTCCGCGCAGCTTCTTCAGCAGCTTCATCGGCCCGGTGGCGGGCTTCATCATGTCCAGATCGCCCATCCGGGTCAGCTGGACGACCTCCTTGGCCGAAATGACGCCGATCATCGCGTCGCAGTGATCGCGCCGCGCCTGCAGGTCGGGCAGGATCGCGGTGATGTGTTCCTCGATGAACAGAAGGTTGGCGACGATGATGTCGCCATGGCGCACGGCGATCTTCGCCTCTTCCAGCGCGGCGGGGTTTTCGGCCCATTCGGCGGCGGCATGGACGCTGACGTTCAGGCCCGGAAACTCGTCGATCAGCCGCTCGCTCACCCGTGCCGCCGGGCCGGCCGCATGGCTGTCGAGCGTCACGATGACGACCCGGTAGCCGGGAATATGGTCTCCGTCACCGCGCATAATGGGCTTTTGCCTCGTAGAGCGTGTCGACGCTGATCTCGGTGACACCGCGTTCGGCGGCGAATTTCTCGGTGTTGCGCTTGGCCTTGCCGCGCACGAAGAACGGGATCTTTTTAAGCTCTTTCTCGGCATCGGCGAGCCAGACGGTGACATCGGTGCCGGTCTGCGAGGCCGCTTCGTGCAGAGTCTCCGTTTCGGAAACATCCCGGGGGGGCTGCGCAGCAGCGGGGGGCTGGCGCCCCTCCGCCGGCTTTGGCGCATGGCCGCCGTGATGGCTGGCGCCGGCGTCGTCGTGGAACTCGAAATCCTCGCGGAACATCGACAGCAGGTGTTCCTCCAGCCCCATCACCAGCGGGTGAATCCAGGTGTCGAAGATCACGTTCGCGCCTTCCCAGCCCATCTGGGGGGAATAGCGAGCCGGAAAATCCTGCACATGCACCGGGGCCGAGATCACGGCGCAGGGGATGCCGAGGCGCTTGCCGATGTGACGCTCCATCTGGGTGCCGAGGATCATTTCCGGCGATGCATCCTCGATCGCCTTCTCGACCTCGAGGTAGTCGTCGGTGATCAGCGCCTCGAGCCCGAAGTCCTTCGCCACTTGGCGAACGGGCCGCGCGAATTCGCGGTTGTAGCAGCCGAGGCCGACCACTTCGAACCCCATCTCGTCGCGGGCGATGCGGGCGGCGGTCATCACATGGGTGGCGTCGCCGAACACGAAGACGCGCTTGCCCGTCAGGTAGGTGCTGTCGACCGACTTCGACCACCAGGGCTGGCGCAGGCGGCTCAGGTCTTTTTTCGGCTCTACACCGCAGATCCGGGCCACTTCGGCGACGAACTCATGGGTGGCGGCGACGCCGATGGGGACGGTCCTGGTGTAGGGGATGCCAAGGGTCCGCTCCATGTGGCGGGCGGCGGTCTCGGCGTGTTCGGGGTACATCAGGATGTTGATGTGCGCCTGCCCCAGCCGGTTCAGATCGGTGGGCGTGGCATCGAAGGGGGCGACGACATTGATGCCGATGCCCATCTCATAGAGCAGGCCCTTCACCTCCTCGATGTCGTCGCGGTGGCGGAAGCCCAGCGCCAGCGGGCCGATCAGGTTCGCGGTCACCTCGGGCGTGCGGTCCATCGGGCCGGCCAGCGCCTTGACCAGCTGATAGAAGGTCTCGTCGGTGCCGAAGTTTTCCTTGCGCTGGTAGCTGGGCAGCTCAAGGGCGATCACCGGCACGGGAATGTCCATCGTCTCGGCCAGGCCGCCCGGATCGTCCTGGATCAATTCGGCGGTGCAGGACGCGCCGACGATCAGGGCCTGCGGCTTGAACCGGTCATAGGCATCCTGGCAGGTGCGCTTGAACAGGCCCGCGGTATCCTCGCCCAGATCGCGCCCCTCGAAGGTGGTGTAGCTGACCGGCGGGCGGTGGCCGCGGCGTTCGATCATGGTGAACAGCAGGTCGGCGTAGGTGTCGCCCTGCGGGGCGTGCAGGACGTAGTGCAGGCCCTTCATCGCGGTGGCGACGCGCATGGCGCCCACATGCGGCGGGCCTTCGTATGTCCAGACGGTGAGCTTCATGACCGACCCCCGGGGCGCTGCCCCGGACCCCGGAGTTTTCCGGCCAAGATGAAGGGGCGGGCGGCAGTCATTCCGCGGCCTCCAGCTTGAGCAGGGCGCGGCGGCGCAAGGGCCGGCTGAACAATCCGGCAAGATCGCCGGCTTGGTCGTAGAAATGCACCGGGGTGAAGACGAGTTCGATCGCCCATTTGGTCGTCAGCCCCTCGGCCTCCAGCGGGTTGGCGAGGCCGAGACCGCAGACCGTCAGATCCGGGCGCGCGGCGCGGACGCGGTCGAGCTGCCTGTCGACATCCTGCCCCTCGGAGATGGTGGGGCCGGCCGGGATCAGGTCGAGGTCGGGGCCGACGAGGCCCTTGTGGATGTAGGGTTGGCCGATCTCGATCGCCTCCATCCCGCATTCGCGGGTCAGGAAGCGGGCGAGCGGGATCTCGAGCTGGCTGTCGGGCATGAAGAAGATGGTCTTGCCGCGCAGATGCTCCGACGCGTTGGCGATGGCCGTGCGGGCGCGGGCGCGGGGGGCGGCGGTGACCGCCTCGAACGTGGCATCGTCGACGCCGAATTCATCGGCGATCGCGCGCAGCCACAGGGTCGTGCCCTCTTCGCCGAAGGGGAAGGGGGCGGCGATCATCCGCGCGCCGCGCCGTTCCAGCGCCGCCGCCGTATCGCCCAGGAACGGCTGCAGGCAGGCAAAGACGGTGTTCGGGCCGACGCCCGGCGCCTCGGAGGAGCGGGGCGCGGGCAGGACGCGGATCGGGCCGATGCCCATCTTCGTCAGCAGCGCCATGGCCTGATCCTCGACCACGTCGGGAAGCGCGCCGACAAGCAGAAGCTCGCGCGCGTCAGTCGCGGGCAGGACCGGAACCATGCAGGCGAGGCAGGCATCCTCGCCCTGGGTGAAGGTGGTTTCGATGCCGCTGCCGGAATAGTTCAGCACCCGCACATGCGGCGCGTGCATCTGGGTCAGCCGCTCGGCCGCGCGGGCGAGATCGAGCTTGATGACCTCGGACGGGCAGGAGCCGACGAGGAACAGCTGCTTGATGTCGGGGCGCCGCGACAGCAGGCGCCCGACCTCGCGATCAAGCTCGTCATTGGCATCGGCAAGGCCGGCCAGATCGGTTTCCTCGAGGATGGCGGTGCCGAAGCGGGGTTCGGCGAAGATCATCACGCCGGCCGCCGATTGCAGCAGGTGCGCGCAGGTGCGCGAGCCGACCACGAGGAAGAATGCGTCCTGCATCTTGCGGTGCAGCCAGATGATGCCGGTCAGGCCGCAGAACACCTCGCGCTGGCCGCGTTCCTTCAGGATCGGGGCGTCGCGGCAGGTGGCGGCGGGAATGTTGGCGGGGTTGTTCATGCGCGCGCCCCCTGGGGCCGGGCCCCTTGCGGCTGGGACCCTTGCGGCCGGGGCCCTTCGAGGCGCGCCATGCGCAGCTTCCAGATGAACTGTGCGGCGTTGATGACGTAGGCGGCGTAGGCGGCCAGCGCGATCCACATCTGATCGGCGTGGGGCCAGCCGGACAGCAGCGCCCAGACATAGGTGAGATGCAGCGCGATCACGAGGAAGCTGAACACATCCTCCCAGAAGAACGCGGGGGCGAAGAGGTACTGGCCGAACACGACCTTTTCCCAGATCGCGCCGGTCACCATGATCGTGAGCAACACCGCGGTCTTCAGCACGATCGACATCGTCGCGGCCTCGTAGCCGGCGCCGGTGATCATGAACCGGGCCACCAGGCCGAGCGACACCAGGAACACCAGGAACTGGACCGGCGCCAGCACACCCTGGACCGTTGTCCATATCGTGCTGTCGCGCCGGATGCGTTCTTCGGGCGTGTAAAGCTGGCGTGACGGTCTCGGTGTCAGGGCTTCGCTGGTCATTCGGCGTTCGATTCCTTGGGCGATACCGAAAAACTAGCCCCCGGAGGACCAGAGTGTCAATTAAAACTTACACCCCGGTCGCGGCGTCGGAAGGCCCCGTCGATTCCGACGGAAGCAGCAAAGCATCAAGTATATCAGGAGAAAATCGAGCCGTGGCCGCGAAATCGGGCGACGGCCACCCCTTGAATTTGTGTGTATGTCAATTTACTTTGACAGCACACGGTGGATGGAGGACAATCCACCTATCCATTTGCTGCCTGACTGGACGCGAAAACTCACAAAGACGTTCAGAGGGGGGCGCAAGCGGTACCGCCACATGAAAGACGAGTCTCACAGCTGCGCTACCGCTTCCCTCCGTGACGAGAGTGCGGATATCCAGCGCTTGGCGCGGGCAGCGATTGCCGTGCTGGCGGCTTACGGTTCGGGTGGCAGCCGCGGCGCGATCCGGCGGCTGGAGGAGTTCATCGCCGCCGTCATCTCCTCGGACGAGGGCCTGCGCCACGAGGTCGTGCTGCATTTGCGCCAGAGCGGCGTGCCCGTGGACGATATCATTGATCTCGTCATTCCCGCCGTTGCCCGCGTCCTGGGCGACCGCTGGGCCAACGACATAAACACCTTTCTCGACGTCACCATCGGCACCGCCCGCCTGCAAGAGGCGGTGCGCGAGCTGGGCTGGCACGATCGGGCGCGCCAGCGCATCCCGGCCGACGCCCCGGTGATCCTGATGATCATACCGCGCGGCGAGGAACACACGCTGGGGGCCTTCATTCTGGCGGATCAATGGCGCCGGCTCGGTGTGTGGGTCGATCTGGCGATCCATCACTCCCCGCGCGAGATTGCCGCGATTTTGCGCAAGGGACGCCACGACATGGTCGCAATCACCGCCGCAGGGCGTGGAACCCTTGCGCCAGTTCGGGAATTGGTAGAGATAACCCGCCGTACCGCTGCGCAAGCGACGCCGATAGTCATGGGAGGCGCCATCTTGGACAGGGACATGGATGTCCTCGCAGCGACAGGTGCGGATCATGTCGCCGCCAGCGCAAGATCGGCGCTGAACGCATGTGGATTGATTCACTCGGGTCGGGAGGCCCCGCCAAGGAAATCAACCGGCCAGGTCGGCGCACGACATGACCGGCAGTGAAGGTACGGATCGCATGAACACGCGCGGATCGGATTTTCTGGGCCAGCCGTCCTCACCGAACATCGGCCCGGAACAGTTCAACGAGATCGTCACCACGGCGGCGGATCTTGCGATCGTACTCGACACCAAGGGTACGGTGAAATCCATCATCGTCAACCCTCTCAACCCCACGCTGGGCCGGCTCGACCACTGGAAAGACCGCGACATCCGCGAATTCATGGCCGACGACAGCCTTCCGAAGCTGGAAATGCAGCTCGAGGCGTACCGCAAGGGCCAGAAGGGCACCGTCGACGCGATCGAGGTCAATCATTACGACAACGCGAACTGGGCCTTTCCGGTCCGCTACACCCTGCACAAGACGGGCAACCCCGACATCATCCTGATGCTCGGGCGCGATCTGCGGCCGATCGCCGAGTTGCAGCATCGCTTGGTGAAGGCGCAGCTGGCGCTGGAGCGCGACTACGAGACACATCGCGATTACGAGACGCGCTACCGGGTCATCATGGAGGCATCGCGCGATGCGCTGGTGCTGGTCGATGTGGCCTCGGGGCGGATCGTCGACCTGAACGCCGTTGCGGCGCAGGTGCTGGGCGCCGATCCCGAGGTGCTTGCCGGCAGCGCCTTCACCCAGGAATTCGACGGCCGCCGCCGTGGCGAGTTCATCGAAGGTCTGGTCCTGGCCGCCAACGACGACACCAGCGGGCCGGTTTCGGTCAAGACCCGGCGCGGAAAACTCGATGTCGCAATCCACCCGGTCGTGTTCCGCGCCGCGGGCGAGAAATCGCTGCTGTGCCGGATCGAGACGGCGCAGAGCGCCGAAACCATCGCCGCCGAACTGTCAGGAATGTTGGCGCAGCTTTATCGCAACGGGCCGGACGCCGTTGTGATGACCGACGCACTGGGCACGATCCGGTCGGTGAACGACGCGTTCCTGAACCTGACCGAAGCCGGCAGCGCATCCGACGTGAAGGGCAAATCGCTGGCCGATTTCCTGTCGCGCGGCAGCGTCGATCTGAAGGTGCTGACCGACAACGCCACCCGCACCGGTCGGATGCGGATGTACGCGACCCGGCTGGAAGGCGCCTTTGGCTCGCAATTGTCGGTGGAGCTGTCGGCGACGCATCTGAACGCGGCCGGCGGCATCTCGGGCTTCGCCTTCGTGATCCGCGACACCTCGCGGATGGAGGTCGTGCGCGACCCGTCTGCCGCCATCGTGCCGGGCCCGAGCCCGGTGTCGGATGACGCGATGCGCAACGTGATGGATCTCGTCGGCTCCGCGCCGCTCAAGGACATCGTCGCGGCCACCACCGACGTGGTGGAGAAGATGTGCATCGAGACGGCGGTGGAACTGACCGACAACAATCGCGTGGCGGCAGCCGAGATGCTGGGCCTGTCGCGTCAATCCCTGTATGTCAAGCTGCGCAAGTACGGCCTGCTCAGCAAGGCCGACCGCAACGGAACCTGATCCGCCCGCGGCCCTCTGGGCACGGTTCCGATAGGGTGCGTCAGGCGGCGTTTACACTTGCGGACTCGCGAAGTGTCAGGCTATCCTGACACTCATGAGCGTAGCGACCGACCTCACCCCGCCGACACCACATCGCAGCCTGCCGGAACCAAGGGCGGTGCTGACGCTGTTGAAGCCGATCACATGGTTCCCGCCGATGTGGGCCTACCTGTGCGGGGCCGTGTCCGCAGGGGTGGCGCCGTCCGGGCATTGGCTGGTCCTGATCCTCGGCGTGATCCTTGCCGGCCCCATCGTCTGCGGCATGAGCCAAGCCGCCAACGACTGGTGCGACCGCCACGTCGATGCCATCAACGAGCCGCACCGCCCGATCCCGTCGGGCCGCATTCCCGGCCGGTGGGGCCTGTGGATCGCGATCCTCATGTCGGTGGCCGCAGCCTTCATCGGCCTCGCCCTTGGCCCTTGGGGGTTCGGCGCGACGCTGGTCGCCATCGCGGCGGCCTGGGCCTATTCCGCGGAACCGGTTCGACTGAAACGGTCGGGCTGGTGGGGGCCGGGCCTTGTGGGCCTGTCCTACGAGTCGCTGCCCTGGTTCACCGGCGCCGCCGTTCTTGCCGCCGGCGCGCCGTCATGGCCCGTCATCATCGTCGCCGTGTTGTACGGGATCGGCGCGCACGGGATCATGACGCTCAACGATTTCAAGGCGCTGGAAGGCGACCGGCAGATGGGGGTGAACTCCCTGCCCGTCACGCTGGGGCCGGAGCGCGCGGCCAAACTCGCCTGCGTGGTCATGGCGATCCCGCAGATCATCGTGTTCATCCTGCTCTACGCGGTCTGGGACCGTCCTTTTCACGGGCTGGCCATCGCGGTGTCGCTGATCGCGCAAGGCTACGCGATGCAGGTGCTGCTGCGCGATCCCAAGGGCAAGGCGCCGTGGTACAACGGTGTCGGCGTCACGCTCTATGTGTCGGGCATGATGGTGACGGCCTTCGCCGTCCGCTCGCTGGAGGCCTGGCCGTGAACCTGAGCTGGGTGCAGATCGTCCGGCTCGGGTTTGTCCAGATGGCGCTTGGCGCCATCGTCGTCCTTACCACCTCCACCCTCAACCGCCTGATGGTCGTGGAGCTTGCCCTGCCCGCGGTCCTGCCCGGCGCGCTGGTGGCGCTGCATTACGGCATCCAGATCACCCGGCCGCAATGGGGCTACAAATCCGACACCGGCGGCAAGCGCACGCGCTGGATCATCGGCGGCATGGCGATCCTGGCGCTGGGCGGGCTGTCGGCGGCCTGGGGCGTCGTGATGATGGAGACGCAGGCGACGCTTGGCCTGATCGTCTCGATCCTGGCCTATGCCGCGATCGGCGTCGGCGTCGGGGCCTCCGGCACCTCGCTGCTGGCGTTGCTGGCCACCGCCACCGCACCGCATCGCAGGCCGGCTGCGGCAACGATCACCTGGCTGATGATGATCTTCGGCATCGCGATGACGGCCGGAGTTTCGGGCCAGTTCATCGACCCCTACACGCCTGCGCGTCTGATGGCGGTCGTCGGCACCGTGACGCTGGGCGCGTTCCTTTTGACCTGCGTGGCGGTCTGGGGGATCGAGCGGCGGGTGGTCGCCCGGCCGCAAGGGCCGAGCGCACCGTTCCTCGAGGGGCTGCGCGAGGTCTGGGCCGAGCCCAAGGCCCGCATGTTCACGCTGTTCGTCTTTCTCAGCATGACCGCCTATTTCATGCAGGAGCTGATCCTGGAACCGTACGCCGGGCTCGTCTTCAACTTCACCCCCGGCCAGTCCACCACGTTGTCCGGCGCGCAGAACGGCGGTGTGTTCCTCGGCATGGTCGTGGTCGGCGTGGCGGGCACGGCGCTCAGGCTGTTCTCGCTCAAGACCTGGGTCGTCGCGGGCTGCATCGGGTCTGCCGCATCGCTGCTGGGGATTTCGGCATTGGGGCAGATCGGGACCGAGATGCCGCTGCTTCCCGCGGTCATCGTCATGGGGTTCTTCAACGGCATGTTCGCGGTCGCCGCGATCGGCAGCATGATGGCGCTGGCCGGCGAGGGGCGCGACGCGCGCGAAGGCACGCGGATGGGCCTGTGGGGCGCGGCGCAGGCCATCGCCGCCGGGTTCGGTGGGCTGGCCGGGGCCGGTCTGGCCGACCTCGCGCGCCTTGTGACCGACGACGCCTCGGCCTTTGGGGCCGTATTCTCGTTCGAAGCGCTTCTCTACCTCGCCGCCGCCGTCATGGCGCTGCGGGTGATGGAGGGGAAAACATCCATGTCGCCACCACCCAGCGCGGCCGTACCGGGGGAATGACCATGAAATACGACGTCGTTGTTGTGGGCGGGGGACCGTCGGGGGCCACCGCGGCCGAGGATCTGGCGCGGTCGGGCCACAAGGTCGCACTGCTGGATCGGGCCGGTCGCATCAAGCCCTGCGGCGGCGCGATCCCGCCGCGGCTGATCCGCGATTTCGACATTCCCGACGATCAGATCGTGGCAAAGATCACCACCGCGCGCATGATCTCGCCCACGGGCCGAAAGGTCGACATCCCGATCGAGAACGGCTTCGTCGGCATGGTCGACCGGGAACATTTCGACGAGTTCCTGCGCACCCGCGCCGCCACGGCCGGGGCCGAGCGTGTGACCGGCACCTACACCAAGATCACCCGCGACAAGGACGGCACGCATGTCCATTACCGCGACAAGGACAGCGGCGAGGATCGCACGCTGACCACGCGGCTTGTGATCGGCGCCGATGGCGCGCGATCGAACGTCGCCCGAACCGAGGTGAAGGGCGGCGACACGATCCCCTACGTCATCGCCTATCACGAGATCGTCGAGGCGCCCGGACCGCGCGGCGAATACCACCCCGAGCGTTGCGATGTGGTGTATGACGGCCGGATCAGCCCCGATTTCTACGGCTGGGTGTTTCCGCACGGCAAATCCGCCTCGATCGGCATGGGCAGCTTCCTGCGCGAGGTGGACCTGAAAAAGGCCACCGCCGACCTGCGCGAGGCCTCGGGCCTGACCGATTGCAGGACCATCCGCAAGGAAGGCGCGCCGATCCCGCTGAAACCGCTCGACGAATGGGACAACGGGCGCGACGTGGTGCTGGCGGGCGATGCCGCCGGCGTGGTGGCGCCCTCTTCGGGCGAGGGCATCTACTACGCCATGGTCGGCGGGCGCGTTGCGGCCATCGCTGCCGCGACCAAGCTGCAGACCGGGATGATCAAGGACCTGAAGCTGGCGCGAAAGCTGTTCATGCGGGAGCATAAATCCGTCTTCAAGATCCTCGGCGCGATGCAGGATGCGTATTACAAATCCGACGAACGCCGCGAGCGGTTCGTTTCGCTCTGCCACGACGTGGACGTTCAGCGCCTGACCTTCGAGGCCTACATGAACAAGGAACTGGTAAAAGCGCGCCCCCTTGCCCATATCAAGATCGGCATCAAGAACCTTGCCCATCTGACGGGCCTTGTGGCGGCGACACGCGTGTGACCGACCTGATCCCGGCCTGGGTGAACGGCACCCTGACCCCTGTGGAGAAACTGGAGGCGCATCAAAAGGGCCTCCGGCACAAGGCGATTTCCGTTTTCCTGATGCGGGGTGACAAGGTGCTGCTGCAACAGCGCGCGTTGGGCAAGTACCACACGCCGGGGTTGTGGGCGAACACCTGTTGCACCCATCCCCACTGGGGCGAAACCGCGGTCGATTGCGCCACGCGCCGCCTGGGGCAGGAGTTGGGGTTGACGGATATCGCGCTGATCTTCCGCGATACCGTGGAATACCGCGCCGATGTCGGCGGAGGGCTGATCGAGCACGAGGTTGTGGATATCTTTGTGGGCGAATTGCCAGTAGGCCAGGAACCGCAGCCGGAGCCCAGCGAGGTGATGGACACGATCTGGCAGCCGCTGGCGGATCTCAAGCGCGACGTGATCGCCAACCCGAAGGGATTCACGCCCTGGTTGCAGATCTATCTGCGCGATCATGCCGGGGTGATCTTTCAGGATGCCTGACGCCGGACGGGGTCGGTGACAGAGGCCGGTCCGCGTGACGGGCCGTGGTTTTTCAACTGCGAGGGCACCGCTATGCACCGGCTTGGCCTTTTCATTCTATTCGTTGTTCTGCTGGCACCACCGGCGCGCGCGCAGAACCTGATCGCCGAATACCAGGCGCTGCTTGGCCCGGCGGATCACTACAACAGTGCGGGCCTGCGCCTTGAAGATTTCGGGGCGATCCTTCAGCAGGATCGCGCGAATTATCACCGGTTCGGGCGGCGTGACGATCTTGATGGATGGGACCCCGTCTTTGGCGACCCAAGGCAGCGCGCCCTCATTCCACAGATCTGGAGGATTGCGCCAGGCTCGGAATACATCCCGGGATCGGTCGTCGCCGGAGGGACAAGCTATGTATCGGTCCGGGTCTTCGGCTACGGAACCGTTGCAGAGTTCATCATCGTGCAGGAAGGCGCGGGTTAGGCCCGCGCCTTTTCCTCGAACCGGGCGGTCGCCACCCCAAGCGCGTCCAGCGCAGCGGTGGCGATGTCTTGCGCGGTCAGGCCCGCATCGGCGTACATATCGGCCGGGCTTGCCTGGTCGATGAAGCGGTCGGGAAGGTGCAGCGTGCGGATCGCGCAGCCGCGGTCGAGCTGCCCGGTCGCCGCAAGATGGTGCAGCACCAGCCCGCCAAATCCAAGAACGGCGCCCTGTTCCACGGTGAGGATCGCCGCATGCCCGGCCACAAGCCGGTTGATCAGGCCCGTGTCGAGCGGTTTGGCGAAACGCGCGTCGGCGATGGTGACGCTCAGGCCCCGCGCCTCGAGCGCGCGGGCGGCCTCGGTCGCTTCGTGCAGATGCGCGCCGAAGCTGAGGATCGCGACGTCGCGCCCTTCCTGAATCACGCGGCCTTTCCCGATTTCCAGCACCTCGCCCTCGTCGGGCATCGGCACGCCGGTGCCTTCGCCGCGCGGATAGCGCAGCGCGATGGGGCCGCTGTCATGGGCGGCGGCGGTGGCCATCATGTGCACCATCTCGGCCTCGTCGGCGCAAGCCATCACGGTCATGTTGGGAAGTGCCGCCAGATAGCCGATGTCGAAGGCGCCCGCGTGGGTCGGCCCGTCGGCCCCGACCAGCCCTGCACGGTCGATCATGAAACGCACCGGCAGGTTCTGCAGCGCCACGTCATGCACGACCTGGTCGTAGCCGCGCTGGAGAAAGCTGGAATAGATCGCGCAGAACGGCTTCATCCCGCCTGCCGCCATCCCGGCGGCGAAAGTGACGGCATGCTGTTCGGCGATCCCCACGTCGAACACGCGGCCCGGCATCGCCTTTTGCAAGATGTTGAGGCCAGTGCCGCCGGGCATCGCGGCGGTGACGCCGACGATGGCCGCGTCGGTCTGGGCGTGATGCAACAGGCGCTGGCCGAAGACGCTGGTATAGGCGGGCGCGTTGGGCGTCGATTTCTTCTGCACCCCGGTTGCGACGTCGAACTTGTTCACGCCATGGTAGCAATCATCCGAAAGCTCGGCGGGGCTGTAGCCCTTGCCCTTCACCGTCACCGCGTGGATCAGCACCGGGCCCGTCGCGCGCGCCTTGGCGGAGCGGAGAACGTTCAGAAGCTGCCCCATGTCATGGCCGTCGACCGGGCCGATGTAGGTGAAACCCAGGTGTTCGAACAGCGTCGCGGATTTGGGGTGGCCGGTCACCAGCTCGCGCGCGCGTTCGGCGCCTTGCCGGAGCGGCTCGGGCAGGTGCGCGGCGACGCCGTCGGCGATGTCCTTGAGCGCGGCGAGGGGCGAGGATTTCGACAGCCCCGCCAGATAGGTCGACATCGCGCCTGTGGGCGGCGCGATCGACATGTCGTTGTCGTTGAGGATCACGAACAGCCGTCGGCCGATATGGCCCGCGTTGTTCAGCGCCTCGTAGGCCATGCCGGCCGAGATCGAGCCGTCGCCGATAACCGCGATCGCATCGCCCGTATCCTGCCCCATCTCGCGCGCCATCGCAAAGCCCAGCGCGGCGGAGATCGAGGTGGAGGAATGGGCGGCGCCGAACGGGTCGTATTCGGATTCCGATCGCTTGGTGAACCCGCTCAACCCGTCCTTCTGGCGCAGGGTGCGGATGCGGTCGCGCCGGCCGGTCACGATCTTGTGCGGGTAGCACTGGTGACCGACATCCCAGACCAGCTTGTCATGCGGCGTGTTGAACACCGCGTGGATCGCGACGGTCAGTTCCACCACGCCCAGCGACGATCCGAGGTGGCCACCGGTTTCCGACACGGCCGAGATCGTCTCGGCGCGCAGTTCGTCGGCGCACTGCTTCAGGTCGGCATCGCTCAGGCGACGCAGATCCGCGGGGTAGGTCACGCGGTCCAGTACGGGGGTGTGGGGTCTGTCGTTCATCTTGCAGGTCCTCCCGAACCCGGTCGGAAAAAGAACCGCGGTCAGGGTCTGGGCTGCCGCGGCTTCAGGCACCTCACGAAGGGACGCAAGGAACCGAGGTGGCCCGGGGCGGCGCAGTGCCCCGCCCGGGGCCGAATTGGGTATGGGCCGTGGCCCGCATCAGATCACTCGAAGGCCGAGTAGTCGGGCTCACCGTCAAGCACGGCCAGCTCGGGCCAGTTGGCGATGACGTTCAACCCGTTGAGCGGCTGCTGCTCGCCCTGGTGGCAGGTGCGGCAGGCGAACTTCGGCACATCGGCGTAGACAGGGCCAAGACGTTCGGCCGGAAGCAGATCCTGCAGCGGCAGGATGTATTGCTCCAGCTGTTCCTGGACCATGATGATGCCGAGGCTTGCGGTCGCCCATTGCGGGGTCACCTGCGACGGATCGTAGAAGGCCCGCGAGTTGTGGCAGAACACGCAGTTCACGCCCAGCGAGTTCGAGAAGTAGTTCATGAACGCGTAGGTGCGCTCGGTCTGCTGGATCAGCGGATCGCCCGGCAGGTTCTCCACCCGGCTTTCCAGATCATGGACGTTGATCGCCGCGTATTGGCCATCGGCATCCGCCAGCAGATAGGTTTCCAGATAGTCCGACGGCAGCGAGCTGAAGTTCGACACCATCGTGACGCGGTTCTGGTTCGCCGACCATCCGGCCACGTTCGAATTGACCGGGCTGACCTGGAACCAGACGTTGTTCGGCACCGGCTGTCCGCGGTGGCAGGTGTAACAGGTCACCCCGACCTCTGCGTTGGCCTGAACATGGGCCGCCCAGTTCTGGTTGATGTTCTGGGTCATCTCGATCATCGAGTAGGCGACTTCGGTCTGGTAGCTGTCGTTGCCCGGCTCCAGCAGGTCGGGAATGCCGGTCCACGCGCGCATCGCGGTGACGAGGCGCTCGTAGTTTTCGGGCGTCACGTTGGCCAGTGCCGGCGGCACGCCGTCCTGGCCGCCCACGGTCGCCGCGCCCTCTTCGGGGACGATCGGGTCCGAGGTGATGAAGTTGGCGACCGCAGGATCGCCGGCTTCGAGCGACGAGACGAACTCGGCGACGTGCATGCCGGTCCCTCGGGGGCCGGTCTGCTGGGTTTCCACCGCGAAGGGTTGCCCCGCGATCACCAGGATACCGGCCACGAACACCGCCGATCCAACGACCCCCACCGCGATGGCGGGGCCGAAGATGTTGGTCGGGTTGTCCTTGTTCCAGTTGTCAAACCACTTGGGAAACATGGCTCATTCTCCTCCCGGCGCGATGCCGCCGAAATCGCCGTAGGTGCCGTAGGCTTCGTAGCCGTAAGCGCCCAGGTATTCGGGGGCGAAGTTGTGTTCGATGGCCCAGATGAACCAGTTGTCCACGACAGTGCCGGTGAGCAGGATACCGATGCCGCCGGTGATGGGGGTCAGGACCGCGAACCACCAGGCCCAGCGGTGAATGCCTTCCATCGTGGCGTTGAAGCCCATGGTCCAGCGCCAGAACAGGCCAGCCCGTTCGGAAGCCGTGCCGCGGTCGTAGATCTGCTCCAACTCGCGGTCGCCGCCATAGCGGGAGACGGCCAGGATGGTCGCGCCGTGCATCGCGAACAGCAGCACGGAGCCGTAGAGGAACACGATCGAAAGCGCGTGGAACGGGTTGTAGTAGAGGTTGCCGTAGCGGATCGAGAAAGCGGTGGTCCAGTCGAGGTGCGGGAAGATGCCGTAGGGCACCGCCTCGCTCCACGATCCCATCAGGATCGGGCGGAACAGGCCCAGCACGAGGAACAGCCAGATCGCGGCCAGGAAGGCCCAGGCGATGTGCTTGCCCATCTTGTGCTGCGCGGCCAGAAGGTAGGTGCGCACCCACCACATCATCACCGACACGAGCAGGAAGAAGCTCGAGATGATGTACCAGCCGCCCTCGTTCAGCGGCGGCATCCGAAGGCCCCATTCCGGGCCCGGAGGCTCGAGCGCCAGCCAGAACAGCTGCCGCACGAATTCCGGGATCGCCCAGCCCACCTGCGACAGCATGCTGAAGCCGACGATGAAGAACCACAGCGATCCGGTGGCGAGGCTGATCACGCCGGCCCAACCGAGGTAGATCGGGCCGATCTGCGCGTTGCCAAACCAGCCGGCGAGGTTGGAGAAGGTCGCACCGCGCGTGCGATCCCCCTGCTGGATGTTGTCGACGATTTCCATGCCCATCTCGGGCTCGCCGCGCACCTGCACCTGGGTGAAGATGTTCTGATATTCGAAATAGGCCATTACTCTGTCCCCCCGACGACTGCCGGCGAAAGCGTGCCGTAGGTCTCAAGATAGGTGGAGGTGTGAACCGGGCCGGCATCGGGCCAGATCGGCAGGGTCAGCCACCAGTTCCACCACTCGGGCCAGCCGGAGGTCCAGACCGGACCGGAGATGATGATGCACACGGCGCTCCAGAAGCCGGCGTTCAGCGCCAGCAGCAGGCCCAGACGGTGGATGCCGAGCGTGCCGATCGAGTAGCCGATGAAGTCGCGGAAGAACGTGTCTTCGTGATCCGGCGTCTTGGCTTCCTCGCCCTTTTCGGGGTTGGCCGCCGACAGGATCAGGCCACCGTGCAGCGCCAGCGCGAAGGTCGTCGCGAAGAAGAACGAGACCGCGATCATGTGCGCCGGGTTGTAGTGGAAGTGCAGGTAGGCGTAGCCGACGTTCGACACCCAGTCGAGGTGGCTGAAGATGCCATAGGGAAAGCCGTGGCCCCAGGCGCCCATCAACAGCGGGCGAAATACCACCAGCGTCACATAGGCGAGAATTGCGAAGCCGAAGGCGAAGGGCACATGATACCCCATGCCCAGCTTGCGGCAGATCTCGACCTCGCGCAGCGCCCAGGACACGAAGGCCCCGACCGCGCAGAACGTGATGATCTGCCAAAGACCGCCCTCCATGAGCGGCGCGAACCCGAGCCCGTAGCTCAGGTCAGGCGGCGCGATGTTGATCGTCCAGGGGTTGAAGTTGCCATCCATGGCAGCCCCCCAGAAGATCAGGATCGTGCCCAGGACGGCGAAAAAGGCTGTCGTCACTCCGAAGAAGCCGACATAGAACGGCCCCACCCAGAAGTCGAACAGATCGCCGCCAACCAGCGTCCCTCCGCGGACGCGATATTTTTTTTCGAAGCTTAGCAAAGCCATGCGTCTGTCTCCGCGTTCGGCGGCGTCAACGGGCAGTGCCGGTCAGCCGTCAGTCAAATGTATCGGATCGCTGCGGGCGAGGCCGTTTCACACCGCCCGCAGCAAGACTGTCCCGCGCCGAGAAACGGCACGGTCGCAGGTCAGCCGCCGAAGCCGGCGGACGCAGCTGCGTTTTCCATCCAGTTCAGGCCGGACGACATCACCGCGAGGTGAATCAGGACCGCCAGAAGGAACAGGAAGACGCCCTGGGCCACGAACACGCGGCGGGGGTCGAAAATCAGCCAGATCTTGTAGAACTTAGCCATGATGGTGTTCCTTCCTCAGAACCAGGGTGCCCAGATGTATGTGGCAAGGTGAGCGACCAGGGCGACGGCCGAGAACAGCCAGAGCCCGCTCATGTACACCGCGTGCAGTTCTTGTGCCTGCTCGTCGGTAAGACCTGTGAAAGACAGGTCGGAATTATCAGCCATTTAACTTTCCTCCGGAACGTTAGACCGATGCCGCGAACCCCGCGGCCGGGCCCCGACAAGGCCTCATTGCCCTGTCGGCCATTCACCCCATCCCGATCATTCGGGATGCGGCAAATTCAGTATCGGCTCCGGTCGTCACGCCGATTGTGTCTTGTGTTCTGACCCCCGCCTGTTGTCTGACGACAGGCTCTGTCGGGCGGTTCAGAGCCTGATTTCAGGCCGAAAAGATCATCGGTGTGATGATCCGCGCCTGGCTCCAGGCGCGCTTGATCGGGCCTTTCTCGGTCAGACCTCCCTGGCGGATCGCGGCCAGCGCCCATGTGATGGTCGCCAGCGGCAGCGTCGCCAGAAAGATGATCGCGAAGTAGATCATGAACTCGGTCTTGGGCTGCTTGTGCCGCGCGACCGGGTGGTCGGAGGTGAAGTCCGTCATCTTTCCTCTCCCTCGTTGAAATCGAAACCCGTGGGGGCGAGGGCCCGCACGGTATCCTTGACGACCCGCTCCGCGCCGTTCGCGAGCGCTGCCTTTTCGGCGGCGTCCCTCAGCGATTTGGCGGCGGAAATGCGGGTCAATATCGGGTGTTCGGCCACGATCCGGTCGAGCAGCGCCTGCGCGTCCGCATCCCAGGGGAAATCGCGGCGGAGCGTTGTGGGCGTGGCATCGGCGCGGTCCATGTCGCTGCCCAGCGGCAGGATGTGGAACAGCGCATCGAACAGGCCGTTGCAGACTTCCTGCAGCATGTAGGTGGCGCCGGCATATCCCATGAACGGCGTGCCGGTGGCGCGGCGGATGGCGGCGCCGGGGAAACTGGCGGCGATGAAGACGGGCTTCGGCCCATGGCCGGCGGCCATTTCGGCCAGGTACATCTTCTCGTTGATCGACCCCATCAGGACCAGAGGGCGTTTGGTGTGGATCATCGAGCGCACTTCGTCGTTGTTGGTCTTGCGCCCGGCGATGCGCGCGACGGCGAAGGTGCAAGGCAGGCCCAGGTCGGTTTCGAGGAACTGGCGCACGCCGCGGGCGTAGGTCTCGTTCGCCACGATGCCAAAGCTCGCGGTGGCAAAGAAATCCTGCGTGACCGAGCGCCACAGATCCCAGACCGGCTTGATCGTCGAATGCTTCTCGCGTTCGATGAAGGGCTCGGGGTCGAGGCCGGTCAGCTCGCCCAGCTTGCGCAGGAACTTCGTGGTGCTTTCCACCCCGATGGGCGCCTGAAGGTAGGGCTTGCCCAGAACCTCGCACAGGCCGCGGCCGAACTCGCGGTACATGCAGATGTTGACGTCGGCGTTCACCAGGTTGCGCATTTCGGCCAGGTGGCTGCCCAGCGGCATCACCATGTTGACCGTGGCGCCGATGCCTTCGACCAGCCTGCGGATCTCGTGCAGGTCGGAGGGCATGTTGAACGTGCCGTACATCGGTCCGAGGATGTTCACGCGGGGGGCGGCACCCTCCTCGCGCTTCTTCTCGGGCGGCATCCGGCCCTTGGTCATGCCGAATTCGGTGAAGATCCAGGTCATCGCGCGGTCGGCGCTTTCCCATTGATCCTCGTCGATGGTGCGCGGCAGGAAGCGCATGATGTTGGTGCCCTGCGGCGTGACGCCGCCGCCGATCATCTCGGAGATGGAGCCGGTCACCACGACCGAAGGCAGCGCGGGGTCGATCGAATCCCAGGCGCGCTTCATCGCGCCCTCGGTGCCGTCGCGGCCCAGCTCCTCTTCGCCGAGGCCGGTCACCACGATGGGCAATTCGTGCGGCGGCAAGCCGTCGGTGTAGTGCAGAACCGACGTGACCGGCAGGTTTTCACACCCGACCGGCCCGTCGATGATGACCTGCAGACCCTTCACTGCGGTGAAGGCGTAGACGGAGCCCCAGTAGCCACCGGCGCGGTCATGATCTTGCACAAGCATCAGATCATTTCCTCCGCCTTGGCCGCGCGGGCGAGTTTGTCGAGCTTCTTCTGGTGTGCGGCGCGGAAATCGGGGCGCAGGTTGGGCGACCCTTCCCAGATGCCGGCCGTATCGCCTTCGCCGACGCCGGCGAAGAACTCGCGCATGTGATCCATGCGGTCCTTGTTCGCCATCGCGGCATTCACGACCTGGCCGAGCGAGCCGGCACCGGCGGGCCCCATCAGCGGGCGTGCCGAGATCAGGTTGGTGAAGTAGAGCGACGGAATGCCCATCTCCTTGCCCTTCTGCACCACGGGGGTGGTGCCGATGGCCAGGTCGGGCTTGATCGCTTCCATCGCGGCGCAATCATCCTCGAGGCTGGCACGGAACTTGATCTTGACGCCCTTCGCCTCGAGCCAGGCGATGTCGGGGGCCGACCATTTCGTCTTCGGGCAGGCGGTGCCGACGTAAGGAACCTCGGCGCCGCTTTCGATCAGCAGGCGCGCGACCAGCAGCTCCGAGCCTTCGTAGCCCGACAGAGTGATGGTGCCCTTGATCGGGTTCGCCGCAAGCCCGGCCTTGATCGCGGGCAGGAAGGCGTTCTTGGCCGCGGCCAGCTTGTCCTCGGCGACACCGTAGGCGTCGGCGATCGCGTCGAGCCAGGCGGCGGTGCCATCCAGGCCCACCGGGGCAGAGCCCACGATGGTGCGCCCGGCCGCTTCGAACTCGCGGATCGCGGCGGTGTAGAAGGGGTGGATCGCGGCCACCACCTTGCTGTCGAGTGCAGAATAGAGCTCGCGCCACTCACGGCAGGGAACGACCGGACCTGCCGCCAGACCGAGTGGCGCGAGCATCCCTCCGATCCCCAAGGGGTCCGCAGGGAACATTTCGCCCAACAGGGTCACTGTTGGACGATCGGATTTGCCCGAAATCGGGGCTTGCACGGGGCCAGCCTCCACTTCCTTCCGGGCATAGTTGAGCATCGCACCCGACAAGACGTCTTTCGCCTCGGCGTGGGTGGGGATGCCAAAGCCGGGAACGTCGATACCGACGATCCGGACTCCGTTGATCTCGTTGGGCAGCAGCCGCAGCGGCACGCCAGAAGCGGTGGGCACGCAGAGGTTCGTGACCACGATGGCGTCGTAGCGGTCGGGGTCGGCCATGTCGTGGACGGCTTCGCGGATATCCTCGAACAGCTTGCCGGTGACGAGCGTTTCCGAGTTGAACGGGACGTAGCCGACCGAGCGGCGCGCGCCGTAGAAATGGCTCACAAAGGTCAGGCCGTAGACGCAGCAGGCCGAGCCGGACAGCACGGTTGCCGTGCGGCGCATCCTGAGGCCGACGCGCAGCGAGCCGAAGGCGGGGCACATGCTTTGCGGCTTGTCGTGCGGGCCCTGCGGGTAATCCTTGGCGTATTGATCCAGGATCTCGGACTTGCCCGCCATGCGGGCCGCCTTTTCCATCTCGCCGGCGCCGGCGTGGCATCCCATGCCATCGCCACCTTGAGGCGCAGACCCGGTATCGGCCGGTTCGGCCCGCGCTTCGCCGCGGATCACCTCGACCTCGGTGCTGTCGTCGTATCTGATTTCATCGGTCATGGATCACGCCTCGTCGTAGATGACTTCGAGGGAGGCCTTGATCACGGCGTTCTTGCCGCGCATGTCGGCGTCGGTGGCGGGTTCCAACACGATGCCTTCGCCGGTTTCAGACCCGTCGAACAATTCCAGCAGCTGGTCCTGCGACAGGGCCACCGGCTTCATCGGCGGCGCGACGGCGACATTGTCGCCAAGCTCGGCAAACAGCGAACCCCATTCGCTTTCGGCGGTGCCGACGATCTGGTAGTTCGCGGATTTTTTGCGCAGGTCATCGTTCTGCGGGATCGCGGCCAGCACCGGGATGCCGACCCGTTCGGCAAAGGCCTGAGCCTCGCCCGAGCCGTCATCCTTGTTGATGACGAGACCCGCGACGCCGACATTGCCGCCGAGCTTGCGGAAATATTCCACCGCCGAACAGACGTTGTTGGCGACATAGAGCGACTGCAAGTCGTTGGAGGCGACCAGGATCACCTTCTGCGCCATGTCGCGGGCGATCGGCAGGCCGAAGCCGCCGCAGACCACGTCGCCCAGGAAGTCGAGCAAGACGTAGTCGAAATCCCAGTCGTGGAAGCCCAGCTTTTCCAGCAGCTCGAAGCCGTGGATAATGCCGCGCCCGCCGCAGCCGCGGCCGACCTCGGGCCCGCCAAGCTCCATGGCGAAGACGCCCGAGCGCTTGAAGCACACGTCGCCGATCTTCACTTCCTCGCCCGCCAGTTTCTTGAGCGTCGAAGTCTCGATGATCGTCGGGCAGGCCTTGCCGCCGAACAGCAGGCTGGTGGTGTCAGATTTCGGGTCGCAGCCGATCAGCAGCACACGCTTGCCCTGTTCGGCCATCATGCAGCTGAGATTGGCGAGCGTGAAGCTCTTGCCGATGCCGCCCTTGCCGTAGATCGCGATGATCTGGGTCTTTTTCGTGGGTTCGCCCTGCGGCACCTCGAGCGTGGGCTCGTTGGCTTCTTCGCGGAGCTTGGCGTCGTAGTCTCGCAGGTTCGGTACGTCGAGGCTCATGCGGCGTTCTCCCAATTCAGTATCATTTTCAGGCAAGCCGGGTCTTCGAACGCGGTCTGATACGCACTCTCGGCTTGATCTGCGGAAACGGTGTGCGTGATCAGGCCCCCAAGGCTGAGCGCCCCGTGCTCGATCAGGTCGCGGGTAGCGACCAGGTCTTCGCGCGTCCATTCAGCGGCGATCCGGAACCGGGCTTCGCGCATGAATGCGGGCGGGAAGGAGAATTGCAGCGGCTCGGGGTAGAACCCGGCCAGCACGATCTCGCCGCCCTTGGCGAGGCGGCCGACCATGGTGTCAAGCAGCGAGGACACGCCCGAGGCATCGTAGATGCAGCCGTAGTCGCGCCGCTCATCCGCGTCCGGGTGCAGGACGGTGTAGCCCGTGGCACCCGATTGCCGGTCCTCGTTGATTTCCCAGACGGTCGGGGCCTTCCCGCCGGCCGCGATGGTCAGCCGCGCCAGCAGCCGGCCAAAGACGCCGTGGCCGATGATCAGCTCGGGCAGGCGGGTGTTCATGCCGGCGACCGCGTGCCGCGCGGTGGCGGCGAGCGCCAGCAGCGCGCCCTCGGCACCCAGGGCGCCGTTGATCTTAACGACGCGTTCGGCGCCCGTCACCAGGCGGTGCGTCGCGCCGCCGAACAGGCCCTTCACATCACCATAGCAATTCGCACCTGGCACAAAGACGGTATCGCCGGGCTTGAAGCCGGTGCCGGGTGCCGCCTCGACCACTTCGCCCGCGGCCTCGTAGCCGGGAACAAGCGGGTAGCCCATGCCGGGAAACGGGGGCATCTGGCCGGACCAGAACAGTTTTTCTGTGCCGGTGGAAATGCCCGAATGCCGAACCTCGACCACCAGATCGCCAGCGCCCGGATCGGTCAGCGTCACCTCACCCAGTCCTAGGGTCTTGGGGCCTTGCAAGATGACGGCGGTGGTTCTCAAGGTCGTGGCTTTCAATCGGTCGAGAGATGGCTCGGGCAAGAATCCCGAAGCTGCGGCATTCTGACTGTCAGTTTAACCTGACACTTCTTTATGTCAATCTCAATAGACACAGCCGCCGGGCTTTCTTCACGGTTTGCGGGCTTCGACGACGGAGGTGATGAACGCCCGCGCGGTTCGGCGATTGCGGATGTCGGCAAACCCTGCTGCCGCGAGGTGGCGCCCGATCTCGTCGGCGCTGCGCGCGCGGCCAGTGCCCATCGCCAGGCAATACGGGCCGAAATAGGCGTCCCCGGCCCGGTTCGGCCGGTCGCCGCCCGACATCGGCTCGCTGACGATGATGCGTCCGCCCTCGGGCAGGGCCGCGTGCGCCTTGGCCAGAAGCAGGCCCACGGTCTCGTCGGAGTGATCGTAGAGCACCCGGATCAGGCTGATCGCATCGGCGCCTTCGGGCAGCGTGTCGGTGCGGAAACTTCCACCGGTGATGATGCTGCGGGCGGTCAGGCCGGCCTCGGCAAACCGCGCCTTCGCAGGCTCGATCACCTGCGGCAAGTCGAAGAGGTGCAGCTTTATCCCCGGCATGGCGCGGCCCACGGCGGTGAGGAACGCGCCGGTGCCGCCACCGATGTCGAGAAGCGTTTCGATGCCCTTCAGATCCAGCACGCGCAGCGCCTCTTCAGCGACGAGGGCCTGGCTTTCGGACATGAGCGTGGAGTAGGTCGCCGCCGTCCCGGGGTCGACCTGACCGCCGAAGACATAGGGCCAGAACCCCGCCAGCTCGGTCTCGGGCGCATCGCGGAAAAAGGTCACGGGATCGGCCATGTCGCGGTAGAGCACGTCGTGATGCAGGATCATCTGCGACAGCCCGGGGATGCCGGGAAGCGCCGCACCAAGCCGGCCCAGCCCGTACCGCCCATCGGCCTTGCGTTGCATCAGGCCCAGCGCGGCGCAGGCCTGGCACAACACGCGCATCCGGTCGGGGTCGATGCCGGTGCGCAGCGCCAGCGCCGCGACGCTGCGCGGCCGGGCCGACAGGTGGACGGCCAGATCCAGCTGCACGAAGGCCATCAGGACCTGGCTGTGCAGGAACCCCGCCACCAGATCGAACAGCGCTTCGCCATCCTTGCGCGCGACACGCGCCGCAACGGGAGTTTTTGCGGCCCATCGCTGAAATCGGCGCGACCGAAGCAGACCCGATTTCCAGGCGTAAAGCCTGTCCCGCAAGCGGGGGCGGTCAGGGTCGGTCTGGTCGGCCACGGCCATGGGTCACGCGAGGTGGTGGGCAGGAAGTACGGGGGTCAGACGCTCGGCGGTCTTGCGGACCATTTCGCACAGGGCCGCCTCGCCGGGGCAGGACGGGATCGAAGCGATGGCACCGGAGAGGATATCCTCCAGTCGGCGGATCGCGCCGCGCACGCCCAGTTCCGACACGGCGTTGGGGCGCCCGTGCGTCTCGTCCTGATGGGCGGGCTTGCCCAGCGTCGCCTCGTCGTAAAGCGCGTCGCGCAGATCGTCGGCAACCTGGAACGCCTCGCCGATGCGGGCGCCAAGCTCGGTCCAGGCTTCGGGCTCTTCGCCGGCTGCTGCCGCGCCCATGCGGGTGGCGGCGGTGAACAGCGCCCCGGTCTTGGCGCGGTGATAGGCGCCGAGGTCGATCTGGTCTTCGCTTTCCCAGCCCTGGCCGGCGCAGATGCCGCCGGGCATGCCGCTCGATTCGCCCAGGATGCGCATCAGCTGGATCGCGCGCGTCGCGTCGTGCTCGGCGGCGCGAGCCAGAACCTCGAAGGCCATGATGATCAGCGAATCGCCCGCCAGCAGCGCCAGCGGCTCGCCATAGGCGCGATGGACCGAGGGTTTGCCGCGGCGGATGTCGGCGTTGTCGAAGCAGGGCATGTCGTCGTGGACGAGGCTGGCGCAATGGATCAGCTCGATCGCCGTGGCGGCGGCATTGGCCACGGCGGGCTTGTCGTCGCCGCAGGCCAGCGCAACGGACAGGCAGATGGTCGGCCGGATGCGCGCGCCGCCGGGGCTGACGGAATAGTCGAGAGCCGATGCAAGGCGGGGCGGGGCAGAGCGCGCCTGCCCTTGCCGGATGGCGCTGGCGATGGCCGCTTCGATCCGGGGTTTCAAAGGCATGGGCGCCCCCTCTGGTGCATGAAGAATCTGTTCATGTTGACAGCAATGTTGTAAACCAGAGTGGACAATTGCCCCCAGACTGTCAATATAAACTGACACTTGTCGAGGAGATTGACGTGACAGATCCGATCCGCGCTGTCGTGATCGGCGCCGGCATCGGTGGTCTGACGGCTGCCCTGCGGCTGGCGCATGCGGGGCTTGCGGTGAGCGTCGTCGACATGGGCGACGGCCCCGGCGGCAAGATGCGCACGCGCCCCTCGGTTGCGGGCCCGGTCGATGTCGGGCCGACCGTCATGACCCTGAAAAGCGTGTTCGAGACGCTTTTTGCCGAAGTCGGCGCCCGGCTCGAGGATCATGTGACGCTGATCCCCGACGAAATCCTCGCTCGCCATTACTGGCGCGACGGCAGCACGCTCGACCTGTACCACGACGCCGACCGCAGCGCCCAGGCGGTGCGCACCTTTTCCGGGCCGAAGGGCGAGCGGCAGTTTCGTCGGTTCGCCGATCGCGCAAGGCGCCTGTTTGAAGCCTTCGAGGCGCCGGTGATGTTGGCGGAGCGGCCCAGCCTGCCGCGGCTGGTGGCGCATGTGCTGAAGCGCCCCGGCCTGATCCCCGCAATGGCGCCGGGGCGCAGCCTTGCGCGCAGCCTTGCGGCGCAGTTCACCGACCCACGACTGCGGCAGTTGTTCGGCCGCTACGCCACCTATGTCGGCGGATCGCCCTACCTGAGCCCCGCGGTGCTGGGGTTGATCTGGCATTCCGAGGCGCGCGGCGTCTGGCGGGTCGAGGGCGGCATGCACCGGCTGGCCGTCGCGCTGCAGAGGCTGGCGCAAGACAAGGGCGCGAGCTTCCGCTTCAACGCCAAGGCAGCCCGGATCGAGCAGCAGGACGACCGCGTCTGTGCCGTGCATCTGGAGGACGGCACCCGCCTGCCCGCCGATCTGATCGTCTTCAACGGCGATCCCAAGGCGCTGGTCGAGCGACAGCTTGGCCCCGCCGCGATGGTCGCGGTTCCCGTCACCGGCGTCGCGGCCCGCAGCCTGTCGGCCTTTGTCTGGGGTTTCGCGGCCGAGCCTGCGGGCGTCGATCTGGCACACCACACCGTGTTCTTCTGCCCCGACCCGAAGCGCGAGTTCGACGATCTGGCCGCGGGGCGTATGCCCGAGGACGGCACGCTCTATGTCTGCGCGCAGGACCGGGGCGGCGCGGCACCGACCGGGCCGGAACGGTTCGAAATCATCCTGAACGGCCCACCGGGCCACCCGTCGACAGCCGAGGACGCCTATACATGCCGGACAAGAACCTTCGACAGCCTGGCCAGGATGGGCCTGCGGTTTTCCCCGACGCCGGATGTGGCGGCGCTGACCATGCCGGGGGGGTTCGCGAAGGCGTTTCCGGGGTCGGACGGTTCGCTCTACGGGCTTTCCCCGCACGGGATGATGGCGACATTCCAGCGGCCGACCGCCCGCACGGCGCTGCGGGGCCTGTACCTGGCGGGGGGCGGGGCGCATCCGGGGGCGGGTATCCCGATGGCCTGCCTCTCCGGGCAGCACGCGGCCGCGGCGATCTTGAGCGACCTTGCTTCGATCTCGACGTCCCGCCCGACGGCTACGCCTGGTGGTACGTCGACGGGATCAGCGACGACGGGCAGCGCGCCATCTCGATCATCGGGTTCATAGGGTCGGTCTTCTCGCCCTGGTATCGGTGGAGTGGGCGGTCAAACCCCGCCGATCACTGCTGCCTGAACGTGGTCACCTACGGCCGCGGCGGGCGGTGGACGATGACCGACCGCGGCGAGGCTGCGCTGGAGCGGAGCCGCGACCGGTTGCAGATCGGACCTTCGGCGATGGTCTGGGGAGGCGACCATCTGCGCGTCGAGATCGACGAGGTTTCGACCCCGCATGCTCAGCGGCTCAAGGGCGAGGTGATCGTGCGGCCCTCGGCGCTGACGGGGGTGGAGATGACGCTGACAGAGGATGGTGCCCATGTCTGGCGGCCCTTCGCGCCCAAGGCCGGGATCGAGGTGCGGCTGAACCGGCCGGGCTGGTCCTGGACGGGGCACGGCTATTTCGACGCCAACTTCGGCACCCGCGCGCTGGAGGCGGATTTCAGCTACTGGACCTGGGGCCGGTTCCCGCTCAAGGACGGCGCGGCGTGTTTCTACGATGCCACGCGCCGCGACGGCACGACGCTTGCCGCCGCCATCGGTTTCGCCGAGGACGGCACGCCGCGCGCCATCGCGATGCCGCCCAAGGTCGCCCTGCCCCGCAGCGGCTGGCGGGTGCGGCGCGAGACGCGGGCCGATGCGGGCTACACGCCGCGGCAGGTGAAACCCATGCTCGACGCGCCGTTCTACAACCGGGCCGCGGTGCAGACCCGGATCGACGGCGAGGAGACCGTGGGCGTTTTCGAGGCGCTGGATCTCGACCGGTTCCGGGGTCCGTGGCTGATGCCGATGCTGGCCGTTCGGGTGCCGCGACGTCGGGGCTGGCCGGGGTGGCTGTGACAGGGGCGGAGGCGCGTCCCACGCATGGGACATACCTCGCATCAAGCAAATTCAAGCCGTTACAGAGGCGGATTAACGAAGAATAGGGATTCGCGGCATGGTCCGCAGCCCGACGGAGGGCAGGATGCCCGCCCGGCGGGGCGGTTGCGGCGGCGGGGTGTGGCCGCCATATAAGGCGAAACGGACGGAGGCCCCATGGCAGACAGTGATTTCCCCGGTTGGCACGGCACCACGATCATCGGTGTCCGCAAGGGCGGCGAGGTGGTCGTCGCGGGCGACGGGCAGGTGAGCCTTGGCCAGACGGTCATCAAGGGCACCGCGCGCAAGGTGCGGCGCCTCTCGCCCGGTGGCCGTGACGTGGTCGCGGGCTTTGCCGGGTCGACGGCCGATGCCTTCACCCTGCTGGAGCGGCTGGAGACCAAACTGGAGGCGACACCGGGGCAGTTGCAGCGCGCCTGCGTGGAGCTGGCCAAGGACTGGCGCACCGACAAGTACCTGCAGAAGCTGGAGGCGATGCTGATCGTCACCGACGGGCGCGACCTTTACATCATCACCGGCGCGGGCGACGTGCTGGAGCCGGAACACGACGTGGCCGCCATCGGGTCGGGGGGCAACTACGCGCTCGCCGCCGCGCGGGCGCTGATCGACACCGATGCCGATGCCGAGAGCATCGCGCGCAGGGCGATGGCGATTGCCGCCGACATCTGTGTCTACACCAACGGCAACCTGACGGTGGAACGGATCGGCGGATGACCGGCCTGACGCGCGACGATATCCGCGCCGCCGTCACCGCGGGCGTGATGACCGAGGCGCAGGCGGCCGCGCTGGTCGTGCTGTCGGAGCAGCGGTCCGGCGTGCGCAAGCATCTGGACGGGCTGGACGAACCGTTCGAGCTGTTCAAGGGCTTCAACGAGATCTTCATCGTCGTGGGGCTGACCATCCTGTTCATGGGATATTTCGGGATCACGGGGATGACGCTGCTGGGGACAACGCAGGGCTATATCCTAGGGATGGTCTACGCGGTGTTCGGCATGGGCGCGGTGGGGTTGCTGGCGCGGTATTTCACCCTGACGCGCCGCATGGTCGCGCCTTCGATCGCCTTGGCGGTGATGTTCGGCCTGCTTGGTGGGCAGTTCGGCTTTGCCTTCGCCGCGATGCTGGACATGAACACGCCCGCTGCGCTGACCACGGCAGCGGCCATCGTGGCGGTGCTGCTGTCGGTCTACTACCTGCTGTTCCGGGTGCCATTCACCGTGGCGCTGATCGCGCTGTCCGTCTTTGCCACATGTTTCGGAACCGTGGTGATGGGCGGACGGGCACCCCGCTCGATCGAGGAGTTCTTCGTTCTGAGCGCGGACGGCCCGTTCGCCCTGCTGACCATCGTGCTGGGCCTGATCGGGCTGATCATCGCGATGGGCTTCGACATGTCGGACCCGCACCGCGTGACGCGGCGGGCGGCATCCGGTTTCTGGCTGCATGTCATCGCCGCGCCGGCCATCGTGAACACCGTGGCGCTGACGCTGTTCGACACCGGCAGCATCGCGTCGCAGGTGCTTCTGGCGGCGTTCATCGCGCTGATGGCGGTGTTCGCGGTGGTCATCGACCGCCGATCCTTCCTCGTGTCGGGCGTCGGCTATGTCGTGGCGCTGGCGATCACCGTTGCCGAGGGGCAGGCGTTCTTCATCATCTTGCTGCTGGGCGCGGGCCTTGTCCTGCTTGGTGCGCAATGGGAGGCGCTGCGCCGCACCGTCATGCGCGCCCTGCCCGGCTTTCCCGGCAAGGACCGCTTGCCGCCCCATGATCTTCTGACAAGGACACCCCTATCGTGACCGACCTGACCCCCCGCGAAATCGTCTCCGAGCTTGACCGGTTCATCATCGGCCAGAAGGACGCCAAGCGCGCCGTCGCCGTGGCGTTGCGCAACCGCTGGCGGCGCAAGCAGTTGGGCGACGACCTGCGCGAGGAGGTCTATCCGAAGAACATCCTGATGATCGGCCCCACCGGCGTCGGCAAGACCGAGATCTCGCGCAGGCTGGCAAAGCTCGCCCGCGCGCCCTTCATCAAGGTCGAGGCGACGAAATACACCGAGGTGGGTTACGTCGGGCGCGACGTGGAACAGATCATCCGCGATCTGGTCGATGCCGCGCAGGTGATGGTGCGCGAGGGCATGCGCGACGAGGTGAAAGCCAAGGCCCATGCCGCGGCCGAGGAGCGGGTGATCGAGGCGCTGGCCGGCGAGGGCGCGCGCGACCAGACCCGCGAGATGTTTCGCAAGAAGCTGCGGTCGGGCGAACTGGACGCCACGATGATCGAGCTGGAGGTGGCCGATACCTCGAACCCGATGCAGGGCCTCGAGATTCCGGGGCAGCCGCCCGGCATGGGCGGGGGGATGATGAACCTGGGCGACATCTTCGGAAAGGCCTTCGGGCAGCGGAAGGTGAAGAAGCGGCTGACGGTGGCCGCCAGCTACGACCTGCTGATCGCGGAGGAGGCCGACAACCTGCTGGATGACGAGGCGATCAAGAAGGAGGCGCTGCAGGCGGTCGAGCAGAACGGGATCGTCTTCATCGACGAGATCGACAAGGTCGCCACGCGGCAGGACGTGCGCGGCGGCGACGTCAGCCGCGAGGGCGTGCAGCGCGACCTGTTGCCGCTGATCGAGGGCACGACCGTGGCGACGAAGCTGGGGCCGGTGAAGACCGACCATATCCTGTTCATCGCTTCCGGTGCGTTCCACATCGCCAAGCCGTCGGACCTGCTGCCCGAATTGCAGGGGCGGTTGCCGATCCGGGTGAACCTGCGGCCGCTGACCGAGGGCGATTTTGTGCGCATCCTGACCGAGACGGACAACGCGCTGACGCTGCAATACACCGCGCTGATGGCGACGGAAGAGGTGACGGTGACGTTCACCGAGGATGGCATCGGGGCGCTGGCCAAGATCGCGGCGGAGGTGAACGAGAGCATCGAGAACATCGGCGCGCGGCGGCTTTACACCGTGATGGAGCGGGTGTTCGAGGAGCTGAGCTTCACCGCGCCCGATCGCGGCGGGGAGGCGATCACCGTGGATGCGGATTTCGTCGAGACGAACCTGGGCGAGCTGTCGCGGAGTGCCGATCTGAGCCGCTACGTTCTGTAGGCCCGCTCAACGCCGTTTCTTGAGGTAGACGTAATAGGCCCCGCCGCCGCCGTGGCGCTGGTGCGCCTCGCGGATGTCGAGGACCAGCGCGCCCAGCGGCGGGGCGTGCAGCCAGGTGGGTACCTGGTGGCGCAGGATGCCGCGCCGGATCGGGATCGGGTCGGGCGTATCCTTGTCCTTGCCCTTGCCGGTGATCACCAGAACCAGCCGCTTGCCGTCGTCGTAGGCGTCGAGGATGAAGCGCATCAGAACCGGGTGCGCCTGCGACAGGGTCATGCCGTGCAGGTCGATGCGCCCCTCGGGCTTGATCTTGCCGCGCTGCATCTTGCGGTAGGCGGCATGATCCATCCGCACCGGGGCATGCGCCAGCCGCGTCGAAAGATCGCGCTCGGGCTGCGGCGGGTGCGGCTTGTGCCCGGTCTTTTCACCGATGCGAAAGGCCGGCAGCCGCTCGCGCGGCCGGACCGGGTCGGGGATGCGGGTTTCCGACGGCGTGTCGGTGGGGACCGGCAGATTGCGCGCGGGCGGCGCCAGCGGTGTCGCGCTTTGCGTGACCCTGTCCCACAGCGCCTTGTCTTCGGCGCTGAGACCGCGTTTGCCGCGCCGCGTCATGGTCACGCATCCGGGACGCGTCGATGCGCCATCTCGATCGGCAAAAGAACCAGCATCCGGCCGGGGTCGCGGATCTCGCCCGCCGCCTGCCCTGCCACATCGCCATGGCCGTAGAAGATGTCGGCGCGCTGCGCACCGCGGATCGCGCCGCCGGTGTCCTGCGCGATCATCAGGCGCCGCATCGGGCCGGCGCCGTCCTTTTCGATCCAGACCGGGGCGCCCAGCGGAGTGAATTCGGGATCGACGGCGATGGTGCGAAGCGGCGTGATCGAGCGGTTCATCGCGCCCAACGGGCCGAGGCCGGGATCGGGAATGTCGACTTCGCGGAAGAAGACGTAGGACGGGTTGTGATACAACAGCTCGCGCCCCTCGGACGGGTTTCGCCGCACCCAGTTGCGGATCACCTGCGCCGAAACCTGGTGGGGCTGGTAGACGCCACGGCGCACCAGCTCCTGCCCGACCGACCGGTACGGGTGCCCGTTGCGGCCACCGTAGCCGACCCGGATCACCCTCCCATCCGGCAGCCTGACCCGGCCGGAGCCCTGGATCTGCAGGAAGAACAGTTCCACCGGGTCGTCGACCCAGGCAATCTCGAGGCCGCGTCCATCAAGGAGCCGCCCCTCCTCGATCTCGCGACGGCTGCGCCAGATGCCGCCATTGGCTTCGGGCGGGGTCCGGTAGAGCGGATAGCGGAAGCGGGAGGTTTGGCGAAGCGATCCGTCGAGTTCCGGTTCGAAATAGCCGGTGAAAAGCGCCGGGCCGTCGCCGCCGATCAGGACCGGGCGAAAGAAAAGCTCGAAAAACGTGCGGGGTGCGGGGTCTGTTTCAGCGATGGCGCAGAGCGTCTGCCATTCGTCGCCCGGCATGTCGGCGCAGGTCGTGCGAAACACCGACAGGGCCGTGGCGTGATCATCCTCGGCCCAGCCGTTCAGGTCGGAAAAGGACAGGAGCGTCACGGCCTCATCGGACATGGCGGGACCAATCCACCCAAGCGCAGCCAGGCACAGCCCGAGGATCGCGGCGCGCCCGGCCATGTCTCATCCGTCGGTGGCGACGAGTTCCCAGTTCGGATCATCGGCACCCATCTTGCGGGCGAAGGTCCAGACATCGCGCTGGCGCTTGATCTCGTTGGGGTCGCCTTCGATCACCTCGCCCGCGGCATTCTTGACCACCGAGGTCAATTCGCCCACGAAGCGGATCGTCACTTCACCGACGCCCGTGTCGCGATCGAACCGCGCGCTGTCGAGCGCCAGTTCGCGCACCCCGATGAACGAGGCCTGGATCGTCAGGCCCTGCTCCTCGCGCTGGCGGATCACGCTTTCGAAGGTCTCGAGCACATCGTCGGCCAGGAACGGGCGAAGTTCGTCGACGTCGCCGTTCTCGAACGCCATCAGGATCATCTCGTAGGCGCCGCGCGCGCCTTGCAGGAAATCGGTGACGGTGAACCCGGGCTCCGCCATCTTCATCGCCGCCAGCGCCTTGGCGCTGTCCGACCCGTCGTCGACATGGTCGATGATGTCGCGGTCCGGCCCGCCCTCGATCACTTCGAAGTCGCGTCGGGTCTCGGGGCGCCCGGTGGCCTTCACCACCGGCGGCTTCTCGAACCCCTCGCGGGTCCCCAGCACGCTGCGCAGGCGGAGGATCAGGAAGATCGCGATGCCGGCGAGAACCAGCAGGGACAGGAGAGACGAGTTCATCGGGTATCCTCAGCGGCGCGGACAGGGTTCTTTTGGGCTCGCAAGGCACATATGTAAGGCAGGGGTGGGGTCAAGTCCATGACTGAGGCCGCGCCAATCCGTCCGACCCGGAAAGGAGCCTTGTGGATGTGGTTGTTTCTTGCCTTCCTGCTGATCCCGTTGATCGAGATCGGTCTGTTCATCCAGGTCGGCGGGTGGATCGGCCTCTGGCCGACGCTGGCCATCGTCGTGTTGACCGCGGTAGCGGGCACGTTGCTTGTCCGGTCGCAGGGCGCACAGGCGCTGGCCCGTCTGCGCACCAGTCTGGAAACCCTGCATGACCCGACCGAGCCGCTGGCCCATGGCGCGATGATCCTGTTTTCGGGGGCGCTGCTGCTGACGCCGGGGTTCTTCACCGATGCGCTGGGCTTTGCCCTGCTGGTGCCCGGCGTGCGCGCCGTCGTGCTGCGCGAGGTGAAGAAACGGGTGAAGGTGCATGCTGCGGGCGCACGTTCGCCGCACCGGCCAGCGCGGCCCGCTGACGACGTGATCGACACGACCTACACGGTGGAGGACGACACGCCGCCGCCGCGCGGCCCGTCCGGATGGACCCAACGCTGAGGCAGGCGAGGCAGAGACGGCATTGAGGCAGCGCGTCGAGGCTGCTAGACCGCGCGGCAACGTTCATCCGCTAGGCTTGGAGAAAACACAGATGTCAGACACCAATGGCGGCACGATCCCCGCACAACCCGAAGGTCAGGCGGCGCAGCCGGTTCTGCCCAAGATGCAGATCCTTGGCCAGTTCGTGCGAGACATGTCGTTCGAGAACATCGCCGCGCAAAAGGCGGTGAACGCGCAGGTCCAGCCCGATATCCAGGTTCAGGTCGCGCTGGATGCGCGCAAGCGCGAGGCAGACGATCAGTATGACGTGATCATGAAGCTGAAGATCGAAAGCAAGACCAAGGACGAGACGCCGCAGGCGATTTTCCTGATGGAGCTGGAATACGGCGGCATCTTTCGGGTCGAGAACGTCACCAACGAACAGCTGCATCCGTTCCTGCTGATCGAATGCCCGCGGATGCTGTTCCCCTTCGTGAGGCGCATCGTTTCGGACGTGACGCGCGATGGCGGCTTTCCGCCCCTGAACCTCGACACGATCGACTTTCTGGGCCTCTACCGTCAGCAGCTGGCGCAGCGCGCCGCCACCCGCAAGGCCGACGCCTGAGCCTCAGCCGAATTTCGACCAGATCGCGCCGTCCCCAAGCTCTGCCACCAGGGCGGCATGGGCGGCGCGTTCTTCGTCGGTGAGGCGAGCGGCCAGAGGGGTCGGGCGCGGGCGCGGGCGCCACGCCGCCTCGGTCGCGGCCGCATGGGCGCGACCGCCGCCCTGATGGGGCGACAGGGCGAAATCGGGCTGCCGACCCCCCGTCAGTTCCAGATAGACCTCGGCCAGGATCTCGGAATCGAGCAGGGCGCCATGCAGCGTGCGGTTCGAATTGTCGATCCCGAAGCGGCGGCAGAGCGCATCGAGCGACGCGGGCGACCCCGGAAACTTGCGCCGCGCGATCATCAGCGTGTCGATGGCGCGATCGGTGGGCAGGAGGGGCAGACCGGCCCAGCCAAGCTCCGCGTTCAGGAAGCGCATGTCGAAGCTGGCATTGTGGATGACCAGCCGGGCGTCGCCGATGAAATCGATGAAGGCCTGCGCGATCTCTGCAAATCGGGGTTTGTCGGACAGGAAATCCTCACCGATGCCGTGCACGGCGAAGGCATCGGCGGGCATGTCGCGGCCAGGATTTATGTACTGGTGATAGGTGTTGCCGGTCGGAACCTGGTTCCACACCTCCACCGCGCCGATCTCCACGATCCGGTGCGCGGGGATGTCGAACGGGTCGAGGCCCGTTGTTTCCGTGTCGAGGACGATCTCACGCATCGGTCGGTCTGCCGCCTTTCAGCTGTTGCACGAGGTCTGCCACATCGGCGCGGGTCTGTGCCAGCGTCTTCGTCTCGATCAGGTGATCGGCGCGGGCACGCTTTTCGGCATCCGGCACCTGGCGGGCACGGATCTGGTCGAACAGCGCCCCGGTCATGCCGGGGCGCGCCAGGACGCGGGCGGCCTGGGTTTCGGGATCGGTGGTGACGACCAGCACGGCATCGACCTGCGCCTCGGCCCCGGTTTCGTAGAGCAGCGGAATGTCGAGAACGATCAACGGCGCAGCGGCATGGGCGGCGACGAAGGCGGCGCGGTCATCCGCCACCAGGGGATGCACGATGGCTTCGATCCGGCGCAGGAGATCGGGATCTGTTCCGATCGCGTCCTTCAGGCGCGTACGATCCAGTGCGCCATCCTTGGCCGCCTCCGGCACCAGCGCCGCCACCGGCGCGACAGCGGCACCCCCGGCGGCATAGAGGCGATGCACGGTCGCATCGGCATCCCAGACCGGCACGCCGAGGTCGCGGAACATCTGCGCCGTGGTCGATTTCCCGGTGCCGATGGACCCGGTGAGGCCAAGCCGGACCGTCATGCGGCCAACACGGCCTGGCGCAAATCTTCGTCGACCAGCGGCGTGTAGCTGAACCAGCGCTCGAACCCCGGAACGGCCTGGTGCAGCAACATGCCGAGGCCATCGACGGTTTCGCAGCCCGCCGCCCGCGCGTCGCGCAACAGATCGGTTTCCAGCGGCGAATAGACGATATCGGTGACGACCGTGGGCGGCGCCAGCCGCGACAGGTCAAGCGTCAGCGGCGGCTGCCCGGTCATGCCGAGCGAGGTCGTGTTCACCACCAGCGCCGCCTGGCCCACGAGGCTGGGGATATGGGTCCAGTCCTGCGGATCGACGCGGGCTCCGAACTGCTCCTTCAGGCCCTCGGCGCGGGCGCGGGTGCGGTTGGCCACAAAAACGTGCGGGGCCCCGTCCGAGATCAGGGCCGAGACGATGGCTTTGGCCGCGCCGCCCGATCCCAGGACCAGCGCCGGTCCGGCCGACGCGGTCCACCCCGGCAAGGCTTGGCGGATGCTGGAAATGAAGCCCTGCCCATCGGTGTTGTCGGCCTGAATCCGGCCCTCGGACAGAAAGGTGAGCGTGTTCGCCGCCCCGATCAGCGCGGCGCGGTCGGTGACGTTGGACGCCAGCGACAGGACGTATTCCTTGTGCGGAATCGTGACATTGACGCCCACGAACCCCATTTCGGGCAGGATGCGCAGCGCGTCGGCGATATTGGCATGGGTGATGTGCAAGGGAACGTAATGCCCCCTGAGCCCGTAGCGGCGAAGCCAGTGGCCGTGCAGCCGGGGCGACAGGGAATGGGAAATCGGATCGCCGATGACACCGGCCAGCGGGATCGTGGGGCGGATCATGAAAACCTCCAGCCGCGCAGGCGCAGATAGGAACAGATGTCGAGCAGGGGCATTCCAAGCACGCTGAACCAATCCCCGTCCATGCGGGAAAACAGGCGCGCGCCAAGATCTTCGGCCTGATAGGCACCGACGGAGCTGGCAACATCTGGCCAGGCGCGATCCAGATAGGTGTCGATCTCGTCGGGGGAGAGGCTGTGCATCGTCATGCGCGCCACGCCGACATGGCGCCAGACCGGCGCACCATCCTCGTAGATCACCGCGGCGGAATGGAGCTGGTGGGTCTGGCCGGACAACTCGGTCAGCTGCGCCTGCGCCGCGGCGCGGTCGGCAGGCTTGGCGAAGATCTGCGTCCTGAGCGCGAGGATCTGGTCGCAGCCAAGCGTCAGCCCCGGCCCGGCCGCTTTTCGCGCCTTGGCCTCGGCCAGCGCATCGGCGATGTCGCGCGGGCCTGCACCCTCGGCGATCATCGCGGCGCGGATGGCGTCTTCATCGAGTCGCACCGGGCGCAGATCGCAGGCGATTCCCACCTGTTCCAGCAGGTGACGCCGGATTGCAGAGGCTGAGGCAAGGGTAAGATTTTCGGGGGCGGCCATGATGCTGTCCATAACGCTGTGCATAACGGAGGGGCAAAGCCGCCGACAATGCTGTTGGCGAAGTTGGCGGCGCGATCCGTGCACGAAAGCGACGCTCGCCACGGGTCGTCGCGGGCGTCTGTCCACGGGGATGGCTTGTCCCACGGGTTGGCTTGGACAAACGGCGGAACGGTGGTTGTCGGATGTTCTGCACAGGGTTCTGTCAAGCTATTTGTATCGCAACTAATTGATTTCACTGTTTTATCAGCTCACGTCTGGGCTGCCTGTTGATGTTCTGGGGAGAGCCGTTCCCTGTGGAGTAGTCGCGGGATGGGTCTGGCACAGCGGCCGAAGCCCCGCTTACTCAGCGCCCTACAAACCCAACATCCTTTCTTAATATATCTTTCTTTAAGAGATAGGATCGCTTCGCTCGGATGGCTTGACAGGTGAGGCGGTGGCGCTTAGCTCTGGCCTGCCTTCGTCCGGAGGTCGATTTTCCTTCCTTACGCTGATGAACGGGACGCCCTCGGGCCAGGCCTGTTCCGGGATATTTTCATGACAGAGACGACGCTGACGCTGGCCGAACTGAAAGCCAAGTCGCCCAAAGACCTTTTGACGATGGCCGAAGAGCTTGAGATCGAGAACGCTTCGACCATGCGCAAGGGCGAGATGATGTTCGAGATCCTGCGTGAGCGGGCCGAGGAAGGCTGGGAGATCATCGGCGACGGCGTGCTGGAAGTGCTCCAGGACGGCTTCGGCTTCCTGCGCTCGCCCGAGGCGAACTACCTGCCCGGCCCCGATGACATCTACGTCTCGCCCGAGATGATCCGCCAGCATTCGCTGCGCACCGGCGATTCGGTCGACGGGGTGATGAATTCCCCAAAGGACAACGAGCGCTATTTCGCGCTGGTGAAGGTCCAGCATATCAACTTCGAAGATCCGGAGCGGGCGCGCCACAAGGTCGCCTTCGACAACCTGACGCCGCTCTACCCCGACGAGCGCCTGACGATGGAAATCGAAGACCCGACGCTCAAGGATCGCTCGGCCCGGATCATCGACATTGTCGTGCCGATCGGCAAGGGCCAGCGCGCGCTGATCGTGGCGCCGCCGCGTACCGGCAAGACGGTGCTGTTGCAAAACATCGCCAACTCGATCGAGACGAACCACCCCGAGTGCTACCTGATCGTGCTGCTGATCGACGAGCGCCCGGAAGAGGTGACCGACATGCAGCGCAGCGTGAAGGGGGAAGTCATCTCCTCCACCTTCGACGAACCCGCGACGCGGCACGTTGCCGTGGCCGAGATGGTGATCGAAAAGGCCAAGCGCCTGGTCGAACACAAGCGCGACGTGGTGATCCTGCTCGATTCGATCACGCGATTGGGCCGGGCCTTCAACACGGTGGTGCCGTCCTCGGGCAAGGTGCTGACCGGCGGTGTGGATGCCAACGCGCTGCAACGGCCGAAGCGGTTCTTCGGTGCCGCGCGGAACATCGAGGAAGGTGGGTCGCTCACCATCATCGCGACCGCGCTGATCGACACCGGCTCGCGCATGGACGAGGTGATCTTCGAGGAATTCAAGGGCACCGGCAACTCCGAGATCGTGCTCGACCGCAAGGTCGCCGACAAGCGCGTGTTCCCGGCAATGGACATCCTCAAATCCGGGACACGGAAAGAGGAGCTGCTGGTGGAAAAGGGCGATCTGCAGAAAACCTACGTTCTGCGCCGCATCCTGAACCCGATGGGCACAACCGATGCGATCGAATTCCTGATCTCGAAGCTCAAGCAGACCAAGAGCAACGCGGATTTCTTCGATTCCATGAACACCTGAGGATACCGGGGGATGCATACGATTTTCGCCCTGGCCACCGCCCGGGGAAGATCGGGCGTCGCCATTGTTCGCTTGTCCGGGCCCGAGGCTCACGCGGTCGCCACTCAGCTGGCGGGGGCATTGCCGGGGCCGGGCCGGTTCGCGCTGCGCAAGCTGCGCGATGCGCAAGGCCTAGAGCTGGACGAGGCGCTGGTGCTGCGCTTCGATGCGCCGCGCAGCTTCACCGGCGAAGATGCGGTCGAACTGCAGCTTCACGGCAGCCTCGCAGTCATCCGCGCGGTGGAGCGGGCGATCGCCGACACCGGCCTGGCGCGCATGGCGGAACCTGGCGAATTCACGCGGCGCGCCTTGATGAACGGCAATCTCGATCTGGCGCAGGTCGAGGGGTTGTCGGACCTCATCGCGGCCGAGACGGAGCTGCAACGCACACAAGCCCAGGGGCTTTTCACCGGCAGGATGCGGGATTTCGCCGATCTGTGCCGTGCCGATCTGCTGCGGGCGGCTGCGTTGATCGAGGCAACGATCGACTTTGCGGATGAAGAGGTGCCGGTGGATGTCGCGCCGGAGGTGGGCACGCTGATTGGGCGGGTCACCTCGACGATTGACCAGCAATTGCAGGGGTTTTCTGGCGCCGAAAGGCTACGCCAGGGCTTCGAGGTGGCGATCATCGGGGAGCCGAACGTCGGGAAGTCCACGCTTCTCAACCGGATCGCGGGGCGCGAGATCGCGATCACCTCGGAATTTGCGGGAACAACGCGCGACGTGCTGGAAGTGCGGGTGGATCTGGACGGGCTGCCGGTAACCTTTCTGGACACGGCGGGGCTGCGCAACAGCGAGGATGCCATCGAAAAGATCGGCATCGCGCGGGCGCGGGACAGGGCGCTGGCGGCGGATCTGCGGATCTTGCTGGAGGATGGCCTGACGCCCGGCGCTGGGTTTGACCCCGGCGTCGCGATTGATCTGCGCTACCGGACGAAGGCGGATCTGACCGGCGCGGGGGTGTCGGGGCTGACCGGGCAGGGGGTCGACCGGGTGCTGGCCGATGTGTCGGGACTGCTGGCCGAGCGTGTGTCGGACCTGCCCGTCGCCTCCCATGAGCGTCACAGGCAGGCGTTGGTGCGCGCGTTCTCCGCATTGGCCGCGGCACAGGATGCCTTTGACCGCGGGGATGTCGGTGCCGAGATCATCGCGCTGCATCTGCGCGACGCGGCGACTGCGCTTGACTCGCTGATCGGTCAGATGGATGTAGAGGCTGTTCTCGGCGAGATCTTTGCGCAATTCTGCATCGGAAAGTGAGGAGTGTTTCACGTGAAACATGCCCCCTTCGACGTCATCGTGATCGGCGGCGGCCATGCCGGTGCCGAGGCTGCGCATGCCGCGGCCCGCGCGGGCGCGCGCACCGCGCTGGTGACGATGCGGGCCGAGACCATCGGCGTGATGTCCTGCAACCCGGCGATCGGCGGGCTTGGCAAGGGTCACCTCGTGCGCGAGATCGACGCGATGGGCGGGATCATGGGGCTGGCGGCGGACCGCTCCGGCATCCAGTTTCGCTTGCTCAACCGCCGCAAGGGCCCGGCGGTGCGCGGCCCGCGCACGCAATCCGACCGGATGCTCTACAAGGCGGCGGTCCAGGGGATGCTCGCCGATCAGCCGTTGCTGCAGATCGTCGAGGGTGAGGTGGCCGACCTGCTCGTGGAGACGGGGCAGGTCGCGGGTGTGCGCCTTGCAGATGCCGCCGAATTGCGCGCGGGCGCCGTGGTGCTGACGACCGGCACCTTTCTGCGCGGGGTGATCCACATCGGCGACCGGCAGATCGAAGGCGGGCGGATGGGCGACAAACCGTCGAACCGTCTGGCGCAGCGGTTGCGCGACCTGGCGCTGCCCTTGGGGAGGTTGAAGACGGGCACGCCGCCGCGGCTGCGGTCCTCCTCCATCGCGTGGGATCGGCTGGAGATGCAGCCGGCCGATGACGACCCGACGTTGTTTTCGTTCCTGTCGACGGCGCCCAGCGTGCGGCAGATCGCCTGCGGGATCACGCACACCAACGCGCGGACCCACGAGATCATCACCCGGAACCTGTCGCGCTCCGCCATGTATGGCGGCCATATCGAGGGGGTCGGCCCGCGCTATTGCCCCTCGATCGAGGACAAGGTGGTGCGGTTCGCTGACAAACCCTCGCACCAGATCTTTCTCGAACCCGAGGGGCTGTACAGCGATGTTGTGTATCCCAACGGCATCTCCACCTCGCTCCCCGAGGATGTGCAGGAGGCGTATGTCCACTCCATCGTCGGGTTGGAACAGGCCGAGATCCTGCAGCCCGGATATGCCATCGAGTATGATTACGTCGATCCGCAGCGCCTGAGGGCCACGCTGGAATTGCCCGATCTGCCGGGCTTTTTCCTGGCTGGGCAGATCAACGGCACCACCGGCTACGAGGAGGCGGCGGCGCAGGGCCTGATCGCTGGCTTGAACGCCGCGCGCCATCGCTCAGGCGATGACGCCGTGATCCTGCGCCGGGACGAGGCCTATATCGGCGTGCTGGTCGATGATCTGGTGACGCGGGGGGTGACCGAACCGTACCGGATGTTCACCTCGCGCGCGGAATACCGCCTGACGCTGCGGGCCGACAACGCCGATCAACGGCTGACGGGGCGGGCCGACGCGCTGGGCGTGATTGACGATGTGCGGCGCGCCGCGTTCGGTGCCAGGATGGAGGCGTTGAACCGGGGCCGTGACGTGCTGGAAAGCCGGACGTTCACGCCCAAGGACGTGGCGGCGACGGGGATCGGCATCAACCAGGACGGACAGCGCCGGACCGGCATGGAGATCCTGGCCTTTCCCGACGTCGGCATCGACAAGATGGTGGCGCTTTTGCCAGAGCTGACAGACATTCCAGCAGATATCCGGACACAGCTCGAGATCGAGGCGCTCTACAAGACCTATGTGGACCGCCAGCAGCGGGATGCGGATGCCCTGCGCCGCGACGAGAACATGCTTATTCCCGATGGGCTTGCCTATGCCGAGATCGGCGGCCTGTCGAACGAGCTGCGCGGGAAGCTTGACCGCATCCGCCCGCGGACCCTGGCCCAGGCGGGGCGGATCGACGGCATGACGCCGGCAGCGCTTGCGCTGATCCTTACCCGCATCCGCCATGACGACCGCCTGCGCGCATGACCGAGGATGAGGCGAAGGGCTGGCTGGCGGCGCATGTTTCACGTGAAACACTGGACCGGCTGGAGCTTTACGCCGCGCTGCTGATCAAGTGGCAGAAGACGATCAACCTGATCGCCCCGTCCACCGTGCCGCTGATCTGGTCGCGGCACATGCTGGATTCCGCGCAGCTGATGGATCACGCGCCGAAAACTGCTGCGACGTGGCTTGATCTTGGCAGCGGCGGCGGCTTTCCCGGCCTCGTCTGCGCTGCAATCGCCGCAGAGACGCATCCGGCAATGAGGGTGAGCCTGGTCGAGGCGGACCTGCGCAAAGCCGCGTTCCTCAGGGAAACGGCCCGCCAGATGGGCCTGTCGGTCGGTGTGTTCAGCCGCCGCATCGAGGATTTGCCGCCGCAAAGGGCCGACGTCATCTCGGCGCGCGCGCTGTCATCGCTTCCTGCCCTTTGCGGCTACGCGCATCGGCACCTTGCCGAAGCCGGTGTCGCGCTGTTCCAAAAGGGGGCGCGCCACGCGGAGGAGCTTGAATTGGCGCGACAGGGCTGGCAGATGGATGTGACGATCATCCCCAGCGTGACCGACGCCGAGGCTGTCCTCCTCCGGATCGAGCGATTGACCCATGTCTGAGACCACCCGCCCCCGTGTGCTTGCGATCACCAACCAGAAGGGCGGGGTGGGCAAGACCACGACCGCCATCAACCTGGGGGCTGCGCTGGCCGAACTGGGCGAGCAGGTGCTGATCATCGACCTCGATCCGCAAGGCAATGCCTCCACCGGCCTTGGCGTTTCAGCGCGGGATCGCGACAACACCACTTACGAACTGCTCCACGAAGATGCGCCGCTGTCGAGCGTGGTGCGCCGCACGGGGGTGGAGCGTCTGGATATCGCCCCGGCGACCACCGATCTCAGCTCCACCGACGTGGAGCTGGGAAAGCAGGAGAACCGCGTCTTCCTGCTCAAGGATGCCCTGTCCACGGAAACCGCGCGGGATTATGATTACATCCTGATTGATTGCCCGCCCTCGCTGAGCCTGCTGACGGTGAACGCGCTGGTGGCGTGCGACGCGGTGCTGGTGCCCTTGCAGGCGGAATTCTTTGCGCTGGAAGGCCTGTCGCAGCTGATGCTGACGGTGCGCGATGTGCGCGAAACCGCCAATCCCGGCCTCAGGATCGAAGGCGTCGTTCTGACGATGTACGACCAGCGCAACAACCTGAGCCAACAGGTGGAGGCCGATGCTCGCGCGACATTGGGCGATCTGGTGCTCGCCACGCGCATTCCCCGCAACGTCCGATTGAGCGAGGCGCCGTCCTACGCGCTTCCGGCACTGGCCTATGATCCGATGTCGAAGGGCAGCCTCGCCTATGTCGAGCTGGCCGAGGAAATCATGGCGCGTCACGCCAAACGCAAGGAGCCCGCGTAATGGTCAAGCGCAGCGAACGCGGAGGCCTCGGCCGGGGCCTGTCGGCGCTCATGGCAGACATTGAAACGCCGCAGACCGCGCCTGCCGAGGCCGAAACGCCGGGCAGCGACATCCGCGCGCCGCGCCGCGTGCCGATCGACCGGATCAGCCCCAACCCCGACCAACCGCGACGCAGCTTTTCCGACAGCGCGCTGGAGGAGCTTGCCGTCTCGATTCGGGCCAAGGGGATCATCCAGCCGCTGATCGTCAGGCCGGACCCAGCCGATGCGCAACGCTATCAGATCGTCGCGGGCGAACGGCGCTGGCGGGCGGCGCAGCTTGCCCGGCTGCACGATTTGCCGGTCATCATCCGCGAGTTCGATGACACCGAGGTTCTGGAAGTCGCGATCATCGAGAATATCCAGCGCGCCGACCTGAACGCGCTGGAGGAGGCGCAGGGGTATCGGCAGCTCATCGACCGGTTCGGGCATACGCAGGATCAGTTGGCGCAGGCCATGGGCAAGAGCCGCAGCCACATCGCGAACCTGATGCGGCTTCTGGCCTTGCCCGATGACATTCAGGACATGCTGCGCGCCGGACAGTTGAGCGCCGGCCATGCCCGGGCGCTGCTGACCGCCGACGACCCCATCGGGCTGGCCCGCAAGGCGGTGGCCAAGGGCTGGTCGGTGCGCGATGTCGAAAAGCATGCGAAAACCGGCGAAACCGGCGCCTCGCGCGGAAAGACACGGCCTGTCGCGGCTGCAAAGGACGCGGATACCATCGCGCTCGAGGGAGATCTGAGCGCCAATCTCGGCATGCCGGTCAGCATCGACCACGACGCGTCGACCGACACCGGGCTGGTCTCGATCCGCTACCGCGATCTTGAAGCGCTCGACGATCTGATCCGCCGTTTGAGCACGAGCTAGTCCGCCAGCAAGTCTCGCAACACTGCGTTCAGAACGCGCCGGCCGTCGAGCGTGGTGCGCACGCGATCCGGCGACACGGCGATCATCCCGAGATCTTCGAGCCTGATCAGCACGTCAGGGTCGAAATCAGCGCCGTTGATGCGGGCATACCGTGCCCGATCCAGGCCCTTGGTCAGGCGCAGGGACATCATGGCGTATTCTTCCGCCTGCTCGCGGGTCGTGATAGCCTCGCGCAAGGTCTCGCCGCTGCCGGTCTGTTCGACGCGGCGCAACCAGGCGAGCGGTTGCATCTCCGTCTCCGTCGCGAAACGTCGGCCGCCGAGCGTCAGCCGACCATGGGCGCCGGGACCGATCCCGGCATAATCGCCGCCGCGCCAGTAGATCAGGTTGTGCCGCGATTGCGCCATGTCGGCGGCATGGTTGGAAACCTCGTAGGCGGGCAGGCCGGCCACCTCGCACAGATCCTGCGTCAGGTCGTACATGGCCGCTGCGTCATCGTCAGGGACCAGCCCGGCAAGGCGCCCGTGCGCGTGGCGGTCACCGAAGGCCGTGCCAGACTCGACTGTGAGTTGATACAGTGAAAGGTGATCGGCGGCAAAGCCAAGCGCCTCGGTCAGTTCCGCGCGCCAGTCGGCCAGGGTTTGAAACTGCCGGGCATAGATCAGATCGAAGCTGACACGCGGAAAGGTATCGCGCGCGGTCTCGTAGGCCGCCCGACCCTCCGCTGCGGAATGGAGCCTTCCCAAACGCTTCAGATCGGGGTCGTTGAGCGCCTGCAGCCCCATCGACACGCGGTTGACCCCGGCGTCGCGAAAGGCCCGCAAGAGTCCGGCTTCGACCGATGTCGGGTTGGCTTCCAGCGTGATCTCAAGGTCGTTCGCGGCTGCCCAGGCGCCGCGGACCGCGGACAGGATCGCGCCGACGGTGTCTGGCGCCATCAGCGACGGCGTGCCGCCGCCAAAGTAGATGCTGGTCAGGCTCCGGCCCGGCACCTCCGCAGAAACACGTTTTATTTCAGATAGATAGCATTGCAGCCAGCGCGCCTGGTCGATCTCGGCAGCGACATGGCTGTTGAAGTCGCAGTAGGGGCATTTCGCCTGGCAGAATGGCCAGTGGATGTAGAGACCGAAGCCCCCGGCCTGCCAGTCTTCAGTCACTGAAAACCTGTTTCAGCAGGGTCACCGCCTTGGCGCGGTGGCTGATCTGGTTCTTCTGCCAGCGGTCCATTTCGCCAAAGGTGATGTCATGCCCCAACGGCTGAAAGATCGGATCGTAGCCGTGGCCCTGGTCGCCGCGCATGGGCCAGACCACCTGCCCCTCCATCACGCCGGGAAACACCTCGTCATGGCCATCGGGCCAGGCCAGCACCAGGGTGCAGCAAAACCGGGCCGTGCGCGGGTGGGGCGCGCCCTTTGCCTCGAGCATGTCACGGGTCTTGCGCATCGCCATTACGAAGTCGCGGCCCGCAGGTGTTTCGGCCCAATCGGCCGTGTAGACCCCGGGCGCGCCATCCAGCGCGTCAATCTCTATCCCGCTGTCGTCGGACAGTGCGGGCAGGCCGGTGGCCTGTGCCGCGGCATGGGCCTTGATCCTGGCATTCTCGACGAAGGTTGTTCCGGTTTCCTCTGGCTCGGGCAGGCCGTGGTCCCTGGCGGAACTGACTGTGATCCCGAAGGGGGCCAGCAGCACCTCCATCTCCTCCAGCTTGCCCGCGTTGTGAGTCGCGATCAGCAGGTGGTCGCCGACGAAGCGTCGCATCAGGCCGTCGCCGCCTTCTGCGCCGCCACCAGCGCCGCGATGCCGGTTTCGGCGAGGCCGTACATCTCGTCGAACTGTGCACGGCTGAATGTCGACCCCTCGGCGCTGGCCTGAACTTCGACCAGGGCACCGGACCCGGTCATGACGAAATTCGAATCCGTCCCGGCTTCGCTGTCTTCCAGGTAGTCCAGATCCAGCACCGGCTGGCCGGCGTAGACCCCGCAGGACACGGCGGCGATATGGTCGAGGATCGGGTCACTGATGATGTCGCCCGCCTTCATCAGCTTGTTCACCGCGAGGCGCAGCGCCACCCATCCGCCGGTGATCGAGGCGCAGCGGGTGCCGCCATCGGCCTGGATGACGTCGCAGTCGATGGTGATCTGGCGTTCGCCCAGGGCCGAACGGTCGATACCGGCCCGCAGTGCGCGGCCGATCAGGCGCTGGATCTCCTGTGTGCGGCCCGATTGCTTGCCGTTGGCCGCCTCGCGTCGCATCCGTGTATGGGTGGCGCGGGGCAGCATGCCGTATTCCGCCGTGACCCAGCCCAGGCCGGTGTTCTTCAGGAACGGTGGCACCCGTTCCTCGAGCGAGGCGGTGCACAGCACATGCGTGCCGCCGCAGCGGATCATGCACGACCCCTCGGCGTGGCGCGTCACCCCGGTCTCGATGGAAATATCGCGCATTTCGTCTAGGTTTCGGCCGGAAGGACGCATAAATGACTCCCTGATCTACATCCCGCGAGATAGTCCGCGCGCGCCCCCGGACGCAAGCCCGAATGGTTCACACGAGAATGACGACAACCGACCGCAGCACCGGCAATCCGACGGCCCTGAGCGATCTGAACGACCGCTCGCGCGAGGTGTTTCGCCGGGTGGTCGAGGGCTATCTTGAAACCGGTGCGCCGGTCGGATCGCGGACATTGACGCGCAGCCTGTCCGAACAGGTGTCGGCGGCGACCATCCGCAACGTGATGCAGGACCTGGAATACCTTGGCCTGCTGGACAGCCCCCATATCTCGGCCGGACGCGTGCCGACGCAGATGGGGTTGCGCATGTTCGTCGACGGATTTCTCGAGGTGGGGGAACTCACGGCCAGCGACAAGCAAAATCTCGATGACACGCTGGGATCGAACACCGCCGATGTCGGCGCCGCGCTGGACCGGATCGGCGCCGCCCTGTCGCATGCCACGCATGGGGCCAGCGTGGTTCTGGCGCCCAAGCGCGAGGCGCCGATCAAGCATATCGAGTTCGTATTGTTGGCGCCGGACCGGGCGCTGGTGGTGCTGGTGTTTTCCGACGGGCATGTGGAAAACCGCCTGTTCCAGCCCCCGCCCGGCCATACCCCCAGCGCGATGCGCGAGGCGGCGAATTACCTCAACGCGCATCTGGCCGACCGCACGCTGGGCTCGCTGCGCGGCGAAATGGAGCGCGAGGTGGAAACCCGTCGGCAACAGATCGACGAGATCGCCAATCACCTGATCGAAGCGGGGCTGGCGGTGTGGGATTCCGATGGCCGCGACGAGGGCCGCCTGATCGTGCGCGGACGCTCGAACCTGCTGTCGGGGGCGGCCGAGGCGGAAGAGCTGGAACGGATCAGGCTTCTCTTCGACGATCTTGAACGCAAGCGCGATATCGCCGAGTTTCTGGAACTGGCCGAAGCCGGTGACGGTGTGCGCATTTTCATCGGGTCGGAGAACAAGCTTTTCTCACTTTCGGGTTCCGCTCTGGTGGTCTCTCCCTATATGAACGCTGACCGAAAGATCGTGGGCGCGGTCGGGGTGATCGGCCCGACCCGTCTGAACTACGGGCGCATTGTCCCGATTGTGGATTACACGGCGCAGCTGGTCGGGAAATTGATTGCCGACCGCGGCTGAGGCGCCGGAACAAGAGTGAAGAGGCACGCATGAACGACGCGAAACACACCCATATCGTCGATCAGGAACAGCCGGAGGAGGCGATGGAGGCGGAGGTCGAGATAGACCTCGCCGAAGACGCCCCCGTGAGCGAGCTGGATGTGGTCCGCGCCGAGCGCGATGAGCTGAAGGACAGGCTTCTGCGGACGCTGGCCGAATCGGAAAACGTGCGCAAACGGGCGGAACGCGACCGGCGCGAGGCCGAGAAATACGGGGGCAGCCGCATCGTCCGCGATCTGCTGCCGGTCTATGACAATTTGCGCCGCGCCCTGAACAGCTCCGCTGACGCCGAGGGCGAGGCCGACACCGCCCTGATCGAAGGGGTGGAGCTGACCCTGCGCGAGCTGATCAAGGTGCTGGGCAAGCATGGCGTCAGCCTGATCGTCCCCGAGATCGGGGACCAGTTCGATCCGCAGAACCACGAAGCGATGTTCGAGGCCCCCGTGCCCGGCACCAAGGCGGGCGAGATCCTGCAAGTGATGACCGAAGGTGTCGTGCTGCACGACCGGCTGGTGCGCCCCGCGCAGGTCGGCGTGTCGTCGAACCCGGCGGGCTAGGATTTTTCCACCAGGTCCTTCAGGTCGTAGAGCAGGGCCAGTGCCTCGCGCGCGGTGATCTCGTCGGGGCGCAGGGCGCGCAGCCGGTCCTCGACGGCGGAGGAAACGGCGGGTTTCACGGGCGCCGGCAGCGCTGCTGCGAAAAGCGGCAGGTCGTCGATCACCGCCTTGCGCTGCCCGCCTTCGCGCTCGCCCTGTTCCAGCGCCTTGAGCACGGTCTGGGCGCGGCTGATAACGCTGTCGGGCAACCCCGCAAGTTTCGCCACCTGCACGCCATAGGACCGGTCGGCGGCGCCGTCGCGCACCTCGTGCAGGAAGATCACGTCGCCCTGCCATTCCCGCACCGCGACGGTGGCGTTGGCAAGCCCGTCGAGGCGCGCGGCAAGGCTGGTCATCTCGTGATAATGGGTTGCGAACAGCGCGCGGCAGCGGTTGACCTCGTGCAGGTGTTCCAGCGTCGCCCAGGCGATGGACAGGCCGTCGTAGGTCGCCGTGCCGCGCCCGATCTCGTCCAAGATCACCAGCGCCCGGTCATCGGCCTGATTCAGGATGGTCGCGGTTTCGACCATCTCGACCATGAAGGTCGACCGCCCGCGCGCCAGATCGTCGGCGGCGCCCACGCGGCTGAAGACCTGGCTGACAAGGCCGATCTCGGCGCGCGCAGCAGGCACGAAACCGCCCATTTGAGCCAGAATCGCGATGAGCGCGTTCTGGCGCAGGAAGGTCGACTTCCCCGCCATGTTCGGCCCGGTCAACAAGGTGATCGCAGCGCCGTCGCCTGCGGGGGTGAGTGTGCAGTCGTTCGCCACGAAGGGTGCGCCGTCGCGGGCAAGCGCCGCTTCGACCACCGGATGGCGCCCGGCCTCGATGCGAAACACCCGGTCGTCGCGCATCTGCGGCCGCGTCCAGTCACCTTCGATCGCGCGGCGCGCGAGCGCGGCGTGCAGGTCGATCTCCGCCAGCGCACGGGCAGTGACGCCGATCCGGTCATGCTCGGCCAGCGCGGCCTCGCACAGCGACTGGAACAGCGCACGCTCGATCTCCTGCACGCGGTTGCCGGCGTTCAGGATCTTCGTTTCCAGCTCCGACAGCTCCAGCGTGGTGAACCGCACGGCGTTGGCCGTCGTCTGGCGGTGAATGAACCGCTCCGACAGCGGCGGCGACAGCATCTTCTGCGCATGGGTCGCCGTGGTTTCGATGAAATAGCCCAGCACGTTGTTGTGCTTGATCTTCAGCGAGGAGACACCCGTCGCCTCGATGAATTCCGCCTGCATGCCGGCGATGACGCCGCGGCCCTCGTCGCGGAGCTGGCGTACCTCGTCCAGGTCCGCGCTGTGGCCCGCCGCGATGCTGCTGCCGTCGCGCAGCTGCAGAGGCGGTTCGGCCACCAGCGCCGTGTCGAGCAGATCGCGCAGATCGTCGTGGCCGGACAGACCGGCGCGCGCCTCGGCAAGCACGCCCGGCAGGTCAGGGCTGTCCAGCGCCTGCCCGAGCGCCAACGCCCCCGCCAGCCCGTCGCGGATCGCCGCCAGGTCGCGCGGCCCGCCCCGGTCAAGCGCCAGCCGCGACAGGGCGCGGTCGAGGTCGGGGATACGGCGCAGATGCGCCTCGATTTCGTCTCTGATCAGCCTTTCAGACACGAAGAATGCCACCGCATCTTGCCGCGCGCGGATCTCCGACAGGTCGGTGGAGGGGCCGGAAAGCCGGCGTTCCAGCAACCGCGCGCCGCCGGCGGTCAGCGTGCGGTCAAGGACGGACAGGACGGTGTTGGCCCGCCCACCTGCCAGCGCGTGCGTCAGTTCCAGGTTGCGCCGCGTGGCGGCATCGAGTTGCAGCACCTGCCCCGACAGCTGCTTTCGCGGCGCGCGCAGCAGTGGCAGGCTGCCCGTCTGGGTCAGGTTCAGGTAGTCGATCACGGCGCCCATGGCGGCGATCTCGGGCCGGGTGAACGTGCCGAACGCGTCAAGCGAGGCGACACCGAAGACCGAGCCGATCCGCGCTTCGGCGCGGCTGTCGAAACAGCTGGGCGCAAGCGGCGTGACGGCCGCGCCGATCTCCTCCATCGCGGCGATGCGCTCGGAGGTCATCGCGTCGGAGACCAGCACTTCCTTCGGCATCAGCCGTGCCAGCTCCGGCCCCAGTCGCACGGGCGGGCAGGCCATGACGTGGAAATCGCCGGTCGAGATGTCGCACCAGGCAAGTGCCCCCTCGCCGCGGATCTCGGCATAGGCGGCAAGGTAGTTGTGGCGCCGCGCCTCCAGAAGCGTGTCTTCGGTCAGGGTGCCGGGCGTGACGAGACGCACCACCGCGCGGCGCACCACGGATTTCGATCCGCGCTTCTTCGCCGCGGCCGGGTCTTCCATCTGTTCGCAGATTGCGACGCGAAAGCCCTTGCGGATCAGGGTCAGCAGGTAGCTTTCGGCACTGTAGGCCGGCACGCCGCACATGGCGATATCCTCGCCCAGGTGCTGGCCGCGCTTGGTCAGCGCGATGTCGAGCGCCGCGGCAGCAGCCACGGCATCGTCGAAGAACATCTCGTAGAAATCGCCCATCCGGTAGAACAACAGCGCATCGGCATGCTGCGCCTTGATCTCCAGATACTGCGCCATCATCGGCGTAACCTGGGCTGTCATCCCGTCCCCCTTGCGACCGGGCCGAGCCTACGCAAGCGGGCAGCGGGATTGAAGCCGCAAAAGCGGTGCGTTGACCTACGAAAAAGGCCCCGTGAGTGCGGGGCCTTTCGTCGGATCTGGCGGTTGGTCAGCTGGCCAACCCGTCCCAGAAGCTTTTCACCTTGTCGAAGAAGCCGCTGGCGTTGGGGTTGTTCGACTTGGCGCTCACTTCCTCGAATTTCCGCAGCAGCTCCTTCTGTTCGGCGGTGAGCTTGACCGGGGTTTCCACCGCCAGCTCTATATACATGTCGCCAACGCCGGGGCCGCGCAGTTGCGGCATGCCCTTGTTGCGCAGGCGCATCTGGCGGCCCGATTGCGAGCCTTCGGGCACCTTCACGCGCGAGCGGCCGCCGTCGATCGACGGCACCTCGATCTCGCCGCCAAGCGCCGCCTTGGCCATGGACACCGGCACCCGGCAGAACAGGTCGATGCCGTCGCGCTGGAACAGCGCATGTTCGGCAACCTCGATGAAGATGTAGAGATCGCCGGCCGGGCCGCCGCGCAGCCCCGCTTCGCCCTCGCCCGACAGGCGGATGCGCGTGCCCGTCTCGACACCGGCGGGAATGTTCACGCTGAGCGCGCGTTCCTTTTGCTGGCGACCGGCGCCGCCGCAGGTGCGGCACGGATTCTGCACGATCTGCCCGGTGCCCGAGCAGGTCGGGCAGGTGCGTTCCACGGTGAAGAAACCCTGCTGCGCACGCACCTTGCCCATGCCCGAGCAGGTGGGGCAGGTCGTGGGTTCCGCGCCGCCCTCCGACCCGGTGCCGTTGCACGACCCGCAGGCCACCGACGACGGAACGGAGATCTGCTTGGTCAGGCCCGAAAACGCCTCTTCGAGTGTGATCTTGAGGTTGTAGCGCAGGTCCGAGCCGCGGCTGGCGCGGGTGCGGGCGCCGCCACGCTGGCCGCCCATGAAATCGCCGAACAGATCCTCGAACACGTCCGAGAAGGCGCTGGCGAAATCGCCCTGGCCGGGCCTGCCGCCGCCGTAGCCGCCGGCGCGCGCGCCGCCCGCCATGCCGCCGTCGAAGGCTGCGTGGCCAAAGCGGTCGTAGGCCGCTTTCTTGTCGGGGTCCTTAAGAACGTCGTAGGCCTCGTTCACTTCCTTGAACTGGGCCTCGGCGTCGGGTTTGTCGGCGTTGCGGTCGGGGTGAAGTTCTTTCGCCTTGGTGCGATAGCCCTTCTTGATCTCATCGGCGGATGCGCCTTTCGAGACCCCGAGAACCTCGTAGTAATCGCGCTTTGCCATGTCGTTCCTTCCTTGAACGCATGAACCGGCCAGGATTTCGCCCGGCCGGTCGCTTTGGGGTCACCTCGCCCGGATCAGCCGCGCTTGCGGTCGTCGTCGAGATCTTCGAAATCGGCATCGACGATGTCATCGTCCACCGGGCGTGCCGCGTCGCGATCCTCGTCGCCATCGCCATCATCGGCCTGCGCCTTGTAGATCGCTTCGCCCAGGCGCATCGCCGCTTCGGTCACGTTCTGGATGCCGCCCTTGATCTTGCCGGCGTCCTCGGTGTCGAGCTGCTCCTTCAGCGCCTTGATCGCAAGCTCGATCGCCTCGATGGTGGAGGGGTCGACCTTGTCGCCATGCTCCTCCATCGACCGCTCGGTCGAGTGGATCAGGCTTTCGGCCTGGTTGCGGGTCTCCACCAGTTCGCGGCGCTTCTTGTCGGCGTCGGCGTTCTCCTCGGCCTCGCGCACCATCCGTTCGATGTCCTCGTCGGTCAGACCGCCGGACGCCTGGATGGTGATCTTCTGTTCCTTGCCGGTGCCTTTGTCGCGGGCGCCGACCGACACGATGCCGTTGGCGTCGATGTCGAACGTCACCTCGATCTGCGGCACGCCGCGGGGCGCGGGCGGAATGTTCTCGAGGTTGAACTGGCCCAGCATCTTGTTGTCGGCCGCCATCTCGCGTTCGCCCTGGAACACCCGGATCGTCACGGCATTCTGGTTGTCGTCGGCGGTCGAGAAGATCTGCGCCTTCTTCGTCGGGATCGTGGTGTTGCGGTCGATCAG
>Ga0008835_100241_pt1 | contig 63486 bp, 40 predicted proteins | sample HotLakConsoUCCRE_FD_62215 | JGI IMG/M metagenome (GOLD analysis project Ga0008835, IMG submission 62215) | Hypersaline microbial mat communities from Hot Lake, Washington, USA - Hot Lake Consortium UCC-RE (Hybrid Assembly) ... | reverse complement strand
TCGCTCGGATAGCGCAGACCATCCCGATTGTATTTCCCGCGGTTCGTTTTCGTCCACATCGCTTCCATGTCCTCGTCGAATCAAATCAACGGCATGGAATCACAAGCGTTTCATATCATTTAACTTCTTTGTGGACCGACACTTATGCCCGCACCCGGAATCCGCTTTACTTCTTTTCGTCGGTGGGGTTGGCGGGAGTCGGCCTGGCAGTCGGATCCCTGACACTGGGTGCGGTGTTCTTCTGCTTCAGCTATCTCGCGTTCAGCTATGTAATAAGGCGGGAAGAAAGTACGCTGGAGCATTTCTTTGCGGGGGAGTATCGCACCTATGTGATGCTCGTACCGAGGTTTTTCCCGTCATTGTCGGCGATTTCGGTCGAACCGCCGGCCACTGATCAGGTGGTGTACACGCCTCAGGCCCTGCACAAGACCTTTTGGCACGCGCTCCTGTTTCTACTTCCGATCCCTCTCTACAACGTCCTGCAGTACATGCATGGACACGAGATAATCACGCCGCTTTTCAGGCTATATTAGTCTTGCACTGATGTTATGTAATATTCCGCATGCAATGCTGCATCACGCCATGCGTGCGGATGGGATATGTGCTTGCCAATCCATCTGCACTTTGGGTCTTGCCGGAACGGTGCCTGACAATTTGATCAAGAACGGCTTGCCAGAAATCCGGCGCCTGTCCGGCACCTTTTACGGTTTCATCCCCTTAACATAACCAAACATCTTGATCCTGTAACTTCGGGCATATTTCTGCGACACTGAAGCATGCGATCGCAGCCATCGCCGATCAGGCTTTGCAGAGAAAACACATGACAGTTCACCATCGCTTCGCGCCTGAAGCGGTGTACCGTATTCTCCTCGTCGAGGACGACGAGGAAATTGCCGCCCTGGTCATCGAGATGTTGCGGGAGAATGGCCTGGAGGCTGTTGCGGTCGGCTCGGCCGCCACCATGGACACAGCCATGAGAAAGCAATCTTTCGACCTGGTCGTGCTTGACGCCATGCTGCCTGGCGAAGACGGCTTCAGCATCTGCCGCCGGCTGCGGGCATCGTCGACCATCCCGATCGTCATGCTCACGGCGCTCGGCGATGACATCAACCGCATTGTCGGAATCGAGCTTGGCGCGGACGACTACGTCACCAAGCCTTTTCATCCGCGTGAGCTCATGGCGCGGATCAAGGGCCTGTTGCGGCGCGCGTCCTATGGCGCCGATCAGCCCTCGCAGCAGACCCCGATGCAGTTCGCGGGATGGCAGATCGATCCGATTCTGCGGCAACTCGTCAATCCGCAAGGCGTGCACGTTTCGATGACCACGGCCGAGTTCGATATTCTTCTCGCATTCTGCCAGAATCCAGGCCGGGTCATGACGCGTGAGCAGCTTCTACGGATGACCCACGCCGGCCTCGCCGGCCCGGTCGAGCGCAGCGTCGATGTCCACATCAGCCGCGTCAGGCAGAAGATCGAGCAGAATGCCCGCGAGCCGTCCTTCATCAAGACGGTCCGGTTGGGCGGCTACATGTTCGCCCCCAAGGTCGAGGCCTGCTGATGAGCAAGGGCTTCAGGAGCGGATCGATCCGCCACCAGGTCGCGGCCCTGGCCATAGGCCCGATCATCTGCCTCGTCATTCTCAGTGCGATTTCCGATCTGTTGCTGCGGGAAGACCTAGAGAGCATCTCCTACGCCCGGACGACGGCCTCGAAGATCGAGTCGGTCATCGACCTGGTTGGCGCTTCCATTTCCCCCGGGCAAGAGGCGGCGATCCTCGATGCGTCAGCCAGGACGGGGTTGCAGGTCGAGGAAGTTGAAGTTGCGGAGCTTTTGCAAAGCGAAACGGACATTTCCTTCGAGGACGTCCGTTACAAGGTCAAGGAGAACCTGCCGGTCAGCTTCACGACGTCCTTTCGTTCGCAAACCGCAACCGGAGGCCTTCGCGATGTGCTGGTCGTCGGGACTGGTGAGAACCGGGCTTTGGCTTTTCGGCCCGCACCGCCCCCTCCCGATGCATGGATCAGCGACCAGGAAGTGATCATCGTGCTGGAGCTGCTGGGTCTCGTCCTGCCGGTGGCGCTCTTGTCGCTCTACGCGGCGCGGGTGATTTCGGCTCCACTTCTTGAATTCGCAAAGGCCGCGGAAACATTGAAGGTCGACGAAGAGCCGGACCGACCTTTCAACGAGAGTGGCGCAGCCGAAATCCGGACATTGGCGAAATCCCTCAACGACATGCGCAGCCGGGTTCGCCACATGATCGATGATCGCACGCGCATGTTGCGTGCGATCAGCCATGATCTTCGCACACCGCTGACCCGCCTGCGCCTGCGCGTGGAGCGCTCGACGCAGCCGGAGCTCAAGGCGGCGATGCTCAAGGACATCTCCGCCTTGAGCGACATGATCAACGATACGCTGACCTATCTCAGCAAGGAGATGGCGTCCGAGAAGCCCGTGAATGCAGATCTTCCCAGCCTGCTGTCGACCGTGTGTTCCGACTTTTCCGATATCGGCTTCAATGTGACCTATGTCGGAGCGGAACGATTCACCTATCGCTGCAAGCCGCGATCGCTGGCGCGCGCCGTCGCCAATCTCGTCGACAACAGCACCAAGTTTGCCGGCCATGCCATTGTGGAATTGTCGGTCCTCGAGAACGGAACCGTGCGCATAAGCGTCATTGATGAGGGGCCGGGCCTTCTCGGCGGCTTGCGGACCCTTGCGCTGGAGCCCTTTTTCAAAGCCGATACGGCACGCACACCGGCCGCCCGCACCGGGTTCGGGCTTGGCCTCTCGATCGTTGACGACATCGTGCGGGCGCATGGCGGCACGATCGAACTTCTGACCAGAGTGCCTCACGGGCTTCTGGCACGGATCGACCTTCCTGCCGCAGGCGACGCGATGTTCACTTCATCGACCGGTGAGCTTGCGCGCGCATGGTGATCCGGCAAGCCGGATAGGCCTCTGACCCATGTGCGGCGGCTTCGCGTCTGCCATGCCCCGCGCGTCCCGGCAGGTGGTGTGGCCGGGTTCACAGCCATGCGCTTGTCTGGTGAGCAGGGCAGCGGTCCGACAGCGGTCTTGCTGTTCTGGTGATTTTCGCTACCGTGGGCGCCCAGATGAACCGGCGGGGGCTCCAGGGCTCGTCCGGAGTGTGTCCAATGCCAGAAGCAATGTGGAATTTTTCCGAATGACCGAATTCAATCTGCCCGCCGATGGTGTTTTCCTCGGGCGCATATGGTCCCCGCAAGCCGGCGGCCCGTCGGTCGTGACCATCCGTGATGGCGCTGTCGTCGACATCACCTCCAGACAGGCGCCGACGGTGCGCGACATTTGCGAGATGGACGATCCGGCCGGCTATGTGCGCACCGCAGGCGGGATGCCGGTTGGCAGGCTCGATGCCATTGCCGGAAGTGCCGGTGACAGGGCCAACCCGCACTTCCTGGCGCCCTGCGACCTGCAGGCGGTCAAGGCCTGCGGGGTCACGTTTGCCTCATCCATGGTCGAGCGGGTCATCGAGGAACAGGCTGCCGGTGACCCCGGCAAGGCGCTCGAGATCCGGGCGCGGGTCGGGGAGGCAATCGGTGGTTCGCTGCGCAACATCAAGGCGGGCTCTGACGAGGCAGCGCAGGTCAAGGCAGCGCTGGTTGCCGAGGGATTGTGGAGCCAGTATCTGGAGGTCGGCATCGGCCCGGATGCGGAAGTGTTCACCAAGGCACAGGTGCTGTCGTCGGTGGGCCCAGGGGCAGAAGTCGGTCTGCACCCGATCTCCAAATGGAACAATCCGGAGCCAGAAATCGTGCTTGCGGTGTCGTCTTACGGCAGGATCGTCGGTGCAGCGCTCGGCAATGATGTCAATCTGCGCGATGTTGAAGGTCGCTCGGCGCTGCTTCTGGGCAAGGCAAAGGACAACAATGCGAGTTGCGCCATCGGTCCGATGATCCGCCTGTTCGATGACGGGTTCACGCTTGACGATGTGCGCCAGGCCGAACTCGACCTGACCGTCACCGGCGAGGACGGTTATCTGCTTGAGGGCCATTCCTCGATGAAGGAGATCAGCCGTGATCCTGCCGATCTCGTCGCCCAGACCCTGGGTCGCCATCATCAGTATCCCGACGGGCTGGTGCTGTTCCTAGGGACACTGTTTGCCCCGACCCAGGACCGGGACACGCCGGGCGAGGGGTTCACGCACAAAATCGGTGATGTCGTCACCATCGCGTCACCTGCTCTGGGCAGTCTCACCAACACCGTGCGGCTTTCGACGGAATGCCCCGAATGGACCTTCGGCATCGCCTCCCTGATGCGCAATCTTGCTGCGCGAAACCTGATCTGACCGGAAGCGACACGCTCGCGGGAGAGCTCCGGAGACCGGAACGCCGGCAAAGTGAGGTTCAGGACCCAACCAGCTGATCTGATCGCGGGGTGCATGGGTGCTTAATTTCATCCAGGTACCAGGTAGTACAGCAGGCTCGGCCCGCCCGGAACGACAAGGCGCTGATCAAGAAGCTCCTCGACATCGGCGTACACACCCTGCTCGCCCCTGGCGTGAGACGCCTGAGCAAGCGGAGGCTGCTGTGCGCGCAACGCGGTATCCGCCGGAGGGTATCCGCGTGTGTCCGGATCCACGCGGGGCGGCCGCGACGGCACGGTGCCGCATAGTCTCGCGAGAACGAATGCCGAGATCTGCGTGCTCGTGCAATCGAAACCGCGCAGGCGATGGCGCGGCTCGAAGAGATTGCGCGTGTCAAACACGCCGATGGCGTTTTCATAGGCTCCACCGACCTCGCGGCCTCGATGGAAATACCGGCAACCCGACCCACCCTGAGGTGCAAGTGGCGATCCGCTCGGCGGCATCACCCATTTCTGCTGCAGGAAAGTCCCGGGCAATTTTGCAACCGGGGCAGAAGGCGCACTGCAGTACCGCGACACGGACAATCACTTTATTTCAGCAGGAGTAGACGCGAGCCTGGTCATGGGGTCAGCGCGGACGCTCCGGGAGACCCTCGTGGCCCCGTGAAAGGAGAACCTGCCATGACATCTTCATTGTACATGACCCTGAGGCAAGGGTGAAACAGCTTCCGGAGGCGAGCACGTTGTCCGATTTTACGGGTAGAGTGTCAGTCCGTGACTGAATATTTGTACAGGTCTCTGTGCGATCAGGCCCCGCGACCGAATATCTTACTGATAATACGACGGAAGTACCAAAAGCCCTGATCCATGCGTATCAGGGCTTTTCACGTTCAGGGGCACTTTGGGGCTGTCGCAGACCACTTGACCTGTGACCCCTCGCCGATCCAGTACGAACTATGGACGAAAGCGCTGCATAGGCGGCGTTTTTCCGCTTTGCTTCCGCCAAGGCAGCTCTCGTTCAGGTCATGGATGTCAATCAACATGGACCGGGTTTTGTGACAACAGCCGGGCGACCGGTTGGCCGTCTTCAAGGTGGGTGCCGTCCCACCATTCAAACGGCGGGACCAGCCGGTCGCCTCCAATCAAAGGTCTGGTGCAATGCAGCATCAGCACACAGAGCAGGCTGCCGGCTCCGTGGGTACGGCGAAACGCGAGGACATTGCCGGCGCGGGCGCCATGCACCGCCACCGGCTCGTAGCCGCCTTCGGCAAACAGCACCGGATTGGCCCTGCGCCGCTCCAGCAGGTTGACGATCAGCGCGAGCTTGCCTCCGCCTTGAAGACCCGGCGCGGCTCTTTCCGGATCTTCGCGTGCCGCCTGGCGCAGGCCGAAGTCCACCGGCTGCCGGTTGTCCGGGTCGACGAGGCTGAAATCGGCCAGCTCGCAGCCTTGGTAGAGGTCCGGCATGCCCGGCACGGTGCAGCGCAGCGCCGCTTGCACCAGCATGTTGGCGCGCGTCGCGAAGGCGGTCTGGGCGATGAAGGCCTTGAGGTCGGCCAGGAACCCGGCAGCCCCGCTGGGGTCGAGCAGATGCAGCACCAGCTTTTCGCAGGCTGCCTCGTAAGCCTCGTCCGGCGCTTCCCAGGAGGAGCGCAGCTTGGCCTCGCGCAGCGCCTTCTGCTGCCAGGCGATGATGCGGTCGGCAAAGGCGGTAAGCCCTGACCGGTCGATTGCATTCAAACCCGGAGGCCAGGCGCCGAACAGTGTCTGGAACAGCATGTAACGGTCTGCCGGATCGACTTGGAGCGCCAGGTCGGCGGCAAGCGTGTCCCAGCGGCTGACCCGGTCGCGCCAAGCGTCGGGGATCTCGCTCAGCACCGCCAGCCGGGCGCGGACATCCTCGCCGCGCTTGTGATCATGGGTGGCGGTGGCGAGCATGGCGTGCGGGAAATCACGGGCGCGGGCCACCATCGCCTGATGGAACTCCGCTACAGGCATTGAGAACCGCGCCGCGTCGAAACCGACATCGGCGCGGGAGAGCAGCGGCCCATAGCGATAGTAGGCGGTGTCCTCGACGGATTTCGCCGCGATCGGCGCCGTCAATTGCTGGAAGCGCTGCACGGCCGTGGCCGCCAGATGCCGATCGCCCGGCCCGTTGCCCGCCAGCCAGGACAGCACCAGATCCACCACCATGCCTTCGCCAGGTGGCGTGAAACGGGCGGCGCGCCTGCGCACCGTCTCGCGCACCCCGGCATCCCCGGCCGGCGCGCCGTTGCCGTCGCCATAGGTGCGGTAGACCGGAAACACCCAGAGCATGCGGCGGAGTGCCCTGCGCAGCATGGCGCGGGTGAGGCCGGCGGGCTCGTCGCTGGAGGCGGCAAGCGCGGCGAAGGCCGCAACGCAGGCCTCGAGCTGGCCGTCGAAGGACCAATCGAGCATGTCCTGGCGGGCCGCGAGCTCCTCTGCGTGAAAATCAAGCTGCCTGCCGCTGAATTCCTTCCACAAGAGGACCAGCGGTTTTTCGCCGTCCGGTTCGTGCAGGAGGGCCGAGACCTGCTCCATGAAATCATAGCCGGAAGTGCCGTCGACGCCCCAGTCGGTCGCAAGCTCCTCGCCCGGGCCGAGGATCTTCTCGATGACGACATAGGCCGGGCCCTGCGGCGCGTCGGCGGGACGTTCGATGGCGTCGAGCCGCGCCCTGAGCGTGCGGCAATAGCCCGCCGGGTCGGTCAGCCCGTCGACATGGTCGATGCGCAGGCCGTCGATCAGACCCTCCGCATAAAGCCGGAAATAGAGCGCGTGGGTGGCCTCGAAGACCTCCTTGTCCTCGATTCTGAGCCCTGCAAGCTCGGTAATGGTGAAGAAGCGGCGCCAGTTGAGGTCGTCGTCAGCGGTCTGCCACCAGGCGAGCTGGTAATGCTGACGGGCAAGCAGCTCCGTCAGGTCGGCGGCGCCGGCCGTGCGGGCTGCCGCGTGATCCTCGGGTCGGATCGGGAGGCGCTGGTCGCCATAGAGCACGAGAGCCGGTTCATCACCGTCGGCGTCGACGCTGATGTCGCCGGCGGCCAAGGCCTGGGGCAGCGGCGCGCCGAGCAACGGCAGCAGCAACTTGCGGCTCCAGTCGATGTCGAAGAAATTGGCGTAGCGGCTCGCCTGACCATTCCTCAGCACATCGTTCCACCAGGCGTTCTCGCCGCCGGCGACGCCCATGTGATTGGGCACGATGTCGATGATCAGGCCCATTCCGCGGGAGCGGAGCGCCGAGACCAGGCTGCGCAGGTCCTCTTCGCCACCGAGTTCGGGATTGATCCGGGTCGGATCGACAACGTCGTAGCCGTGGGTCGAACCGCTGCGCGAGGTGGTGACCGGCGAGGCGTAGACATGGCTGATGCCGAGCCGGTCGAGATAAGGAACCAGCGCCTCGGCGTCGGCAAAGGTGAAGTCCCTGTGGAACTGGAAGCGGTAGCTGGCGCGCGGGATCATTGGGGTCTCGTCGTCTTGTCGGAGGCTGACTTCCGGAGCTGGCTACGCTCGGCACGGACCCGGTCGAGCGGTCGCTCGCGCGGCGAGGTGTCGAGCCGGGCGTGGTTGAGCCGGTCAATTCTCAGCTTCACCGTCTCCTGCCCGAGCAGCGCTTCGGTCGGACCGGGCATGCGGCGGCGCCAGTTGGGATGTTCGTCAATGGTGCCCGGGAGGTTCGGCTGCTCTACCAGGCCCAGCACATCCTCCAGCGGAATGATCGCCAGCTCGCAGGCGGTCGACCCGACATGGGCGAGCGCGGCATCCACGAAGGCATCGGTCTCCTCGGGCTCCGGCACGGGTCCGGAGACGATGCCCGCGGCGGAAAAATCCTTCCAGATCAGTGCGCGATCACGGTCGCGGACGGCGCGATCGGCCGCCTCGTCCAGAGCGCGGGAACTGCGACCCAACCGCCAGGTCCAGTCGATGTCGCGTCCGCGCCACCAGCCCGCCACTGTGGGCAGGTCATGGGTACCGGTCATCGCGGCTGATTGCGCGTCCCACTCAGCGGGCGGCGTGAAGGCGCCCTCCTCGTCGCGCTCGAACCAGAGCACGCGCATGCCCAGCACCGCGCGCGCCTCCATCCGCTCGCGCAGGCCTGCGGGCACTGTGCCGAGATCCTCGCCTATGACGATGGCGCGGGCACGGTGGGATTCGATCGCCAGGATGCGCAGCATGTCCTCGAGCGGAAAGGTCAGGTAGGCGCCCTCGTCGGCCGTCTCGCCCTGCGGGACCACCCAGAGCCGGCTGAGGCCCAGCGCGTGGTCGATGCGGATGCCGCCGGCATGGTCGAGCCCGGCGCGCAATGTGGCGATGAAGGGATCGAAGCCGGTGCGCCTCAGCGCCGCCGGCGAGAAGCCGGTGATGCCCCAGTTCTGGCCGTCGGGGCCGAGGACGTCGGGCGGCGCGCCGATCGAAACGCCGGTGAGCAATTCGTCGGGGCGGCTCCAGGCATGACTGCCGCCGGGATCCATGCCGACGGCGAGATCCGAAACCAGGCCGACGGCCATGCCGGCGTTGGTGGTGGCCTTCTGCGCGGCGTCGAGGCTCGACTTGGCGAGCCACTGACCGAAGACGAAAAAATCCACTTCGCTCGCATGGCTTGCGGCAAAGTCCGACACCGCCGTCCCGGAGGCGTCGTGGAACTCAGCCGGCCAGTCCTGCCAGCCGGTCGCGCCCTGGGCGAAGAAATGGGCGTGCAGCGCGTCGAACACCGCATGCTGCTCCAGCGCCGTGCCGGCTTCGGCACGGTAGGCGGCCACGGCGTCGCGCACTTCGTCGCCGCACTGGGCGAAGGCCGCGCGCAGGACCGCCAGCCGCTCCGGGACCGCTGTGGTCCAGTCAATCAACGCGCCCACCGCGGGAGACGCCGCGACCGGGGCGCCGATCAGCGCCGGATCGCCGAAGAGGATGTTGAGGAAGGAGCGGCTCGACGGTGCATAGGGGCTGAAACGGCCGGGATCGGAGGGAAACAGCGCGTGGGTGGGGCTGATGGCGAGCGCATCGGCGCCGCGGGCGGCGAAGCTTGCGGCGCTGTCGGCCAAAGTCCCGAAATCGCCGAAGCCGAGGCCGCGCCCGTCGCGCAGCGACGGCAACTGCACCGCCGGCCCCCACAGCTTGCGGCCGGGGGCGGCGTCGGCCACGGAAAAGCAGCGCTTCGGCGCCACCGCGATGCGGATCTCGCGCCCGCCCTGCTGCAGTTGATGATAGCCGGGAACATCGATCGGCAGGATCGAAAGGCCGCGCCGGTCCTCGCGCCCATCCTTGTGCAGCAGCACCGGCACGGTCTCGCCCGTTTCGAGCGTCAGCATGCCTTCGCCGGCGACGCCGAAGCCGGGCGGCAGAATGACCCGATCACCAAGATCGGCCGAGACGAAAACGGTATCGCTTTCGGCCTCGCTGAGTCGCTCTCGGCTGCGGGCGATCTCCGCGCCGGAGCCCGCCGGCAGGCCAAGCGCCGTGAGCACTTTGCGCAGCGCCTCGTCGCTCACGCGCCGGGCCACGCCGGTGGCGTCCTCCCAGTCGATCTGCAGACCTGCTGTGCGGGCGAGGTGATGCAGCGGCGTCATCGGTTGCTCCAGGCGATAAAGCTCGCGGGTGTTCCGGCCTCGCTGAGGGCGAAGAGGATCTCGCCCTCAGGTTCGGGAAAGACGACTGCGGCCTCGCCAAGATTGAGGGCGACCGAGAGCGTCGAGCCGTCGCCCATGCGCCAGTTGGCAGTGACCGCCTTGTCGCCCAGCGCCCTGGCGCCCGTCCCGCCTGCGCCCTTGAGGCGGGGCACGATGTGGCGGTGGCGCAGGGCAATCAACTCGCGGTAGAAGCTCAGCCAGTGCGCGGCCTCCGGTCCCTCTTGCGGCACGGACGCAGCGAAGGTGGCAGGATCGTTGGGATCGGGGATTCGCTCCCGGACCTCGGGGTCCGAGAAGGCGGAGAAGCGGGAGAACTCCTGGCGCCGGCCGTCGCGCACCGCGTCGGCGAGTTCGTCGTGGAAATCGGTGAAGAAGAGAAAGGGCGATCGGCTTCCAGTTTCTTCCCCCATGAACAGCATCGGGATCTGCGGGCACAGGAGCATGAGCGCCACTGCGGCGCAGAGCCGGGCCGGATCAGTCAGATCGATCAACCGGTCGCCCATGGCCCGGTTGCCGATCTGGTCGTGGTTCTGCAGGAAGGCCACGAAGGACGTGGCTTCGAGATGGCCGCTCGGCTTGCCGCGCGGGCCATTTCCCGCATCCTCGCCCTGATAGATGAAGCCCTGTTCGAGGCACCGCGCCAGCCTGGTGGTCGGATCATCGGCGAAGGCCGCGTAATAGCCCTCGGTCTCGCCGGTCAGCAGCACATGCAGCACATTGTGAAAATCATCGTTCCACTGCGCGTCATAGAATCCGGGCTTGAGCCGGTCTGAATCATTGTGCTCGTTTTCGAGTACCAGATGGATCTGCCTGCCGGGCAGCGCCGCGCGGATCTCGGCCGCCATTTCGTCGAGGAACCCGGCGTCGCCGATGGCGTGGACCGCGTCGAACCTGAGGCCGTCGAAGCGGTATTCGCCCAGCCACATCAGTGCGTTGTCGATGAAATAACGCCGCACCGGTTCGCGCGCCACTGCCACTGCTCCGCCCCAGGGGGTGTGGGTGTCGGCATCGAAGAAGTCTGCGGCATAGGCGCCGAGATAATTTCCGTCAGGGCCGAAGTGATTGTAGACCACGTCGAGCATGACCATCATGCCCAGCCCATGGGCGCGGTCGATGAGCGCCTTGAGCTCGTCGGGCGTGCCGTAGCTTTCGGCCACCGCATAGGGCAGCACGCCGTCATAGCCCCAGTTGCGCGCGCCGCTGAAGGCTGAGACCGGCATCAGCTGGAGAGTAGTGACGCCAAGATCGCGCCAGTACTCGAGCTGCCCTGTGACACCGGCGAAGCCGCCGAGCACGCCCGCATGCAACTCCAGGATCACCGCCTCTTCCCAAGGCCGGCCGCGCCAGTCGGGAGAGGTCCAGCGATAGGCGCCTGGATCGGTGACCACGCTCCAGGCGTGTACGCCCCCGGACTGGAGGCGCGAGGCGGGATCGGGGACTGCGAGATCATCACTGATGCGGAAACGGTAGCGGGCTCCGGGCGGCGCATCGGCCGCAACCTCGAACCATCCCCCTTTGTCCCGGTCCATCGGCAGCACCGTGCCGTCTGCCAGTTCCAGATCTACGGCGTCCCGGTCGGGCGCCCAGAGCCGGAACCGTGTGCTGCCGTCCGCGGTGATGTGCGGCCCCCAGTTCATCTATTCCGCCCTGTCAGTGCCGACGACAACCAGCACGGCCCGGTCGCGGACCTCGATCTTGGCGCCGACCTCGGCTTCGGCTGCTTCCGGATCGGCGCTGTCGATGATCAGGGTCCGATGCAGGTCCGGCGGCGGCAGCCTGAAGGTCAGCGTGTCGCCCGAGCCGTTCATCAGCAATGTCACGGTTTCGAGCGACCCGTCTGACTTGCGGCGGCAGCGGCGCATGACCAGCGCCCTCCCTTCGCCATTGTTCCAGTCTTCTTCGGACAGGTGCTCGCCGCGCTCGTCGAACCAGTCGATGTCGAGAATGCCGGGCGCAACCTCGACCTCGCCGTGCAGGAAGCGGTCGGCGCGGATCAGCGGATAGTTCCGACGCGCCGCCGTCAGCTTTCCGACGAAGTCAATGAGCCCTTGACCGTGCGCGCTTTCGAGCAGCGTCCAGTCGAACCAGCTGATCTCGTTGTCCTGGCAATAGGCATTGTTGTTGCCCTGCTGGGTCCGGCCGAATTCATCGCCGCCGAGCAGCATCGGCGTGCCGAGCGAGGTCATCAGCGTGGTCAGCATCGACCGGGTCACCCGGTCGCGGACATCCTCCACAGCCGGATCGTCCGACGGCCCCTCCGCGCCCCAGTTGCAGGAATAGTTTTCCGAATGGCCGTCGCGATTGTCTTCGCCATTGGCCTCGTTGTGCTTGCCCTCGAAGCTCACCAGATCGCGCAATGTCTGGCCGTCATGGGCGGCGAGGAAGTTGACGCTCGCCCAGGGGCGCCGCGCGCGCCGGTCGAACAGGTCGGCGGAGCCGGCGATGCGGTTGGCGAACTCGGGCCTCAAACCGCTGTCGCCGCGCCAGAACTGGCGGGTGGCGTCGCGGAACTTGTCGTTCCATTCGGCAAAACCCGGCGGGTGGTGGCCCAGCTGATAGCCGCCGGGGCCGATGTCCCACGGCTCGGAAATCAGCTTGAGCTGGTTGAGCACCGGATCCTGGCGCAGCACGTCGAAGAATCCCGAGCGCGGGTCGAAGCCATTGTTGCCGTCGCGGCCCAGCGTGACGCCGAGATCGAAGCGGAAACCGTCGACGCGGTAGCTCTCGGCCCAGTGCCTGAGCGAGTCGATGACCATCTGCAGCACGCGCGGATGGCTCAGATCAAGCGTGTTGCCGGTGCCGGTGTCATTGATGCAATAGCGCGCATTTCCCTCGACCAAACGGTAGTAACTCGCATTGTCCAAGCCGCGCAGATTGAAGGTAGGGCCGAGTTCGCTGCCTTCAGCGGTGTGGTTGTAGACCACGTCTAGAATGACTTCGATGCCGGCGGCGTGAAGCCTGCGGATGGCGATGCGCAACTCATCGGAATTGTCGCTCGCCATGTAGCGACTTTCCGGCGCGAAGAAGGACAGGGTGTTGTAGCCCCAGTAATTGGTCAGTCCCGCCTCCTGCAGGCGGCGATCCTGAACGATGCTGTGGATCGGCAGCAATTCGAGCGCGGTGGCGCCGACGCGCTTGAGATGGGCGATCACCTTGGGGTGGGACAACGCCGCAAATGTGCCGCGCTGCTGCTTCGGGACGTCTTCGAGCAGCCTGGTCAGGCCCTTGGCGTGGGCCTCGTAGATCACCGTTTCCGACCATGGAGTCTCGGGGCGGACATCCTGTGACCAGTCGAAAGCACTCTGGGTGACCACCGCCTTGGGCATGGCCGGCGCGCTGTCGCGCCGGTCGAAGCTCAGGTCCTGCCGCCTGGAGCGCACCGAATAGGAATGCAGTGCATCGGTCCAGCGCACTTCGCCCGCAAGCCGCTTGGCGTAGGGGTCGAGCAGCAGCTTGTTGGGATTGAAGCGGTGGCCGTTCTCCGGCTCGTAGCGGCCATGGGCGCGGAAGCCGTAGAGCAGGCCGGGGCCGGCTTCGGGAAGGTAGCCGTGCCAGACCTCGTCGGTGCATTCCGGCAGCTCGAGGCAGAGGATCTGCCGCTTGCCGGACGCTTCGAACAGGCACAGATCGATCCGGTCGGCATTGGCCGAAAAGACCGCGAAATTGACGCCCAGACCATCAAACGTGGCGCCAAGGGGATAGGGATAGCCGGATTCAAGCCGATCAACAGTCAGGTTCAAGTGCGTGATCCTTGATGGCGCAGCAGGATGGCGCCGAGGGGTGGGAGGGTGATGTCGGCGGAGCAGGGCTGGCCGTGCATGGGGTGGTCGCCCGCATAGACACCGCCGCCGTTGCCGGTGTTGGAGCCGCCATATCTCTCGGCGTCGGAATTGAGCACTTCGCTCCAGTCGCCCGGAGCGGGCAGACCAATCCGGTAGGCGTCGTGTGGCTGCGGAGTCATGTTGAGCACCACCGCGATCGGCTCGCCGTCGCCATGGCGGGCGAAGGCGAAGACGCTGTTGTCGGAATCATCGGCCACCAGCCACTGGAAGCCGGTCGGGTTGCTGTCGCGCTGGTGCAGCGCGGGTTCGGAGACGTAGAGGCGGTTGAGATCGCGCACCAGAAGCTGGATGGCGGCGTGCTCGGGATTGTCGAGCAGGTCCCAGGGCAACGGCTGGTCGTGGTTCCATTCAGTTTCCATGCCGAGCTCGCAGCCCATGAACAAGAGCTTGCGGCCCGGGTGCGTCCACATCAGGGACAGGTAAAGCCGCAGATTGGCGAACTTGCGCCAGCGGTCACCCGGCATCTTGGCAAGCAGCGAGCCCTTGCCATGCACCACCTCGTCATGGCTGATGGGCAGGACATATTTCTCCGAATAGGCATAGACCATCGGGAAGGTGAGTTCCCCCTGATGCCAGCGGCGGTAAAGCGGATCGCGCTCGATATAGTGGAGCGTGTCATGCATCCACCCCATGTTCCATTTGTAATCGAAGCCCAGTCCGCCTTCGGACACCGGCGCCGATACGCCGGGCCAGGCGGTGGATTCCTCGGCGACGGTGATCGCGCCGGGGCAGCGCTCTGCCACGATCTGGTTCATCCGTTTGAGGAAGGCGACCGATTCCAGGTTCTCGCGGCCGCCATGGATATTGGGCACCCATTCGCCATGGCTGCGGCTGTAGTCGCGGTAGAGCATGGAGGCCACGGCGTCGACCCGCAGACCGTCGACATGAAACACCTCCAGCCACCAGATCGCCGAGGCGAGCAGGAAGCCCGAGACCTCGCGACGGCCGAGATTGTAGATCAGCGTGTTCCAGTCCTGGTGAAATCCCTCTCTTGGGTCGGCATGTTCATAGAGATGGCTGCCGTCGAAATGCGCGAGGCCATGGGCGTCGGTGGGGAAATGCGCCGGCACCCAGTCGAGGATGACGCCGATGCCCTCGCGGTGGCAGGAATCGACGAAGCGGGCAAAATCCTCGGGCCGGCCGAAGCGCGCCGAAGGCGCGAATTGCGACAGCGGCTGGTAGCCCCAGGAGCCCCCAAAGGGATGCTCCATGATCGGCAAGAGCTCGACATGGGTGAAGCCCATCTCGGCGACATAGGGGATCAGCCGTTCGGTCAGGCCGCGCCAGTCGAGTGCACGATCGCCTTCCCCCTCGGGCTTCATCCAGGATCCGGCATGGACCTCGTAGACCGAGATCGGCGCATCGTCGGCGTGGTGGCGCGCGCGCTCCTCCATCCAGTCGGCATCATGCCACTTGAAGTTCGGTCGCCCTGCCACGACGGAGGCCGTTGCCGGTGGCGCTTCGGTCTGCCGCGCCATCGGATCGGCCTTCTGCAGCATGCTGCCGTCGCGGCCGACGATCTCGAACTTGTAGCGTGCACCCGGTCCCAGCCGCGGCACGAACAGTTCCCAGACACCGGCCTGGTGGCGCAGCCGCATCGGATGGCGGCGGCCGTCCCAGGTGTTGAAGTCGCCCACGACCGAGACCCGACGCGCATTGGGCGCCCAGACGGAAAAAGCCACACCGTCCACGTCGTCCATGGTCGATGGCTGTGCGCCAAAGACCTTGGCGAGGTCGAGGTGACGACCTTCGGAAAACAGATGCAGGTCGAGATCGCCCAGCACGAAGCCGAAGCTGTAGGGATCTTCGATCTCCTGAACCGCGCCACCGGGCCAGGTGATGCGAAGCAAATAGGGCCGCTCGTCCGAAATGACGCCGGTGAAGAAGCCGGGCGCCGCCTGGTCGAGCTCTCCCAGATCCCTGCCGTTGTCCCGCGCGGCCAGCGTGACGCGCTCGGCGCCTGGCTGGAAGGTGCGCACCACGCGGCCGTTCTGTGAGATGTGCGGGCCGAGCAGCGCGAAGGGGTCGTCCAGGCGTCCTTCGAGAAGTGCCGCAGCCGCCGCGCCGAGAATGTCGTCATTGGCAATCATTGCGCATCTCCCGAGAGCAGGCGGCGCACGGCGCGGGCCAGTCCGGCCACGGGCACGCCGATCCATTCCGGACGATTGGCCGCCTCGTAGATGACTTCGTAAGCCGCCTTCTCGATGATCAGCACATCGAGCAACGGATCAACTTCGATCACCGGCGCGGGTGCGTCATCGGGTGTGGTATCCTCGGTCTCGGCCTGGCGTTCGATCCCGTGATAGCCCGCCAGGAACGCCTGCTTGGCGCTGGCGCGGAAGGTCTCGGCCAGTTCCTCGCTCCAGGGCTCGGCGCCGGCCGGGCGGTTGCGTTCGGCCACGGCTGCGGCATAGTCGAAAGAGCGCATCATGCCGGCGATGTCGCGCAGGGCGAGGTCCTTGCCGCGCCGCTCGGCAATCGGGCGCGTGGGTTCTCCCTCGAAGTCGATGAACATCACGTCATCGCCGGTGACCAGAACCTGGCCCAGATGCAGGTCGCCATGAATGCGGGTGCGGTGGCGACCCTCTGCCCGGCGCACGACGGCGCCGATGCGCTCGATCAGCGCATCTCGATTGTCGAACAGGAAGGCCGCATCCCGGGACCGGGCCTCGTCGAGCGTCGCGCCGCGCAACTGGCCCATGGCCTTGTCGACCTGGCCCTTGATACGGCCTCCGAGCTTGTCGGCCTGTTCCAGCGTGACCGGCTCGGGCACGAAGTCCGGATCGGAGGTGGGGGTCGCGAGTGTTGCGTGCATAGCGGCCAACCGCCGGCCAAGATTGGCAGCGAAATTCTCGTAGTTGGAGAAGCTCGCCTCGGTTTCGGTGGCAAGCCTGCCAAGGAAATCCAGCGTCCACTGCCAGCCGTCGCCCTGATTGTAGACAAACGCCTGGGCCAGCATCAGCAGCGTAGCCTCGCCGTTCTCGTGCCGCATGGCCGTTCCCAGCATCGGCGGCACGTTCTCGTAGTCGTTGTCGGTGAGATAGCGAACCATCTCCACATCCGGATGGGCGCCCGGCGCGACCTTGCGCAACAGCTTGAGCACAGCCTTGCGGCCAAGCACCATTGTGGAGTTGGACTGTTCGGCTGCCATCCATTCCACCTCGCCGTCGGGATCGAGATTGAACCCTGGCGCGGAAGAGAAGCGGATCTCGCCCTGGCCGCTGGAAATGACTGTGCCGTCACGCATGGCGGTGACAACCGAGCGAGCGAAGGGCGCCAGCGCGAAGCCGTCGGTGAGCAGGCCGACATCCCGGCCGCGGCGTACGCGGGCGATCGCCAGATTTGATGCATAGGGCCCGTTCTGCCCGTCGGCCCAGGCGATCCCGAGGGGGAGGGTGTAGGTTGCCTCGCCTACCGCGGTGGCAACCCTGAATTCGCCCAGCAGAAGGTCATGAACCCCTGGCATCGGCGTCAGGCGCAGAAGCCTGACTGCAGCAATCGCTTCGTCCTTGCCCCCGAACCAGCGGCGATGGGCGATGTAGTCGGGCAAGACATCGCGCTCCAGCACGAAGCGGTTGGCCGCATCGACGATGCCGTCGAGATCCGGGCGGAGGACGAAGGTATGGTGCTCGATCTCGACACCGGGAGCGGACGTGGCCCATTCCGGCGCATCAACGCCCTGGGCAAGCTGAAACCAGAGAAAGCCGTAGGGCTGCAGTGTCAGCAGATACGGCAGCTGGCCGACCTTCGGGAAGGCGGCGCCGCCGGTGAGTTCCACTGGCGTACGGCCCTCGAATTCATGCAGGTCGAGTTCGACCGCCTGTGCAGTACGGCCAAGATTGGCGACACAAAGAATGGATTCGCCCTCATGTTCGCGCAGGTAAGCGAGGATCTTGCGGTTGGGCGGGCGCAGGAAAGTCTGCGTGCCGCGGCCGAAGGCCTGATGGCCGCGGCGCACGGCAAGCATGCGCTTGACCCAGTTGAGCAGCGAATGCCGGTCGCGCTCCTGCGCCTCGACATTGACCGCCTCGTAGCCGTAGAGCGGGTCCTGGATGGCGGGCAGCGTCAGCGAGGCCGGATCGGCGCGCGAGAAGCCGCCATTGCGATCGGGCGACCATTGCATCGGCGTACGCACGCCGTCGCGGTCGCCCAGGAAGATGTTGTCGCCCATGCCGATCTCGTCGCCGTAGTATAGCACCGGCGTGCCGGGCATGGTCAGAAGCAGTGCATTCATCAGCTCGATGCGGGCTCGGTCGCGCTCCATCAGCGGCGCCAGCCTGCGACGGATGCCGAGATTGATGCGGGCGCGCTTGTCCGACGCATAGGTGTTCCACAGATAATCGCGCTCGGCGTCGGTGACCATTTCCAGCGTCAGCTCGTCGTGGTTGCGCAGGAAGATCGCCCATTGCGCGTCCTCGGGAATGGACGGTGTCTGGCGCATGATGTCGGTGATCGGAAACCGGTCCTCCTGGGCCACCGCCATGTACATGCGCGGCATCAGCGGGAAGTGAAACGCCATCTGGCATTCGTCGGTCACCGGCGCCACGCCATCTTCACCGCAAGCCGCGCCGCCGAAATATTGCTGCGTGTCCTCGGGCCACATATTGGCTTCGGCGAGCAGCATTCGCCCTGGATAATGCGCGTCCATGTCGGCGCGAATGCGCTTCAAGACGTCGTGGGTTTCGGGCAGGTTCTCGTTCGAGGTGCCGTCGCGTTCGATCAGATAGGGCACGGCGTCGAGCCGCAAGCCATCGATGCCGGCGTCGAGCCAGAAATGCATGACCTCAAGCACGCGCTCGAGCACGGCGGGATTGTCGAAGTTGAGATCCGGCTGGTGCGAATAGAACCGGTGCCAGAAATAGGCGCCAGCCTCCTCGTCCCAGGTCCAGTTGGATTTCTCGGTGTCGAGAAAGATGATGCGGGTGCCAGAATAGAGCTTGTCGTCGTCCGACCAGACATAGAAGTCGCGCTCAGGCGAGCCCGCGGGCGCCTTGCGGGCTGCCTGGAACCAGGGATGCTGGTCGCTGGTATGGTTGATGACCAGCTCGGTGATGACGCGGATATTGCGCGCATGCGCCGCTTCGATGAAGGCGCGCGCTTCCTCGATGGTGCCATAATCGGGGCTGACGGCGCAGTATTCGGCGATGTCGTATCCGTCGTCGCGGCGCGGAGAGGGGTAGAATGGCAGCAGCCAGATCGCGGTAACGCCGAGTTCGGCGATATAATCGAGCTTCTGCATGAGACCCGCGAAGTCGCCGATGCCGTCATTGTTGGAATCGAAGAACGATTTTACGTGCACCTGATAGATGATGGCGTCCTTGTACCACAAGGGATCGTTCATGTCGGTGACGATGGCGGGGGCGGTAATGGATCGAGATGTCTGGTTCATGCGGTTACTCCCGGCGCGCCAAGGCGCCATATCCGGTAGGGCAGGTCAGGGGTGAGCCGGATCCACTGGGTCTTTCCGTGCCAGTCGAAGCTATGGCCGAGCCCCAGGTCCTCCACCGAGATGCTATCGGTGTCGGATAGGCCGAATTCCCACAGCGGCACTTCGAAATGGGTTTCCTGGGCATGGTGCGGGTCGAGATTGACCATCACCATGATCATCTCGCCGCCATCGGGGGATGGCTTGCCGTACCAGATTATGTTGTCGTTATGGGCTGAGTAGAACTTCGTGTTGAGGTGGGTCTGCAGCGCCGGATGGGCGCGGCGAAGCCGGTTGAGCAGTGTGATGTCGGCGATGATGTTGCCCGGCGCGGCATGGTCACGGGGGCGGATCTCATATTTCTCGGAGTCGAGATATTCTTCGCGCCCCGGTAGCGGCGCCGATTCGCAGAGTTCGAAGCCGGAATAGACGCCGAACAGGCCCGATAGCGTCGCCGCCAGCACGGCGCGGATCTGGAAGCCCGGGCGGCCCGAGGTCTGCAGGAACACCGGATTGATGTCCGGCGTATTGACGAAGAAATGCGGCCGGTAAAATTCCTTGGGCTCGGTCGTGGTGAGCTCGGTCATGTAGTCGATCAGTTCGTGCTTGCCGTCACGCCAGGTGAAATAGGTGTAGCTCTGCGAGAACCCGACCTTGGCCAGCTGATACATCATCGTCGGACGGGTGAAGGCCTCGGCGAGGAAGATCGCTTCGGGATGAATGCGCCGGACATCGGCGATCATCCATTCCCAGAACGGCAGCGGCTTGGTGTGGGGATTGTCGACGCGGAAGGACTTGACCCCATGGTCGATCCAAAGCAGCACCAAGTCGCGCAGCGCCAGCCACAGGTCGGGCACGGCGTCGGGGCCGTAGAAATCGAGATTGACGATGTCCTGGTATTTCTTGGGCGGGTTCTCGGCATATTTCATCGAGCCGTCGGAACGCCAGGAGAACCAGCCCGGGTGCTCGGACAGCCAAGGGTGGTCGGGCGAGGCCTGAATGGCGAAATCGAGGGCGACCTCAAGCCCATGTTCGCGCGCCGCTTCGACCAACCGGTCAAAATCATCGAAGCTGCCAAGCTCAGGGTGGATGGTGTCATGGCCGCCATCAGGGCTGCCGATCGCATAGGGGCTGCCGACATCGTGCGGCGCAGGCGTGAGCGTGTTGTTGGGGCCTTTGCGGTTGGTCGTGCCGATCGGGTGGATGGGCGGGAAATAGAGCGTGTCGAACCCCATGTCGCGAATTCGCGCCAAATGCGGGATCACATCTTTCAAGGTGCCGTGCCGGGATGGGTCATCCGTCATCGACCGGGGAAAGAGCTCGTACCAGCTGGAAAAGCGGGCGGCGAGGCGCTCGGCATCAACGCGCTGCGGCCGGGAGACGATGCGGAACGGCCGGTCGTCGACTGTATCCATCAGCCGCGCCAGGTCCTCGTCGAGCAGGATTGCCGCAGAGTCGCCGGGCGACGCGGCCGCATCAAGCTGCTCGAGGAAGCCCGCCAGGCTGTCGGCGTCTGACGCTCTCGCCACCGCCTCTTCGACGAGGGCGCGGCCATCGGCGTGATCGACGGGTTGCGCCACACCGGCATCGAGCTTCTTGGCGAAATCGCGGCGGAAACCGCCGAAGCGGTCCCACCATGCCTCAACGACAAACTCGTAGGGTCCAAGCCGCTCCAGCATGAACTCGCCGGTCCACAGGTCGTTCTTCCCGGCGGCCTTGAGGCGTGACGCATGCCAAGTCTGGCTGTCGCGCGTGCGCCAGCGCAGTTCTGATGCAAGCTGTTCGTGACCGTCAGCGAAAATCGTCGCGTCCACGCGGACGGTGTCGCCCACCACCCGCTTGACCGAAAATTCGCCATCCACGCGTGGCGACACAATCTCGGCGACCAGCCGCGGACTGGCTGCCGCCGCTGTGGCATCTGCTGGCGCAGCGGCGGGAATGATCGGTTCCGCCGGCGGCGCCGCGATGATCCGGACTTCACCGGGCTTTAGCGGGGACAGATCAGCTTGTGTCAGATCAAGGGCAGTCCCGGCGCGCTGGATCAGGGCACCTGCTTCGGGGGCGGGGTGTTCAGACGATCCTGAATTGATGAACACCAGCAGCGCACCTTGACGGGCTCGCACATCGCCCTTTCGGGTCCGTGCCAGCGCCAGCACCGGACCTTGCTTCCAAAGGATTTGAACGGGGCCGTCGTAAGGCGCTGACTGCTTGATCATTGCAGCGGCCTTTTTGACAACCATCATCGGGTCAGGGCTGCGGGCGAACAGATCCTCGGAGATGATGATGCCCGAAAACATTGCCGCCGAACCCAGAAGCAGTGCCGTTGCACCATGACCATCGGCATCATGGGGTGGAAGATCGCTTGCGAGTTCTCCGATAACGGGCGCTTCATTGCCGGTATCCGAAAGCTCGGAAGGAAGGCGTCCCGCCTGCAGATCTCTCAGGCCGAAAGGCTCGATCATGGGATCAAGCGTGTTCCTGGGAGAGTTCGGAAGCCCGTGCCTGGCCGCGGGACCGTCCATGTTCAGAACGTCGAAGCCTGCGAGCTTCTCCTTGATAATCGGCAAAACATGCTTTTTCCAGCGTCGTGGATTGATGTAGCGAAAGCCACCGACCCCTTCAGCGGCAAGTTCGCAAAGGCGCTCTCCGATCGGGGGAACAAGATCGCGGGAGGCATCTGAATGATCGAGACGGGCAATGGCCTCGCCGAAGGGGGCAATTGGCTGCCGCGGATCCACCGGGCGATCGGACTGGAGCTTGCGACGAATGGAAAAGAGCTGCGGGTGCTGTTGGACGAGCGGATGATCGACCGGAAATCGGGCAAGGTCGATCTCGAATATGGAACGGAGGCCCCTTGCTTCAGCTTCACGCAGGAGGGTTGCCGGCTGAAGGGCGTCAGGACCGAACAATAGCCATTCTCCGCGCCACAGAATCGCGTCGAAGCCCGCCACGCGAGCGCTTTCAAGAACGCTGGACCACGGAGTGTCACGCCGGTCGACGTTGATTTGAAAGATCGTTGAGAGAGCCAAACGCTTATTCTCCAAGGTTCTGGCGGCAAGACTTGCTGCTGCAGGACAAGGCTGGTTTGCGGAGGGGAATCGCGGTGCTCGCATTCTGCAGCGGCGCGGATAGGGCCATCAATCAGTTCCAGCCGGCGATTTGGATCTGCGTTCTGTTCCGACGGATCTTGGGGCCGCGCGGGGCTTGGATGATTTCGGAGCTGTCTTTTTCTGCTTCTGCGCGACCGTCTTGGCGTGCGCCGGCTTTGGCTCCCCGCCTTTTGAAGGTCGCGGGCGCACCCTGGTTTCGTCTCCCGACAATTCACGGTGTGCCTGTTCCCAGTGCTCAGAGTGACGGCCCTCCGGTCGGCCTTCCGAGACCCAGATCTCGTAGGCCCTTTCGCGAATTCTCGCGTCCTGATCGCGCCGGCTGTCATCATGCGAATTCATGACCATCTCCCTTCCGAAGGTTCGCCCAAGTACTTTCTCAATCCACAGAACCGGAAATTGTTCCCGCGTTCCCTCAAGACGCTGAATATTAAAGATCGACCCGGGCAGACTCCGGCGCATGGCCGCCTGATAGGCAGAGCCCGTTTTCCAGGGTCGAATTTTCGGGTGGTGCCGGAACGAAACTCAGCCTCGTTCGTTCCTACTGAAGTCTACTGTATCAGGCTGGAGGAGGCTTCTATGAGATCGCACATTTGTGACATAGTTCCGGAAACCGATGGTTGGGCTGTCCTGATGGATGGGCGATGGGTCGCCTGCTATCCCAGCCTTCAACTGGCGATAGACGCCGCGACCGAGAAGTCAGAAGGCGCCGAAAAGCTCAGAATGCGTCGCCTTGATGTCGATGGTAAATTTTATGATGTGGCAACCGGCCTGACGGCTTGAAGGCCTCAAGCCAGCGGGGCAATGCTTCGTCCCGGGGGAGACCCCATCCCTGGACCAACCCGATGTCAGATCCGCAAACTTCATTGCTCCCGCGTTCGGACCGGCAAGCGCAGAACCGGATGACTGACGCGTCTTCCGTGATTGCGCCGATCACATCTGGTGGCTGTGGGTTATGCTTTTAGCCGTCACTGGTGTCTGTCTCGCCGTCTACTCCCGTCTTTGACTTATTGACCAGGGATAGAATCAAATCGTGGAGATTGAGCACCGCGAAAACCAGGCCGGCCACGAATGCAGCTTCCGTGAAATACCCAAGGCCGCTAGCCACCCCTATGGCGCCCGAACACCATATTGCGGGCCCGCTACCGACGCCGCGCAATCGCCCGGACTCATCGCCGGACATGATTGCCCCCGCACCAAGGAAGCCGATCCCGCCTACAATACCCTGTATGAGACGGGTCGGGTCTATGGTCAGATCTCCGTCGTTCGCGATTGAACTCATCGAGAAGTTGAGGGTTACTGTCATCAACGCGGCAGACCCCATGGCCACGAGGATGTAGGCCCGGGCGCCCAAGGGCTTGTTCTTGATCTCCCGATCAAGGCCCACCGCCAGGCCGCAAAGGCCAGCGAAGCATGTTCTGAACGCAAAATCTGTAAATTCGATCATCGCCTGCTCCGACGAATAATTGTGTAAGCCGATGCGTCCATCTCCTTGGGCCATTTTAAGCGCACTCGTAGAGGTCAGCCGCTTCAGCGTTCAGGCGGCACCCCCGGTGGCGCATGCAGCCCGCCTATCGAAAGATCTCCCGTGTGGCGTAGAGGTGCTTGCGGAGGGTCGGCGTTGTCTCTCGGGCGAAATCCGCCATTGCCCCCTGCCGCTTCGCAAAGCTGTCAAACAGCACTACCGCCTTTCGGTGGGCCTCCAGTTGCTGGTGCAGGTATTGATCATCGAAGCTGTCATCGTCCGAGCTCTTGAGCGTATCCATCCTTTGCAGGTGGCGATCATCGAGGCCGTCCGGCAGGTGGGCAATGCCCTCTTTGGCAGCCGCCAGCTTCATTGCCTGGGCAATTCTGGTGTGTTCGTCGATCATGCGTTGTGCAAGCCGCCGAACTTCCTCGCTGCGAGCCTTGTCCACGGCGAGTCGGCTGGACTGAATTTCAAACATGTTCGAATGCGCCGCCAGTTCTGCGAATTCCTCGGCAGAACGCGCAGTGCTGGGGGTGCGGTCTCTGACAATCCTGGCGGCGACATAGGCCAGTCCTGTCAGTATGAGGAACGTGCGCAATCTCATGGAATTCTCCGAGGTTGGTTTCTCTTCCACAAAGAACCGACAAGGTCAGATATTGTTCCGTCATGAGATGCAGATACTGTTTTGTGTCCTCGCGCCGTCATTTCTCCGGACTTGCATCGTATCATCTCGCCCTGCTGTGCCTTCCGACATGCGTGCGCTGCCCGCCCGAAGCTTGAACTCTTGTATCCACAACGGCTTTGCGGAACAAACAGGCGGGTGCCAGTGGTGCGAAAACTGCCGGCCTGAGCGCCTTTGTCCGTAAAGACGCCCGTCGACGGCGTGCGCCTCAACAGTGGAACCTAACGGACCAGCCAACGTTCCACTGGAATGCGAGAGAGGAGCTGACGACCGTCACGCCCTCAGACTATACGCGCAGAAACCGCAATGCAGACACCTGCGGGCCGGGGGTGTCCGACCGGACAGTGCCGAAAGCAGCCAACCAGTCGCCAGCGCAGGCGTTGTCCTGCGCATCGCACAGAGGATCAGGAAATGGTTTACAAGGAACGTGAGTATTTCGGAAACCCGGAGGAACTTCCCCTGAAACCGGCGGCTCATTTGGAGGCCGAGGTGGCGGCAACCCTGGCTGCCGATGGTAAGCTCGATGCTGGAGATGTTGAGGTTACGGTCATATCGAATGCCAACATCATTTTGAGCGGCTGGGTCTCGGACGAGCAGGAAATCGAGAGATGCGTCGAGGTCGCCGGATCGGTGCCAGGCGTCCACAGCGTCCGAAGCCGGATCCTGGTGAGAAACAGCGGATCCAGCATCGATCAAACCAGGTAGTTCACTTGCTGCCTGGAGACGGTCGCGCATGAATAAAGGCGCCGAGTGCCGCGATTGTCGGTCACCAAAGCAGGCAGACAGTCAAGATTGTCGAGCGTCTTGCGCTCTGGCCGCTAATATGTCGCGACCGCATTGGTGGTGACGAAGTCACGCTGACGCATGAATTCCTGTCACTTGTGCTGGGCGTGCGCCGTCCAAGCGTGACCACCTCGTTGCATCTCCTGGAAGGCAACCGTTTCATCGCGCAGCGTGGCGACATCACAATCTGCGACCGCGACGCCTCTGAAGGCTTTGCAGCCGATTGCTACGGCTGTCCAGAGGAATAAAATCGGCAGCTGTCCAAACGCGGGGGTCCCAGTCGCTGTCGCTTGATGGCATGGACTTGTTGTTCGGCCGATTACACAACGAAGCGCGACCAGTCGCCATAATGTCGGCGGATCTTGCCGCGCGGAAAGCTGAGCGCGACCAATACGACCCCTACGGCCAAGTCGGCGACGGTTTGCACAGCGGTAGCGTCGGCCACCAGCGCGGTGATCACCAGCGCCGTACCCAGCGGGATGTTGAGGAACCGGATGGCTCTCGCCACTTCCGCCGTAGCAGTCACAGCCACGGTGAGGGCCAAAGCTCCGATCAGATGGTCGGCGTCAGCCAGGAGTCCCTCGGTTCCGAGGGTCAGTCTGGTGAACATCAGCCAGACGCCCAAGGCCATCGATGCAAGCAGGGTCCATGGCAAGGTGATCCCGCCCCCCACGATATCGTTGAGGATCGCCTTGGGCTGTCGCTCGAAATCGTCTCGCGCCGGTTCATCCGGCCCCTCATCGGTATCACCAAACAGCAGGACTCTGAGCAAGGGGTGGCCCTGGCGGCGGCGGCGCACCAGGAACTGGCAGGTCGCGACCAATTCGTCGACAGAATAGGGTATCTGCATCAGCATCGCCGCCGCTGTGATGAGGCAGAGCGTGCACCACGTTCCCAGCACGATCGGCTGGATCACGATGAAGGTGATCGAAATGACGCCGAGAGGCACGATCATGATGCCGAAGATCAACACCAGCCACGGCATGGTGCGCCACCGGCGGGCCGACCCGATCAGCCCGATCAGAATTTCAAGCATATAGGTGAGCGCGCCCAGCCCGGCATCCGGCACGGGCCAGGCCTTTGAAACCGATGACGTGATGATTTCCTCGGTGCCGTTCTTTCCGTCTCCGGAAATATTCCCGGTCGCAAAGAACGGCTCCCATACGCCGTCGATGTGGCCCAGCTGATAGGCAGTCAGGTAGCGCGAAATATAGAGCCCGAGCAGGGCAAGGACGATGATCGGCAGACGCTGGAACCAGTCCGACGGCGAATAGTCCCAGCCCGGCGGCACCGTCGGTCCCGTCGATGCAGCCACCCGGCTGATCCCCGGAGCCGGTCGCGCCGCCGCGGCAAAGCCGAAGATTAGCGCGCCCACCAGCGTGCCATTGAGATAGGCCTGGGCGGTCGGCGCCCAGAACATAAGCGGTGCAAACATGACCCAAAGGCCCAGACCGGCCACAAGCCATCGCACCGCGGCGAAGCGCCAGGAAAGTGCTACAAAGCTCAGGGCCATGACAAGAAAACCCGCCACGATGTCGCTCGCGGTCATCGCCCAGCTTTCGTAGCCGAGGATCGGCGGACTGGCCACCAGCCAGCTGCCGAAGCCGATGTTCAGAAACTGTGTCCAGCGGAACCGGTCCGTCTCCGTGCGCAGCGCAGCTTCCGCGCCAACCCGCAGTTCCTCGGCATCGTCGGTTCGTTCGGCGCTTGCGCTCAGCCAGTGCGGGACGGTCAGGCCGTTTGCCTCATACCAGCCAAGCGGATCGGATTTGAGAGCATCGATCATACCGGGAAGGGTGTCGCGAATGTCGTGCTGCGGACGCCAGCCCAACAGGTTTCGGGCGCGCGAAACATCAAGCTCGTAGTGATCGCTGGCCATCTCCACCATGAACGGCCGGATGAACGGCTTTTCGCCGTAATCGAGGGCGTCGGGAACCAAGGGCTCGCTCTTGGTTTCAAGCCATGCACCCGCTGCGGCGATCGGTTTTGGCACCGACAACGTCGTCCAATCGTCGGATCCGTGAATCAGCCGGGCAAGTGTTTCCTGCAACTCACCATAGCCCACGGCGTCGGGTTCGCCGACAAGAATTGTGGTTTCTTCCGGCAGGTCATCGCGACGATTCACGGCGCGCTGGAAGGCGTCGAGCATATCTTCCTGGTGCAGGAATGACTGGCCGGTCGCGGGATCGCCGGAATAGGCGTGTGCCTTGAGGTCGCGCTCATAGATGCGACGGATTTGTTCGACCAGGGTCGGCACACCGGTCGTTTCGCTGTACAATCCCGCCAGATGCAGAAACACACAGTTAATGTCGCCGCGCTCCTCGCGGATCACCTGTTCGGCGCGTGCCTTTGACTTCGGATAGGCCCATTTGGGATCAATCTCGGCCTTTTCCGTGATCGGCACCCCAGGTGCGCCCGGTCGGTGAACCAGCATGGTGCCGGAATAAATGATCTGCTCCACCTCGCATTGGCGGAGAGCCTCGACCAGATTGCGGGTTCCCTCCACATTCACTGCCTCGTAAGCTGGCGACTCTTCTCCGGTGAAGTCGAAATAAGCCGCCAGATGGATAACGGAGGCGATCTTCGCACCATGCCGTTCCACAAGCTTTTTGACGGCAAGCGTGACGGCGTCGCGCGACGTCAGATCGGTTTCAATGACCTCGCAGGCAGCTCCCTTTTTCGACAGGTCGATGCCGACAACCCGGTACTTTGTTTCCAGCGCCTTGACCAAGGCGGTCCCGATCTTTCCGGCCGCTCCGGTTATGACAACCAGAGGCTTGGCCTGGCCTTTTCGATGGTCGGACGCGGATTGCGTGGCGCTTTGCTCACCGCGTTTCTGATTTTTGGCGTTCGGCTGTCCGGTCACGTCGCGCCCACCAGTTCGGCGATGCATGAGTGCGCCGATGTATCGTCTCGCAGCCATGTTCCCGAGTTCACCTGAATCGATCGAATTTGGCCCGTGATCGAATGGCGGGGAATTGCGGCGGATCTCCTCGGTAGGTGTCTGGCGTCCGCGGTGCCGTTTCTGACCGGTGAGCCCCCAGAGGCGACAAACCCTGTCAGGGTCGAGAACGTGAGCGGTCTCATGGATTTCTCCAGAAGAGGTTTCTGTTGAGATTGGAACTGATGCGGCTCCCATTTGTTCCGTCGTTCCGGACAAAAGCGCATCGCCGGCAATTGGCTCGCCGGATGGGTCGGCGGGTCAGATCAACGCTTGCAAGGTTGGAATTGCAGCGGCGCATGGCACTGACAAGCCCCGGTCGGTGAGCCAGGAAAAGTAGGCCCATCCCGGGTTCGTCTGTTCGGAAGGGCATAGTCTTCAACGACCGGCGACCCCTGCCGAAGGTGGCGCCAGACGATCGTCAGTCTCGTCGGAATCACGTGGGCGCTGCTCCTCGCGCGCTTCTGCCTCGATCGGAGCCGTGGCCCGTTCCGGCTTCGCGGACAGGTTTTCACCGCCCGGCTGGAACAGCATACCGTCAGCCACTGGAGCTCGGCCTTCCTCAAGCATCTGCTGTCCGTCCCCCGCATGAGACCCGACGATGTGGCGCCGTTTCCGGGGCCCGAGCCCTGGTCGAAGCTCGATGGATCAGGAACTGCCCTGACCACACGAAGATAAAGGCGCGGGCGAGAGCCGCCTGGCTTTTTCTCATGAGCGATGAAATTCGTTTCCTATTTCGCAATGACGGACCAGACACTCACGCCATCGCCTGCAGGCAAAAGGCGCTACGCCTCTCTATTGGACAACCCGCACCGAATGCGGGGCTGAACGTTGCCAGGTCCATGGCAGGTCCATATGTTGAGTGGCAAAGTCGGTGCCGGCAAATAGGATCCGAAGCAGATGTCCGAACCTTCCGAGATCGAGAGCGATCCAACAAAGCTGAGTTTCAACTCAGACCCCGGCGCATCGCGATCAACCTGGATCGCGGCGGCGATCCTCGTGCTGCTTGTCGCTTGGATGGGAAGCGGCTTCGTTCTGCCATCCGAACAGCAGACGGCACAGCAGGATACGTTGCAGCCGAAAACGCCGTCGGTCATGGTGCGGGATTCGGAGGCGGAGCGCATCACCCTTACCTTCAGCGCAGAGGGGCAGGCCCTGCCCGACCGCGACACCAGCATCCGCGCGGAGGCATCGGGCAATGTTGTCGAGCTATTGGTGCGCAAGGGCGAGATGGTATCAGCCGGGGACCTGATCGCGCGGCTGTCTTCGACCCGGGCTGAGGCCGATCTCGCGGGCGCCCAGGAAGAACTGGTGCGCGCGCAGCGGCAATACGACAATGCCCAGGAGCTTCAGGAGCGAGGCGTCGGCACAATCGACCGCGTTTCCGAGGCGCGGGCGGTTCTCGCCGCAGCCACGTCGCAGGTGACGCAAGCTGAAGAGGCCCTGGAAAACCTCACGATCGTTGCGCCGTTTGACGGAAGGATCGAAACACTGACCCTCGACAGCGGCGAGTTCATTTCGGCCGGGGAGGAGGTCGGCCGGATCGTCGACAATCGTCCGCTGACGGTGGCGATACAGGTACCGCAGCAGGCGCTGAACCGCATCAAGGACGGTCAGACCGCCAACGTCCGTTTCATCACCGGCGAGCAACGCGAGGGCGTGGTAACCTTTGTCGGCACGTCGGCCGCTGCCTCGACCCGGACCTTTCTGGCGGAAATCGAGGTTCCCAATGATGACAGGGCGATCCCGGCCGGCATATCGGCCGAAATCGAGATCCCGACCGCGGAGGCGCAGGCACACTTTATCGAAGCCTCCATCGTTTCTTTGAACCCGCAGGGCGAAATCGGCGTGAAGACCGTCGAGGACGGCATTGTTCGCTTCCACCCGATCGAAGTCGTCAAGGCAGAACTCGCGGGCGTCTGGGTCAAGGGCCTTCCGGACACGGCGAGGATCATCACCATCGGGCAAGGCTTTGTCCGGGCGGGCGAGGAGGTGAACCCCCAGATCGCCGAGCCGGGAGGGATAGGAACTTCCGGCAACACGATCGAGCCGTCGGAATGAACACGCTCATTGACGCCGCCTTCTCGCGAACAAGAGCCATGGTTGTCACGCTAGCGATCATCCTCGTGATCGGCGCGATAGCCTATGTCTCAATTCCCAAGGAAGCCAATCCAGAGGTGCCGCTGCCGCTGGTCTATGTCTCGACAGGAATCGACGGGATCAGCCCCACCGACGCGGAACGGCTGCTGCTGGAGCCAATGGAAGCCGAGTTCGGCGCAATCCAGGGCCTTGAGACGATGTCGAGCGAGGCAGCCGAGGGCTTTGCCAGCGTGCAGCTCGAATTCATGGCCGGAGGCGATATCGATGAAGCGCTCGACAAGGTGCGCGAGGCGGCGGATCGCGTCGAGGCCGAACTTCCCGACACTGCCTATGCCCTGACCGTCACGGAAGTGAACACGGCGCTGTTCCCGATCGTGACCGCAATCCTGTCGGGCTCGGTGCCGGAGAGGACCCTCAACGATCTGGCCGAGACGGTTCAGGAAGAAGTCGAGGGCCTCGCGGGCGTTCTGGAGGTCGACATCGGCGGCGCCCGCGATGAGTTCATGGAGGTGCTGATCGACCCGACGGTCTTCCAGACCTACGGCCTCAGTTTCGACGATCTGGTCAACCAGATCCAGCGCAACAACCAGCTGATTGCCGCAGGCGCCATCGACACCGGCGGCGGGCGCATCGTGCTCAAGGTGCCGGGCCTCATTCAGAACGTTGAAGACGTGATGGCGATGCCGGTGAAGGTCGAGGACAACACGGTCGTCACCTTCGGCGATGTCGCGACCGTGCGGCGCACCTTCGAGGATCCCACCAGCTTCGCGCGGATCGACGGACAGCCCGCCCTCGCGCTCGAGGTCAAGAAGCGGTCGGGCGCCAACATCATCGACACGGTCACAGCCACGCGGAACGTCATTGCGGACCTGCAGGAAGACTGGCCGGACACGGTCAACATCACCTACCTCCAGGACCAAAGCGAACAGGTGGAAACGCTGCTTTCGGATCTGGAGTCGAACGTGATCGCCGCAGTCATCCTGGTGATGATCGTTATCGTCTTCGCGCTCGGAGTTCGCTCCGCCATCCTTGTCGGCCTGGCCATCCCGGGCGCCTTTCTTGCCGGGGTCACGGCACTTTGGGCGATGGGCTTCACGATGAACATCGTGGTCCTGTTCTCGCTCATCCTCGTGGTCGGCATGCTGGTCGATGGCGCCATCGTGACGGTCGAACTGGCCGATCGGAAATTGCAGGAAGGCAACGGCCCCCGCCAGGCCTACGCATTCGCCGCCAAGCGCATGTCCTGGCCGATCATCGCCTCGACCGCGACGACGCTCAGCGTCTTCCTTCCGCTGCTGTTCTGGACCGGCGTGGTCGGCGAGTTCATGAAGTATCTGCCGATCACGGTGATACTGACGCTCTCCGCGTCGCTATTCATGGCGCTGATCTTCATTCCGGTGATGGGCGGCGTCATCGGCAGGCGGCAGCCGCAATCGGCCCACGCCAAGGCCGCCTTGCACGCTGCCGAGGTCGGCGACCCTCGCGACATCGGCGGGTTCACAGGCGCCTATGTGAGGCTCCTGCAATGGTCGATTCTCAGCCCCTGGACGACGGTGCTTCTGGCCCTCTCGCTGCTTCTCGGCAGTTTCGCGCTCTATGGCCAATTCGGACGCGGCATCGCCTTCTTTCCCTCGGTGGAGCCCGAATTCATGCAGGTAGAGGTTCGGGCCCGGGACAATCTGTCGATCTATGAACGCGATGCGCTTGTGCGCGTGGTCGAGGACCGGCTTCTGGATCAGGACGGGGTGGAAAGCGTCTATGCCCGGTCCACGCTCAGCGCCGGGCGCGGAGACGAGGACGTGATCGGGACCATTCAGCTGGACCTGGTGGATTGGGACATCCGCCGCACGGCAAGCGAGATCGGCGCCGACATTCGAGCCGAGATGGCCGATATCGCAGGGATCGATGTGCAGGTCCAGACAGAGAGCGGCGGGCCGACCAGCGGCAAGCCGGTGAACCTGAAGGTCACGGCCGCCACCCCCGCAGCGCAGGCGGATGCGGTCGAGCAGGTGCTTGAGGTGATGCAACGCCTCGGCGGGTTCACCGACATCACCGACACGCGGCCCCTGCCGGGCGTCGAAGTCGCCATCGATGTCAACCGGGCCGAAGCCGCCCGGTTCGGCGCGGACGTCAGTCTGCTGGGACAGGCGATCCAGCTGCTGACGCAGGGGATCGCGGTCACCGAATACCGCCCCGACGACGCCAGCGGCGAGCTTGATGTGCGGGTACGCTTCCCCTCGGACGCGCGCTCCCTGGCGGAACTCGGCAATCTGCGCGTGCCGACCTCGGCAGGACTGGTGCCGATCTCCAACTTCGTGTCGTTCAATCCGACCGAGCGGGTCGGCGTCATCCGGCGCGAGAACGAGGAGCGTGTCACCACGATCGAAGCCAATGTCGCGCCGGGGCTGCTGGTGAACGACCAGATCACCAAGCTTGAGAACGCTCTTGATGCTGCCGATCTGCCCGAGAGTGCCGCATTCCGCTTCGGCGGCGAGGCGGAAGAGCAGGCTGAATCCATGGCGTTCCTGATCAGCGCCTTCGTCGCGGCAATCGCGCTGATGTTCATGATCCTCTTGTTGCAGTTCAACAGCTTCTATCAGGCCCTGGTGGTGATGAGCGCCGTCGTCTTCTCCATCGCCGGCGTCCTTCTCGGCCTCATCGTCACCGCACGACCTTTCGGTGTGGTGATGGGCGGAGTCGGCATGATCGCGCTGGCCGGCATTGTGGTGAACAACAACATCGTGCTGATCGACACGTTCAACGATCTTCGCCGCGGCGGCATGGGTCTGCGCGAGGCGGCGCTGCGAACAGGTGCGCAGCGGTTCAGGCCGGTGATGCTGACCTCGGTAACGACGGCGCTCGGGCTGATGCCGATGGTCATCGGGCTGAATGTCGATTTCTTTGCGCGCGACATCGTCTATGGGGCTCCCTCGACCCAGTACTGGACCGAACTCTCCAGCGCCATCGCGGGCGGCCTCGTTGTCGCGACATTGCTGACGCTGGTTGTCACGCCCGCCATGCTGATGCTCAGCTTCCGTCGCCGCGCGCAGAAGGATTGATCGTCTCAGCGGTCATCGAAGCCGCAGGGGCGCGCTCTTCCGGTTAAAATACGTCGCCTGATGGATCTTCACCTCCCGGCGCATCTCATCTCGACCATCCAAACGCTTCGGTTTCCGGGAATCGGGCAATCAAAACACCCAAGCCAGAAGTGAATCCGATGCCGGAAATAATAGGGGGCAAGCCCATTTATGCCTTGGGTACGAACTTCCGGAGGTTTTGTGGAACGTTTTCCAGCCTGCTGGAGTTCTGTAACGGGACGGAGCTACGTGAAACATGTCCAGGCCCCTTTCATTGTGGGCGGGCGCCAGTAAGTTGATTACCACCACTTCCAAAGGCGACCATGGTAGAAAACTTGCAGCCATTGAGCCATGTTCTGGACCAGGTTGAGAGTTCGGTACACGGCGACAGCATCACCATTAAGGAAGTGACCGAAACGCTCGGCAACAAGTCCTTCTCATCCTTGATGCTTGCAGTCTCGTTGATCTCCACGTCTCCCGCGAGCGCGATTCCCGGGGTCACGGCAACAGTGGCCGTGATCGTCTTCATCCTGGTGGTACAAATGATCATCGGCCGCGAAAGTGTGTGGTTGCCAGACTTCATCACTGGTCGCCGGTTGTCGAGTGCAAAGCTCTGCAAGGGTCTGAAATGGTTGCGCAAGCCGGTTCGTTATGTCGAAGGCTTCCTCAAGCCGCGGTTCACCTTCCTGTTCCACCGCCGCTGGCTGTGGTTGCCGCTTACCCTGATTCTTGCGCTGACCCTCCTCATGCCGTTCATGGAGGTCATCCCGATGTCGGGATCCGTCGCTTCCGCGGTGATTGCCATCTTTGCCGCGGGCCTGCTGATGCGCGACGGTCGACTGGTCGTATTCTCAGTCGTTTTGCTGTCTGCTGTCCCGCTGGCTGTCTGGAACTTTGGCTTCAGCGGCTGACCAACTCGCTTGGCGCGTGGAGGCAAGAGCAAGATAACAGCTCATAGGATCGGGCACGTTTTACCGAACCCGAAAGCAAGTGGCTGGCGAACACGCGGATGCTGCTCTTCTGTTTGCATTGAAAACTTGTGGGCGTGTCTCGTCAGTAATCACGTTCCAGGAAGATTCCAATGCTGGAGTCGCCGCCGGTGCCGATCGAGCCGCGGGCCTTCAGGTCTTCGGTGATGTCGAGATTGATGGTGCCGCGCGTGTCGCCGCCGCTGCCGGCCTCGACGCCGAGATAGATGTTGTCCTGGATATAGCGGCCGGCGCGCACCGCAGTGCCGCCTTCGCCGTCCGACACCACGTCGAGATCGTCGAGGCCTGCGGCGTCGCGCAGGCTGCCGAGCAGGCCACCGCCCGACCCGCCGGCAAGCTCCGCAGCAGCTGCCGCGAGGCGGGCGATCTGGAAGGCGGACAGCTCGTTCAGGCTGCGGTCGAAGATCAGCCGCGCCAGCACCTCGTCCTGCGGCAGATCCGGCTGGGACGAGAACGTGATCGAGAGATCGGAGATCGGGCCGCGCACATTCACGAAGACCGTGATGTCCGAGCCTTCCGTGCGGGCGACAAAGTCGACGACGGGATCGAGGTCTCCGATCAGCGTGACGGTGCCCTCGTCGAAGGTGATGCGCTGACCCAGGATCGACAGGCGCCCACGGATGAGATTGAAGGCGCCGACGGGCTGGATGTCGGTCAGCGGACCTCTCAGGCGCACCTCGCCCCCGAGTTCGGCATCGAGCCCCCGCCCGCGCACGAAGATCTGGTTGGGCGCGCGCACCAGAACGTCGAGCCGCACCACGCTGGGGCGGCTGACCGGTACCGGGATGTTGCTTTCGACGCCGGCCCGACGCAGGGTCGCGGCGACATCGCGCGGCGGATTGACGTGGATGACATCAATGGCGGCGGGGCCGCCGCCCAGGCTACCGGCGACGCTGAGCTCGGCGCGGTCGACGTCGATCGTGCCGGAAATCACCGGATCGCGCAGCACCGGACCGTTGATCGCGATCGCGCCCGAAACGGTGGCGACGACCAGGTCTCCGTCGGCATAGCGCGCCTGGTTGAGCACGATGCGGATATCGGCCGGGAACCCGGCGCCCGCATCCAGCGATACCGAGCCACTGCCGCTCACCGAGCCGCCACCAGCGACTGTCGCCGAGAGCGTGCGGATCGTGACCGCCTGGGCGGAGAGAGAGGCGTCGAGCGAGATCGCGCTCAGTCGCACGTTGGTCAAGGGATCGACGACCCCTGCGCCGGACGTGGACAGGGCGCCACTGAAGTTGGGGTCGGCGACGCTGCCGGTGACGGTGGCATCGAGCGACAATGTTCCGGAGAACTGGGTGCCCCGATCAATGAGGAACCGGTTGGCGAGCGCCAGCGGCGCGCTGCCATTGACCGAGACCTGTAATCCTGCGCCGGACATCGGGATCCGGCCGCTGGCCGACAGGGAGAGACCCTGCGGGCCATTCGCCGTGGCGCTGTTGAGTGACACATCGCCTCCAGCATAGCGACCGGATGCCGCCACATCGATGGGGGTGGCGCCGGCGGCTGCCAGAGCGGCCGCGGATACACCGGCGGCGTTCAGCTCAAAATCCGCAGTCGGATCGGACAGGGTGCCGCCAATTCGGGTGCTGCCGGTCAGATTCCCGCGGAGTTCCTGGCCGGGCGCCAGGGCGTTGAGCGTGGCGAGCGGAAAGCTCGCCAGCGACACGTCGAGCGCGAGCGCGCCGTCGTCGAGTGGCACGGCGCCCGCGACGCGGGCGCTGAAGCCGCTGCCATCGTCGACGGAAGCGGTCACGTTCAGCCGCTGGCCTGTGGTCGTGCCTTCCGCCGCTATGGTGAGCGGCCCGAGCCCCGCAGCGCGCAGGGCGGCCGCCGTGACCGCGTCGCCGCTTAGGTCGATTTCTGCCTGAGGTTCGGCGCGCGTGCCGGTGACCTCGGCCGTGCCGTCGATCGTGCCGCCGAGTTCGAGGTCGGGGCGAATGGCATTGGCGATGTCCAGCGGCAGCGACCGGATCGCCACATCGAGGTCGATCTCCTCGGCTATATTGCCGGACACAGTGAGGCTACCGCCACCGATGTCGAGCGCGAGGCTGTCGATGGTGACGTCGCTTCCCTGAATGAGCAGCGAGGCAGGCTGGGAAAGAGCCGCTGACAGCCGGCCTTGCGACAGATCGGCCCGATCAAGCTCCAGTCGGTAGCCGGAGTCTTCGGGCGACAGGGCGCCGGCCGCCTTGATCGCCGCGCCGTTTTCAAGTTGCGCGTCGGCCGTGAAGTCGGTCGCCACGCCGCGCCGGTTGGCGGTCGCCGAGAGCCGTTCGACCTCTATGCCGGCGGCCACGAGCGAAGTCGCCTGCAGCCGGCCTTCCACCGCCGGCACGCCGAAGGCGTCGTCCACCTGGGAGCTGAGGTCCGCCGAGCCGATGCGGACCGTGTCGATGACCAGCGCGTCGACGGTCGCCGACAGCTCAATGGTCTGCCGGTCCTGATCCACGCCAAGCGTGATGTCGGCATTGACCGCACCGGTCGCCTCGGTCAGCAGCAGGGCCGCGGCGGTCGAGATGTCGGCTGCGTCAAGCGAGAGTGCTCCGGTGAACAGGCCGCCTCGCGTCTGTGTCAGCGCGCCCGTCAGCCGAGCGCCGCCCGCGACGAAGGACAGATCGCTCAGACGTCTTTCCCCGTCAGCGACGACAATCGATGATGCGAGGTCGACGCGCACGCCGTCCAGGAACGCGTCGCCCGTGACTCTGCCATCGAGATCCGCGCCGACCAGCACACCGTCGAAACCGATGTTCGCCTCGGTCAAATCCTTGCCTGCCAGTTCGCCGGTCGACACGCGCGCATCGAGCGTCAGATTGATACGGCCATCGCTTCCCGCGGCGCGTCCGGTCGCGGTCAGGCGGCCGGATGCATCAGGCGAGATCAGCGCGAGGTCGGCCAGTACGAGGTCGAGGTCTAAGTCCGCAGCGCCCGTCGCATAGGTGCCGTCGGCGGTGATGTCGACCTGCTCGTTTGCGATGCGCAGCGTGTCGGCGGTGAGTCCGTCATCTCCGCGAGCCACCCGGCCGGTGATGGTGGTGACGCCGCCAAGCAGATTGTCGGCGGAGTCGTTGGAAACGCGCAGCTCCGTCGAACGGCCATCGACCGTGAGATCGAACGCACCGCTGACCAGGCGGATCTCGCCATTGGCCGCAAGCGTCAGAGCACCTGACAGGTCGCGCCCTGCCATGGCGGAGAAGGGCGCGATGCTGGCAGTCTCGACCGCGAGATCGCCACGATAGGCGTAGTCCGCGACCTCACCTGCCAGGGTCAGGGACAGAGCCGCGCCGCGCAGCGACGCACTGTCGATTGTCAGGGGCGCACCGGTCTGCCATGCGCCTTCGGCAGCCAGCTGGATGATGTCACCGAGCGCCTCCGCCACGTCGGACCTCTCGGCGATGATACCGGAAGCCTCGCCGTCCATGCGGTAGGTGATGCGGCGGGCGGCAGGATCATTCGGATTCTGCGCAAGGCCGTCGAGCGCCAGACGGATCGTGCCGGCGCTGAAATTCGCCGTGACCAGACGCTGGAGATCGAGCAGCGCGTTCCATTCGCCGTCGCGCGTCGCGTCGTAGTCGACCCGCAACCGCCCGCCCGCGATGGTGGTCTCGCCACCCGGCACCGGCAGGATGACACGGTCGCCGCCGGTGGGAGCGATGTTCGCGTCTATGTCCAGTTGCTGGAGGAAGCCGTCCGCGGCCGTCTCGGCCTGGGCGGCGAGCGTCAACGCCGCGCTTGCGAGATCGAGCGTGTCGATCCGGAATCCGCCGGCCTCCTTGACGACGCCTGCGACCTGAAGCGTTGTATCGGCGCCGAAGAAGTCTCGATAGAGCGGTGCGACGAGGCGCGAGATCGCGCCGTTCAGGTCGGCGGAAAAGGCGGTGCCTTCGCTGGTTCCATCCAACCGCGCCGAGCCGGTCAGCACCCGGTCGCCCGCTGCGTCCAAAGTCAGCGACAGGTCGAGATCGTCGACTGGACCGCTGCCCGACAAAGCCAGCTCGATCGGAGGGCGGCCGTCGACGTTCAGCAGATTGGCCACCACGCCGTCATCCGGTTCAGACAGTGTCAGGTTTATGTCAAGCTGACCGGTTTCGTTGGCATAGGACGCAGTGAGGTTCAGCTGGCCGCCGGGTCCGTCGAGCCGCTGCATGTCGAGCGCGGTCTCCAGAGAGCCGTTCTCGAACAGCAGCCGGCCTGTGGTTTCGAGTTCGGCGGCCTGTCCGAACACAGTCTCGCCGAAGCTCAGACGCGCGATGTTCAGATTTTCGAGCTCAATCGCAAGCGGCAGTTCCGGCAGTGCAAAGGGTGCAGCTTCCGGATTGGGCAAGCCTTCCTCAGGAACCGGCTGGCGTGTCACCTCGATCAGATCGGCGCCCAGAGTGTCGATTTCGAGCCGCCCCAGAAGCAAGGCACTGCGGTTCCAGTCGATCCGCGCATTGACGATGCGCATCCAGACGCCGTCGCGGTCGGCAACCGTGATCGTTTCGATCGTCGCTTCCGATGACAGCACGCCCTGGATGTTGCCGATCCGGATCTGCCGGTTCGGGCCGGAGAGGCGGTCTTCCACGAAGCCGAGCAACCATGATCGCTCCTCGTCCGGCGTGTCCTGGCCAAAGGCCGGACCGGCGATGGCGAACAACAAAAAAGCGAATGCGAATCTGATCAAAATGACTGACCTATTCCAACATAGAAGGCGACGCTCGGATCGGCGACGCCGCGGTTGAGAGGAACGGCGACGTCGAAGCGGATGGGGCCGAGCCCGGTAGTGTAGCGCAGGCCGGCTCCGACGCCGACCTTCAGATCGCCGGAGAAGTCGGGAAAGGAGCTCCCGTCCACATAACCCGCATCGGCGAACACGACGGCGCCGATGGTTTCTGTGAGACGCGCGCGCAGCTCGACCGAGCCTTCGATCAGCGACTTGCCGCCGACAATCGCGCCGCCCGGCGTGGTCACGCCGATGGTGCGATAGCCGTAGCCGCGCACCGATCCGCCGCCGCCGGCGAGGAACAGGCGGTCGGGCGCGATCTCGTCTACCGAGGGACCGACCAGCGATCCGACCTTCAGGCGCGCTGCGGCGATGATCCGGTCCTCTTCGCCAAACCCGTAATAGGCGCGGCCCTCCAGCAGGAAGCTGGCGGCAGGGTTGCCGTAGTTGAATTCATAAAAGGGCTCGGCGACGAATTCCGCGAAATAGCCCTCGGCCGCGTCGGCCGGGTTGTCGCGCGTGTCCCAGACAATGCCGCCGAGCACGCCGGCGGTCATGAATTCGCGCTCGCCGAAGACCGGATCCTCGAACTGGGAATAGCGCCCGGTGGCCAGCATCCGCCCCGTGATGTCGTCCGTGAATCGGCTGGTAAGACCAGCCTCAAGGGCGACGCCGTTTCGCGTGTAGGCATCGAGCACTTCACGGTCGCCGATCAGCGAGGTGACGAAGTCGGTGTCGGGGTTGAACACGCCGGGCCTGGTGAAGGTCGCGCCAACACGGTAGGTATAATCGCGCGGGTCGACGCCGTCGATGCCGCTCATCCTTGCTTCCAGCCGCAGCCGTTCGGCGCGGCCGAACAGGTTGCGGTGGAGCCAGTAGGTCTCCGCGCCCAGGCCGTCGAGGGTCGAGAAGCTGCCGCCGATGCCGATCCGGCGAAGCGCGCGCTCCTGCACGATGACGCTCAGCGGCAGTTCGCCGTTCGGGCCGATCTCGTCATCTTCCTGGATGCGCAACGAGCGGAACACGTCGAGGCGTGCGAGGCGGTCGGTGGAGCGCTCGATGTCGTCGGGATCATATTCCTGGCCTTCCGGCAGTTCGGTCATGTAGCGCACGAACCCCGGGTCCATCCGCTCGGTGCCGCGAACGCCGGTCTGGCCATAGACGGCGCGGCGGCCGGGCTCGATATTGATGCGGGCATCCACGACATCCGCATCATGGGCCGCCGCCACCCGGCGTTCCGCAGCCTCCGCCTTGGCATAGCCTTGCTGGCGCCACGCCTCGACTGCCAGCCGCTCGGCACGCAAAATCCTGCCGGACCGGGCGATCTCGCCGGAGGCGAAACCCTCGTCGCGCGGCAGCGCCACTTCATCATTGCGCTCGACCGGCGGCGGCGCCTGGTTGACGATCTCCGCCTCCCGGAGCGTGAAGAGCGGACCGGGCGTGACCGCGATCCGGACGGAGGCAGTCTCGCCGAATTCCGAATCGGGCGGGAGGTCTGCCGCTTCGCGACCGTCGATGGTGATGCTGATCGCGCCGCCGTAGCGGCCTTGCGAGTAGAGCGTAGCGAGCAGGCTGCGGTAATCGCCGCGCGCCTTGGCGAGGAGTCCGGCAGCACCAGCGGCAGGTTCGTCACGGTCCGCCCAGAGCGACGACGCCCCTTTGAGCGACCCATCGACGTCACGGTCGCCGCTTTCGACGAATTCGACATCGTACCGCTGCGGAACGCCGATGACATCGTCATCGCCATTGTCGTCACCTTCGAAAAACTTGAAACCGAACAGCTCGAACGCAGCTGCAGTGCCGGTACCGCCGGCTGCGACCGCGAATGTGAGAACCCCGGCAAGGAGAATCCGGCTCCCGAGTGCACAAAACTTCACGCTGCGAACCCGGAGCGACAGGGAGTCATCATACCACAAACTCAAACTTTCTGCCCCCGCCGGAGCATCATTTACGAACAGGCTGAGGAAATCAACCGTCTACTAAACTCGGGCCGGTCTCGCCGGTTCCCAATTTAAAAGTCGGGTATGTCGCAGTCGCGCACGACGTCTACAAAGGTCGCATCTGTCCGTAACGCGCTCCAGGAGCTTCGGGAACGTTCGTCAGGACACTCGGATTTGCCATTCCATACCAGGCGCGGTCTGACGGGGCGCCCTGGATTGATTGCGGCGGGCTGGCTAGGTGGCTCTGTTCGACGCCTCGCGTCACACAAAGTATACATATGCCACTAGCGTTGACATTTGTTTATTTTCTAGACATTGTTCACTCGAACAAGGGAGTCAGATGTGCGAAACAAACGTTCGACCGAAGATATAGCCCTGGGAATTCGCAGACGGGTGTTCGAGCACTCGATGCGCAACAATGGCGGCTATCTCAGTCAGGCCTGCTCGGCGGCCGAGCAACTGGCTTTCCTGTACAATGAGGCGCTCAACCTCGGGGAACCGGTGCTGCCGGCGGTGCCCAGGCCCTTCGCCGGCGTGCCTTCGGCCAACAACCCCGATTATGTGACCGGCGCGGGCTACAACGGACCGTTCGAGCCGCAGTATGACCGGCTGTTCATCGCGCCTGCGCATTATGCGCTGGTCGCCTATGCGACGCTGATCGAGACCGGGCGCATGGATGCCGAAGGCCTCGAGATGTTCAACAAGGACGGCTCCTCGGTGGAGATGATCGGCGCCGAGCACTCGCCCGGCATGGAAGTTCACAACGGCACGCTGGGCATAGGCCTGTCGACCGGCGCAGGCCTTGCCTGGGGCCGCAAGCGGCGCGGCGAAAGCGGCCAGGTCTGCGTGTTCATGTCCGATGGCGAAGTCCAGGAGGGCCAGACCTGGGAAGCGGTGCAGGCAGCAAGCCATCATGCAATCGACAATCTCTGGGCGCTGATGGACGTCAACGACCAGCAATGCGACGGCGCCATGAGCTCGGTGATGGAAGTGCGCGACATCGCCACGAAGTTCCGTGCGTTCGGCGCAGTCTGCGTCGAAATCGACGCCCATGATCTGAACGCCATGCGCCAGGCCAAGGCCGAGCCGCACGAGGGCCAGCCGCTGGTCATCCTCGCCCGCTCCTCGCCGACGCAAGGCATGAGTTTCCTGCAGAAGCGGTTCCCGCGGCTGCACTACGTCCGCTTCAAATCCGACGAGGAACGCGCGGAGATGAACTTTTCGATCGCCGCCGAACTCGGCATCGCGCCGATCGAACTGGAGGCCCACTGATGGTTGAGATGGTCAATCGCCCCTATGCCTCGGCCTTCGAGGCCTTTGCAGTCAAGAACCCCGACGTTCTGTGCCTGTCGGCCGACCTGACCTCGTCCTGCGAGATCGACGGTTTTCGCGACCGGCATCCCGATCAGTTCCTGTCGCTCGGCATGGCGGAGCAGAACATGATGAGCTTCGCCGGCGGCCTGGGCCTCGCCGGTTACCGGCCGTTCCTGCATTCCTTCGGCGTGTTCCTCTACCGCCGCCCATATGACCAGCTGATGGCGTCCGTCGCCTATCCGCGCCGCAAGGTGCGGCTGATGGGCTTTCTGCCCGGCATCACCACGCCGGGCGGCATGACCCACCAGGCGATCGAGGATGTCGCCGTGATGCGGTCGATCCCAAACATGTCGATCCTGGAGACCGGCGACGCCACCGAGGTCGAGAGCATCTGCGCGGCGGCCGATTCCATTGACGGACCGGTCTATTGCAGGGTGCTGCGCGGCTCGGTGCCGCGGCTGTTCGACAGCCCGATCAAGGTCGGCGAGATGCGCGAACTGGCATTGGGCGACGACGTCCTTGTCGTGACGTCGGGCATTGCCACGGAAGAGGCGCTCCGTGCGCGTGATGCGCTTTCGAAAGCCGGCGTCTCCGTGCGTCACCTGCATATCCACACCATCAAGCCATTCAACGAACAGGCGCTGCTCGACCATATCGGCTCGGTCAGGACCGGCGTGGTGGTGCTCGAAAACCATCTCGTCACCGGCGGCGTCGGATCGCTGGTGGCCGAGATCATGGCCGACAATGGTGTCGGCAAGCCGCTGGTGCGGCTGGGACTGAACGACACCTACGCCCATGGCGGATCAAAACCCTACCTGATGAAGCATTATGGTCTCGACGCCGGCGCCCTGGTGCGCGGTATCGAGCGGGTGATGGGCATTTCTACCGGCATCGACGAGGAAGCCCTTGCCAGCGCCCGCATCGACGCGGTGCATTCGCTGGTCAAGGCCGAGGCTCTTTAGGCATGTCGGATGAGACACGTTTTCGCGTCCGCTACCGGCTTCTCGCCGACAGTCCGCAGGACGCCGATCACCGCGCGAAGGGTATTGCGCTTGAGCAGACGGTCGAGATCCCCGGTGACATCGTGCCGGCGGGCTATATCAGCGACGAGATCGTCGGTCGGGTGGAGAGCGTCAGCCATATCGCGGACAATGCCTATGAAACGGTGATCTCCTACAGCCGCGACAGCGCCGGCGACGAGGTGATCCAGCTCCTCAACGTGACCTTTGGCAATTCCTCGATCCAGCAGAACATCCGCGTGACGGGCTTCGAGCCTGGCCCGGTAGTCCGCGAGCGCTTCAAGGGTCCACGCTTCGGCATTGATGGCATTCGCGCCCGCACGGGACGGGCGCGCGGCGGCCTGATTTCGCCGGTGATCAAGCCGCAGGGATCGAGTGTGAAACACCTCGCCGAGATCGCCTATCGCTGCACGCTCGGCGGCGCCGACATCATCAAGGACGACCATGGCCTCGCCAACCAGAAGATGGCGCCCTTTGGCGAGCGGGTGAAGGCGGTGAGCGACGCTGTGGCCGACGCCAATGCCAAGACCGGAAGCTCGGCGCTTTATTTCGTCAATGTCACCGGCCACACGGGTTCGCCCGTAGATGAGGCATTTCAGGCCAAGGAGGCGGGCGCCGGCGGGGTGTTGCTGATGCCCGGGCTGATGGGCTTCGGCGTGGTCCAGGCGCTGTCGCGGGATCCCTCCTTCGACCTGCCGATCATGACCCATCCGAGCTTTACCGGTCCTTTCGTGCTCACGCCGGAGACCGGCGTGTCACACGCGCTCATGTATGGCATGTTCCAGCGGCTGGCAGGCTCCGACATCTCGGTCTTCCCCAATGTCGGCGGCCGATTCGGATTCAGCGTCGAGGAGTGCCTGTCGATCGCAAACGCTTGCCGCGATCCGGACGGCATCGGCCGGCCGATGATGCCGAGCCCGGGCGGCGGCATGAGCGTCGAGCGCGCTGGCGACATGGTGTCGATGTATGGCGAGGACGTGGTCTTCCTGCTCGGCGGCAGCCTGCTGCGCGCGGGCGACGCGATCGGCGATGCAGTGCGCGCCATGCGCGATGGTGTCGACCGGCTGACTGCCGATTGAGTTTTCCGGGGTTGTCCTGAAACTGCGGGCCGGTCGAAAGACTGGCCCACTTTTTTGTCCGGACGCTCGCCCGGATCGCACAAAAAAGGCCGCATCCTAAGATGCGGCCTGTTCATCCTGGGAGGGATGTTGGATCAGCGTGCCGGCAGCGGCATCCAGTCGGTCATGGCGACATCGGCATGGGCGAATTGCGGCATATTGGCCGACAGTTCTTCCATGTTCTTGATGTCGTTTTCCGTCAGGAACTTCTGCGTGATCAGGGTCGGCGGCACTACCACCTGGGCACCGGGCTCTCCGCCGGTCAGCATGATGGCGAGCGCCCGGACCGAGACTTCGCCGACAACGGCGGGGTTTGTCGCAACGGTTGCGACCCAGGCACTGTCAGGCTCACGCATCGCCGAAATGTCGGCGGTCGAGACGTCGGCCGAGTAGATCTTGACGTCCTGCGACAGGCCGGCCTCGTCAACCGCGATCTTCACGCCCTTGGCGAATTCGTCAAAGGGAGCAAAGAACACCGAGATGTCCGGGTTTGCCTGCAGCACCGAGCGGGCCTGGTTGGCGTTCGAGTTGGCGATCGGGTTGTCGAGCGTGCCCATCTGGGCAGCCTCGACGATGCCGGGATTGGCGGCCTTGACCTCTTCCCAGGCGACGTGACGACGGTCGAGCGGTGCAATGCCCGGTACGTAGACATAGCCGGCCTTCCACTCGGTGCCGTTGTCCTCGATCGCCTGTTCGAGCGCCAGCTTGCCGAGCAGATAGTCGGACTGCTCGATCTGCGGGATCGCTGGATTCTCGACGTCGACGTCGAAGGCCACGACCTTGATGCCGGCGTCCACCGCGCGCTGGGCGGCTTCCTTCATCGATTCCGTCAGGCCGTGCTGAATGATGATGCCGTTCACGCCGAGTGCGATGGCCTGGTCGACCATGTCGGCCTGAAGGGCTGCATCCTGGCGGCTGTCGAGAACGCGGAGGTCGACGCCAAGCGCTGCCGCCTGCTGTTCCACGCCCGAGAGATAGGCCTGGAAGAAGTCGCCGGTCGACAGATAGCGCACCAACGCGATCTTGACGTCACCGGGATTGTCGAGCGGCGCCGGCATGGGAGCGGTTTGCGCGAAGGCGGCGGGAACGGTGACGGCTGCTGCGGCGAGACCCGCGAACAGGGCCAAAGCTTTTCTACGTATGATTTTCATGCTGTTTCCTCCGTTAAACTGATCGTCTGGCTAGTGACCTCCGGCCTTCCGGGCCGAAAGCGAAAAGGTGAAGACAAGGGCGATGACCAGCACCAGCCCCTTGATGAAATCCTGGGTGTAGTAGGGTGCGTTCATCATGGTCAGGCCCTGCAGCAGGATGCCGACGAACAGCGCGCCCATGGACGTGCCGAATGCGTTGGGCTTGGCGGCGCCCAGCACTGCAAAGCCGATCAGCGCAGCGGCGACCGCATCGAGCAGCAGGTTGGTGCCCGAGGCGATGTCGCCGCGCCCGAGCCGGGCGGCCAGCAGCATGCCGCCGATCGAGGCAAGCACGCCCGAGATCATGTAGGCCAGGATCTTGTAGCGGTTGACATTGGTGCCGGTCAGGCTCGCCGCCCGCTCATTCGACCCGATCGCATACATCAGCCGCCCGTGGCGGGTGAATTCGAGAAACACCCAGACCAGAATGCCGATGACTACCAGGAACACCACCGGTGCGGGCAGCAGGTTTTCCAGCATGAAATCGAAGCGGTGACGCCCGAGTTCGAGAAACAACGGCGAGAAGGTGCCGTTGGCGGTGGAGCCGTCCGGCAGGGTCATGCCCATGGCGATCGAGCGGCCTTCAGTCGGGATGCGCTGCAGGCCGACGAGCAGGAACATCATGCCGAGCGTCGCAAGCAGGTCCGGCACCTTGGTCTTGACGATCAGCAGGCCGTTGATCAGGCCGATCAGCGCACCCATCGCTAGGCAGGCGACGATGGCGACGAAGGCGGGCTGTTCCAGCACCACCATCATGTATGCAGCCAGCATCATCGACGAGGTGGCAACGGAGCCGATCGACAGGTCGAAGCCGCCGACAACGAGCGTGCAGGTGACGCCGAGCGCCAGAATGCCGGTGATCGCCACCGACTGGAAAATGAACACGGCACTGCGCGGACCGGCAAAGCCGTTCGCAAAGACCGAGAAGAAGATCACCAGGCCTACGAGCAGCGCCAGAAAGCCGTAGCGGATCGCTATGTCGATCGCAGCGGATGATTGCTGCCGCGGTTTGTGCTGACCGGGGGGCGCGCTGTTGGGTGTATCTGCCTGTTCCACGTTCATGTTCATGCGTGTGCTGTCCTTGCGGCGTCGCCAGTTTCTGCCGGCACGACCCCGGTTACTGCGGTAAGGATCTCATTGAGGTCCACGTTTTCGTTTTTGAATTCCGCAGCGATCGAATGTTCGCTCATGACGACGATGCGATCGGCCACTTCCAGCGCCTCGTCGAGTTCCGAGACGAACACCAGGGTTGCCCGGTTCTTCGCGGTTTCACGGATCTTCCGGCCGATGTCGCGGCGGGCGCGGATGTCGACGCCCTGGAACGGCTCGTCGAGCAGCAGAAGCCGGCATTCCTCGGCAAGCCAGCGCGCCAGCATCACCTTCTGCTGGTTGCCGCCCGAAAGCGTGCCGATGGAATCGGTCTCGCCCTGGCAGACGATCGACAGTGCCTCGATCAATTCGTTGGCGGTCTTGCGCTCATCCGAACGATTGATGAAGGACAGGTTCGAATAGCGGCCCAGAAAGGGCAGGGTGATGTTTCGGGTGATGTCGAATTCGGCCACCACGGCATTGTTGGCCCGGTCCTTGGCCGACATGAACACGCCGCGCGCAATGGCTGCCTGCGGCGTGGCCGGCTGGAAATCCCTGCCGTCGATCCGGATGCGTCCGCTCACAGGCCGCCCGAGCCCGAACAGGCTCTGCGCAAAGACGCTCTTGCCGCTGCCGAGCAGGCCGGTAACGGCGACAACCTCGTTTTCGCAGAGGGTGAAATCGAATGGCCTGGCTTCGGGCTTGAGCTTGAGATCGCTGATTTCGAGCACAGGCTTGCCCGGCGCGCCAATGGTGATGTCGGCGTCGGTCATGCGGTGGCCAAGCATGGCCTGCACCGCGCCCTCGTAGTCAAGCGCCTCGCCTTCGAAAACGCCGGAGATCTCGCCGTCGCGCATCGACACGATGCGAGTGGCGATGCGGCGGATATCGGACATGCGGTGGGAGATGTAGAGAACGGCCACGCCCCTGGCCGACAGCCGCTCGATGAGCAGAAACAGCCGTTCTGCTTCCGAGGCCGACAGCGAGGAGGTCGGCTCGTCGAGGATGAGCAGTTGCGGGTCATGCGCCATGGCCCGCGCGATGGCGATCAGCTGCCGGTCGGCGACGCCGAGCTCGGCCACCGACTGGCGCACATTGAGCGTGAGCCCCATCTGGCTGGCGATGCGCTCTGCATCGGCGTAGTTCTGCCGGCGCCTGAGGAAGAAGCCGTAGGACGGTTCGGCAAGCCGGTCGATCAGCAGGTTGGAGGCGACGTCGAGATCCGGAATCACCCCGTCATTGATGTTCTGGTGCACGGTGACGACGCCGGCCCGAATGGCTTCAGAAGGAGTCGACGGACGGAAATCCTTGCCCAGAAGGGTGATCGAACCCGAGTCAAGCGCATGCACGCCGCTCAGGATCTTCACCAGGGTGGACTTGCCGGCGCCATTGGCGCCCATCAGCACGGTCACCGATCCGGCAGGCAGCGACAGGTTCAGCTGCTTGAGGACGCGATTGTCCCCGAACGACTTGTCCACGCCCCGCAGATCGCAAAGAGTTCCGTTCATGCTGTCCTCCCGCTATGATGAAAACAGCAGCAATGACAAAAGTCAATACGTATTGACAAATGATTGATATGGACACTAGGCTTGAACGACATGCAGCCTGGAGTGTCATTCGGGAGGATGGTTTTGAGCAACGAGTACAAACCTTTATCGCCGGAAACCCTGGGTCAGCGCCTGGGTGGACTCGACGTAATGAAGCAGTCCGTCGGCGGCAGCGCCCAAGCATGGACGGTGCGCGAGGTCGGTGATGGCAACCTCAATCTCGTCTTTATTGTCGAAGGCGATGCGGGAAGCGTCATCGTCAAGCAGGCGCTTCCCTATGTTCGGCTCGTGGGAGACAGCTGGCCGCTGCCCCTCAAGCGGGCATTCTTCGAATATCATGCGCTGATCCGCCAGGAAGCGCGCGACCCGGGCAGCGTGCCCGAGGTCCTGCACTTTGATGAAAGCCAGGCGCTCATCGTCATGGAGCGCCTGCAGCCGCATATTATTCTGCGCCAGCAGACCATGGAAGGGCGCAGGGTTGCGGGTCTGGGCCGGAGCTTGGGATTGTTTGCTGCGCGCACAGCGTTTCGTGGTTCGGATTTGTCGATGACCGCAGGTGCGAAGAAAGCCGACGCGGCGCTGTTCGCCGGCAATGTCGAACTCTGCGACATCACCGAATCGCTGGTCTTCACCGATCCCTACTACGAGGCCAAGCTCAACCGCCACACGACGCCGCAGCTTGATGGCATTGTCGCAGACCTGCGCCGGGACGAGGCGCTGAAGGTCGAGGTTCAGCACATGAAGCGGGCCTTCACCTCGCGCGGCGAGACCATGTGTCACGGCGACCTTCACGCAGGCTCGATCATGGTGACCGGCGAGCAATCTCGGATCATCGATCCGGAGTTCGCCTTCTACGGCCCCTTCGGCTTCGACATCGGCATGCTGATCGGCAACTACCTGATGGCCTACCACGCCATGCCGGCCCACATTTCCGACGCGGAGGCCTGCCGCGAGTTCCAGGACTGGATCCTCTCCGTCGTCGACGAGACCTGGACAGTGTTCCGTGAGGAGTTCCTGCATCTGTGGCGCACCGAACGAACGGGCATTCTCTACCCGAAGGCGCTCTACGAGGATCAGGGGCATCATTTTGCCTCCGAAAGCGCTGCCGAGCAGCTGCTTGCAGAGATCTTCCGCGATCTCGTCGGCTTCGCCGGCATCGAGATGCACCGCCGCATTCTGGGTCTCGCCCATGTCGCGGAACTCGACACGATCAAGGACGAGGACCTCAAGGCGCGCTGCGAGGCGAGGTGCCTCAAGCTGGGGCAGTTCATGGTCATGAACAGAAATCGCCTGACGGGCATGGACGCCGTACTGGCCGCGGCGCGGCGCGCCGAAACGGGAGCATAAGAATGAAGGTTGGTGACACGCATTTCCGGTCGATCTGGTTTGATGGCGAAACATCCAGGGTCAAGATCATCGACCAGCGCTGGCTGCCGCACGAGTTCCGTGTGGTCGAACTCGCCACGCTGGATGAGTTCGCCACGGCGATCCGGGACATGTGGGTGCGCGGCGCGCCGCTGATCGGCGCCACCGCTGCCTATGGCGTCGCCGTCGAGATGCAGCGCGACGCGTCCGACGCCACGCTCGACACGGCTTGGGACGTCTTGCACGAGACCCGGCCGACGGCGGTCAACCTGCGCTGGGCGCTCGATGAGATGCGGCAGACGCTTGCCGGCCTTCAAGAGGGTGAGCGCGCCGCAGCCGCTTTCCGCAAGGCTGAAGAGATCTGCGATGCCGATGTCGAGACCAACCGCATGATCGGCGTGCACGGCCTCGAGATCATCAGGAAGATCGCCGCGACCAAGAAACCTGGCGAGGCGGTCAATATACTGACCCATTGCAATGCCGGCTGGCTGGCGACGGTGGATTGGGGCACGGCCACGTCGCCGATGTACCAGGCGGCGACCGCCGGCATTCCCATCCATGTCTGGGTCGACGAGACTCGCCCGCGCAACCAGGGTGCCCAGTTGACCAGCTGGGAAATGAACAGCCACGGTATCCCGCACCATCTCATCGTCGACAATGCCGGCGGACACCTGATGCAGCACGGCAAGGTCGACATGGTGATCGTCGGCACCGACCGCACCACCGCCTCGGGCGACGTCTGCAACAAGATCGGCACCTATCTGAAGGCGCTCGCCGCCCATGACAATGACGTGCCGTTCTATGTGGCGCTGCCCTCGAGCACGATCGACTGGACGGTGGATGACGGCGTGCGCGAGATTCCGATCGAGGAACGCAACGACCGCGAGGTCACCCATGTCTTCGGCCGGCTGGAAGATGGCAGTGTCGCACAGGTGCAAATATCGCCGGATGGCACGCCAGGGGGCAACCCCGCCTTCGACGTGACGCCGGCGCGGCTCGTCACCGGCCTGATCACCGAGCGTGGCATTGCCGAGGCCACCCGCGAAGGCCTTCTGGGCCTGTTTCCCGAGCGCCACAGCGCTGCCTGATCCCGCCTGCCCAGCGAAGAACGAAGCAGAGCAGGGAGATCAGGCGAATTCCATCATGGCGGCGGCGCAGCTCTGGTTGGTGACGACATGGGTGGCGTATCCGCCCCTGATGGCGGCAATCGCCGCGGGCACGCGCTCCTCGCCCACCGAGACCAGGATCCCCATGTCGCGGTGGCGCAATTCCTCGAGCTCGATCCCCATCATGCGGTCATCCAGCGGACCGCCGACCGGATCGCCCTTGGCATCGATGAAGCGGCCGCACAATACGCCCGTGGCGCCGTTGGCGATGTAGTCCTCGAGCTCCTTCTGCGTCGCCACGCCGCTGGAGGCGACATGGCTGTCAGGCTTGCACGAGCCCACGGCAAACAGGATCTTGTTGCAGTGGCGGATCGCGTCGAGCTGGCTGGCGATCAGCTGCTCCGCGCGCAGGGTGGCGGCGATCTCGGCCGTGCTCAGGATCGCCGGCACATGCAGGTTGATGCATTTGGCGGAGAACTTCCGCGCCACGTTGGACGAGCAGACATCGGCGGAAAAGCCGTAGGGCGTCGCCATGGAGCCGACCAGCTGCATGACGGTGAGATCGGGAATGACCGTCTGCTCGAGGCGTTCGGCGACATCGTAGATGGTCTTGCCCCAGGCAACGCCGAGCCGGTCGCCGGGCTCGAGAAGGCTCGGCAGCCAGTCGGCCGCGCCGCGGATGATGCGGCTGGCGTGATCCTCATGGCCGCCGGTGCCGTCGGGAAGAATATAGGCGGCCTTCAGTCCGAAGCGCTCGCACAAGGCAAGCGCGGTGCGGTGGGTGTTGAAGGCCTCGGGCGAGAGCTTGGTGTGAATATAGCCGCGTTCCCGGGCTTCCTGCAGGTAGTTGACCACTGTGGCCCGCGACACCAGCAGCCGGTTGGCGATCTCGCTCTGGTTGAGCCCGTCGTGGTAGTAAAGCCATGCTGTCTCGACGACGATGTCCTCGCCGCTGACTTGTTTGGTAGAGCGCCTGGTCGGGTTCTGGGGCATATCAATCCATCACCAATATATACATTTGACAATAGAGAATGACTTTTGTCAAATGGGACCCAATCACATGGGCAGGAGATCGTAATGCGGCAAAACAGATGGAATGACAAGGAAGCCCAGGCGCGGGTCGATGCGGCGGGACCGAACCCACCGGACCGGACGCTGGCGCTCAGGGTCTATTCGTCTCGGATCATCGGCGCCGATCCAGATCTGGTCATGCATGGCGGTGGCAACACGTCGGTCAAGGTCGAGCGTGCGGACCTGTTTGGCGTCATGCAGCCTGTGCTTCACGTCAAGGGCAGCGGTTGGGATCTCGACACGCTCGAAGCCGCGGGCCTGCCCGGGGTGCGGCTCAATGCGCTTTTGGAAATGCGCAGGCTCGATGCCCTGTCCGACGAGGACATGGTCAACATGCAGCGCTCCAACCTCATCGATTCCAGCGCCCCGAACCCGTCGGTGGAAACCCTGCTGCACGCCTTCCTGCCCCACACCTTTGTCGACCACACCCATGCCACCGCCTTCCTCGCGCTCGCCAACCTGGCCGAGCCGGAAGCCGCGATCCGCGAGATCTTCGGCGACCGGCTGGCGGTCGTGCCCTATATCATGCCCGGTTTCGCGCTCGCCAAAAAGGCGGCCGAAGTGTTCGACGCCCATCCCGGCAGCGAGGGGATCATCCTGCTCAAGCACGGGCACTTCACCTTCGGCGCGACGGCGAAGGAGAGCTACGACAAGGTCATCGCGCACACCAACATGGTCGAGGACTGGCTCGCCGCGAAGAACGATGGCCGCCGGTTTGCCGGCACCGTGCAGAGGAACCGCACGGCGGCAGTGCCGGAAGCGGCAACATCCGTCCTTCCCGTCCTGCGCGGCGCGATCGGCCGGCTGCGGGGCGCCCATCACGGGGCCGCGCCCCTGCCGGTGGTGATGGATGTGCGCGGCGGCGATGTGATCGACACCTTTCTCGGCCGTCCCGATCTCAGGGATCTGGCGCAACGCGGCGTCGCCTCGCCCGATCACGTGATCCGCACCAAGGGCCGCATGCTGGTCCTGGACAAGGGCGACCTCGCCCGGGGCCGCGCGGGCATCGAAGCCAGGGTGGAGGAGTTCGCCCAGGCTTATCGCGCCATGTTCAAGGCGCAGTTCGACCGGGTCGGTGGCGGCAAGGTGATGCTCGAGCCGCACCCCTGCGTCGCCTGGATCGAGGGTCTGGGCATCGTCGGAATCGGCAAGGATGCGGTCGCCGCATCCGCCGCCGCCGATATCGCCGAGCAGACCGTCGAGGTGATGAGCTTGGGCGAGGCGGCCGGCGGCTTCCACCCGATCGGCGCCGACGATCTGTTCGACATGGAATACTGGTCGCTGGAACAGGCCAAGCTATCCAAGGCCGCGGCGAAACCCTTTGCCGGACAGGTGGTCGCCGTCACCGGTGGGGCCGGCGCCATCGGGCTTGCCACCGCGAAGGCCTTCGCGCGGGAGGGCGCCGCGGTTGCCCTGATCGACTTCAACACCGAGGCCTGCCGAGCCGCCGCCGCTGCGGTCGGCCCCAACTGTCTTGCGGTCGTCGCCGACCTGACCGCAAACGGCGCAGCCGACAAGGCCGTGACTGAAATCGTCGCGCGTTTCGGCGGCCTCGACGTGCTCGTCTCCAATGCCGGCGCCGCCGTTCAGGGCATGCTTCTCGATCTTGACGAGGCGACGCTGCGCGCAAGTTTTGAATTGAACTTCTTCTCCCATCTCGCCATGGCCAAGGCTGCGGGGCGGGTGTTTGCTGCCCAGGACCATGGCGGACAGATGCTGTTCAACGTCTCCAAGCAGGCGGTCAATCCGGGCAAGGGTTTTGGCGCCTACGGGCTGCCCAAGGCTGCGACCTTCTTCCTGGTCCGGCAACTGGCGCTGGAGCTCGGCGGATCGGGCATCCGCGTCAACGGCGTCAATGCCGACCGGATCCGCTCCGGCCTGCTCACGGACGATTTCATCCGCTCGCGCGCAGAGGCGAGAGGGGTGTCGCCCTCGGACTACCTGGCCGGCAACCTGCTCAGATCCGAGGTCGAAGCGCACCACGTCGCCGATGCCTTCATCGCGCTGGCACAGTCGGAACGGACCACCGCCCATGTCATCACCGTCGACGGCGGAAATATTGAGGCCGCTTTGCGGTAGGTGCGAGATGACGGCAGGTTGTCCATTCGGATCAGACTTGCAGGCTGGAGTTGCTACACAGCCGTTTTGAGGATTGCCCCGAATAGACATCTTCGCGAATGCCTGACTGATACCACTGATCATAGCGATGAGAGGCTGTTTCAGGCGTTTGCGAGCTCTCGCATGCCCTACATCACATAGGTGATGACGCGTAGTACGGTAAGCGGTGTCACATAGTCCGGCAGGTTTACCGGATTGTAAGTTCTGGCTACTTCCAGTTCGTGCTTCAGGTTGCTGAACAATATGTTCCTCCTGCTTTCCCGCAAGGCAGATGCTTGTGCAATTCAACCCGCCGCAGGCCGAGCAAGTCAATGCTCCGGCAGATGCCTTCCGGGGCCGAACCCGAAATGGCTCCTTCTCAACCATACCCAGTCTTGCAACAGAGACCTCGCTGTGTCGCACTTGGCCAGTCAGAGCGCGACGAGACCGGATAGTTTACGGCCGAGTGAGCTGTTCGGGTCACCCAGCTCAAGCACGACATTCATGTGGTTGAGGCCCGGCAAGGCCATGACCTCCGAATTGTCCGTTTCCTTCTGCAAGAGATCATGAAGCCTGTTTGCCTGGTCGTGAAAGGGTGGGGTTTCGTCCGCGCCATAGGCGATGATGCGTTTGGGTCCCGGATGTTGCCTGGAGGTCAAAGGCGAGAAAGCCGATGCTTCCGCGGGGGTCATTTGCGCTTCATGCCGCAGAAAGCTGTCTGGAATTGCTGAAAGATCATAGATCCCGCTCAACAGCAGCATCCCCTTGAGTGCAGGCAGGATCGGAGTGACGGTCTCTTCTGGCCCCGTTGCGGCGAGGTAGGATGCCAGGTGCGCGCCGGCGGAATGCCCGCTGACTGTAATGCGGTCCGGATCGGCGCCGAATTGGGTGGCGTTGGCGTGCAGCCACCGGACGGCACGCCTGACCTGGTCGACCAGCACCGGCAGACGCTGGCCCGGCATCAGGTCGTATTCCACCAGCGCTGCAATTCCGCCCGCTTCCAGAACCGGGGCGGCGACAAAGCGATAGTCCGACTTTTCGCCCGACCGCCAGTAACCACCGTGAATGAAAACATGCAGCGGTGCGCTGCCCTGAAGGTTCTCTGGAAAAACCAGATCCAGCACCTCGCGGTCGCGGTCGCCATAGGCGATGTCCGCGCGGATCTTCGCGCTTGCCGAGAAGTCGCGGCTGCGCCTGGCAAACTCGGCTGCGATCGCGTCGAAATCCGGCACGAAATCGCGAATCCGATAAAGATCTGGTCCCGTCATGGTGTCCTCCCCCAATTTTCCGCCTCAGAACTCGACGGCGTAATATTTTGCTTCCATGAATTCAAGAATGCCGGTCACCCCGCCTTCGCGTCCGAGCCCGCTCTGCTTGACGCCGCCAAAGGGTGCTGCAGGGTCCGACATCAGCCCGCGGTTGATCCCCAGCATGCCGGTTTCCAGGCCTTTGCCAACCCGCATGGCCCTCTTGATGTCGGCGCTGTAGATATAGGCTGCCAGGCCGTATTCGGTGTCATTGGCAAGGCTGATGGCGTCTTCCTCGGTGGTAAACTTGTAGATTGCTGCGACCGGACCGAAGATTTCCTCATGGGCAATCGCGGCGTCTACGGGCACGTTTTCCAGCACCGTCGGCGGGTAGAAGTAGCCCGTGCCGGGCAACGGCGCGCCGCCGGTCGTGGTGCGGCCGCCGCGTTCGATCGCGCCCGAAACGAGCCTGTCGATTTTCTTGACGGCCGCCTGCGTGATCATCGGTCCGCAATTCGTCGCGGGATCATAGCCCGGTCCGATCTTGAGCGCTGCCATGCGTTCGCTCAGGCCCTTGACGAAGGCGTCGTGGATCCCCTCCTGAACATAGAAGCGGTTGGCGGCCGTGCAGGCTTCGCCCGCATTGCGCATCTTGGCGACCATGGCGCCGGCAAGGGCGGCGTCAAGATCGGCATCGTCAAAAACCAGGAACGGCGCGTTGCCACCCAGTTCCATCGAGCAGCTGACCACCGACTTTGCCGCCTCTGCGAGCAGAACGCGGCCGACGCCTGTCGAGCCGGTGAAGGAGAGCTTGCGCACGCGGGGGTCGGAGAGCATGGCGTTGACCACCGGACCGGGGTTGCGCGTGGTCAGGACATTGACGACACCCGCAGGCACACCGGCCTGTTCGCCAAGCCGTGCCATCGCATAGGCTGTCAGCGGGGTTTCAGAGGCGGGCTTCAGAATGACAGTGCAGCCTGCGGCAAGCGCCGGGCCGATCTTGCGCGTGGCCATCGCGGCAGGAAAGTTCCACGGCGTGATCAGAACGGAAATGCCGATCGGTTCGTGGTCAACCAGGATGTCGTGCGCGCCGGACGGGGCATGGCGGTATTCGCCGGGGATGCGGACAGCCTCTTCGGCATACCAGCGAAAGAATTCAGCCGCATAGGCCACTTCGCCGCGGGCGTCGGGCAAAGCCTTGCCATTTTCCAGCGAGATGAGCGTTGCAAGATCTTCGGAATGGACGGTCATCAACTCGAACCAGCGGCGCAGGATTTCTGCACGCTGGCGCGACGGTGTTGCCCGCCAGCCCTTCGCAGCCGCGTGTGCTGCGTCGACAGCGCGCGCCGCATCCTCGACCGAGGCATCGGGGACTTCCGCCAGAACATCACCGGTGGAAGGATTGTTGACCGGAATCCCCGAACCCTTTTCCCATGCGCCGCCGATATAGAGGCCGTGGGCATGGAGCGCGGGATCGGCATAGCCGGAGACATTGATTTCAGCAGTCATGGTCATATTCCTCGGGTGTCAGTTCAGCTTGGAGCGATCGCCTGCATAGGCCGCGCCGACGAGCCGGCGCATGTCATTCAGGGGAAGCGGTCGCGGATTGTTCTGGATCAGGCGGGCGATGCCGATACTTTGTTCTGCGACCCAGTCCAGGCGATCCTCCGCTAGGCCGAGGTCGCGCAATGTGGCCGGGATGCCGATGCGTGCGAACAGGTTGGCGATGGCCGGAATGACGTCGTGACCGCCTGCAAGCCCGGTCGCCAGTGCGATCTTCTCAAGTTCGACTGGGATCGCCGGGGCGTTCCAGGTCATGACATAGGGCATCAGGCAGGCGACGCCGGCGCCATGGGCAGTATGGGTCAGGGCGCCCACGGGATACTGGATGGCGTGGGCGGCAGCGGTGCCGGCAACCCCGAAGGCCAGACCGGCGAGGGTTGCGCCCATCATGACCTTTTCCCGTGCGCTACGGTCCGCGCCATCCTTGCAGGCGGCTTCCAGCCCTTGCCACAGCAGGGTGATGGCGCGCAGGGCAAAATGGTCGGACAGTTCGTTCTTGCCGACGAACACGCGCTCCTGGGCGATGCCGGGCACGGCTTCGCGCCGCAGGGCGGTGAAGGCCTCGATGGCATGGGTGAGCGCATCGGCTCCGGCGATGGCGGTGAGCGCCGGCGGACAGGTGAGGGTCAGATCCGGATCGCAGATCGACACGGTCGGAATGATATAAGGACTGGAAATGCCGACCTTGAGGCTTCGTTCGCTGTCGGACAGGACTGCGACCGGGGTAACCTCGGAACCGGTCCCGGCCGTGGTTGGCAGGACGATGATTGGAATGACCGGGCCGGGCACCTTGTACTCGCCGTAATAGTCCTGCGGCTTTCCGCCATGGGAGAGCAGAATGGCAACGCATTTCGCCATGTCGAGGCATGATCCGCCTCCCACGCCGATGATCAGGTCGGGCGTGAAATCACGCGCATCGTGTGCACTTGCCATGGCCGAATCGACAGGCACGTCGGGGAGCGTTGAACTGTCCACCTGGACAGCCAGGCCGTGTTCCTCGAGTTGGGTGACCATCGCGAGGAAATCGGGATCCGCTGCCAGCCGGCCGTCGGTCACGATGAGCGCGCGCTGCCCGAGCGTGTGTGCGATGCGGCCCAGGGCGTGGCGCTGGCCCGAACCGAATATCAGTTCGCGGGGTGCCCTGATCGTGCCGAATAAATCCATGTGTCGTCTCCTCCTGTCGATTTTCAGGCCGCCGCAAGGGCGTTCAGATTTTTGTAGAGCGCCTCGGGCACATCGATGCCGGCTGCCAGGGAGGTCGCACGCCTCGAGCGCGCGCCATCGCCGGGTATCGAAACAGCTCGGTCCGGACTGAGGGGCTTCGAGGTTCGCAGGCGGTCAAGAAAGGGTGACAGCGCAGTACTGTGTCCGGCGCCGGCAGCCGGGTCGATAAGGATGATGATGTCGCCCTTGTTGGCTGGATGGGTTTCGTCAAGGGTCCCGCGCACCTCAGGCGCAAAGGCCGAACCGGCCAGCGCCGCCACAAGGAGTTCCACTGCCAGTCCGAGACCGTAGCCCTTGGCTTCGCCGAAGGGAGCAATGGCGCCTGTCTTCGCCGCCTCAGCGCTGGTGGTTGGACGCCCCTCGGCGTCGACCGCCCAGCCGGGCGGAATCGGCTCGCCCCGCAGCGCGTGGTGATGGATCTTGCCCATGGGCACGTGGCTGGTGGCGAGGTCCAGCACGAACGGGTCTGCACCGGTCGGGATCCCCACTGCGATGGGATTGGTCCCGAGCATCGCTTCGGTTCCGCCATAGGGGTGAACCAGCGCTTCGCTGGTGGACAAGATGATGCCGATCAGCCCCTCGGCAGCTGCCGCTTCCGCATAATAGGCCAGCATGCCGATGTGGTTCGCGTTGCGTATCCCGGCTGCCGCCATGCCGGTCCGGGAGGCGAGCGCCTTGAGTTCGCCTATGGCATGCATCATCACCACCGGGCCAAGTCCGCGACCCCCATCGATCGCGAGAAATGAGGGGCGCCGCTCCCTGATTGTGCCTGTCGTGAGTGGGTCGGCCAGGCCCTTGCTGATCCGGCTGAGTATCGTCGGCAATCGCTGAACACCATGGGACGGCAGTCGGCGCATTTCGGCTTCGATCAGCAGGTCTGATTGCAGACACGCGTTCTCCGCAGGGACGCCGTGCTTCGTCAGCAGCGTGACTGATATCTCCCGCAGTCTCTCCACTGATAACCGCATTGCTCAAATCCCTGAATCAGATCGTATAGGATATAGTATTTGACATCTCATATAATCTGTAAGACATTGGCTGCTGTCAAGGTGGCCAAACGGGGAGAAGCAGTTGGCGTTCGCACCGGAGAAAGACAGCAGGTCGGCAATTGTGCGCCCATCGAGCGTGGTGGACAGCGTGTACGACAATATCTACCATCGGTTGATGGCACTGGAGATTTCGCCAGGGTCAAGAATCCCGATTGATGCGATTGCCAGGGAAATCAATGTTTCCCAGACGCCTGTGCGCGAGGCGCTCAGCCGGCTGGAGCGCGAAGGGCTGGTGCGCAAGGAGCACCTGATCGGCTACAGCGCCGCCCCGCAGCTGACCCGCAAGCAATTCGATGACCTCTATACCTTTCGCCTGCTTCTGGAGCCGGAGGGCGCCCGGCTCGCCGCCCGCAACCTGACGTCCGAAACCCTGCAGCTTCTGGAAAGCGCTGCCGCAGATATGGAGCATGGCGAAGCGCCGGTTGATCGCAATTCCCGCTATTCGCGCTTCGCGCGCGCCGATGCCCATTTTCACGACCTGATCCTGAAGATCGCCGGCAACGAAGTCATAAGGAGCACGCTGTTCAACCAGCATGTGCATCTGCATATCTTCCGGCTGATGTTCCATACCCGGGTAACGCAGGAAGCATTGGAAGAGCATGGCGATTTGCTGGTCGCTTTCAGGTCAGGGGACCCGGAAGCCGCTCGCAAGGCGATGTACAATCATATTGAACGGTCTCGGGACCGGCTGCTCTCGGCTTTCGAATGACCGCACCTTCATCAGTACAGGCCGCGGAAACATCTTCCGCGCCGTCCCCGGTTGCCTTTCGGGCCGAGGGCCTCGGCAAGGCCTATGGCCCGATCACGGTTCTGTCCGATGTGACGCTGGATATTCGTCCGGGCGAAGTGCATGCGATCATCGGTGAAAACGGCGCCGGAAAATCCACGCTCATGAAGCTCTTGTCGGGCTATGTCCGACCCACCACCGGGACGCTGCGCTCGAACGGCGTGGTGGTCGATTTTGCCGATGCGGTCGAGGCGGAAGACGCGGGCATCGTTCTGGTTCATCAGGAAATCCTGCTCGCTGCAGATCTGACGGTTGCGCAGAACCTGTTCCTGGGCCGTGAGATCGGGCGCGGCCTGAGCGTTGATGATCGGGCGATGAACCGGCGGACCGCGGAAATTCTTGCACGCGTCGGCTCCACGGCCCGGCCGGGTGACCGTGTCGGCGACCTGGCCCTGGCGCAGCGCCAGCTGGTGCAGATTGCGCGCGCGCTGCTGGAGCCGCGCAGCGTTGTCATTTTCGACGAGCCGACCGCCGTTCTGGCCCGTGATGAAGTCAGCGCTCTGCTGGATATCGTGCGCAGCCTGCGCGACCACGGCGTGGGTGTTCTCTACATCTCGCATCGCCTCGACGAGGTCGAAGCGCTTGCTGACAGGATCACGGTGCTCCGCGACGGGCAGGTGATCGGAACCTGGCAGGCCGCCGACCTAAGCCAGCGCGACATGGCCGAACAGATGGTCGGGCGCGAATTGTCGATGCTCTATCCGCCGAAGCGGCCGCCGGCACAGGCGGTCCCCGTTCTCGACATCACAGATCTGTCCGTCGACCAAGGCGATGGCAGGGCGTCCTTTGTCCTCAGGCCCGGTGAAGTGCTGGGAATCGGCGGAATGATCGGTTCGGGACGGACGGAGCTGATGGAAGGGCTGATGGGGTTGCGCCCATCCCATGCCGCCAGGGTCAGCGTGAATGGCAAGGAGATCGCGCATCGCTCCGTCGGATCGATGATGGATGCCGGCCTCGTCTACCTGACCGAGGACCGCAAGGGCAAGGGTCTCTTGCTGGACGAGGATCTTTCGACAAACCTGACCCTGCAGGCGCTCGACACCGTCAATCCCGGGCTGACGGTCAACCGCCGCACCGAGCTTGCAGCCCTGCAGGGCGCCGTGAAGGACTACGACATCAGGGTGCGTTCGCTGACACTGGACGCGGGCAAGCTTTCGGGTGGCAACCAGCAGAAGCTCCTGTTGGCCAAGCTGATGATGACCGATCCGTCCATCGTCATCATCGATGAGCCGACCCGGGGCATCGACATCGGCAACAAGAGCCAGATCTACGACTTCATCGACGCGATGGTGCGCGCCGGCAAGGCCTGCATTGTGATCTCGTCCGAACTTCAGGAACTGGTGGGGCTCGCCGACCGCGTGCTTGTGATGCGCGCAGGCCGCATCGTTGCGGAGCTCAAGGGCGAGGCCATCACCGAGCAGAACGTCGTCTATGCCGCAACCAGCAGCGGCCACGCCACGCAAGGAGGGAATTGACATGACCACAGCGACCGCAGACGCCGTGGCCGCCAAGGAGGGCCGCCGCATTCGCTGGAGCGACCTCGCGCCGTTCATCGCGCTCGGCGTGATCGTCCTGCTTGGCACTTTGATCAATTCGAATTTCATGTCGACGGGGAACCTGGTGAACGTGATCACCAGAAGCGCCTTCATTGCGATTATCGCCGTGGGGGCAACCTTTGTGATCTCGTCGGGAGGACTTGACCTTTCGGTGGGCTCGATGATGGCGTTCGTCACGGGCACGATGATCATGGTGATGAACGGCCTGGCGCCGGATTATGGAAGCTGGGCGATCCTCATGGGCGCGGGCGCGGCGCTGGTTGTCGGCGCGCTGTGCGGACTGTTCAACGGGCTGATCATAACAATTGGCCGGATCGAGCCATTTATCGTCACGCTGGGCACGATGGGCATATTCAGGGCCTTCATCACCTTCATGACCGATGGCGGCTCGCTGCCGATCGACCGGAGCCTGCGGGAGGCCTATCGCCCGGTCTATTTCGGGGATTTTCTGGGCATTCCCTATCCGGTTCTCATCACCCTGGTCGTGGTGCTGCTGGGCGCGTTCGTTCTGTATCGCACCAAATACGGGCGTCGATTGATGTCGTCCGGGTCGAATGCGGAGGTCGCACGCTTTTCCGGCGTCCATGTCGGGCGGGTGCGCACCATTGCCTATGTCATCCAGGGCCTTTGCGTCGGCGTGGCTGCCATCTGCTACGTGCCGCGTCTGGGTGCGGCGACGCCGACCACCGGGCAGCTTTGGGAATTGCAGGTCATTACCGCCGTCGTCATCGGCGGGACACTCCTGCGCGGAGGCAAAGGGCGCATCTGGGGCACCGTCTCGGGTGTGCTCATACTCGAGGTGATCGCGAACGTCATGGTCCTGTCGGACATGGTTTCCGAATACCTCGTCGCAGCGGTGCAGGGCGCAATTATCATCATAGCCATGCTTGCGCATCGCTTTACCAGCAGCCGCTGAATTGGGCGGAAAAACTACAATGGAGGAGACTAAAATGAAGATCACTGTAAACAAAGCGAGATTGCTTCTATCCACTTTCACCCTTGCCTGCCTGGTGCCGTTAAGCACCCTGACCCAGGCGCAGGAACGCGACATCACCATCGCGGTTTCGATCCCCGCAGCGACCCACGGCTGGACGGGCGGCGTTGTCTATCATGCCGAACAGGCGGAAAAGGAAATCGAGGCCGCATACCCGAATATCGACGTCGTTGTTTCGACGGCGTCTTCGGCCACGGCGCAGGTTTCGTCGCTCGAAGATCTTTCGGCGACGCGTGACCTTGATGCCCTGGTCATCCTGCCCTTCACGTCGGAAGAACTGACCGGCCCCGTCGAACAGGTCAAGACCAAGGGAACGTTCATCACCGTCGTAGACCGCGGTCTGGCCGATCCTGCAATCCAGGACCTCTATGTCGCCGGTGACAATATCGCGGTCGGTGCAAACACTGCGCGCTGGCTGAGTGAACAGCTCGGTGGCGAAGGCGAGATTGTGGTGCTGCGCGGCATTCCGACGGCGATTGACGACGAACGCATCAAGGGCTTTTCCGATGTGATCGCCGAGACAAACATCAAGATCCTCGATATCCAGTATGCCAACTGGAATCAGGATGAGGCCTTCACCCTGATGCAGGATTATCTCTCGAAATATCCGAACATCGATGCGGTCTGGGCGAATGACGATGACATGCTGCTCGGCGTCATCGAGGCCGTCGACCAGGCGGAACGCACGGATATCCGCTTTGCGCTTGGCGGCAACGGCATGAAGCAGGTGATCGAAATGGTCAAGGAAGGCAACAAGCGCACACCGATCTCGACGCCATACCCGCCGTCGATGATCAAGTCGGCGATCTACATGACTGCCGGCCAGTTTGCCGGTCAGGCGCCGATGCGCGGCAATTTCAAGCTGGATGCGCCCTTGATCACGCCAGAAAACGCGGATCAGTTCTACTTCCCTGATTCACCATTCTGATGCCCTTCCGGCGCCCGACCAATGTCGGGCGCCGGCCCCAACCAGATCATCCACGAGGAGATTCAATCATGAACGGCAAGAAAATTCTCATGCTCACGGGAGAGTTCACCGAGGAGTATGAAATCTTCGTATTCCAGCAGGGCATGGAAGCTGTGGGGCACACGGTCCATGTGG
>Ga0008835_100240_pt1 | contig 63489 bp, 60 predicted proteins | sample HotLakConsoUCCRE_FD_62215 | JGI IMG/M metagenome (GOLD analysis project Ga0008835, IMG submission 62215) | Hypersaline microbial mat communities from Hot Lake, Washington, USA - Hot Lake Consortium UCC-RE (Hybrid Assembly) ... | reverse complement strand
TGGGCCAGCATGGGCGGGCGGAAGGGGACGGGGTCGCGGCTCTGCGGGCGCTCGCCCGTACCCTGCGCCCAGGCGAACAGCGCTTCATAGGGCGGCGCCAGCCCGTGCCAGACCTCCTCGATGTCATCCGGCGCGAGCGGGCCGAGCTCGGCCAGCGCGACCTTGGCGAGGCGCGCCGAGACGCCGACGCGCAGGGAGCCGGTGATCAGCTTGAGCAGAGCCCAGCGCCCGTTCTCGTCGAGCCGGTCGAGCCAGCCGGCAAGCATGGCGGGCAGGCGCGCCTTGCCGGCTTCCGAGAGACCCGCCACCACCTCCGACAGGCTTGGCGCCGGCTCCTCCGGCATGGCCTCGTCCGGCTGCGGCCAGAGCAGGGCCACCGTCTCGGCCAGATCGCCGACATAATTGTAGGACATTTCGAACAGCACCGGATCGACCCGCTCCGCGATCAGCGCGCGTATGAGCCCGGCCTTGGCCTCGCGGAATGCGAGCCCGCCGGTCAGAGCCGCGAGGGCATAGCCGCGTTCCGGATCGGGCCGGCGGGCGAAATGGTCGGCGAGCAGGCGGATCTTGGCATTGCGCCCCGATTCGAAGGCGAGCCGGTCGAGCAGGGCGGCGAATTCCTGCATCACGGAAATCCCTGCCGAGGCGATGCAATCCGCACGCTCATGATTGCGCCTCCTCCTCGCCATAGCCGAGCAGGTTGAGCGGGCGCGCCGCGATTCCCGCACCGGCGCACCAATGCGCCAGCGCATCCGCCTCGCCATGGGTGAGCCAGACCTCGCCGGCGCCGGTCTCGCGGATGGTGGCGATCAGATCGTCCCAATCGGCGTGATCGGAGAGGACGAGCGGCAGCTCGACACCCTTCTGGCGCGCACGGGCGCGCACCCGCATCCAGCCGCTGGCGAAACAGGCGATCGGATCCGGAAACTTGCGCGACCAGCGATCCTGCATGGCCGAGGGCGGGCAGATCACGATTTCGCCGGCGAGCTTTGCGCGATCCTGTGCCGCCACCTTGCGCAGGGGGCCGAGCTCGATACCCTGCGCCACGTAGTAATCGCTGAGTTTTTCGAGCGCCCCGTGCAGCCAGATCGGGCGGTCATAGCCCTGTGCGCGCAACAGCGCGATCATGCGCTGCGCCTTGCCGAGCGCATAGGCCCCCACGAGATGGGCGCGATCGGGAAAGAGCTCCGTCGAGGCGATCAGCCTGGCGATCTCATCGCGAATCGGGGGGTGCCGGAAGACGGGCAGGCCGAAGGTCGCCTCGCTGATGAAGACATCGCAGGGCACGCATTCGAAGGCGGCGCAGGTCGGATCCTCGCCGCGTTTGTAGTCGCCGGTCACGACGAGGCGCAACCCGCCGCGCTCGATGACGATCTGGGCCGAGCCCAGGACATGGCCCGCAGGGATGAAGCGCACGCTCACATCGCCGATGCGGATCGCCTCGCCATAGGCTGCAACCTGCGTCGCCCGCGCGTGATTCTCACCATAGCGCAGGGCCATGATGTCGAGGGTCTGGGGCGTGGCGAGCACATGGGCATGGCCGGGCCGGGCGTGATCGGCATGGCCGTGGGTGACGAGCGCGCGCGATACCGGACGCAGCGGATCGATGTGAAAATCCCCCGCCGGGCAATAAAGCCCCTGCGGCGTCAGGGTGAGCAGTTCCTCGGCGCGTGGCGTCATGGCGCCTTTATAGCGCAGGCGCCCCGGCGTGACAGGGGCATCTGATCGCGAGATCGCCGTAGCTCAACCGTTGCCGAAGGCGGCAAGGCGCGGTATCTCGAAATCATGACCGATACAAACAGCCTCGCCATAGCACTCGCGCAGCTCAACCCCGTCCTCGGCGACGTCTCCGGCAATGCCGGGAAGGTGCGCGCAGCCCGCGCCCGGGCGGCCTTCGAAGGGGCGGATCTCGTCGTCTTTTCCGAGCTTTTCCTGTCCGGGTATCCGCCCGAAGATCTGGTGCTCAAACCGGCCTTCCAGGATGCCTGCCGCGCCGCGCTCGACAGTCTCGCGCGTGAGACCGATGACGGCGGTCCTGCCGTGCTCGTCGGCCTGCCCTGGGTGGAGGACGGCAAGCTCTACAATGCGGTGGCGCTGCTTGATGGCGGGCGTATCGCGGCGGTGCGGTTCAAGGTTGATCTGCCCAATTACGGCCCCTTCGACGAAAAGCGTGTCTTCGCCTCCGGCCCGATGCCCGGGCCGATCGTGGTGCGCGGCGTCAGGGTCGGCGTGCCGATCTGCGAGGATATCTGGGGCGAGGAAGTCGTCGAATGCCTGGCCGAGACCGGTGCGGAAATGCTGATCGTGCCAAACGGTTCGCCCTTCTGCCGTGGCAAGGGGGACGAACGCTTCAACATCGCTGCCGCCCGCGTCACCGAGAGTGAGTTGCCCCTGATCTACGTCAACCAGGTTGGCGGCCAGGACGAGCTCGTCTTCGACGGCGCCTCGTTCGTCCTCCAGGATGATTGCGCGCTGGCCTGCCAGCTTCCCGCCTTCGCCGAGACGGTCGCGCTCACCCGCTGGAGCCGTGCCGATGGGGTATGGCGGTGTGCGGACGCGCCGCGCGAACTGGTGGTCGAAGGCGAGAAGGCCGATTACGCGGCGTGCGTTCTGGGGCTGCGCGATTACGTCGAGAAAAACGGCTTCCCCGGCGTGTTGCTCGGGCTGTCCGGGGGCATCGATTCGGCTTTGTGTGCGGCGATTGCCGTCGATGCGCTGGGGCCTGACCGGGTGCATTGCGTGATGCTGCCCTATCGCTACACGGCGCAGACCTCCCTCGATGACGCGGCTGCCTGCGCGCAGATGCTGGGCGTGCGCTACGACATCCTCCCCATCGCCGCCGGGGTCGAGGGAGTGGAGGGTGCGCTGGCGCCCCTTTTCAAGGGAACCGAACCTGGCGTCACCGAGGAGAATATCCAGAGCCGCGTGCGCGGCACGATCCTGATGTCGATCTCCAACAAGTTCGGCGCCATGGTCGTGACCACCGGCAACAAATCCGAAATGTCGGTGGGTTATGCCACGCTCTATGGCGACATGAATGGCGGCTTCAACCCGATCAAGGATCTCTACAAGCTGGAAGTGTACCGCCTCTCGCGGCTGCGCAACGGCTGGAAGCCGGATGCCGCGCACGGTCCCGACGGCATGGTGATCCCGGAAGACATCATCACCCGCCCGCCAAGCGCGGAGCTGCGTCCCGACCAGACCGACCAGGATTCGCTGCCACCCTATGAAGTGCTCGACGCCATCCTGGCCGAGCTCGTCGAGAAGGAAACCCGCGTCGATGAAATTGTCGCCATGGGGCATGATTGCGAGACGGTGACGCGGATAGAGCGGCTGCTCATCCTCGCGGAATACAAGCGCCGGCAGGCCGCGCCGGGGGTTAAGGTCACTGCGAAGAATTTCGGGCGCGACCGGCGTTATCCGATCGTCAACCGCTATCGCGACAAGGGCGAACCGGCTTATGTGCCGGATCCCGAGCTCTACAAGCCTTCGGGATCGCTGCGCGCGGATCTCGATTTCTGAGGTTTCTGCGGTTGCCGCCGGGCCGGCGGTGCAAGCGCATGAACGGGAGGGCCGTTTGCCATGGCGCGCCGGGGACGCCGTGATCTGTCGCTCGAGGAAAAGCGTCTCTGGGAGCATGTTGCACGGCATGTGACTCCGCTCGCGCGGCCCGGCATACCGATCGAAACCCCGGATTCCAGGATGGGCCACCGAGCAAGAGAGCAGGCAGGCGAGAAGGCAGCCGAGAAGGCAGGCGAGGGGGACATGCCGAAGAATCGCCTGCGCAATGATGTCTCGCTCCCGGCAATGGGTCGGGGCGGCGGGGCGCCGACAGCGCCGCAATCACGCCCTGCGAAGCCGGAAGAGAAGCAACGGGCTCATCCTCGCCCGTCGCCGGCGCGACCGGCCTTGCCCGCCTACCATCCCCCGCTCTCTCACAAGCAGAACGCTGCGCCTTCCGGGCCCGGCGGACTCGACCGCAAGGAGCGGCGGGCCCTTCGGCGCCGGGTTCGCGAGATCGAGGCCACGCTCGATCTGCACGGCATGCGCCAGGAAGAAGCGCATCGCGCCCTGATCCGCTTCCTCCAGGCCTCCAGCGCGCGCGATTGTGCCATCGTGCTGGTGGTGACCGGCAAGGGCGGGGTCTCCGGTCCGGGTTTCGGTGACGAGCGTGGTGTCTTGCGTCGGATCGTGCCGCAATGGCTGCGGGCGCAGGAATTGCGCCCCTTCGTCGTCGGTTTCGAGGAGGCGGCTGCACATCACGGTGGCGCCGGGGCGCTTTATGTCAGATTACGCAGGCGAGGATGACGAACGTGCACGCTCACGACCAGAGCGAGGACATCGCTCGAAAGCCGGAGGCCGATCCGCATGTCGATCCGGCTCTCACGCCGTTCGGGGCGCGGGTGCGGGCCCTGCGGCGGGCGCGTGGCCTCCAGCTCAAGCATATGGCGGTCTCACTGGGGGTTTCGAGCGCCTATCTCTCGGCCCTCGAGCGGGGCGAGCGCGGGCGCCCGACCTGGGCGCTGATCCAGGGCACGATCCACTATTTCGGCGTGATCTGGGACGAGGCCGACGAATTGCAGCATCTGGCCGAGATGTCGGAGCCACGCCCGCAGATCGATGCGCGCGGCACTGGCCCCCAGGGGGTCTATCTCGCCAACCGCCTGGCGCGCGATTTCGCCGGTCTGGAGGCAAGTGATCGTGAGGCGATCTTGGCGATTCTGGAGCGCCGGAAGCCGGGTCGGGTTGACCCCGACCGCGTTTCGGGGTGACAAGGGCGACCGTATTCACCGTTCTTTCGTCAGAACAAGGAGCAACGATTTGACTTCCCGCCTCGATCTTCTCGCACTCGGTAACGCAATCGTCGACGTCATCGCCCATACGGATGACGATTTTCTCGCAGCGCGCAACCTCCACAAGGGCTCGATGAATCTCATCGACGAGGCGAGCGCGCTCGAACTCTACGAGGCGATGGGACCGGCGACGATCATTTCCGGCGGTTCGGCTGCGAATACGATCGCGGGCGCTGCTTCGCTTGGCCTGAAGACGGGCTTCATCGGCAAGGTGCGGGATGACGGGGCGGGTGATCACTATCGCCACGACATGCGCGCCATGGGCACCGCCTTCGACACACCCGCCGCCACCGACGGCCCGGCGACGGCACGCAGCTTCATTCTGGTGACGCCCGATGGCGAGCGCACCATGAACACCTATCTCGGCGCCTGCCAGGGGCTGTCCACGGCCGATGTCGAGGCCGACAAGGTGCGCACTGCCTCCATTACCTATCTGGAAGGTTACCTGTGGGATCCGCAGGATGCAAAGGACGCTTTCCGCAAGGCCGTCGAGATCGCCCATGGCGCGGGCAACCGTGTGGCGCTGACCCTGTCGGATTCCTTCTGTGTTGATCGTTTCCGTGAGGAATTCCTGGGCCTGATGCGCGAGGGGCATATCGATATCCTCTTTGCCAATATCCACGAGCTCAAGGCGCTGTACCAGACCGCCGACGAGGATACGGCTCTCGCCGCCCTGCGCGATGAAAACCTGCCGCATGGCCATTTCCTCGCGGCCGTTACCCGCTCCGAGGAGGGCGCCCTGGTGGTGACCCGGCAATCCACCCAGAGCGTCAAGGCGCATCCTGTCGAGCGCGTGGTCGATACCACCGGTGCCGGCGATCTCTTTGCCGCCGGCTTCCTTTCCGGTCTGGTCAAGGGGCTCGATCACACCACCTGCGCGCGGCTCGGCGGCATGGCCGCTTCCGAGGTGATCTCGCATCTGGGCGCCCGTCCTGAGGCGGATCTCGCGGACATGGCCCGCCAGAACGGCCTTTTGTAAGCTCCGGCACTGCATCGCCTTGATAGGGTCTACGGAAAAGCCCATATCTGGTTATGAGAAGTACGGGACGCGCCGCGGCGCGTCCACATTTGCCAGTGGGGCAAATGCCAGACCGCGAGACAGGTGATGCCATGTTCATTCAGACCGAAGCCACGCCGAACCCCGCGACGCTGAAATTCCTGCCCGGAAGCGTCGTCATGCCCTCGGGCACCTTCGACGCGCGCAGTGCGGATGAGGGTGTGAAATCTCCCCTTGCCCAACGCCTTTTCGCCATCCCCGGCGTTGCCGGCGTGTTCTTCGGCTACGATTTCATCACCGTGACGAAGAGTGACGGGGAGTGGCAGCACCTCAAGCCCTCGATACTCGGCGCCATCATGGAACACTTCATGGCCGGCCAGCCGGTTCTGGAAGAAGATGTCGCCGGGGGCAATGCCGAGAGCGGCGAGGAGTTCTTCGAGGAGGTGGATGCCGACACGGTCGCGACCATCAAGGAACTTCTGGAAACCCGCGTGCGCCCTGCCGTGGCCAGTGACGGCGGCGACATCACCTTCCGCGGCTATCGCGACGGGGTGGTCTACCTCGCCATGAAGGGCGCCTGCGCCGGTTGCCCGTCCTCGACGGCGACACTCAAGCACGGCATTCAGAACCTTCTGCGCCATTTCGTGCCGGATGTGCGCGAAGTCGAGGCGATCTGAGGCCGGCGAACCAGTTTCGGCCCCTCGGGTGCCCTCTTGATCGCAACCGCACCGGCGGGGCACACACCCCGCCCGATGTCTCATGTCCATCAACAAGCGGATTTTCAGATGACGCAAACCGATTCGCGCCGCGGCCAGCCCTTGCCCGATCATTGTCTCGACCAGCTGTTTCGCGAGGCGCGCACCTATTACAAATGGCAGGACAAACCCGTCTCCGAGACAACGCTGCGGGCCCTGTTCGATCTGATGAAGATGGGGCCGACCAGTGCCAATTGCTCGCCCTCGCGGCTGATCTTCGTCACCTCGCCCGAGGCGAAGGCGAAGCTGAAGCCGCATCTCCTGTCCGGCAATGTCGAGAAGACGATGACGGCGCCGGTCACCGCGATCATCGGCTACGATCTGGCCTTCTACGAGCGCTACGATTTCCTGCATCCGCACGACCCGGACGGGCCGCGCTCCTGGATCGAAGGCAAGCCGGAAGCGATCCGCAAAACGGCCTTTCAGAACGGCACCCTGCAGGGCGCCTATCTGATGTTGGCCGCGCGCTCGCTGGGGCTCGATTGCGGGCCGATGGCGGGGTTCGACAATGCGGGCGTGGAAAAAACCTTCTTCCCGGATGGCCAAATCAAGGCAAACTTTCTATGCAATCTCGGTTACGGTGATGAAAGCAGCCTGTTCCCGAGGCTGCCGCGATTCGCCTTCGAGGATGTCTGCGAGATCGTTTGACGCCTCGCATGGCCGTGTGGAGGGGTGAGGTTTGCGCGTTCTGGCGATCGATACGGCGCTCGGTGCCTGCGCGGCCTGCATCCTCGACGCAGGCGCCGCAGAGCCGCTCGCGCGTGAGAGCCTCCACATGCAGCGGGGGCATGCCGAGGCGCTGATGCCTCTCCTCGACCGGCTGGTGCAGAGCGTGCCTGGCGGTTTCGAGAATATCGATCGCGTCGCGGTGACCATCGGGCCCGGCAGCTTCACAGGGTTGCGCGTGGGGATTTCCGCCGCCCGCGCCATCGGTCTCGCCGCAGAAATTCCCGTCGTCGGCGTCACCACGCTTTCCGCTCTGCTCGCGCCACTGGTCGCTGCCGGTGACAGGCGGCTGATCGCCGCGGCGATCGATGCCCGGCACGGGGCTGTCTATTTCCAGGCCGTGGCGCCGGGCGGCCGCAGCATTGTCGCACCCTCCCATATCGGCTTGCGCGAAGCCGTGCGGTACCTCGGATCCGGTCCTGTGGCGCTGACGGGCTCGGCGGCAGCGCTCCTCTCCGCCGAGGCGATGCAGGCCGGTGTGAGTGTCTCCACGGCTCATGCACTGGACGAGCCGGATATCCGTTTCGTCGCGCGTCTGGGCATGGCCGCCGATCCCGGCCAGGCCCTGCCCAAACCCTTCTACCTGCGTGCTCCCGATGCGCGCCCGCAGGATGCGGCCCGGATTGCGAGGCGGTGACGATGAAATCATGGTTCGCCACCGCGCCCGCGCCCTCGATCCTGCCTCTTGAAATCCGCCATACCCGCCAGCTCGCGACCCTGCACGGACAGGCTTTTGCGCGGCCCTGGAGCGCCATTGATTTCGAGCGCATGCTGGTGGAACGCAACATTTACGGGGACGGACTGTTCTTCGGGCCCGACCAGCCGCCGCAGGGATTTGCGATGTCGCGCGTCGTGATCGACGAGGCCGAGATCCTCACCGTCGCCATCGCCACGAACCAGCGCGGAAAGGGCCATTCCCGCCGCCTGCTCGCGGGTCATCTCGAGACCCTGCGGGCGCGACGCATCCTGCGGGTTCATCTCGAGGTGGATGAAGGCAATGCGCCGGCTCTGGCGCTCTATCGTCATTTCGGTTTCAGCGAGATCGGGCGCCGCGAGGGCTACTACCTCCTCGCCAATGGAGGGCGGGCCACAGCGCTGATCATGGCGGCGGATCTGTGAGCGTGAGCCGCCGCCTCGCTGCGCGCAAATCCGGCGCGGTGCGGCGTGGCGTGACGATCCTGTGCAAGGCCCTGGTGCTGGTCGTCGCGTTCTTCCTGCTGTATCCGCTGCACGCGCTCGCCCTGCGCCTGCACACCGCCCCGTCCCGGCGGATTCCGATGCTGTTTCACCGCCTGGCCTGTCGCCTGATCGGCCTGCGCATTCTGGAGACGGGGCAGCGCCCGCATGACGTGCCGGTCCTGATCCTGTCGAATCATTCCTCATGGATGGACATCGTGGCGCTCGGCGCGCTCGCCCCGGTCTCCTTCGTGGCCAAGTCGGAGATCGCGGGCTGGCCCGTCTTCGGCACGCTGGCGCGGCTGCAGCGTTCGATCTTCATCGACCGGGGAGATCGTCGCGCCGCAGGGGAGGCGGCTGCGAGTATCGCCCGCAGGCTCGCACGGGGTGAATGGATCGTGCTGTTTGCAGAGGGCACGACCAGCGACGGAAACCGGGTCTATCCGTTTCGCGCACCCCTGGTCGGCGCCGCCCGGCTGGCTCTGGGGCAGGCGCAGCAGGAGGGGGGAGGGGCCTTGCGCGAAACATTGCGATTGCAGCCACTGGCCATCACCTATCTGCGCCGTAACGGCCTGCCGCTCACCCGCAGCGAGCGCCCGGATCTGTGCTGGTACGGGCGGATGGATCTGATACCGCATCTCGCGGGCATTCTCAGTGGCGGGCCGATCGACGTTCTGATTCATTGGGGCGAGCCACTGGCCTTCGAGGCGGGCAGTAACCGCAAGCAGCTCACCCGCGAGGCATGGGAACAGGTGCGCCGCGCCGTCAGCGAAGCGAATGCCGGTCGTTTCGAGGCCGCGGATGCGTCCGGTGCGCCGTGATCCCCGCCGCGATGACCGGCACAGGCTGCGGATGTCGCGCATCGCCTTTAGCTCTTGCCTTACGGCGTGAGGGCGCGATGATGCAGGCATGATTCACAAGCCGATGCGCACGCGTCTCGGCCCCCCATCCGACAAGTTCGAGGACCATGCCGCATTCCCTGATCGAAACTGATACCACCCTCGACGCCGTAGCGATCCATCCCGTCGCCCCGGACGAATTCGACGATCTGCTCGCGGAGATGCCTGCTCCGGCTGCGGCCTTCGCCTCGGCCCAGGGGTTCAAGGCGGGTGCGGGATCCGTCTGCCTCCTGCCCGATGCCAGGGGGCATCTCGGGGCGGTTCTGTTCGGCCTCGGTGAAAGCACCGACCGGGATCCCCTGCTCGCGGGAAGCCTCCCCGGGAAGCTGCCGCCCGGACTGTATCGGCTTCAGGGGGCCACGGAGCGCGATCTCCTGGCCTTTCTCATGGGAGCCTATCGTTTCACGCGCTATCGCAGCAGCAAGCGTGAACAGCCGCGTCTGCTGGTACCGCCGGAACTCGATCATGAGACCGTGCTGCGGATCGTCGAGGCGGTCACGCTGGGGCGGGATCTGATCAACACGCCGGCCAATGATTGCGGCCCGGCTGAGATTGCGGATGCCGTGGAACGGCTCGGGCGGCGCTTTGGTGCCCGGGTTCATGTCGTGGAGGGGGAGGCGCTGCTCGCGGAAAACCTGCCCATGATCCATGCCGTGGGCCGGGCCTCGCCGCGTGCGCCGCGTCTCGTCGACCTGCGCTGGGGCCGGGCGGATGCGCCGAAAGTCACTCTGGTGGGCAAAGGCGTCACCTTTGATACCGGCGGGCTCAACATCAAGCCCGATGCGGCCATGAGCCTGATGAAGAAGGATATGGGCGGGGCGGCGGCGGCCATCGCGACCGCGCAGATGGTGATGGCGTCGGGCCTCGATCTGTGCCTGCGTCTGCTCGTACCGACAGTGGAGAACGTGATCTCGGGTGCCTCCTTCCGACCCGGCGACGTGCTGGCGAGCCGCAAGGGGCTCAGCGTCGAGATCGGCAATACCGATGCGGAGGGTCGCCTGATTCTTGCCGATGCGCTGGCGCTCGCCGACGAGGAGGCGCCGGAGCTGATCGTCGATTTCGCCACGCTGACCGGTGCGGCCCGCGTTGCACTCGGCCCGGATCTGCCGCCCTTCATGACCCATGACGACAGCCTCGCCGAAGATCTTGCGCGGCTCGGCTGCCGCGAGGCCGATCCGGTCTGGCGGCTGCCCCTCTGGTCGCCCTATGCGAAACTGCTGGATTCGCAGATCGCGGATATCAACCACATTTCCGGCGGCCCCTTCGCCGGGGCGATCACGGCCGCCCTGTTCCTCGACCGCTTCGTCGAAAGGGCGGGGGCGCATGTGCATTTCGACATCTATGGCTGGGTGCCCAAGGCCAGACCCGCGCATCCGAAAGGTGGCGAGGTTCAGGCGGCGCGGCTGGTCCATGCGCTGCTGGCCGAGCGCTATCCGGCCAGGACCGACAGTTGAGGAGCGGGCCATGAGCAATGCTGCCCAATATGATCCGCGTCTCACCCCGGCCCGCCCCGATCTCGCCGCAGCGCATCTGCGCGGGCGGATAGACGCGCCGCGTTATGTGGACGCGTTGCTGACACGCGTCGTCGCCACCCATGCGCCCCTGCGCCGCGAGCCGCGCGCGGATGGGGCTCTCGATACGCAATTGCTGTGTGGTGAGGGCTTCATCCTCTACGATCGGGATGAGAACGGCTATGGCTGGGGCCAGAGCGTGGCTGACGGCTATGTCGGTCATATCCCGCTTGAGGCACTCGACGCAGCCGCGCCGGAACCGAACCGGTGCGTCAGCGCCCTGCGCACGCCGGTCTATCCCGGCCCGTCACTGAAACTCCCGACGGAGCGCTTTCTGTCCCTGGGTGCGCGCGTGCATGTGCTTGAAGAAGAGAGGGATTATGCCCGGATAAGCTTCGGCGGCCATGGCGCTGGCTATGTGCATCTGCGCCATCTCGCGCCGCTCGACAGCCTGGAGCCGGATCATGTGGCGGTGGCCGAGCGTTTCCTGCATGTGCCCTATCTGTGGGGCGGACGGACTTCGCTGGGGCTCGATTGCTCGGCTCTGGTGCAACTTGCCCTCGCCGCCGCCGGCATCCCGGCGCTTCGCGATGCCGATATGCAGGAATCGGGTGTCGGCGAGGCCCTGACGCCGGCTTCTGGCCTCGATGCGCTGGTCGCGCAGCCGCAGCGGGGCGATCTGGTCTTCTGGAGGGGGCATGTCGGCATTATCGGCGATGACGGCATGCTGATCCACGCCAACGGCCATCACATGGCGGTCGCGCGCGAGCCCTTCGCGCAGGCGGTACAGCGCATCAGCGAGAACAGCTACGGCCCGGTCACCGCAATCCGCAGGCCGAGCCGGCCGAAACCGGTTCAGAACGCTCCGAGGTGAAACACCCGGTGGGGGATGAACTCGCCGTTCTCGACATCGCCCACCGCCACCAGCGTCCCGGCCAGGGAAACGAAGACCTGGCCCTCCATCGGCGCGTCGCGCCCCCGCAGGATCACGGACTGGCCGCGCATCACGCGCGTTGCCGCATCGCGTGAGACGGGTACTTCCTCGACCTCGTCGAGGGCCGATTGAACGGGCAGGACGAGATTGCCGAAATCGACCGGGCCGGTGCCGGCTGTGACTTCAGCCAGCGCCTCGATTTCCGCCGGCTCGACGGCATCCTCTTCCGTGAAGGGGCCGACGCGGGTGCGGCGCAGGGCGGTGATATGGCCGAGGCAGCCCAGTTCGCGGCCCATGTCGCGCGCCAGCGCGCGCACATAGGTGCCCTTGCCGCATTCGGCCTCGAACACGCTCTTGCCCTCGGCATGATGCAGCAGCGTCAGGCGGTCGATCTCGACCGGGCGCGGCTGCAGCGCCACCTGCTCGCCGTCGCGGGCGAGATCATAGGCGCGTTCACCAGCGATCTTGATGGCGGAGAATTGCGGCGGCGTCTGCATGACATGGCCGGTAAAGCGCGGCAGCAGCGCCTCGATATCGGCTGGATGGGGCACCTTGTCCGTCCGATCGACGACGTTGCCCTCGGCATCATCCGTATCGGTCTCGATCCCCCAGGTGACGGTAAAGACATAGGCCTTGCGCCCGTCCATGACGAAGGGAACGGTCTTCGTTGCCTCGCCCAGCGCAATCGGCAACAGGCCGGAGGCCAGGGGATCGAGCGTGCCGGCATGGCCGGCCTTCTTCGCGTTGAGGCAGCGCTTGACCATCCCGACGGCCTGGGTCGAGGTCATGCCCACGCCCTTGTCGAGCACCACCCAGCCGTTCACGTCCCGCCGCTTCGGTCGATCGCCCTGACGCTGGCCCCGGCCCTGTCCGCGGCCCTGACGGTGGTGACCGCCGCGTTTCGGGCCGCCACGCTTGTGTTCGCCGCCTGTGCGACCATCATGGTCTGTGGCTTCCGTGGGCATCGCCACGGGCTCATGGGCCCGGTGCGGCGCGGCGGCGGCCTCTTCGTTGCTGGGCGAATGATGCGGGGTGCTCTCGTCGGACATGCTGGGCTCTGGTTCTTGCGGGAAGCGCGGTTGATGGCAGGCGTCGGCGCGGATCAGTCGCGCTCGGAATCGGGGTTATCCGCTGCGGACGGATTGTCGAGATCGCGGCGGACCTCGTCCGTGCGCAGCAGGGCCTCGATGCGCTGCGCCTCATCGAAGGTCTCGTCCCGGCGAAAGCGCAGATCGGGCGCGAATTTGAGATTGATACGTCTGGCCACCTCGGAGCGCAGCAATTTACGATGCCGGTCGAGCGCCGCGAGAACCGCCTTCTCGTCCTGCCCGCCCATCGGCATGACATAGGCAGTGGCGAGCTTCAGATCCGGGGACATGCGCACTTCCGGAATCGTGACGATATGCGAGGCCAGCGTGTCATCGGCGATGTCGCCGCGCTGCAGCACCTCCGCCAGCGCGTGGCGGACGAGTTCCGCGACCCGTTGCTGGCGCTGTGACGGGCCCGTCGATTCGAAACGCTTCGGCATGATCGCCTCCGCTCCTGGTCTTGATGAATGGCGACGCGGACCGCCGGCTGTCACGCAGCCGGCTGGCCGAACGTCATGTCGTGAATGCGGCGGGTCGGACGCTGCATCCACGGTCCCGCAGGCGCGCGCCGCGCCGGAGCGCGGAGTGGGTCCTCACAATGAGCGCTTCACCTCTTCGACGGTGTAGCACTCGATCACGTCGCCCTTGCGCATATCCTGGTAATTCTCGAATGCCATGCCGCATTCCTGGCCGGCCACGACTTCACGGGCATCATCCTTGAAGCGCTTGAGCTGGCTCAGCTTGCCTTCGTGGATGACGACATTGTCGCGGATCAGGCGGACATGGGCACCGCGCTGGACGTTCCCGTCGAGCACCCGGCAACCGGCCACCTTGCCGACCTTGGAGACGTTGAACACTTCGAGGATCTCGGCTTCGCCCAGACGCGTCTCGCGCAGGGTCGGTGCCAGCATGCCCGACATCGCCGCTTTCACATCATCCACGAGATCGTAGATGATGTTGTAATAGCGGATTTCGGTACCGTTGCGGGCGGCGAGTTCGCGCGCTTCCTTGAAGGCGCGGACGTTGAAGCCGATGACGATCGCATCCGAGGCTTCCGCGAGGGTTACGTCGGATTCGGTGATACCACCGACTCCGGCATGCACCAGACGGGCGCTGACTTCGTCGTTGCCGGCTTTCTCCAGTGCGCCTGCAATCGCCTCGACGGAACCCTGCACGTCACCCTTGATGACGAGCGGGAATTCCTTGCGCTCGGCACCTTCCTTGAGGTCGCGCATCATGTCCGCGAGCGAGCGGCTGGTGCCGCCGGTCCGCGCGGCCATGAGATCACGCTTGCGGCGTGACCGGTACTCCGTGACTTCGCGGGCACGAGCCTCGTTCTCGACGACCGCAACGCGATCACCGGCTTCGGGGGTGCCGTTGAAGCCGAGGATCTCCGCCGGCATGGACGGTCCGGCCTCATCGACCTTCTCGCCCTTGTCGTTGATCAGGGCGCGTACGCGGCCCCATTCGGCGCCCGCCACGACGATATCGCCGGTCTTCAATGTGCCGCGCTGGACGAGGACAGTGGCCACGGGGCCACGTCCGCGATCGAGCTTGGCCTCGATCACCGTACCCTCGGCGGGGCGATCCGGATTGGCCTTGAGATCGAGGATCTCGGCCTGCAGCTGCAAACCTTCGAGCAGATCGCCAAGCCCGTCGCGGGTCTTGGCGGAAACCTCGAATTCGAGGGTATCGCCGCCCATGGATTCGACCTGGATATCGTGCTGCAACAGTTCCGTTCGGACACGCTGGGGATCGGCCTCGGGCTTGTCGATCTTGTTGATCGCCACCACGAGCGGGACACCGGCCGCCTTGGCATGGCTGATCGCCTCGATGGTCTGGGGCATGACACCGTCATCGGCGGCCACGACCAGCACCACGATATCGGTGACCTGGGCACCACGGGCACGCATCGCCGTAAAGGCGGCGTGGCCAGGCGTATCGACGAAGGCGACCTTGCCACCGCTCGGGCTGGTCACCTGATAGGCGCCGATATGCTGGGTGATGCCGCCGGCCTCGCCCGAGACCACATTGGTCTTGCGGATGGCGTCGAGCAGCGAGGTCTTGCCGTGGTCGACATGGCCCATGATGGTGACGACCGGCGGACGCGTAAGCAGCGCCTCCGGTGCATCGGCATCGTCGAACAGGCCTTCTTCCACGTCGGATTCGGCCACGCGCTTGACAGTGTGCCCCATTTCCTCGGCGACCAGCTGAGCGGTATCGGCATCGATCACATCGGTGATCTTGTGCATCGCACCCTGCTTCATCAGCAGGCGGATCACATCGACGCCACGCTCGGCCATGCGGTTGGCGAGCTCCTGGATGGTGATCGTCTCGGGGACGATCACCTCACGCGCAATCTTTTCCTTGGGCTCAGAGGAGCCCTTGCCCGTCAGGCGCTGCATGCGACGTCGGAAGGAAGCGACCGAACGGGTCCGCTCGTCGTCACCGGAAAGCGCCTTGGTGACAGTCAGGCGGCCTTTGCGCCGATCGTCGGCGCCCTTGGGAGACTTCGGTGGGGCCGGAACCTTCGCGGCGCCCTTACGACCACCGCGCGGAGCGTCGTCTTCCTCAGCGGCACGCGCACGAGCGGGTGAGGGCTTGTTGGCGGCGGGGCGGGCCGTTTCCCTGGGCGCGGTCTTGCCGGTTTCCTCGGCCTTTGCCTCGACGGCTTTTTCCGCCGGTTTTTCGGGTGCCGGCTCGGGTTTGGCCAGATCGTCGAGGCTCGGCGGCTTGCGCATGTCGCGCAGGGGGCGCGCCGCGGGTGCCGCCTCGGCGGATTCGGGAGACGCGGATGCGACCTTATCGGCGACTGAGGCAGTCTGCTCGGTATCAGGCTTCGCCGTCTCGGCAGTCTCAGCCGGTTTCGCGGCTTCTGCCTCGCGCCGCTGGCGCTCATCTTCCTCGGCCTTGCGGGCCGCTTCGGCTTCGGCCTTGGCGCGTGCCTCCGCCTCGATACGGGCGCGCTCTTCGGCCTCGCGCCGCTGGCGGTCCTCTTCCTCGCGACGCTTGGCATCAGCGAGCGCTGCCGCACGGGCATCGATCTCGCTCTCGCTCAGCGTGCGCAGCACGACACCGCCACCGCGTCCGGGACGGGCCGGCTGGCGCGGCGGAGCGGATTCGCGCGACGAGACGGGCTTTGTCGCAGAAGCCGCCGGCGCGACCGGCTTCGCCGCCTCTTTCGGGGCGTCCTTCGGTGTATCCTTGGCCGTCTCGCCGGGGCTGACGCTCCGCCGTTTCACCTTCTCGACCACGACCTGCTTGGTGCGGCCATGGGAGAAGCTCTGGCGAACCGTTCCTTGCTCGCCACGGCGCTTGAGGGTCAGCGTCTTGGGGGACGAAACCTGAAGAGTCTTGTCGCCCGGGTTCTTCGTATCAGACATTCCGCTCACAATCCTGCGGGTTCGTTATCATCAAGGCTGCGCTCCTCCTCATGAGGGGCGTCAGACATGGCGATGGATCCGCGAAACACGCATAGCCGTCGCCAGCGCTCCAGGAAGCCTCGGCTCCCAGCGCCCGCGACGAGGGCTGCATGTATCACACGAGACCGGCCTAAAGCCAAATCCAAATCGTCACCGGAGAGAAAATCGATCACGGGGATCGCTTCCGCACCGTCACCGAGGCACCGTCGCAGCGCCTGTGCGAGTTTGCGACGCCCGTCCGCTGCAGCTTCCGCAGCATGAATCAGCGCCACGAGGTCCCCGGATGCGATCGCGCCTTCCACCTTGTGGAAGCCCGCGACCACGCATCCGGCCTTGTTGGCCAGGGCAAGGGCCTGGCGAAGATCGATCAGGAGACCGGCCTCGATGCGATCGGCCAGATCCGCCGGCACATTCACCGAAGTCTTGAAGGCGCGGGCGAAGGCCTTGCGCTGCAAGGCCGTCTCGACAGCATCACGCCGGGCGCTGACCCAGGCGCCACGCCCGGGCAGACGCTCTTTCAGATCGGGAACGACGTCACCCTGCGGGCTCACCGCGAAGCGGATGAGCTCGTCGGGTTCGCGCACCTCACGGGTGGCGATACAGGTTCGACGTTGTTCACGACGCGGCACGCGTGCGCCTCCTTCGCCCGATGGCGGTCATTCTTCAAGACGACCGGACAGGCCCTGACGGGCCCGCTCACCGGTCCGTTTCCACGTTCTCACCGGCCTGCAGGACGGTGTCGTCCGCAGCCGTCTCGGCCGCGTCACTTAACTCTTCCGCCGCGCCTTCCTCAGCATCGACAGTCTCGGTCTCCTCCGTCGGCGCCTCGATCCAGCCGGCACGGACGCGCGCATCCATGATCATGGATTCCGCATCGGCGCGCGAGACGTCGAACCCGTCAAGGAAGCCCGCATGGCGCACGGCCTCGGCACCGCGGCCTTCCGTGTAGCCGACGAGATCATCCGTGGCACAGCCGGCAAAATCATCCAGGGTCTTCACCTCGTTCTCGCCGAGCGCCACCAGCATCGCCGTGGTCAGGCCGGCAACTTCGAGCAATTCGTCGCTGACACCGAGCTCCTGGCGCCTGGCGTCATTCTCCTGCTCGATCCGCTCGAGATATTCGCGGGCGCGCATCTGGATTTCCTGCGCGGTCTCCTCGTCGAAGCCCTCGATATTGGCCACTTCGTCGACTGTGACATAGGCGATTTCGTCGATCGAGCGGAACCCTTCCGAGGCGAGCAACTGGCCGACCACCTCATCGACGTCGAGTGCTTCCATGAACAATTCGGAGCGCTCGTTGAATTCCTTCTGGCGGCGCTCGGATTCCTCGGCTTCGGTGAGGATGTCGATATCCCAGCCGGTGAGCTGGGAGGCGAGGCGCACGTTCTGGCCGCGCCGACCGATGGCGAGCGAGAGCTGCTCGTCGGGCACGACCACCTCGATACGCTCGCTGTCCTCGTCGAGCACGACCTTGACCACTTCCGCCGGCTGGAGCGCATTGACGATGAAGGTCGCCTCGTCCTCCGACCAGGGGATGATGTCGATTTTCTCACCCTGCAATTCGCCGACCACGGCCTGCACGCGCGACCCGCGCATGCCGACGCAGGCACCGACCGGGTCGATCGAGGAATCGCGCGAGATCACGGCGATCTTGGCGCGCGAGCCCGGATCGCGGGCCACGGCCTTGATGGTGACGACGTTGTCGTAGATCTCCGGCACTTCCTGACCGAAGAGCTTGGCCATGAATTGCGGATGTGTGCGCGACAGGAAGATCTGCGGCCCGCGTGTCTCGCGACGCACATCGTAGAGATAGGCACGGATGCGGTCGCCGGGGCGGAAGGTCTCGCGCGGGATCAGATCGTCGCGGCGCACGATCGCCTCGGCCCGGCCGAGATCGACGATGACATTGCCGTATTCGACGCGCTTGACCTGGCCGTTGATGATCTCGCCGACGCGATCCTTGAACTCGTCGAACTGCCGGTCACGCTCGGCATCGCGCACCTTCTGCACGATGACCTGCTTGGCCGATTGCGCGGAAATGCGCCCGAAATCGAAGGGCGGCAGGGTCTCGGCAATGAAGTCGCCGATCAGGGCGCCCGGATTGCGATGGCGGGCATCCTCGAGTGAAATCTCGGTGGCCGGGTTGTCGACCTCCTCGACCACCTGCAAGAGCCGCGACAGGGCGATTTCGCCGGTGCGCGGATTGATCTCGGCGCGCACCTCGGTCTCGCTGCCGTAGCGGGCGCGGGCGGCCTTCTGGATCGCGTCTTCCATCGCGGCGAGCACGATCTGGCGGTCGATGACCTTTTCACGCGCGACCGCATCGGCGATCTGCAGAAGTTCAAGCCTGTTGGCGCTGATGGCCATCGAGGTCACTCCTTCGTGGACTTGCTGGTGTTGTCGTTATGGGGATGACCCGGCATCTCGGTCGCATCATCCGCATCGGAACCGTCGTCGCCGACGGCCTCGAATTCCTCGGTTTCATCCGCGTCATCGGCGGTCGGGGCCGTGCCCCGGCGCAGCGATTCGCGAATCAGATCATCCGTCAGGATCAGCCGTGCCTCGCCGATATCGCCGATCGGCAGGCGCGCCAGCGGATCTGCCCCCTCGGGCGCGTCCGGCAGGCGAATCAGTGCAATCGTCCCTTCGGCGCCCTCGATCATGCCGCGATAGCGCTTGCGGCCCTCGATCGGCACGGCCATCTCGACCTTGGCCTCGTATCCTGCCCATCGGGTGAAATCCTGCGCGCGCACCAGCGGGCGATCGATGCCCGGCGATGATATTTCCAGATGATACGCCCGATTGATCGGATCGTCCACGTCCAGCGCCGGCGAAACCGCATGGCTGACGGTCTCGCAATCAGAAACGCTCATGGTGCCGTCCGGGCGCTCGGCCATGATCTGGACCGTGCAGCCATTCGTCCCGGTCACGCGCACGCGCACCAGGCGATAGCCGAGATCCTCGATCACGGGTTCGACGATCGCCGCAACCCTTGCGGCGATTCCGGATTCCTTCACGAGACGGTCTTCGTTGGCCTGCGTCATCACTCGTTCCGTTTCGTCCGGCGGGAGGTGCATCGCGTCGCTTCGGGACCGGCAAGTCTGCGGTCCAAAAATTTAAGGAGCGGACCCGTCGGGGCCCACTCCCGACATACGATGCAGCGCATCGCAACCAGAGCTGACGACCCGCATATATCCGCGATCCGTCGGAATTTCAAGCATGAAGGTGCGGTCACTTCTCGCGGCAGACGCCCCTGTGGCGCAGACGCCCGAGATTGCGCGGGTCGCACTGCGTGGCCAGAAACTGCTGCCATTCGCGCTCGCTGCCGTAGAACACGTTGCGATCGACCTCGCCACGAATGCCCGCCACTGTTCCGGTCTGGGTCCATTGCCAGAACGTGTAGCGGCGGTTGCGGTAGCGTTCATGCGGCTCGGCGGCGACGGAGCGCAGCCAGAACGGGTTGTCGAAATGCTCGCCTTCCAGCACGTCGCGGTGGAAGTTGATATCGGTGTAGATGATCGGCATCTGTCCATAATGGCTTTCCATCATGGCGAGCATGATGCGGATCTTCTCGAGCGCCTCGTCACGCGGCACACGGCGGGTGCATTTGCGTGAGTGGTTGTTCCATTCGACATCAAGCACCGGAGGCAGGGCGTCGCGCTCGCGCGGCACGTTCTCGATGAACCAGGCCGCCTGTTCGGCTGCATCGCGGCACCAGAAGACGAAGTGATACGCGCCGCGCGGGATGCCGGCGCGGCGCGCGCCTTCCCAGTTCTCGCGAAACTTCCGGTCGAGATGCAGTCCGCCCTCGGTCGCCTTGATGAAGGCGAAGCGCGCTCCGGCACGGCGTACCTGGCGCCAGTCGATATCACCCTGCCAGTGCGACACGTCGATGCCGTGGATCGGCATGCGATGCACGCGGGAAACACCGTTATGGGGATCGTTGTCGCCCTTCAGGGGGAAGCGATCCGGCATGACCGAGCATGCCGTCACCGTAGCGATCAGCGCGCTGACGGCGAGCAGGGGCAGATGGCGGCGCAGGGCGGAGAAGATACGCATAACTCGACTTCCGTCGTTCTGGCGGAGGTGATGAGACGCGATATTCCTTCCGAAAAGTTAAGACGATGTGATCAGGGATCCGATTCTTGCGGCGAATCCGTCTTTTGTCCGATTCGCCGCGCGCTATTCTCGCAGGATTCACCGGTCAGCGCCGTCACTCCAGCGCCTCGATCCCCAGTGCCGGGCATTGCGCGAGATCGGAGCGCCCCTCGTCGGGCAATTGCCGGTCGAGGTCGCGCAGCGCCGTGCGCAGGCCTTCTTCCAGGACCGGGTGGTAGAAGGGCATGGCCAGCATCTCGCAGACACGCATCCCGTGCGTTGCGGCGAGGCCGAGCAGATGCGCCATGTGCTCGCCCGCCGGTGCGCAGAACTCGGCGCCGAGAAAGCGCCCGTCGCTCTTGCGCGCATAGAGCCGCATGACACCGTGATTCGCCGCCACCACGCGGGCGCGGCCCTGCCGGGCGAAATCGACTTCGCCGATAAGCGTCGTATCCGGGTCGAGATCGGCATGGCGCGTACCCACCATCCCGATATTCGGCTCGGCGAAGGTGATTGCCATGGCCGGTCGGCGCCGCAGCCGCTCGTCACGCGTTGCGACCGCATGGCGCCCGGCGATATGGCCCTCATCCGCCGCCTCGTGGAGGAGCGCGCGGTCGCCATTGGCGTCGCCGGCAAGATAGACCGGCAGATCGGCGATCTGCATAGTATGGGGATCGACGGGTGGCTGGCCCCTCTCGTCGAGATCAACGTCGAGCGTGTCGAGACCCAGCCCCTCTAGCTGCGGGCGACGCCCGAGCGCTGCGAGCACTGCATCGGCCTCGAAGCTGCTGCCTGCGCCCCCGACGCGAAGCGCATCAGCATGCGCCGCAAGCTTCGCCGGCGCCCCGAGATGCAGGGCGAAATCCTTTTGCAGGGCCGCGATCGCGCTGTCGCGCACTTTCGGATCGCTGATTCCGGCCACGGTGTCGAGCGCATCGAAACCCGCCACCGTGATCCCGAGCCGTGCCAGGGCCTGGGCCAGTTCGACACCGATGGCGCCGAGCCCGACCACGGCGATGCGGGAGGGCAGAGCCGCCTGCTCGAACAGGGTGTCGCTGGTGAGGATGCGCTCCCCGAATGCCTGCCACGGCTTCGGCACGATGGGCGCGCTGCCGGGTGCCAGGATGATCTTGCCGGCGCGGATGCGCCTGTCGCCGACGATCACCTCCTGCGGGCCCGCGAGCCGGGCGCGCCCTGCAATGGCGCGTTCGCCCAGCGTCTCGCGCACGCGTTCCGGGCCCTTGACGAAATCATCGCGCAGCCGGCGCACGCGTCGCATCACGGCGGGAATGTCGATCGTGAGATCATCCGCGCCGGATACGCCGAATTCCGCCAGATCCCTGCGGGCGTGAAACGCATTCGCTGCCGCGATCAGGGCTTTCGAGGGCATGCAGCCGACCGCCGCGCAGGTCGTGCCCCAATGCCCGTCATTGATCAGGAGCACGTCCTCGGTATGCCGGCGCACCTCGCGCAGGGCCGAAAGCCCGGTCGTTCCGGCGCCGATGATAACGATTTCGGCTCGTTCGCTCATGCCTCATGCTCCTTCATCGAACGGGTCACGCGATCTCCGGGCTCGGCCTGGACCGACCATCCGCAAACACGCGACCGTAGATCACATTGTGGACGAAGCGCAGTTTGTCGATGACCGGACTCGCCAGCGCGAAGGGATAGGCATGGGTGTGACCCATGCTGCGCGAGAGCGAATTCAGGGCGAGGGTCAGCGGCATCCATTGCGCCATCAGCGCATCGAAATTGCTCGTCTCATAGGGGTCGAGGCCGGCATCGACGCTCAACACCCCCGTCAGCCCGGTGCGCGGCGTGAGGCGCATGCCGTAGGCGAAGGCGGTCTCCAGCGTATCGACCATGTGGAAGTAATGACTCCAGCTCTCGGCCCAGTCCTCCCAGGGATGGCAGGTCGCGTAGGTGCTGATGAAGCGTTCGCCCCAGTCCGCCGGCGGGCCGTTCTCGTAATGCGCCTGCAGCGCGGCGCCGTAATCGACGCGCTCGTCGCCGAACAGGACGCGATACGGCTCCAGCAGGTCCGTGTCACGCACCAGCCGGTCCCAGTAGTAATGGCCCGATTCGTGGCGGAAATGGCCGAGAATGGTGCGGTAGGGCTCGTCCATCTCCTGGCGCATGCGTTCGCGTTCGACGGGGTCCGCCTCGGCAATGTTGATGGTGATGACGCCACCCGCATGGCCGGTCAGGACCCGCTCCGAAAAGCCCGGCCCGTCGGCGAGGAAATCGAAGGCGAGGCCCCGCGGATCACGCGATTGCGGTGTGATCGGGAGGTTGAATCGCAGAGCCGAATAGACGAAGCGGCGCTTTTCCGCCTCCAGCCGCTTCCACAGCCGGCGATGATCCGGATTGGCGAGATTGGGGATGACGCGGTTCAGCCGGCACGAGAGGCACCACGGGTCGTCATCCGACTCGGCCACCAGCCAGTTGCAGCCTGCATCGGGAGTGTTGTGCGCACAAAGCCGCCAGCGCCCGCCATGGCGATCCTCGGCCATGCCGGAAGCATCACGAATCATGGCGATATCACAGATATCCGGCGCAAGGCCCAGCCCCGTGCCGCAGGCCTCGCAACGGACCGAATCGAAATGCACGGTGGAGCCGCATACGCCGCAGGAAAACAGTTTCATGAAACCTGTCCGTTGCTGCGCCGGCCGCTACGCGCCATCGAAGCCGGAGAAATCGGCAAACTCCTCAACCGCCACGCGCTGCGTGCGAAGCGCGTTGATCGGCGCATCGCGATCCTCGTAGCCGAGCGCCATGCCGCAGACAACGACTTCGCTCTCGTCCAGGTTCAATGCCTCGCGCACCACGCCCTGATGCGGGGCGAATGCCGCCTGCGGGCAGGTTTCCAGTCCGAAGCCGCGCGCGGCCAGCGTGACGTTTTGCAGGAACATCCCGTAATCGAGCCAGGAGCCGATCTCGAGGCGCCGGTCGATGGTGAAGATCATGCCCACTGGCGCGTCGAAGAAGGCGTAGTTGCGACCGTGCTGGGCGTGCATCGCCGCGTGATCGCCCTTCTCGATGCCGATCAGGCCGTACATGTCCCAGCCCACCTTGCGACGGCGGGAGAGATAGGGCTCGAAGAACGTCTCCGGATAATAGCGATATTCCGCCCCGCCTGCCGGGCCGGCATCATGGGCGGCGCGCACCGCGCGCGACAACGCATCCTTGGCGGATCCGGCCAGCACATGTACGCGCCAGGGCTGCATGTTCGTGCCCGACGGCGCGCGCGAAGCGATGGCGAGGATTTCCGCGACCGTCTCACGCGGCACCGGGTCCGGTCTGAAGGCGCGCACCGAGCGACGTCCGGCGATCGCCTCGCGTACGTCCAGATGCGTCCCGCTCACGACGCCGACCCGTCCTCGGCAACGTCTTTCTCTGCCTTCTCGCCTTTCTTGCCGAACATCTTGCCGAACCAGCCCTTCTTGTTGCCGTCGGCGGCTTCCGCCTTTTCCTCGCCTTCCGGCGGTGGCGCGACAATGCTGGAGAAATTGTCGAAGAACTGGCCGGCGAGCTTCTTGGCGGTCGAATCGATCAGGCGTCCGCCGAGCTGGGCGATCTTGCCGCCGACCTGCGCCTTCACGTCGTAATGCAGGATCGTGTTTTCGCCCTCTTCCTCGAGTCGTACCGCAGCCGAACCCTTGGCATGGCCCGCCGCGCCGCCGGTGCCCTCGCCGCTGATCGTGTAACCTTTCGGCGGATCGATGTCGGAGAGCGTCACCTGACCTTTGAACGAGGCCTTCACCGGGCCGATCTTCAGCGTGACCTTCGCCGCCATCTCGTTATCCGAGAGCTTTTCGATCTCCTCGCAGCCGGGGATCGAGGCCTTGAGGACATCGGGATCGTTCAAGGCGGCCCAGACCACTTCGCGTGGTGCGGCGATAGTGCGGGTATCGGACATGTCCATGGGCTGGTCTCCCCTCGCTTGTCTTTAAGGCGGCGACAGCATAGCCGATCGACGCGCCGCGCATAGCCCATGCGTGATGTCGCCGGCGCGGCAACCGGGATGGGCGCATCCTCACGGGCGGCTCAAGAGCCGAGCCTGTCCTTCAGCGTCTGGCGAATGCGCTGCGAGAGCATGTCGCGGACATCACGATAGGCGTCGAGGCGCTGCTCGCGCGAGCCTTGTTCGAGGGAAGGGTCGGGTGTGGGCCAGTATTCGACATCCGCCGCGATGGTACGGGTGAGTTCGAGGGCCGCGTGGTGGGCCTCCGGCGTGAGGGTGATGATGAGGTCGAAATTCAGCCCCTCCCATTCCTCCAGCTCGTCGAGGGTACGAGCCTTGTGGCGGCTCGCATCGATGCCGATTTCCTCCATCACCGCGCTCATGAAGCCGTCCGGTTCGCCCTTGCGGACGCCGGCGGACTGGATATAGGCGGATTTGCCGAAATAATGCCGCGCCAGACCCTCCGCCATGGGCGAGCGAATCGCATTGTAGCCACAGACGAAGAGCACGGACTGCACTTTGGTGGATTGTACCCGGGATTTGTCGTCGGCGGCGCTCACGGCGCTCAGCCTTTCCAGTGCAGGGCGAAGATCAGCGTGAAGATCCGCCGCGCCGTGTCGAAATCGACGGTCACTTTGCCTTCGAGGCGCTGCGCCAGCAGATCCGCCGCCTCGTTGTGGAGGCCGCGCCGCCCCATGTCGATCGCCTCGATCTGGGCAGCGGAGGCGGTGCGGATGGCGTTGTAGTAGTTGTCGCAGACGATGCCGTAATCGCGGATGATCCGCCGGAACGGTGTCAGCGAAAGCAGATGCGTCATCACCGGCGCGCCGTCCTGTGTCATGATCTCGAAGGAGAGGCGGCGCTCGACGATTCCGAGCTTGAGCCAGTACGGCCCCGCATCGGTTTCGGGAATGCGGAAATGGTTCGATTCGAGGATGTCGTAGATCGCGACCGCGCGCTCGTGTTCCTGGTCGGGGCTGCCGCGCCCGATCGATTGCTCGTCGAGGGTCAGGGCGACGAGGCGGTCGCTCTCGCGGAACTCCGTTTCCTGGCTGCCCCCGTCGTCGCTCATGCCACCTGCCTCACAGATTGAGCCTGAGCGCAACCGAACGCGCATGCCCTTCCAGCCCCTCCGATTCGCCGAGCGCAATGGCGGCCGGGCCGAGCGCGCGCAGGGCGTCGGGGGTGCAGTGCAGGATCGAGGAGCGTTTCATGAAGTCGGGCACGCCGAGGCCGGAGGAGAATCGCGCCGAACGGGCCGTCGGCAGCACGTGGTTGGGGCCGCCCACATAATCGCCGATCGCCTCCGGCGTATGCGCGCCGAGGAAGATCGAACCGGCATTGCGCACGCCGGGCACAAGCACCTCCGGATTACGGGTCTCGATCTCGAGATGCTCGGGTGCGATCCGGTTGACCAGCGGCAGCGCGCCGGCGAGATCGGGCACAAGGATCACCGCGCCGTAATCGTTCCAGCTCGCCCGCGCGATCTCCGCCCGCTTCATGGTGGCGAGATGGCGCTCCACCGCATTGCAGACCGCATCGGCGAGGGCGGCATCGTCGGTGACGAGGATGGATTGCGCGGCGGTGTCGTGCTCGGCCTGGGCGAGGAGGTCGATCGCGACCCAGTCCGGATTGGCGCTCTCGTCGGCCATGATCAGCACTTCCGAGGGGCCGGCGATCATGTCGATCCCGACCTGGCCGAAGACCCGGCGCTTGGCGGCGGCGACATAGGCATTGCCCGGCCCGACGATCTTGGCCACCGGGGCGATCGTCTGCGTCCCGTAGGCCAGCGCCGCCACGGCCTGGGCGCCGCCGATGCGGTAGATTTCGTCGATGCCCGCAATCTGCGCGGCGACGAGGACGAGCGGATTGGTCACGCCGTCCGGTGTCGGCGAGACCATGACGATGCGCTCGACCCCTGCCACCCGCGCCGGCGCGGCGTTCATCAGGACAGAGGAGGGGTAGCTCGCCGTGCCGCCGGGCACGTACAGCCCCACCGCCTCGATCGGCGTCCAGCGCCAGCCCATGGTGACGCCGAGATCATCGGTCATGCGCTGATCGGCGGGTTTTTGGGGCTCGTGGAAACGCACGATGCGCTGATGCGCCAGTTCCAGCGCCTCCAGCGTCTGCGCATCGCAGGCCGAGCGCGCCTTGTCGATTTCCGCGTCGCTGACCCGCAGGGATTGCGGGGTGAGATCGAGCCGGTCGAAGCGGCTCGTATAATCGATCACCGCCGCATCGCCGCGCGCCACCACATCCGAGACGATGGCACGGACGGTATCGTCGACTTCCTCGGAGATTTCACGCTTGGTGCCGAGGAAGGCGGCGAAGGCCGCATCGAAATCTTCCTGGCGCGCATCGAGCCGCAACGGCATTACTCGTTTTCCTCAGTTTCGATCGGCGGCGGCGGATCCGCCTCCCAGACAGGGCCCATATCACGCATCTGCGCCTCAATGCACTCGACTTCGAGCCGCAGGGCGCGATCATCGGCGAAGAAGAGGATGATGGCGCCCGATGGGGCGTCGCCCGGCTCGAAGCCGATGGCGATGAGTTCCAGCGCCGTCTCGCGGATGCGCGGGTCAAGATTGCGCATCTGTGCGGCGAGGACGCGTTCGAAATGCAGGCCGGTCAAGCGGCGCCGCCGGGGTGATTCGGGATCGTGCTCCCATTCGTAGCGACCGACACAGAGTGCGAAACGCTGCTCGTTCGGCAGATAGGCCAGATCGGCCATGCGCAGCTGCGCATGCTGCAGATGCGCGGAGATCACTGCGAGATCGTCACTGTCGAGGGCGTGCAGTTTCAGTGGATCCGCAGCCTCGCCCGCGGATGCCGGATTCGCGCTTCCGGCTCCCTCGTCTTGCTGATGCGTATCCTGTGGGTGCATATCTCGCCGGTCGGTTGCCATCGCCGTCATCCTCGCGTCGCGCTCACCGCGTCCCGTCTTTCGTAGCGAGCACAGCGGGGGCGATCAAGTCGGCCCCCTTACCGACCCCGACTCAAAAAAAGCTCTGCGGGTCAATATCGACCTGCACGCGGATATCGCCGCGCAGCTTGGGGGCGCTCGCGAGCCAGTCGCGGATGAAGCTCTGGAGATCGAAGTCGCGAGCGCTCTTCAGGAGCAGGCGGTAACGGTAGCGGCCCCTGATCAGGATGATCGGCGCCTCCGCCGGGCCGAGCAGGGAGAGGCGGGGATCGCGCAGATCCATGGCATGGGCCGCGCGGGCAAGCGCACGGGCATGCGCCTCGGCTTGCTCGCGGTGGCGTGAGGAGATGATCAGCGAGGCAAGGCGCCCGAAGGGCGGCAGCCCGGCGAGGCGGCGGTTCTCGGTCTCCTGCGTGTAGAAGCGCTCGGCATCGCCCGAGATCAGCGCCGCGATCACCGGATGCTCGGGCTGATAGGTCTGCACCAGCGCCCGCCCGGCCTTCTCGCCGCGCCCGGCGCGCCCGGTGACCTGCTGCAGCAGCTGGAAGGTGCGCTCCGCCGCGCGCGGATCCCCTGACGAGAGCCCGATATCGGCATCGATCACCCCCACCAGCGTCATGCCGGGGAAGTTGTGCCCCTTGGCCACAAGCTGGGTGCCGATGACGATGTCGCATTTGCCCTCGGCGATATCGGCAAGCTCACGGCGCATGCGCTCCGTGCCGCCAGGGAAATCGCTCGACAGGGTGATGGCGCGCTTGCCGGGAAAACGCGTCGCGACCTCTTCCGCGATGCGCTCCACACCCGGCCCGCAGGCGGCCAGTGCATCCACCGTGCCGCAGGCCTCGCAGGCGCTGGGCCGGCGCGCGACATGGCCGCAATGGTGACAGACGAGGGCGCGGCGGAAGCGGTGATCGACGAGCCAGGCCGAGCAATTGGGGCATTCATAGCGGTGTCCGCAGGCGCGGCACAGGGTCAGCGGGGCATAGCCGCGCCGGTTGAGAAAGATCAGCGCCTGCTCGCCGCGCGCCATGGTCTCCTCGATGGCGCTCGCGAGCGGCGGCGAGATCCAGCTGTCGCCCTCGGGCTTGTCGTCGCTTTTGCCGCCCGCCTTCACCCCGCGCAGATCGACCGCCGTGATCGCGGGCAGCGTGCGTCCGCCATAGCGTTCGGGCAAGACGAGATGCCGGTAGCGTTCCTGCGCAGCGTTGACGCGAGTCTCGATCGTGGGTGTAGCCGAGGCGAGCACGACGGGGCAGCCATCGATGCGCCCGCGTACCACGGCCATGTCCCGGGCATGGTAATGCACCCCGTCTTCCTGTTTATAGGCGGCTTCGTGCTCTTCATCGACGACGATCACACCGAGATCCGCATAGGGCAGAAACAGGGCCGAGCGGGCGCCCGCGACGACGCGCACCTCCCCCGAGGCGAGCCCGGCATAGAGCTTTTCGCGCTTTCGCCCGGTCACGCCGGAATGCCAGACCGCCGGACGTACTCCGAAGCGCTGCGCGAAACGGTCGAGGAATTGCGCGGTGAGCGCGATCTCGGGTACCAGGATCAGGCTCTGCCGGCCCTCGCGCAGCGTCTCGGCCACCGCTTCGAAATAGACCTCGGTCTTGCCCGAGCCGGTGACGCCTTCGAGCAGGAAGACGCTGGCGTCATGCGCCGCCACGGCCTCGCGCAGGCTGCGCGCGGCGGCATGCTGGGCCGGGCCGAGCTGCGTCATCGCGTGATCGGGGTCGGGCGGCGGAAACAGGTTTTCCGGCGGCATCGCGCAGGTTTCGAGGGTGCCCTCATCGACGAGCCCGTCGATCACCCCGGCGCTGACGCCGGCGGCGCGGGCGAGATCGCTCTTGCCATGCAAAAGCCCGCCCTCGGCGGCGGCGATGACGCGGCTGCGCGCTGGCGTCATCCGTTTCGGCGGCAGGCCGGCCAGGCGTACGCCCACGCGAATCGCCTCGCCGCGTTCCTCGTCCGGACGCTTGAGCGCCATGGCGAGGACCGAGCCGCGCGGGGCGAGCGTCCAGCGCGCCACCCAGTCGAGGAAGCTGCGCAGATTGTCGGAAAAGACCGGCCCGCCGGCGGGTTCGATCACCTGCTTGAGATTGCCCGGATCGCCCTCGCGCAGACCCCAGATGACGCCGATCGCCTCGCGACGCGGCCCGAAGGGCACGCGCACCTGCTCGCCGGGCGAAAGCGTCAGTCCGGCGGGAATGCCGTAACTATAGGCCGTATCGAGGGCGAGCGGGATGATCACGTCGGCGATCCGGCCCGGCGCGCGGATTGGCGTCGTGGCAGCTTCATCCACGCGGGTGGGTGCCGGCATGCCCTCAGCGCTCCTCGGCAATTCCCGCGATTGCCTGCGCGAAATCGCGGGCCTCGAAGGGTTCGAGATCGTCCACCCCCTCGCCGACGCCGATATAATGCACCGGCAGGGCGAACTTGTCGGCCAGCGCCACGAGGATGCCGCCGCGCGCGGTTCCATCAAGCTTCGTCATGACAAGGCCGGTCACGCCGGCGGCCTTGCCGAAGATCTCGACCTGCGAGAGCGCGTTCTGGCCCACCGTTGCATCGAGCACGAGCAGAACGGCATGCGGGGCGCTTTCGTCCAGCTTGCGCATGACGCGGATGATCTTTTCGAGCTCGGCCATCAGCGCGGTCTTGTTCTGCAGCCGCCCCGCCGTATCCATGAGAAGCACGTCATGGCCATTCGCCCGCGCCTGGTTGAGCGCGTCCCAGGCGAGGCCCGCCGCATCGGCGCCCTGCTCGCGGGCGAGGACCGGCGCGCCGGTGCGCTCGCCCCAGATCTTGAGCTGCTCGATCGCCGCCGCGCGGAAGGTGTCGCCGGCTGCCAGCATCACGGATTTGCCGTCTGCGGCGAATTTCGAGGCGAGCTTGCCGATCGTGGTGGTCTTGCCGGCGCCGTTGACCCCGACCATCAGGATGACGAAGGGTTTGTGCGCGGTATCGATGGTGAGCGGCTTCGCCACCGGGGCGAGCGCCTTCTCGACCTCCTCGGCCAGGATGCGCTTGACCTCTTCCGGGGCGATCTCCTTGTCGAAACGGCCTTCACCGATATTCTCGGTGATGCGCATCGCCGCCGCGACGCCGAGATCGGCCTGGACGAGCACGTCTTCGAGCTCCTCCAGCGTCTGCGCATCGAGCTTGCGCTTGGTGAAGATGCCGGTGATGCCCGCACCGATCGTGGAGGAGGTGCGCGACAGCCCCTCGGTCAGGCGCTTCCACCAGGAGCGCTTGACGGGTGCGGGTTCCGGGGCCGGTGCAAGGCGCGATTCGGGCGTCCCTTCCTCGTGCGGGGCATCGGTATCCGGATCAGGCGTGTCCGGCGCAGACTTGTCCGGCGCAGGTTTGGGCGCCTCCTTGCCGAACAGCCTCGACCAGAGCCCGCGCTTCTCGTTGCCGTCATTGTCACCATTGTCGCTCATCGACGCCCGTCCCTCTTCGCCGCGTGATGCGGCTTTTGCTTGCTGCAGCACGGATCACGCGCTAGCGCATAACCATGATGCCCCGATTGACGCCAGACGTGCTCGCCGCGCGCATCCTCTATCGCGATGCCCTCATGCTCGTCATCGACAAGCCCGCGGGCCTGCCGGTGCATCCCGGCCATGGTGGCGGCGAGACGCTGGAGGATCATCTCGATCACTTGCGTTTCGGTCTACCCGCCCGCCCGCAAATCGTCCACCGTCTCGACCGCGACACCTCCGGCTGCCTCGCCCTCGGACGCCACGCCAAGGCCCTGCGCCGGCTGAACGGGCTCTTCGCCGAGCGCCGCGTCACCAAGATCTACCATGCCTGGCTCGATGCGATCCCCGCCGATCAGAACGGTATCATCGATTGCCCGATTGCGCCCATCGATCCGCTCACGCCCTGGCGCGTCATCGCTGATCCGGAAGGCCTGCGCCCGGGCGCCCAGCCGGCACAGACGCGCTGGCAGGTTCTGGAGAAGCGCGATTCGCGCGCCCTCGTGGAGCTTCGTCCCGTCACCGGGCGCACGCATCAGCTGCGGGTGCATTGCGCCCATGCCGGCTGGCCGATCTGTGGCGATTCGCTGCACGGGCGCGCCCCGCATGACGCGCCGCTCATGCTGCACGCCAGAGCGCTGGTGGTCCCGCTCTATCCCAGACGCGACCCGATCCGCGTCGAAGCGCCGCTGCCGGCGCATTTCCCGGCTCCGGCACCCTCCCCAAAGGACGCAAAGCTGTGCTAAAGCGCCGCCAGTGCTCATCATGACGGGAAATTTCATGCGCGCCCTCAGACTCCACGGCGACCGCGATCTGCGTATCGACGATATCGAATCTCCCGGCCAGCCCGGCCCCGGCGAAGTCCTGATCCGGGTGCGGGCGGTGGGGCTCAACCATATCGATGTCTGGGGCTATCGCGGCATGGCATTCGCCAAACGCAAGTTGCCGCTGGCCGTCGGCGCGGAGGCCTCGGGCGAGATCGTCGCGACGGGTGCGGATGTCGCGGGCTTCTCCCCGGGGCAGAAAGTCGTGATGTATGGCGCCATGACCTGCGGCGAATGCCGGGCCTGCCGCGAGGGGCGCGACAATCTGTGCGAGAATGTCGGCGGCATCATGGGCTTCCACCTTGATGGCTTCGGTCGCGAGGAGATCATCATGCCCGCGCGTCTCGTGATTCCGGTGCCTGACGCCGTACCTTTCGAAGATGCCGCCTGCGCGCCGATCGCGTTTGGCACGGTGCAGCACATGCTGTTCGACAATGCAAAGCTCGAGCCCGGCGAATCGATTCTCGTCCATGCCGGCGGATCGGGCATCGGCACGGCGGCGATCAAGATGGCGAAGGCGATCGGCTGCACCATCTATGCCACTGTCGGCGATGACGAGAAGGGCGCCAAGGCCAGGGAACTCGGCGCTGATCACGTGATCAATTATCGCGAGGAGCGCTTCGAGGGCGAGGTGCGCCGGCTGACGAAGCGCAAGGGTGTCGATGTGGTCTTCGAGCATGTCGGCGCCGATACCTGGAACGGCTCGCTTCTGTGCCTCAAGCGCGGCGGTCGCCTTGTCACCTGCGGCTCGACCTCCGGCGTCTCCACGCAGATGAACCTGATGCAGCTGTTTCAGCAGCAATACCGCATCTTTGGCTCATTCGGCTGCTCGATGCGCAATATCCGCGACTCGCTTGACAAAATGGCCGGCGGCATGACGCCCGTTATCGATACGGTCTTCCCGCTGGAAGAATTCACGCAAGGGCTCGACCGACTCGAGAGCCGCAAGGTCTTCGGCAAGATCATTGTCACCCTGTGAGGGTGCTCAAGGCCCGTTGGGCCTGCCAGGGAGCATGTCCGGTCAGGCCCGCCCGAGCACCCGCTCAATGATATCGTGAGCGGCCTCGAAGGCAGCCTGTGCGTCGAGCGCGGTGGTATCGAGCGTCACCGCATCTTCGGCGGGTTTCAGGGGCGCGGAGGCACGGTTCATGTCGCGATCGTCGCGCCGGCGGATATCGTCGAGAATCGCGGCATAGTCCACGTCTTCCCCTGCCTCGCACAATTCCTTGTGCCGCCTCCGGGCCCGCTCCTCGGCGGAGGCGATGACGAAGAGTTTCACCGGGGCGTCGGGAAAGATCACGGTGCCGATATCGCGCCCGTCGAGCACGGCGCCTGGGGGCTCCGAGGCAAAGGTGCGCTGTTGATCGAGCAGTGCCTTGCGCACCAGCGGATAGGCGGAGACGACGGAAGCTGCGTCACCGATTTCGCGCCCGCGCAGGCGGCTCTCTTCGATGTAATGCAGATTGAGCGTGCTCGCGACCGCATGCGCGGCCTGTTCGTCCTCCAGCGGGCGGTTCTTGTCGAGCATCAGCCGGGCCACGGCGCGGTAGAGCAGGCCGGTATCGAGATGGCGCAGCCCGTAATGGCCGGCAAGACGACGGGCCAGGGTGCCCTTGCCTGAGCCTGCCGGGCCGTCGATGGCGATGACGAGGGCATCCTGCATCATGGCTCAAATCCCCTCGATCGTGGCCCCGAGACGCTGCATCAGCGGGATGAAATCCGGAAAGCTCGTTGCGATCATCGCCCCGTCATCCACGCTCATGCCCTCGCGGGCGGCGAGCCCCATGACGAGGAAGCTCATGGCAATGCGGTGATCGAGATGCGTGGCGGCCATGCCGCCGCCGCGCGGGGCCGAGCCTTCGCCGGTGACGATCAGGTCGTCGCCTTCGATGCGACAGGTGACACCGGCTGCGGCGAGCCCGTCGGCCACGGCGGCGAGGCGATCGGATTCCTTGACCCGCAATTCATGCAGGCCGCGCATGCGCGTCTCGCCCTCGGCGAAGGCGGCGGCGATCGCAAGGACCGGATATTCGTCGATCATGGCCGGCGCCCGCTCTGCGGGCACATCGACACCGCGCAGGGGGGCGGCCTTGATGCACAGATCAGCGACCGTTTCGCCGCCTTCCTCGCGCTGGTCGGTCATGGTGATATCCGCACCCATTTCCAGCAGCGTGGTGATCAGGCCTGTGCGCAGCGGATTGGCCATCACGCCCTCGACCACGATCCGGGAGCCCGGCACGATCAGCGCCGCGACGATGGGGAAGGCTGCAGAGGAAGGGTCTGCCGGCACGCTCACTTGCGTGCCGGTGAGTTCAGGCTGTCCCTGGAGCGTGATTCGCCGGCCGGCCTCGCCATGCGGCTGGACCGCGATATCGGCTCCGAACAGGCGCAACATCCGCTCCGTATGGTCGCGGCTGGCCTGGTTCTCGATCACGGTGACCACCCCGGGAGCGTTGAGCCCGGCGAGCAGCACGGCGGATTTCACCTGGGCGGAGGGAATCGGGGTCTCGTAGCTGATCGGGATGGTCTCGCGCGGGCCGCGCAGGGTCAGCGGCACGCGCCCGCCCCCGGCCTGGTCCACGATGGTGACGCCCATGCGGGTGAGCGGGTCGAGGATTCGGCCCATCGGGCGTTTGCGCAGGCTGGCATCGCCGTCGAATGTCGTGGTGATCGGGTGGCTTCCGGCCACGCCCATCATCAGCCGCGAACCCGTGCCCGCATTGCCGAAATCGAGTGTATCCACCGGTTGGCGCAAGCCGCCGACACCGACGCCCGCCACCCGCCAGGCGCCCTCGCCAAGGCGCTCGACCTGTGCGCCCAGCGCCTTGCAGGCCTGCGCCGTACGCAGGACATCCTCGCCTTCGAGCAATCCGCTGATGCGGGTCTCGCCGATGGCGAGCAGCCCCAGGATCAGCGCCCGATGCGAAATCGACTTGTCCCCCGGCGCCTTGACCGTGCCGGAGAGGGCGGTTGCGGGGCGAGCGGCGAGGGGCTCGGCTGCGGCATGGTGCGACAAGGCTTGCTTCCTCTCGATGGCGGGCTTCAATGGTTTGGAAACAGCGCTCGTTAGCATGTGGAACCGCCCTCGTCACGCGGGCGTGCGCATTTCGGATTTGACAAAGGCGGCAGGAGCCGACTAACGGGAGCGCGGTATTTTTCCGCGCTCCAGACACGAAGGTTTCGAACCGTGGCCAAACCGGAACTCGGCACAAAGCGGACCTGCCCCGAAACCGGGCGCAAGTTCTACGACCTCAATCGCGATCCCGTGATCTCCCCCTATACGGGCGTCTCCTATCCACTCTCGTATTTCGAGGGTGGTCTCAAGAGCGCAGCCGTGGTGGAAGACGAGGTGGAAGAAGAGGTGGAAGTCACGACCAGCGATGTCGAGCTCGTCCCGCTCGAAGAGGCGGATGCGACCGAGAAGAAAGCTCCGGCTGCGGATGATGCCGATATCGATCTGGAAACGGACGACGCTGACGACGCGTTCCTCCCCGATGACGAGGAATCCGACGACGATGTCTCCGGTCTGATCGATGGCGAGATCGACAACGACGAAGACACTTGACTTCCGTGTGTGCCCGTTTAAAGAGGCGCACGTCGCTGACGCGACATCACCTGCGGCGCCCCTTCCGGGGCTCCCGAAGCCGCAGCGAAGAGTGGGGCCATAGCTCAGTTGGGAGAGCGCTTGAATGGCATTCAAGAGGTCGGCGGTTCGATTCCGCCTGGCTCCACCAAATTTCCTGATTGATGATGATCTGCCCGGCGCCGGGGATGCACCAAGCCGGCCCCGCACTGTGATTGACATCCCCTTGTGGAGGTCGGCATGAGCAAGCAGTATGCCAATGGCATCTCGGTGAAGCCACTCATCGGTGGCGATCTCGAAGCGGCCCTCGATGCCGTGGCGGATCTGCGGATCAGCGTCTTTCGCGCCTTTCCCTATCTCTACGACGGCGATCACGCCTATGAGCGGCGATACCTCGAAGGCTACCGCCGTTCTCCGGATGCGATTCTCGTCGGCGCCTTCGACGGCGACAGGCTCGTCGGTGCCGCCACGGGAATGAGGCTGACCGATCACGCCGATGATTTCGCCGCAGCCTTCGCCGATACGGGGATCGCTTTGGAGACGGTGTTCTATTGCGCCGAATCGGTGCTGCTGCCCGCCTGGCGTGGGCGCGGTATCGGCCACCGCTTCTTTGATCTGCGCGAGGCCCATGCCCGCGCTCTCGGTTTTCGCAAGAGTGCCTTCTGCGCGGTGCTTCGTCCGCAGGATCACCCGGAGCGACCGGATGATTACCGACCGCTCGAATCGTTCTGGTGCGCGCGCGGTTACCGACCGCTCGAAGGTGTTGTCGCTGCTTTCCGCTGGAAGGATGTCGGCGAGGCCGAAGAAACCACCAAGCCGCTGCAGTTCTGGATCCGCGATCTGGAAGACGGGGCCTGATCCCGCAGCGGCGACGGCTCGTCATTGCGGCGGGGCGCCCTACCTGCTGATGGACCGGGATCGGCGTGCGACAGGGCAGGGGAGAGTGGGTATGGCCGTCATGGATGATCGTGAGGGGTTTTCCCTGCGGCTGATGAACCGCTTGTTCCCGACCGATATCGGCTTTGTTCGCCTTGCCCTCCAGACTTTCGTGGCGAGCCTTCTGGCGATGTTCGTGGTGCTCGCGCTGTTCGTGGTCAAGACGCCGATCTTCCTGGAAACGGTGATGCAGGATCGGGCGCTCGCTCTTGCGGTCATGCGTCAGGTCATGGCGAACGGATTGCCGATTGTTTTCCTGATCAATCTCGTGGGGTTTTCCAATTTCGGGGCGCTGGCGCATCGCCATGACGCGGAGCGGGGTGCGGCGGCGACCATCGGCATGGATCTGCTCACGCGCGGCTTCCTGTTCTTCGCCCTTCACGCCCTGAGCTATTATCTCGCAGCTGTCTCATATGGCTCCTTCGGCGGCGACCCCGCGACGGCGCTGCGGGTGGTGGCGCCGACGCTGGTCGGCGCGGCGCTGATTTCCAATCTTGCCGGGGTCTATCTCCATGCCACGGCGATCAGCGCGTTGCCGTTCCTGATGCTGGCCCTGGGAAAGGCCGCGCGGGAGGGCGGGCGTTTCGGCGCTCTCACGGAGCGTGCCGCGCTGGTTCTGGGCGGGGAGCGGCGACCGCGTACGGCCTATTTCCTGCTCGCCCTCGCATTCTTCCTCGCCTTCGCCTTCGCGGTTTCCGGGGTGGCATGGGTGATGGCGGCCCTGACCGCGGCTTGATTGCCGGCTGTGTTGAAAGCGATTCAAAAATCCCGGAAGTCGACAGGGTGGAACTGCGGGATTGATGCGCAGCCGGGCAATATGCCTTCGTTTCCAGCCTTGACTTTCGACCCCGTTTCGCTTAGCCACGGCGCTTCAGCAAGACTTGCACGTTTTGCATGCGCCGCGCGCTGCTCCGGTGGTGCGCATTCATGATTGCCGGAAACTGCAAAGAAGCCGGCCCCGACGGCCTTGCGCCGCCGGAGAGCCGGATCGAACACGAGGATGAAAACGATGTTCGCAGTGATCAAGACCGGCGGCAAGCAGTACCGCGTCGCCGCCGATGATGTGATTACGGTCGAGCGCCTTCCCGCCGCTGCGGGCGAGAGCGTCACGATCACCGATGTGCTGATGCTGGCCAATGGCGACGACGTGAAGGTCGGTGCGCCCACGGTCGAGGGGGCCTCCGTCGTGGCCGAGGTGGTCGAGCTGACCCGCGGCCCGAAGGTCATCGCCTTCAAGAAGCGTCGCCGCCAGAATTCGAAGCGCAAGCGCGGTCACCGCCAGGATCTGATCACCCTGCGCATCACCGAGATTCTCGCCGACGGGGCCAAGCCCTCGGGCAAGAAGGCGACGGCGAAAAAGACCGCTGCCAAGAGCGCCGCGAAGAAAGCCCCCGCCAAGGCCGAGGCCGAGGCGACCGGGGATGCCGCCGCTGAAGAGAAATCCGCGTAAGACGTGACCGTCACCGGGCGTCACACGCAAGTAGCATTGAGGGGAGTAGACCCATGGCACACAAAAAGGCAGGCGGCTCGTCCCGTAACGGTCGCGATTCCGAAGGCCGCCGTCTCGGCGTGAAGAAGTTCGGCAACGAGCGCGTCGCGGCCGGCAACATCATTATTCGCCAGCGGGGCACGAAGGTGCATCCGGGGGCCAATGTCGGCCTCGGCAAGGACCATACGATCTTCGCGCTCTGTGAAGGCCGCGTGCAGTTCGGTAAGAAACTCGGCCGATCGGTCGTATCCGTAGTACCGGCCCAGGAGGCCGCAGAGTAAACCGGCGAGAGCAAAGTCCGACGAAGGAGCTCCCGCCGGGTCCCACCACCCCCCGGCGGTCGAAAGCTCCAGATGCGGCACAATGCCCCGCCAGAGAGCTCCGAAAGACCCCGGGGGAGGTGGAACACCACCTCCCCTTCGTCGTTTTCAAGCGGATTCCCGGAAATGACCCGGATCCCGCGAGATCGGAGCTGAATGCATGTTCCCCGACCTGACCCGTGATGACGTCTTCCGTCTCGAAACCGCCCGCCTCTGGCTGCGCTGGCCGCGCCATGGCGACGCCCGAGCCGTGCAGGATCTCGCCGCGGCCAGAGAGGTAGCGGACATGATGACCAAACTGCCCCATGCCTATCCGCATGAGGGAGCTGACGGATTCATCCTCTCGACGCGCCATACCAATATGGAGGGGGACGGGCTGACGCTCGCCATTGCCCCCAAGGCGCGCCCCACCATGCCCATCGGCATGATCGGGTTGTTCGCTGCGCGCGATCCTGCCGAGGCCGAACTCGCCTTCTGGATCGGGCGTCCTTATTGGGGGGAGGGGTTCATGACCGAAGCCGTCGAGGCCATGCGCGACGCTGCCTTTCGGCTAAGCTCTCGTGAGACGCTGATCGCACGGGCGGCGGGCGACAATCCCGCTTCGCGGCGTGTTCTGGAGAAATGCGGGTTTCGCCCCTCCCCTGAAGATGGAGCGGAGGTACTGCGCCAGAGGCGGGTGCACTGGCTTGCGGATCTCGAGCAGAGGCATCAGGAGGACGCGCGGGAAAAGCCGCTGCGCGCGTCGCAAGCACTGCTTCGGGGCTTGACGGCGCGCGCGGGCACTGAAAACGATCTGCCGCACGCGGCGGAATGAAGATCGACGGCGGGAGCCCGGGTGTCCTGGACGCCCGCTTCCGGCGCTTCGCATGGCGCCTGCGCCCCTGACAACCCACCGCTCCGGCCCTTCCGGGGCGGTTCGCATATCGAAGAAAAGACGATGAAATTTCTCGACCAGGCCAAGATATTCATCCGCTCCGGCGATGGCGGTGCCGGCAGTGTCTCGTTCCGGCGCGAGAAATTCATCGAATTCGGTGGGCCGGACGGCGGCGATGGCGGGCGCGGCGGCGATGTCTGGGCGGAATGCGTCGAGGGGCTGAACACGCTGATCGACTACCGCTACCAGCAACATTTCAAGGCGCAGAAGGGCGTGCACGGCATGGGTCGCAACCGCACCGGCGCCAATGGCGAAGATGTGGTGCTCAAGCTGCCGGCCGGCACGCAGATCCTCGACGAGGATGGCGAGACGGTGATCGCCGATCTCACGCAAGTCGGCCAGCGCATCAAGCTGGCGCGTGGCGGCAATGGCGGTTTCGGCAATGCCCATTTCGTCTCTTCGATCAACCGGGCGCCGCGCCGGGCCAATCCCGGCCAGGAAGGTCAGGAGCGCTGGATCTGGCTGCGGCTCAAGCTGATCGCCGATGCCGGGCTGGTGGGGCTGCCCAATGCCGGCAAATCAACCTTCCTCGCCACTGTCACGGCGGCAAAACCGAAGATCGCGGACTACCCCTTCACCACCCTGCATCCCGGGCTCGGCGTGGTGCGGATCGACGGGCGTGAATTCGTGCTCGCCGATATTCCAGGCCTGATCGAGGGCGCCCATGAGGGTGTCGGGCTGGGCGACCGCTTCCTCGCCCATGTCGAACGCTGCCGCGTCATCCTGCATCTGGTCGAGGGGACCAGCGAGCATGCGGGCAAGGCGTACAAGACGGTGCGCCAGGAACTCGAGGCCTATGACCATGGCCTCGCCGACAAGCCCGAGATCGTGGCTTTGTCAAAGATTGATGCGCTTGACTCCGACACGTTGAAGAAGCAACGCGACCGGCTGCGCCGCGCCTGCGGGAAGGCCCCGCTGATGCTCTCCTCGGCCACGGGGACGGGCGTCACGCAGGCCCTGCGGGCCTTGTCCGGCACCATCGAGGAAACCCGTGGCGACGCCATCCGCTCGGAAAAGCCAGCGACCTGGTCGCCGGTCTGAGGGAGCAGCCCCGCATCTCCATCACGTAGACATCCCGAGGGAAATTTCATGGCCCGCAAGCTCTCCGGAACCATCATCATCGCCACCCACAATGCCGGCAAGCTGCGCGAGATGCGTGAATTGCTCGCGCCTTTCGGAATTGCGGCGACGTCGGCCGGGGAGCGTGGGCTGCCGGTTCCGGCCGAGACCGGGCACATGTTTTCCGAGAATGCCGCGATCAAGGCGCATGCCGCGGCGCAGGCGACGGGTCTGCCGGCGCTGTCCGACGATTCCGGCCTGTGCGTCGCCGCGCTCGATTGCGCGCCGGGGCTGTTCTCTGCCGACTGGGCGGTGAACAAGGACTTTGCTCCGGCCATGGAGAAGGTCGAGCATGAATTGCAAAAGCGTGGCGCGACCAGACCGGAACAGCGCCGCGCCTATTTCGTCTCCGCCCTCGTCGTCGCCTGGCCCGACGGGCACGAGGAGATCTTCGAGGGGCGTGTGCACGGCCAGGTGATCTGGCCGCCGCGCGGCGAGAAGGGTTTCGGCTATGATCCGATGTTCGTGCCGGATGGTGCGCAGCGCAGCTTCGGCGAAATGAGTGCCGAGGAAAAACACGGGATCGACTGGCTGGCTGCGCCCGACAACGCGCTCTCCCACCGCGCCCGCGCCTTCGTCGCGCTGGCGCGCGCCTGCCTGAAGGGGCCTGCGTGAGTTTTGTCCGGGCTGCTGCGGATCCCGTTCGATGCCGGATTGTGCTTTCAGGCACTGAACTGCTATTGAGTTACATTGCGCCGGAGATCTCCGGCGCTCTGATACGTCAAGCACACGGAGGCCGTCATGCCCGTCAGCCCGCGCGCATCAGCGCGAGAGCCCGACGCCCGCGCCCGATCCGGCCAGCGCAGCCTCATGCAGGGCTGCCGTCATGCGCACGAACGGGCGCAGGAAGCGCAGGCGGCCATGGCGCGCGCGCAGCAGCAGTGTCGGGAGCGTCGGCAACGGCTCACCCCGATCCGCGAGGCCGTGCTGGCGACCCTCTACGAAACCCACACACCGCTCGGGGCCTACGAGATCATTGACGCCCTGCGCGAGAGCGAGGGCAAGGTCCATGCGCCGATCACCATCTATCGGGCGCTCGATTTCCTGATGGAGCAGGGATTCGTCCACCGCCTTGCCAGCCGCAACGCCTTCATCGCCTGCCCGCACGGCCATGGGCCGCAGGATCTCGTGGCATTTCTGATCTGTGAGGAATGCGGCGGGGTGGATGAAATGATGTCCGCGCCACTCTCGAAGGCGGTCACGACGCTGTTGGGCGAAGAGAATTTCAAGGCCCGCAATCCGGTTCTCGAGATCTCGGGAACATGCGGTCATTGCCGCGAATCGGGTGGCAACGCTTGACGCGCCTGCGCCTTCGCATCATGTCATGGGTGGAGTGATCCATTCAGCTTCCGGGAAGATCATGAATTCCATCGAGTCTACACGTGCCGGCCCGGCGCCGCGCCATCGCAGCACCGGTGTGCCCGTCGGCGATGTCATGGTCGGTGGCGGCGCGCCGATCGTCGTGCAATCGATGACCAATACCGACACGGCGGATATCGATGCCACCGTGGCGCAGGTGGCAGCTTTGGCCAATGCCGGCTCGGAGATCGTGCGCATCACCGTTGATCGCGACGAATCGGCGGCAGCCGTGCCGAAGGTGCGCGAGCGGCTGGAGCGGCTGGGCATCAACGTGCCGCTCGTCGGCGATTTTCACTACATCGGCCACCAGTTGCTGAAGGATCATCCGGCCTGTGCCGAGGCTCTGGCGAAATACCGGATCAATCCGGGCAATGTCGGCTTCAAGGACAAGAAAGACAAACAATTCGGCATGATCGTCGAGCAGGCGATCCGGCACGACAAATCCGTGCGTATCGGTGCCAATTGGGGCTCACTCGATCAGGAATTACTCACCCACCTGATGGACGAGAATGCCCGGAGCGCCAGCCCGCTCGACGCTCGCGCCATCACCCGCGAGGCCATGGTGCAATCGGCGCTGCTCTCGGCGGAGCGCGCGGAGGAGATCGGCCTGCCGCGCAACCGCATCATCCTCTCGGCCAAGGTATCGGGCGTGCAGGATCTGATCGCGATCTACCGCGAAGTGGCCCGGCGCTCGGATTACGCCATCCATCTGGGCCTGACCGAGGCCGGGATGGGCTCGAAGGGCATCGTCGCCTCTTCCGCCGCCCTCGGCATCCTCCTGCAGGAGGGCATCGGCGACACGATCCGTTTCTCGCTTACGCCGGAGCCCGGTGGCGATCGCACGCTGGAGGTCAAGGCTGCGCAGGAACTCCTGCAGACGATGGGCTTTCGCACTTTCGTCCCGCTCGTCGCAGCTTGCCCCGGATGCGGGCGCACCACCTCGACCGTCTTCCAGGAACTCGCCCGCGACATCCAGAGCTGGATCAATGCCTCGATGCCGGGCTGGCGCGAGACGCATCCGGGTGTCGAGGAACTCAACGTCGCCGTGATGGGGTGCATCGTGAACGGGCCGGGCGAATCGAAACATGCCGATATCGGTATTTCGCTCCCCGGCACCGGCGAGCAACCCGCCGCCCCGGTCTTCATCGACGGCAAGAAGGCGGTGACCCTGCGCGGGCCGCAGATCGCGAACGAGTTCAAGCAGCTCGTCGTCGATTATATCGAGAAGCGCTACGGCAGCGGTCGCGAGGCGGCGGAGTGATTTGGCGTCCCATCGAACACCTTCACGGGACAATACGGCTCTTCACAAACCGCTCTCCCCACCCTCCATCTCTCCCCTAAGGTAAGGGACCAAGAGTGGGGTAGACTGCGCGATGGCGGGTCATGCCCGCCATCGCTCAAGCCATCCCGTCACGCCATGTACTGGCCGCCATTGATCGACAGGGTCGAGCCGGTGATGAAGCCAGCCTCGTCGGAGGCGAGGAAGACGACGCCGCGAGCGATTTCTTCCGCCTCGCCGAGACGCCCGACCGGGATCTGCGGGATGATCTTGGCGTTGAGCACATCCGCCGGCACGGCCTTGACCATCTCGGTGGCGATGTAGCCCGGTGCGATCACGTTGACGGTGATGCCCTTGGCGGCATTTTCCTGCGCAAGCGCCTTGGCGAAGCCGATCACGCCGGCTTTCGCAGCAGAGTAGTTGCTCTGGCCCATCTGGCCCTTCTGGCCGTTGACCGAGGAGATCGCGATGATGCGCCCGAAACCGCGCGACTGCATGCCCTCGATAACGGGGCGGGTGACCGTGAACATCGAATCGAGATTGGTGCGCATCACCTGTGTCCATTGCTCGTAGGACATGCGGTGGAACATCTTGTCGCGCGTGATGCCGGCATTGTTGACGACGATGTCGATCGGGCCGAGATCGCTTTCGATCTGCTTGATCGTATCCTCGCAGGCCTGCGCATCGGAGACGTCGAACTTGTAGACCGGGATGCCGGTCGCTTCCCTGAACTTCGCAGCCGCTTCGTCATTGCCGGCATAGTTCGCCGCAACGCTGTAGCCCGCCTCCTTCAGACCCTTCGATATGGCCTCGCCGATACCGCGGGTCCCGCCCGTCACCAATGCAACACGCCCCATGATCATTTCCTCCCAGAAAAAGAAATTCAAGATTGAGAAACCCGGGCACGCTCCCAACATGCCCGGATCATCGTGTCAAGCCGGGGCCGCGTGACCCCGGCCAACAGCTTGCCGGCGCTGTTTGTCAGCGCTCGAGGCACATGGCGACGCCCATGCCGCCGCCGATGCAGAGCGTCGCGAGGCCCTTCTTCGCATCGCGCTTGCCCATTTCGTGCAGGAGCGTGACGAGGACGCGGGCGCCTGACGCGCCGATCGGATGGCCGATGGCGATGGCGCCGCCATTGACGTTCACGATCTCGGGATCCCAGCCCATATCCTTGTTGACGGCGAGCGCCTGGGCGGCGAAGGCCTCGTTGGCCTCGACGAGATCGAGATCGCCGACCTTCCAGCCGGCTTTTTCAAGCGCCTTGCGCGAGGCCGGAATCGGGCCCGTGCCCATGATGGCGGGGTCGACGCCGCAGGTGGACCAGGAGGCGATGCGCGCCAGCGGCGTGAGGCCGCGCTTCTCCGCTTCGGCTGCCGTCATCAACACGACGGCCGCCGCGCCGTCATTGATGCCAGACGCATTGCCGGCGGTGACGCTGCCCTCTTTCGAGAAGGCGGGGCGCAGCTTCTGCATGCCTTCGAGCGTGGCGCCGGCGCGGATGTATTCGTCCTGATCGACCACGGTGTCGCCCTTGCGGGTGGAGACGGTGAAGGGGGCGATCTCGTCGGTGAACCTGCCGGCCTTCTGCGCGGCCTCCGCCTTGTTCTGCGAGGCGACGGCGAAGGCGTCCTGTTCCTCGCGGGTCAGCTGCCAGCGCGCGGCGACGTTCTCGGCGGTGTTGCCCATGTGATAGCCGTGGAAGGCGTCGATCAGCCCGTCCTTGAGCATCGAATCCATCATCTTCAGATCGCCCATCTTCTGGCCGGAGCGCAGATAGGCGACATGCGGGGCCTGGGACATGGATTCCTGCCCGCCCGCGACGATGATGTCGGCATCGCCATTGGCAATCTGCTGCATGCCCAGCGCAACGGCGCGCAGGCCCGAGCCGCAGAGCTGGTTGAGCCCCCAGGATGTCGCCTCCTGCGGGATGCCGGCCTTCATCGCGGCCTGGCGGGCGGGGTTCTGGCCCTGGCCGGCTGCGAGAATCTGGCCGAGGATCACCTCGTTGACCTCGCCGCCCTCGACCTTCGCACGCTCCAGCGCCGTGCTGATGGCGACCGCGCCGAGCTCATGCGCGGGGACGCTCGCAAAGGCGCCGTTGAACGAGCCCACCGCCGTGCGTGCGGCGGAGACGATGACGATATCCTGGCTTGCCATGGTGACTTCCATCCTGTCCTTGTCCCTGTGCGGAGGGTTGCGCAGACAACGTCTGAACGCAAATCTCCCTTCCCCGGGATCAAAGCAGGCGCGGATATGAAGTCAAGGGCGGGCGAACCCGCATGACCGGGCAAGCCGGTCTCGGGCCCGGATTTTTTTCAGCTGTTTTTTTCCCGCGCCTGCGGAGCGCCGGGTGGTTTCAGCTGCCGGCGTCGGCGCGCCGGATCGCGGCCCAGCTGTTCTGCTCGGCGACCATGCCGCGAATCGCCGCGACGGCTTCCTCGACCTCCGGTGCCGGGAGGTCCCGGGCGAGCATCTCTTCAGCTTCGGAGAAGCGTCCCTGGAGCCCGAGCACGAGGGCAAGGTTCTGGCGTACGCGGGAATCGGACGAAGGATTTTCGGCGGCGCGGCGAAGCTGGACCTCCGCCTTCTCGAGATCACCGGCGAGCGCCAGCGACAGACCGTAGTTCGACAGGACTGACGGCTCGTCCGGCTTGATTCGCAGGGCGGCGCGGTAATAGCCGCGCGCGCGCTCGTGATCGCCGAGCTGATCCGCGACGGTGCCTTGAGCCGAGAGTATGCGCCAGTCGGGATCTTCCGGCAGATGAGCGCGGGCCAGCACCTCGTCCGCCTCCTTGAAACGCCCGACATCGGCGAGCGCCCGGCCATAGGCGCCGAGAAGCGCCTTGTCGCCGGGATTGCGCATCGCCACCGATTGCAGGACCGCAACCGCCTGGGCCCGCTGGTCGAGGCGGCGCAGGACGGTTGCATAGGCGATGGCGACGCGCGCATCTTCGGGGTTCCGGGTATGGCGTTCACCCAGGGCCTCCGCATGTTGCCGCAGGTCGCTCTCGCTCGCCTGCTGCATCGCCGATGGATTGATGGAGCCCGTCGAAGTCGGCCCGCGATTGAAACAGCCGCCGAGCGCCAGCGCCACGAGGCCGACGCAGATGAGCAGGCCGGCGCGTGACCGGCTTCGCTGTGAGGGGGGCAAATCGCTCGTCCGGATGGGCCTGGTGTCGAAATGGCCGGTATGCATGCGAAATCTCCGCTCCCAGGGGCTGTGCTCTTGCGGACGCATCCCGCGATGGCGCGGATGAGGGCATCGAGCGCGCCACCCGAACACGCCACCAGCAATAGGATGTTAACCCTAACACCCGGTTAACCGCAGGCGCTGGTGATCACCAGCGCCCTCAAACGGCACGGCGGTGATTGATGACCGCGCGCGCGTACGCGAGGCTGGGTGTGCAGATGTGTCAGGGACAGCCCACAGCGCAGGGGAGAGGGCGATGTCGAACGAGGAGCCGCCCGGGGAAGGGAGAATCGGCGCCCACCGCGAAGGCAAGAGCCAGCACAAGCGCTGGAAGGCCCCCGCGCGGAAATTATCGGCGCTCGCCGGAGGCGCGGGCGCCATCTGGATGGGAATCGTCTTTCTGCTCGAGCTCGGCTGGGGCATCGGGCTGACGGGAATCGGCATGATCCTGCTGATCGAGCAACTGGCGCGCCGACGGTTCGGCCTCGACCATGATCTCTACTGGACGGCGGCCGGGGCGCTGGCCCTGATCGGCGGCATGCTGCTGGAGAGCGGCCACGATCTGCGGATCGGCCCGGTGATCCTGATCCTGATCGGCATTCTGGCCATCATTTCCGCCGTCTCGCGACGGGAGGATGCGCGACGCGAGAACGCGCATGGGGACCGTGATCCTTCAGGCAGGGAAGTGGTCTCGTGATTCGAAGGCAAGGCCTTCATGACGTTGGATTCCGGGATCGCGCGATTCGCGACTCACAGCACAGCGACGATTGCCGCTTCCCTCTGAAACATGGTGCAAAACCCGTCCGTGGCGGGAGCATGCTAACCATTTGCTAACACCTTTCCGCCGGGACGACGCCAAAATCGTGGCGGTTATGCAACACCGGCGGGGCAAGACGGCCGGGACCGGGGCTGGAGGCGAAATCGGGGTTGATCGAAACGGATGGGTCTCGCAATAGTCAAAACCGCGACGGGGGGTCCCCGGTCGCGGCCCGGATGACGGTTTCGCCAGGTGGCATCCGCGACGGGTCAACGGGGTAAAGGGAAAGCTTTAGGGTCTCGGTCGAGGTTCAAGGCGCAATACCCGGCCCCCCAGGGTCTTGAAACTTTGGAGGTCAGATATGAAGCTCGCTAAGAGCCTTCTCCTCGGGTCCGCCGCGGGTCTCGTCGCGGTTGCCTCGGCTTCGGCCGCCGACTTGCCTGTGCGCAAGGCGGCTCCGGTCGATTACGTCCGCGTGTGCTCTGCTTACGGCACCGGCTTCTTCTACATTCCGGGCACGGATACCTGCCTGCGTGTGGGTGGTAGCGTCCGTATGGACATCAACACCAGCGAGTTGAATCAGCGCGGAGGTTTGGTGACGCGTGGCCAGAACAGCTATACCACGAATGGCCGTGCACGTCTGTTCCTTGACTCGCGTACCGGTACCGACTTCGGCATGTTGCGTGCGTATATCGGTGTTGAGCATACAATTCCCGGCAGCAATGGCGGTGCTAACGCGACGCGTATCCCGCAGGCCTACATCCAGTGGGGCGGCCTGACCGCTGGTCGCATTTCCAGCTCGGCTTTCGAATACTACACCTCGGCAACCTACCGCGGCTCGTACCGTTCGAGCTCGTCGACCTACTATGACGGTGCGAACGCGTTGTGGTACACCTTTGACTTCGGTCAGGGTTTCTCGGCGACCCTCGCGCTGGAAGACAACAACACCCGTCGGGTTGTAAACACTGATATCAATTCCATCACCTATGGTGGGCGTCGCATGCCTGAGTTCGTCGCCAATCTGCGCGTGTCGCAGGATTGGGGTGGGGCTCACCTTGGTCTTGCCGCGCATCAGATCTACGGCAACACGGCCGCTGTTGGCGACAAGTGGGGTTACGCTGCCATTCTTGGCGCCAACGTGAAGCTCCCCATGCTCGCTCCGGGCAGCGAAATGTGGCTGCAGGGTTCGATCGGTGACGGCGCTCTCGACTACACGGGCGTGAGCGGCATCACTACGCGCCGTATCGGCTTCAGTGCTGCAAACGCGTATGTGGATGGTGCCAACAGCATTCGCACCACCAAGTCCTGGACCATCAGCGGTGGTCTGCGTCACAACTGGACGCCGACGATCCAGTCCAACTTCCACGGTGCCTTCGGTCGCGTGGATGTTCCGGCCTTTGCCCGTCCGGTCGCTACCCTCGGCGCGGCTACCGCCACCAACAACAGCTTCTCCTGGTACAGCCTCGAGAAGAACATCATCTGGCGTCCGGTCTCCGGTCTCCAGCTTGGTGCTGAAGTCCAGTACGACAATGTCACCGGTAAGGTCCGTCACACCGCTGCGTCGGGTGCGACCGTCAAGACCGATGGCATTTGGTCTGGCCGTCTGCGCATCCAGCGTGACTTCTGATCGACTTCCGTCGGTTTGAACGGAAAGCCCCGGCAATCGCCGGGGCTTTCTGCATTTTGGCGCGTAGGATATTCTGAATTGCCGGCGCGCGCCCGCGCGGGCCGCGCTGCGACGCAGCCTCCATCCTGATAAGCGCTGCGGTCCGCGTGCAGGGATTGCGCGGCACGCGTCTTTCCAGGAAGGCGCCGGCTTCGTGTCTCCGGTAACCGCTTGCGCACCGGTGCGAGACACGCGCTGGAACGCATGCCTTCGATCCGCCGTGCGGGCCACCCCGTCATGCAGTTGTGTCGACATCGCCGCCAGGCCGAACCCGGCCTCCGGATGCTTCTCCCGGTGACCGTCGGCGCGCAAGGTTTATCCCGCAGGAGCAACGCCGCAAGCTGCGGCTTGTGCGCGTTCTCGTTTGAAATTCTGGCACCTGAAACCGCGTCCCGAAGGCCTTCCCACCAGATGAGGTTCGTCTGCATTGTGACGAATGCTGAGAAACCGACCTCGGACCGCGGGCCGGCGGACGGGAGACATGTCGAGGTCGTTGCGGGTTTCGACGGCACTCCAAGACCCGCCACCGTAATGTCCACGTTCGTTAGCCATTGGGCGCTATTCGACCTGACAGAGTCATGTCAGCGATCTAAGGCGTTGTCTGGCTCATCATTTTCCGTCAGCCGGTATCCACCTGACGGAATGATGCGCTAACACGGCCATGCCGATCTGCAACCGGGCTCGCTTGGCGGAACACTTACCCTCTGCTGTGACATGGCGGCTGCCGTCTGCGACGCGCCCTGCCAACGCAAAAAGCGGGGATTGCTCCCCGCTTTTCCGCTTGCCCGGATCGCCTTCCCGGCGCTCCGGTTTCTGCACGCATCCCCCGTCAGGCCGTGCGCATCGGCGCATCGGCTGCGGGCGAGCGGGTCTGCATCGCGCCGCCGGGGGCCGAGAGCAGCTTGCCGTGGAGCTTCACGAACAGCCAGATCGTGGCGATCTGGATGGCGATCAGCGGCAGGTAGAGCAGGCCATAGGCCAGTGAGAGCGGCGCCACCAGACCGATGCCGACAAGGCCCGGATTGATGAAGAAATTCCCGAATACAAACAGGCCGACCCCGGGGCAGACCAACGCGAAGGCGCCGGGAGACTTCTCCGGGCCATTGACCCAGCGCCCGAAATAACCGACCCGCCGCATCACCGCCCAGCCGATCAGGCCAAAGAGCAGCTGGATGCCGAGAAAGACGGAGAGCAGCGCAAAGATCTCGCCATCGGTCACCGGCACGCCGAACTGGTGCGCCAGGCTCATCTTCAGGCGATAGATGCCGATACCGATCACGGTGATCAGCGGGATGATGATCCACAGGGTCGGTGTGGTTTCTGCGCCGGCGCGGAATTCCATCATGGCCCGGAACCCCAGCACCAGCTTGATCGCGCCGAGAATCACGGCTGCGGCGAGGAAGAAGGCCGCGCCGATGAAGCCGATCGCCACCGTCGCCGGCACCGCGCTCATCGCGGCGGAGGCGGAGAAGCCCACGCCGATCATGGCGAAGGCGAAGACGGCGATCATCTGCCCGAGATTGTTGCTCTTGGCGCAATCATAACCGCCATCGACCAGTACGCGGGCGAAGAAGGCGAGGTAGATCCTCAGCGCATAGACGCCGATTCCCGCAAAGGCGGCGAGCGCGAAGGGGAACAGCATCTCCCGGATGCCCCAAAGACCGGGAACGAAGAGGGCACCCACGATGAAACCGACATTCACGCTCATGGCAAGCGCCAGCGGCGCGGCCATCAGCTGGCTCTCCATATTGCCCTGGCGAAAGGCGGTATAGGCCGATGTCCGCTGCCACGCGGCAAGGGTCCTCAGGTTCCACACCATCAGCCGGATGTGCCACAGGGCGAAGATCGCGACGCCCGCGATCGCAACGCCGATGAGCGCCCGCATGGCGAAGCCGCCCTCGGCGAAGGCGCTGGTCCAGCTGGCGAAATGGGCGATGGGCGCGCCGTCATGCGGTGTCATCCACATCAGATACATGAAGAAGCTGACCGAGAGTCCGCCAGCACCGAGCGCGGCGAGGAGATATTGCGGAGTATAGGGCGCGGCCTGGGCCAGGGTGGCCCCCGGCTGAGTGCTGCGCGCGGTTTCGGTGACCATGTTGATCATCCTCCCTGATACGAGAAGCGAAGGGTTTGTCTGGGAATTAGAATATTAGTATTTTCTAATTTATATAGCCGGAAAAACCCTTACCCGCCCTGGCACCGCGCATCGGACGCATCCTATTCCGTGCCTGATTGTGCGCAGTGCCCCAGGATTTCGCCGCAGATGGCCTCGACCGGCTGATCGGCAGCAACCCTGTGCCAGGTCATCGGCCCGGTATCACGTGCGACCTGCCCCGCGAGCACATCAAGACCGGCATCGGATGCGCCGCCCCGCCTGCTCGCGACGCGCTCGCGAAGCGCCGCCTCGCCCGCCTCAAGCCAGATACCACAGAAGGGGATGGCAAGCCGTTGCGCCAGCGCCGCGACCGCATCACGCTCGCCCTCATCCAGGAAGACTGCTTCGACCAGGGCGGTGGAGTCCCCGGCCAGGATGATCTCCGCGCGCACGCGCATGGTCTCGTAGACATGACGCGACACATCCGGCTGATAGGCATCGGGCCCCAGCCTGGTCTCGGGTGAGACACCGTAGAGCGCTTTGCGCAGGCGGTCGCTCTCCAGAATCCGGGCCCCTGGCGCCGCGCCGATACGCGGTGCCAGCGCTTCCGCTACGGTACTCTTGCCCGTCCCGCTGAGGCCGCCAATGGCGATCATCTGCGTCGGGGCGGGTTCGAGCAGGCGGAAGGCGAGGGCGAGGTAATCCTGCGCGGCCTTTTCCAATTCGGGCGTGCCCGTGCCCCCGGCGATCTGCGTGCCGGCCACGAGCGCCCGAATCGCCGCACGCATGGCCATGAAGAATGGCAGCAAGGCAAAGCCGTCCTCGTCGCCCGTGCGGTCGAGATAGCGGTTGGCGACGTGGCACGCCTCCCATGCGAGGTCGCGATAAAGCAGGTCCATCAGCAGGAAGGCGAGATCATAAAGCGTATCGATATCGGCCAGCGCCTCGTTGAATTCGACGCAGTCGAAAACCTGGGGCCGCCCCTCGAACAGGCAGATATTGCGCAGATGCAGATCCCCGTGGCAGAGCCGGGTGCGCCCGTTTGCGGCGCGTGTGTCGAGCAGTTTTTCATGGCGCTTGCACGCAGCGTTCAGTTGCTTGTCGAGCGCCGCGATACGCTCGGGCGGGAAGACGTCCAGTTCGTCGAAGCTGCGGGTATTCATGGCGATGATCGCGCGCATGCGGGCGGCGCCGTCCCGTGCGGGACGGGGTTCGGCCTGATCATGAAAACGCGCGATCTCGTCGGCGAGCGCATCGAGCCGGGCGAGGTCGAGCCGACCGCTTTCGGCGAGCCTGTCGAACAGGGTATCCTCGTCGAATCGGGCCATGGTGACCACCGCATCCACGAGTTCGCCCGAGCCGTCCAGGGCGAGTTTGCCGTTGCTCTCGCGGGTGATGCGTCGGGCCTCGCGGTAGATCCCGGGAGCCGTGCGCCGGTTGAGCGCGATCTCCGCCTCGCAGGCTTCAAGCCGCAAGTGCGGGGTGGAAAAGTCCAGATACGGCGTCCTGATCGGGCGCTTGAGCTTGAATGCCTCGTCGCCGGCGAGCAGGATCGTGGAGATATGGGTTTCCCGGATATCCGGCTGCGTGCCGTGGCGCGCCGACAGCACCGTTTCGAGAAAGGTGCGCACCTCGCCCTGATCTCCCACGATCATCATCATCTCCCGCTTTCGCGTTTCAGCCTCGACGGATACGTCAGGCCTCGTCGTCGCGCAACGCCGCCTCGGTCTCGCGCGCATGGGCTTCCAGCGCCTTTGATATCACGACCGGATAGGCGGGATCCGCTTTTTTCAGCGCGTGCAAACGTTCCGGCAGGGCTGCAAGGCTCGCCCGCGCATGGTCCCGGATCTCAGGCAGTGACGGGGCCGGCATGCAAGGCTCTCCGTCACGCATGACTTCGACCAGAAGCGGCCGGCTCTCGCAACCCGGTGCGTCATCGTTTTCGCCATCGTTTTCGTCCGCGCGCGCAATGACATCGCCTGCGGCCTGCCCGTCGCGAAAGCGTCGGAAGACCTGTTTGGGCCCCGGCAGGGTCTTCTTGCCGGACGAGAGCTTCATCACGCCGCGTCCTTCATAGGAAACCAGCTTGTAGGCGATATCGAGAGCCGGGGCATCGTCGCTGACACTCATTGCGGTTCCGACGCCGAAAGCATCGATGGGCGCGCCATCCGCCAGCAACCGCGCGATCGCAACCTCGTCCAGCCCGCCGCTGGCGAAGATCTTGACGTCCGGCAGACCTGCCGCATCGAGGATGGCGCGGCTTTCATGGGCGAGGGCGCCGAGGTCGCCCGAATCGAGCCGGATACCGGTCAGCGCAAGCGGCGGGTCGGCCTCGCGGGCGCAGGCGACCGCGCGGCGCACGCCTTCGGGTGTATCGTAGGTATCGACGAGAAGCACCGTCTCTGGATAGCTGCGCAGAAAGGCGGCGAAGGCGTCGCGCTCGTCCGCGAAGGCCTGGATGAAGCTGTGGGCCATGGTCCCCACGGGTTCGAGCCCGTAAAGCTGCGCTGCGCGCAGGTTTGAGGTCCCGGAGATTCCTGCGATCGTGAAGGCACGTGCCCCCTTCACGGCAGCCTCGCAACCATGGGCGCGCCGCGAGCCGAAATCGACCACCTGCCGGCCCTGCGCCGCCGTCACCACCCGCGCGGCCTTGGAGGCGAGAATGGTCTGCAACTGGATCTGATTGAGCACCAGCGCCTCGACCCATTGCGCCTCGATGATGGGCGCGCGCACTTCGAGGAAAGGTTCGTTGGGAAAGACCGGCGTGCCCTCGGGCACGGCCCGGACGCTGCCGGAAAAGCGCAGATCGCGCAACATCGCCAGAAAACCGGTATCGAACCGGCCGGTCTGTTCAAGGAAGGCGATGTCGTCCTCGCCGAAACGCAGCTTCTTCAGGGCCGTGACCACATCCGCAAGGCCGGCGGCGAGAAAATAGTTGCGTTGACCGGGCAACTTTCGGGCGAACAGGCTGAACACCGCTTCGCCATGCATGTCGGCATCGCGATAGGCGCGCATCATGGTCAGTGCGTAGAGATCGGCGAAAAGGGGTGAACAAGGGCCGGCGGCTTGCAGGTCTGGCTGCGTATCGGACATCGCAAGCATCTCCGTGTGTTTAGCGGGTAGCCGTATCCTGCCCCGCAATCCTGGTTGCACTATTGAGCGCGCCGGGGAAGCCGCGTCGCCTCGATGTGTGTCAACGCATGCATCACGCCGTCGTTCATCCGGGAACGCGGATCGGAGCCGCACCGGATATCAGTTCATTTCCGGCAGGATCTGGCGCAAATAGGCCGCGACCCCGCGTTCGGGGCGCCATTGTCGAGGATAGCCCAGCGAGACTTCCTCGAAGCGCGTGCCGTCTCGCCAATCCGTGCGCCGGACATGCAGGTGGCCATGAATGGCGACACGCGCGTTGAAGCGCTGGTGCCAGTCATGCGTCACATGCGTGCCGCACCACGGGGTGAACCGGGGAATGCGCGGGATCCGGACCAGATCGGCGCGCAGCGGATAATGGTTGACGAGAACCTTGGGAAGATGCGTCTCGCTCACTTCCAGGCGCGATGCGGTCAGGGCGAGACGCGCCGCACACCAGGCCTCGCGGCTCGGATACGGGCTCGGGTCGAGGCGGATCTCGTCGGCGCAGACCGCACGCCCCTCGCGTGCCCAGGCCACGACATCGTCGCGCGCAATATCGGGCGGGCGGAAACTGTAATCATAGAGCAGGAAGAGCGGCGCGATCAGGCAGGGGCCGCCCGGACCGTCCCAGACGGGATAGGGGTCCTCGGGCGTGTCCACGCCGAGCGCGCGCGCGGAGGCGACGATCGCCCTGTACTTGGCTTCGCCGCGCAGGGGCGGGGATACAGGCTGCGTGCCGTCCCGTGCATCCGGCGCCGGGGCGGTCCACAGGTCATGATTTCCCGGCGCCCAGATGACCCGGGCGAATTTCTCCCGCGCCATGGCGAAGCCTTCCGTGATCCGGTCGAGACGCTCGGCAATATCGCCGGCGATGATCAGCCAGTCCTGCGGATGGGGCTCGAGCGCCGAGAAGGCGGCGCGGTTGACCGCATGGGCGAGATGCAGGTCGGCAATGGCGAACAGGCGCATGATCGAACAATCACTCGGTTCCGGGCGTGGTTCCCCCGGGCGAGCCTCCCGGATGACACTCTTCCTAGGGTGGTTTCGGCGATTTGTCATGCCGGGGGCGGCGTGAGCGTTTGCACCGGCCGCTTTATGCGGTAGACGGGCGCGAATACGCAGCGCCCGTCCCCGCAGATCCTTTCTGGCGGAACCGGGCCCGCAATCGGAGCCGCATCATGTCACGACCGGTCGTCACCCGTTTCGCACCTTCGCCCACGGGCTTCCTGCATATCGGAGGCGCGCGCACGGCCTTGTTCAACTGGCTCTACGCCCGCCGCATGGGGGGCAGGATGTTGTTGCGCATCGAGGATACCGATCGTGCGCGCTCGACCGAAGCCGCGATCACGGCAATTCTCGACGGCCTCTCCTGGCTGGGGCTCGATCATGACGGCGAAGTCTTCTATCAGCATGCCCGCGCCGACAGGCATCGCGAAGCGGTCGACCAGCTGCTCGCCGCCGGCAAGGCCTATTACTGCTACGCCTCGCAGGACGAACTCACCGCCATGCGCGAGCAGGCCCGCGCCGAGGGGCGCCCGATGCGCTATGACGGGCGCTGGCGTGATCGCGATCCCGCCGAAGCGCCGGAAGGCGTGAAACCGGTCGTGCGCCTCAAGGCGCCACAGCAGGGTGAGACCGTGGTCGACGATCAGGTCCAGGGCCGCGTCTCGTGGCAGAACAAGGATCTCGACGATCTCGTGCTGCTGCGCTCCGACGGCTCGCCCACCTACATGCTCGCCGTCGTGGTCGATGATCATGATATGGGCGTGACCCATGTGATTCGCGGCGACGACCATTTCACCAACGCCGCCCGCCAGACCCAGATCTACGAGGCGCTCGGCTGGGAGGTGCCCGTGATGGCGCATATCCCGCTGATTCACGGACCGGACGGCGCCAAACTGTCGAAGCGTCACGGTGCGCTCGGGGTCGAGGCCTATCGCGAGATGGGCTATCTGCCGGAGGCCTTGCGCAATTATCTGGTGCGACTCGGCTGGGCGCATGGCGACCAGGAGGTGTTTTCGACGCAGGAGATGACCGAGGCCTTCGACCTGCCGCAGATCGGGCGCTCGCCGGCGCGGTTCGATTTCGCCAAGCTGGAAAATCTCAACGGCATCTATCTGCGCCAGAGTGAAGATGCCCGCCTTCTGGAGGCACTGGAGGCGATTTTGCCGCAGATCGGGCCCGAGCGCGGCCTGTCCGCGCCGCTGTCGCCGGACTTGCGCGAGAAATTCCTCGCCGCCATGCCCGGCCTGAAGGAGCGGGCCAAGACATTGGTCGAATTGCTCGATTCCGCATCCTTCCTCTACGCTGAACGGCCATTGCAGCTCGACGCGAAGGCTGCGAAAATTCTCGATGCCGATGCATCTGCGCGGCTGGCGGCAATCCTGCCGAGGCTCGAGGCCATTGCCGACTGGAATGTGGAGAGCACAGAGGCAGCCGTGCGCGCCCATGTGGAGGAGACGGGGATCAAGCTCGGGCAGATCGCCCAGCCCCTGCGCGCCGCGCTCACCGGCAAGGGCACGTCGCCGGGATTGTTCGACGTGATGGCGGTTCTGGGCCGGGAGGAATGCCTCGCCCGGATCGCCGACCGGATCACGGGCTGAATGCCGCGCTGCACAATCAGCCTGCAGCCTTGTGATGCGGGTGGTCCGGGTCGCGTTTTTGTGCGTAGCGGGAATGCGCCCGCGCGCTTGAATATGGCGGGTGGATCGGGTACCGAGACGCAAACGCTTCAACCGCGCCGCCAAGCGGGGCGCAGGCCGTAAGCGCCACCAGGGCGCAGGCCGGCATCGACGCTGCGCTACATAAGGAAAGGGCCATTGTCATGGACGGCAAGGACAGCACGCTCAAACTCGGCGACCAGGAGGTCAACCTTCCCTACAAGGAAGGCACGATCGGCCCCGGCGTCGTCGATATTTCGAAGCTCTACGCCCAGACCGGCGCTTTCACCTATGATCCGGGCTTTACCTCCACGGCGAGCTGTGAATCCTCGATCACCTACATCGATGGTGACGAGGGCACGCTGCTCTATCGCGGCTATCCCATCGAGCAACTCGCCGAACACGGCGACTTCCTGGAGACCTGCTACCTGCTGCTCTACGGCGAATTGCCGACCCCCACGCAGAAGGTGGATTTCGATTATCGCGTCACGCGCCACACCATGGTGCATGACCAGATGAACCGCTTCTTCCTCGGCTTCCGCCGTGATGCGCATCCCATGGCGATCATGGTGGCGGTGACTGGCGCGCTCTCGGCGTTCTATCACGATTCCACAGACATTTCCGATCCGACGCAGCGCATGATCGCCTCGATGCGCATGATCGCGAAGATGCCGACGCTGGCGGCCATGGCCTACAAGTACTCTGTCGGCCAGCCCTTCATCTATCCCAAGAACGATCTCGACTACGCGGCGAATTTCCTGCGCATGTGCTTCGCCGTGCCGTGCGAGGATTACAAGGTCAATCCGATCCTGGCCCGCGCGCTCGAGCGGATCTTCATTCTGCACGCCGATCACGAGCAGAATGCCTCAACCTCGACGGTACGCCTCGCCGGCTCCTCGGGCGCCAATCCCTTCGCCTGCATCTCGGCGGGCATCGCCTGCCTGTGGGGCCCTGCTCACGGCGGCGCCAACGAGGCGGCCCTGAAGATGCTCGAAGAGATCGGCACCCCCGATCGCGTGGCGGAATACGTCGCCAAGGCGAAGGACAAGAACGATCCCTTCCGCCTGATGGGCTTCGGTCACCGGGTCTACAAGAACTATGATCCGCGGGCGCGCATCATGCAGAAGACAACCCATGAGGTGCTCAACGAGCTCGGCGTCAAGGATGATCCGCTTCTTGAAGTCGCCATGGAGCTGGAGCAGATCGCCCTGCGCGACGAATATTTCATCGAGAAGAAGCTCTATCCGAATATCGACTTCTATTCCGGCATCACGCTCAAGGCGATGGGCTTCCCCACCACCATGTTCACGGTGCTGTTCGCGCTCGCGCGCACGGTGGGCTGGATCGCCCAGTGGAAGGAAATGGTTGAGGATCCCTCCCAGCGCATCGGTCGTCCGCGTCAGCTCTATATCGGCGCTGACAAGCGCGAATACGTGCCGATCGCCCAGCGCGGCTGATCCGGACCCCCTCGGCATGCACAGTGCGACCGCCTCCGGGCGGTCGTTTTGCCTCAGGCCCGTACCGCGATGGTGACGGCAGCGCCTGCCATGACGGCGCCTGAACTGCGGTTGAGGTGTCTCTGGGCCCGGGCGGAGGTGAACAGGCGACGCGCCTTTGCCGCGAGACCGATATAGCAGCCAAAGACCACGGCGAGCACAGCGAGTGCCACAACTGAAGTGAGCACGAATCCTTTGAGACCCATGCGGGAGGGATCGAAGATCAGCGGAACCAGGGCGATATAGAACACCATCACCTTGGGATTTCCCATGGTGACGGCCAGTCCTGCAAGGAAAAGTCGCGCCTGTGGCGCGCGTCGCCTGTCAGCTTCGATCTCGCGTCGCTCCACCGGCGCCGTCCAGAGTCTCCAGGCGAGATAGAAGAGATACACCGCCCCGAGATACTTCACCACCAGGAAGATGCCCGAAAAGCTGTGTACCAGGGCCGTGAGACCGGCCGTGGCGAAAGCGAGCCAGACGACATCGCCGAAGGCCAGTCCGAAGGTAAAGGCGAAGGCGCCGCGCGGCCCGCCTCCGAGCACGCGCGCCAGCAATGCGGCGATGCCGGGACCCGGTGAAGCCGCAGCAATGAACAGGGCGCCCGCAAAGGCCGCAAGTCCCGCGAAATCCATGAGCATATCCCCGGATACGTGCCGCTCGGGCGGCTGTCGCCCCCGCATGGCGGCGACAGGACGGGTAGCGCGCCGGGCTGCGCATGTCGAGCCGCGCGCTTTCCGATTGCGCCTCCGGCCGTGCTTGTCTAGCCATAGGAAAAAGCATTGCTGCGCGCAGGAGGAATCCGATGACCTACGAGACCATTCTCACTGATACCCGCGAAGGCGGCGTCGGCCTGATCACGATCAATCGTCCCCAGGCGCTGAACGCGCTCAATTCCACCGTCGTTGCCGAAATCAACACGGCGCTGGACGGCTTCGAGAACGATGCCGCGATCGGCTGCATCGTCATCACCGGTTCGCAGAAGGCCTTTGCTGCGGGCGCCGATATCAAGGAGATGCAGGATCTGAGCTTCCCGCAGACCTATCTCGACGATTTCATCACCGCCTGGGACCGGGTGGCGGGCCGGCGCAAGCCGATCATTGCGGCGGTTTCCGGCTTCGCGCTGGGCGGTGGCTGCGAGCTCGCCATGATGTGCGATTTCATCATCGCCTCCGATACGGCGCAGTTCGGTCAGCCCGAGATCAAGCTCGGCGTATTGCCCGGCGCAGGCGGGACGCAGCGGCTGACGCGCGTCGTCGGCAAGGCCAAGGCGATGGAGATGTGCCTGACCGGGCGCATGATGGATGCGCAGGAGGCCGAACGGGCAGGCCTTGTCTCGCGTGTCGTTTCCGCCGATGCGCTGATCGAGGATGCACTCGCCACCGCGCGCAAGATCGCGGCGATGTCGCTGCCGGTGGCCATGATGGTCAAGGAAAGCGTCAACCGCGCTTATGAAACGACGCTGGCCGAGGGCATCCGCTTCGAGCGGCGCGTCTTCCACGCGGTCTTCGCCACGGCAGATCAGAAGGAAGGCATGGCGGCCTTCGTCGACAAGCGCAAACCCGATTTCGGCAACAATTGAGGCGTGGCGACCAGATGGACGCGGCAGATCACGGCGAGACCAGGGCGCTCGCCACCTATGAAGACGTCCTGCGCGCTGCGGCGCGCATTGAGGGCGTTGCCCAGCGCACGCCGGTGCTCACCTCGCGCACGGCCAACCGGCTCGCAGGGGCCTCTTTCTCGTTCAAGGCCGAGAATCTGCAGCGGACCGGAGCGTTCAAGTTTCGCGGTGCCTATAATGCCATTGCCGCCTTGGGGCCGGAGCAGCGTAGGCGGGGCGTGGTGACCTATTCCTCGGGCAATCATGCCCAGGCCATGGCCTGTGCCGGCGGCCTTCTGGGCGTGCCCACGACAGTCATCATGCCGCATGACGCACCGCATATCAAAGTGGCGGCGACGCAGGGCTATGGCGCGAAAGTCATCAGCTATGACCGCTTCGCGGAATCCCGCGAGGCGATCGGGCGCCGCCTGGCGGAGCAGGAGGGACTCGCCCTGGTGCCGCCCTATGATCATGACGATGTGATAGCCGGGCAGGGGACGGCGACGAAGGAGCTCTTCGAGACGGTCGGGCCGCTCGACCGGCTTTATGTCTGCCTCGGCGGTGGTGGTCTCCTAGCCGGGGCCCTTCTCGCCGCACAGGCCCTGGCGCCGCAATGCGAGGTCTTCGGCGTCGAGCCGGAAGCTGGCGATGACGGGCGTCAGAGCCTGCGCAAGGGGGAAATTGTGACGATCCCTGTGCCAAAGACCATTGCCGATGGTGCGATGACGGCATTTCTCGGGGCGCGCAGCTTTCCGATCATCAAGCAGCATGTGCGCGATATCGTCACCATACCTGACGAGGCGCTGGCTGCCTCCATGCGCTTCTTCGCCGAGCGGATGAAGCTCATCGTCGAACCGACCGGGTGTCTCGCCGCAGCCGCCGCCTTCGCCGCAGCGGACGAGATCGCGGGCATGCGAGTCGGGGTGATCATCTCCGGCGGGAACGTGGATCTGGCCCGGTTTTCCGCGCTGACCGAAGCGCCCTGAGCGCGCCGGCACGCGGTTCGATCGGGTTTGCGCGGGTGTCGCGATCGGGGTGTCAAGAATTTTGGTGGCAAACGCGTTGACGTCGGGGGGCAGGGCCGTTATACAGCCGCCCTTACGGGACGCGTCGCGGGCATCGCGCGCGCCTACGGGTTAGCCACAAATTCGCCGACCCTTCGCAGGTCCTCACGGATCTGGCGGAGCGGGGCTTTGAACATACGGGGTCGATAGACATGGCCAATACCACTTCGGCCAAGAAGATGACGCGCAAGATCGCCAAGCGCACTGCGGTCAACAAGACGCGTCGTTCGCGCATGCGGACCTTCATTCGCAAGGTCGAAGAGGCGATCGCCTCCGGCAATGCCGATGCCGCACAGGAAGCCCTCAAGGTGGCTCAGCCGATCATCGTGCGTGCCGGCCAGAAGGGCATCGTGCACAAGAACACGGCATCCCGGAAGGTTTCGCGGCTCGCGCACCGTGTAAAGGCGCTCGCAGCGCCCGCGAGCTGAGCCGTCAGAGGGCTTCAGCCTCGCGGCTTGTGCCATCAATACTTTTCTTGACTTTGCGACTACTGGTGGAAAAAAGCCCGGCTGAAAGCTGGGCTTTTTGCATGAGGCACGACCCGATGAGGGGCTTGCATTCCGGTTATGGAAAATTTTAAGTTGCGTTATAGTTGTATGTGTATCAAGGCCGGTCCATTCCGCTTTCGTTCCACTTGACTCTTTCTTTGATTCACAGGCTGCCCCTGCTCTCGGAAGGCGGATTTGGGCGCGCAGAAATAACGGCGAAATTTCAACAATTTAGCGGGCAAAGGAAGGAATCGCGTGTTTTTGCACCGCACAAGCGGTGCCGTCCCAAGCGCGGCTGTAGGTCGGCTTGTCCACGCAATTGTCCCTGCCCCTGCATAAAACGGTAAACACGACAGAGGTTTAATCCGCGCATCCCGAAAACCGACGTCAGCCGCGAATCAGAGCTGCGAAATTTTCGAATCATTTTGTTGCACCCTCCGAAGCCCCTGTGTAGAGTTTTTGGACTTCGCCGGGACACGGCGAGTAATCAGAAGCATTCAATCGCAATCGACCTTTCTTCAGGGGGTGCGCCGTGTTGATCGAAGACATGATCCCAAAAAGGATAACGTCTCCGGTTAGGTGCTCCCAGTCGAGAACTTGGTTTTACCAGCTCGGTTCATGATTTCCCCACAGGTTTGGTAGCGTATCGCGTCGATGCATCGGGCAGTCCGTCTGCCGGGTCGGCATCGTCATACATGACATCTTCCGACGCTTGCGCACCGTTTTGCGGCGGGGCAGCGCTCGCTTTTTCGTCGGTCTGAGGAGGCAAAGGGCATGCTGATGGGCGGAGAGGATCGGAACCGGGGCGCGGCCTCCGCTTTGACGACGACGCAACACCATGAGGGAAAGCGGGCTCGCGCGGGCTCGGGCTCGGTTCACGGGTCCCAGCCGCAGCATGCCCCATGCGATAGCGGGATCTTCCCCGAAACGAACGGCAGCGCGGCGGCGCCTTCCCGGAAGACCGCAACGGTTTCGCCCGGTATCGCCGCCGAGGGGCAGACCGATTCCGGGATCTGGTCCAGGGTGAAGCGCCGGCTGCGCATCGAACTCGGCGAGGATGTCTATACGAGCTGGTTCGCGCGGCTTGAACTCTCCGAGATCTGCGACGGCTGTGCGCGTCTGACGGTGCCGACGCGTTTCCTCAAGAGCTGGATCGAGGCACATTATCTCGATCGCGTCCTCGCGATCTACAAGTCCGAAAACCCGGCTGTGGTGCGTCTTGCGCTCTCCGTGCGTGGAGCGATGTTGCGCGATCCTGCGGCCATGCGTCGTCCTGCCGGTGCAGAGCCCCCGGCAGCTTCCCATCCGGCCCCGGCGGCCCAGCCATTGACCCGGGCTCCTGAGTCCGTAAAGCCAGCCCGTGACAACGAGGGTGATGCGGCCAGCGATATTGCCGGTGCGCCGCTCGACCAGCGTCTGACATTCGAGAATTTCGCCATCGGGCGCTCCAATGCGCTCGCCCATGCCGCCGGCGATCGTGTCGCCCGGCATGAGGGCAGCGCCCTCTACAACCCGCTCTTCGTCCATGCCGGGGTCGGCCTCGGCAAGACTCATCTGTTGCATGCCATCGGGCACGAGGCGCGCGGTCTCGGCAAGCGCGTGATCTATCTCACCGCGGATCGCTTCATGTACGGCTTCGTCGCCTCCCTGAAGGCTCAGACCTCGCATGCCTTCAAGGAGAAGCTGCGCGGCATCGATCTCCTGATCCTCGATGATGTGCAGTTCATCCAGGGTCGCACCATCCAGCAGGAATTCGGACACACGCTCAACGCGCTGATCGATTCCGGGCGGCAGGTGGTGATCGCCGCCGACCGGCCACCCTCCGATCTCGAAAGCCTCGACGAGCGGGCGCGTTCGCGCCTCGCGGGCGGGCTCGTGGTCGAGGTTGGTTCGCTTGACGAGGAACTGCGCATCAAGATCCTCACGACGCGCATTGCCGCCGTCTGTGCCGAGCACTCCGGTTTCGAGGTCAATCAGGACGTCATCGCCTATGTGGCCAGGCACGTGACCACCAACGGGCGCGATCTGGAAGGTGCGGTGAACAGGCTTCTGGCCCATGGCACGCTGACCGGCGCCGCTGTTACGCTTGACACCGCCGAGACGGCGATCCGCGATCTGGTGCGCAACCGTGAGCCCAAGCGCGTCAAGATCGAGGATATCCAGAAGCTGGTCGCCTCGCGCTACAACGTCTCGCGCTCCGACATCCTCTCCGAGCGGCGCACCGCCGCCGTGGTGCGCCCGCGTCAGATCGCGATGTATCTTTCCAAGGCGCTGACCCTGCGCTCGCTGCCGGAGATCGGGCGTCGCTTCGGCGGGCGCGATCACACCACCGTACTGCATGCCGTGCGCAAGATCGAGAAGGCGCTGGGCGAGGATGCAGCAATGAGCGAAGAGGTCGAACTGCTCAAGCGCATGCTGCAGGATTGAAAAACCTGTTCGCAATCGCGAAATCGGGGGTGAGGAAACGCGAAACACCTTGCGTTTCCCCGCCGCCTTGGCCAATCTGCCGCCCCGCCGCATGGCGAAGCGCGTCGCGATACGGCACGCTGCGTCGATGAGCGTTCCTTGATTTCCAGCCTTACGGGTCGGCCATGAAAGTGACAGTCGAGCGCGCCGCATTGTTGAAGGCGCTGGGCCATGTGCACCGCGTCGTCGAGCGGCGCAACACCATTC
>Ga0008835_100236_pt1 | contig 64196 bp, 58 predicted proteins | sample HotLakConsoUCCRE_FD_62215 | JGI IMG/M metagenome (GOLD analysis project Ga0008835, IMG submission 62215) | Hypersaline microbial mat communities from Hot Lake, Washington, USA - Hot Lake Consortium UCC-RE (Hybrid Assembly) ... | reverse complement strand
TCCTTTCAAAGGAGAGGAACCAGAGTCTTGTCAAACCTCTCCTTGAGAAGGAGAGGTGCCGCAGGCGGTGAGGTTTCCCACATGCCAAAACTCCACTTCTGAATCTGGATGAGGTTTATCTAGGAGAGTTTTGGAAAAGAATTTGCCCTTTGTAGAGTGCCGTAGAGCCCTACGAGCATGGCTCCGCTAAGGCGCAGCGTCACGCACCACAGTCGGCAACGTTGATATCTCTCCTCAGGCGGATTTTAGACAGCGTAAATCGAAACGTACAATTTTCTTTATAAGAGGAATTCACTTATGACATCGACTTCCCCAGCAACCACCCCCCCCTTGAGCACAGAGCAAATCTTGCAGCAGTTGAACTGGCGCTATGCCACCAAAAAGTTCGACCCGACCCAAAAAATTCCCGATGACACCTGGCACGCCCTGGAACAAAGCCTGGTACTTGCGCCCTCTTCCTTTGGGCTCCAGCCCTGGAAGTTTTTGGTGATTCGCAATCCTGACCTGCGCCAGCAGCTCCAAGGGGCAGCCTGGGGCCAGTCCCAGGTGGTCGATGCGTCTCACCTGGTGGTCTTCGCCATCAAAAAGGGGGTGAATGCGGGGGATGTTGACCCCTATCTCGATCGCATGGCCGACGTGCGCCAAACCGCTAAAGAAAATTTGCAGGGCTTGGAGAACATGATCAAAGGCTTTCTTCAGGAGCCACCATTTCCCCTTGACCCCGACGCCTGGTCCGCCCGACAGGTTTACATTGCCCTGGGCTTTTTCCTCTACAGTGCGGCGATGCTTGATGTCGATACCTGCCCCATGGAGGGTTTTGTACCCGACCAGGTGAACGAGATTCTGGGCCTTTCGGAACAGGGCTATGCGGCGGTCGTGTTATGCACCGCTGGCTATCGAGCCGCAGACGACAAATATGCTGAGATGGCAAAGGTGCGCTACAAAACCGAGGCTGTTGTGCAGTACGTCGATTGAGCGATCGCGCCAGCTATAGCAAACCGCGCAAAGGTTCAGGATACAAGGTATAGAGAAGGCTTGCACTATGGGCGATCTAGAAACTAAGATCGTCCTGACCAAAGTGCGGATGGCTATACCAGTAGAGCAGTTCCCGCAGCTTCTCAGAACAACCACAATGGCCCGCCAATTTCCGGCGGCTCCAGCGCCGTAGACCACCGAGTCAGGTCGGCTTCCCAGTACTCCGGGCGGAAGTCTCCCTACCCTGGTGCAGGATTCCACTTTAGACCCTAAACCTGGCACCCTGCACCGCCCTCATCGCTAATGGTGAGCCTATTTACGCCGAGCGGGATTAGTCTGCCCCCATCACCAACCCGCTCAAAGACACTCGGTCACTGAGGGATGAGGATCATTTAACAGCCAATTGCCGCGCAGCATAGACCTGACCGGACAAGGGACCGCCGAGACGGCTATCCCAACTGATTGAATTTCCATATTAAATTTCCATTCCTAAAGGATGAGCCTTTTCGCCAAGGGGGGAGCCTCAACCTACGCCCCGGCTACCCCTCAGGCCTGCGCCCGGCCAATGGCCGGTAGCGATCGCCCGCTTGAGCATAAAAACTCGGGTGATTGACAGGCCGGTGTTGAACCTCTAGCATGTCAACAGAAACCAAAACGATAATCATTCTCAAAACATCTCACCCCTTTCAGGATTTGCAGGAGCCCCCCATGTTTTACCCCCGGTTGCCCGCCACTGCTCACCTTGCCGGAATTGCCACCCTGGCGCTGGGTGTCGGGCTAGTCGGTTGCAGTCAAGAGCCAGCCGCTCAGGGCGATGCCGCGAGTTCAGAGGTCGCCGTCGAGACAGCCTCTGTCGACCTCCCCCAAGTCGTTGCCACCACCAGCGTGATTTGCGACCTCACCCAGCAAATTGCCCAAGGCACCATCGAGCTTACCTGTCTCATGGACCCTGGACAGGATCCCCATACCTACCAGGCCAAGCCCTCCGACCGGCAGGCGATCGACGAGGCCGATTTGGTGCTGTATGACGGGTATGATTTTGCCCCTGGTCTCCTTGGTTTGGTGAATGCCAGTAGCAATGCAGCGCCCAAAGTGGCCGTTTATGAGGCTGCCGTTCCGGAGCCGTTGTTGGGCGCAGAGCACGACCACGACCATGCTGAAGGCGAAGCCCATGATCATGCTGAAGGCGAAGCGCACGACCATGCTGAAGGCGAAGCCCATGATCACAGTGAAGAGGAGCTAGTAGCGGATCCGCACATCTGGCATAGTGCTGTCAATAATGCCGCGATCGCCGCAGTCATTGCCACGAGCCTGGCTAAGGTGAACCCCGATCAGGCTGAGATTTACACCCAAACTGCCACCACCCTCACTGATCAATTTACCGCGCTAGATACCTGGATTCAGGCTCAGGTAAACACCATTCCCACGGGCGATCGCAAACTGGTGACCACCCACGATGCCTTCCGATATTATGCTGACGCCTACGGCATTGAGGTCAAGGGTGCCCTCGGCGGCCTCAGCACCGAAGCCCAGCCTTCTGCTGCCACCCTCACTGATCTGGTTGATCAGGTCAAAGCCGCCCAGGTACCGGCCATCTTTGCCGAAAGCACCACCAATCCTGATCTCATCAACACCGTTGCCAACAACGCCGCTGTGAAAGTGGCTGAGCAACCCCTGTTTGTTGCGGGTCCGGGCGGTCCTGACTCCCCTGCCGAGACCACCCAAGCCATGCTCGTTGTCAACACCTGCACGATTGTGAATGCCTTGGGCGGCACTTGTGATGAGGGCAGTGCGCCGATGTAACGGGGATTGGGGATTGGGTGCCGCTAGCGCTGGTAGTATATGCGCTGTGAACTGCGAAGATTGTCTATTCCTAGCAGCTTTGGCTAGTATTACGAGCAAGGAGACATCAGTATGGTCAGAGTTTTAGACCGCGATCGCCCCTCATCTTCTTTGCAATCTCAGCTCGGTGGGGCAACCCACATTTTTCACTGGCAGTGGCAGGAACAAGCCCTCACAGTCGCTTACGAAACCATCGGCGAAGGGGCTCCGGTGTTGCTGCTGCCAGCCTTTAGCACCGTTTCCAATCGGGCAGAGTTGCAGGATCTGGCGACCGGTTTAGCGTCCCACTTGCAAGTAACGGCCCTCGACTGGCCGGGCTTTGGAGAGTCCGATCGCCTGCCGCTGGATTACGGTCCAGCGTTATACACCCAGTTTCTGCAAGACTTTGTAGCCGCCAATTTCACGATGCCGATCGCGATCGTGGCAGCCGGACACGCCGCTGGCTATGCGCTGGCCTTAGCCCATCACCCCCCCACCTGTCGCAAACTGGTGCTGGTCGCTCCCACCTGGCGTGGACCGCTAGCCGTGATGGGAGTGCCCCCAGCGGTGCGATCGGGCGTCAAAGCGCTGGTGAGAACCCCCGTCGTGGGTCAAGCCCTTTATAGCCTCAATACTCAACCCTCTTTTCTCAAGTGGATGTATCGCCGCCACGTCTTTGTGGATGAGCAGCACCTGACGCCAGACTATATGCAGCAGCGCCATCAAAGCACCCAGCAACCCGGAGCCCGCTATGCCCCTGCCGCGTTTGTCACGGGCGGGCTCGACCCCGTGCCGAGTCGCGAGGCGTTTTTGCAAGCTTTGGAGCAACTGGCCTGTCCGGTGATGGTCGTCTTAGCAGAGCAGGCTCCGCCGGCCTCTAAAGCGGAAATGGCCGCGATGGCAGCCCTTGCCGGGGTGCAGTCCACCCGTTTGCCGGGCACTTTGGGGCAAGCCGAGGAATATGGGGAAACGGTGGCGGCGGCCATCCAGTCGTTTTTGGCAGTGGAGAACCCATGAGGGGGCTGCTAGCCAAGCAAATACCTAGTACTTTGTGGCAAAAGTTTCACTACCCTTTTGCAGGACTCCACCTTGTACCCTGCACCTTGTACCCTAGAAATCGCCGATGGGGTGTCTATACCCGCCACTGTGAACTTGATCGCAAAATAGCGATCTGAGATGTGCTCACTCAACCCAAGCCCAAAACCTAGAACCCAATACCCCCTTATCCCTTCAACAACCGCAACCCGTTCAGCGTGACCAACAGCGTCGAGCCTTCGTGGCCCAACACTCCGGCGGGGAGGGTGAGTTCGCCGAGGAAGTTGGCGATCATGAGCAGGCCGATGGAGGTGAGGGCGATCGCGATATTTTGCCGAATGATGCGCCGCGATCGCTTACCGATGCGAATGGCCTGCTCTAGCTTTTCGAGGCGATCGGCCATCAAGACGATATCGGCAGTTTCCAGCGCCACATCGCTACCCGCGCCCCCCATCGCAATGCCGACGGAGGCTTGGGCCAGCGCGGGAGCGTCGTTGATGCCGTCACCCACCATCGCCACGGTGCCGTATTGCTGCTGCAGTTGTTGAATGGCGGTGACTTTGTCTTCGGGCAAAAGGTTGGCGTAGACGGTATCGACGCCGACGGCTTGGGCGACGGTTTGCGCGGTGGCGTCGTTGTCCCCGGTGAGCATGACGGTGGCGCTAATCCCCAGTTGCCGGAGCTGGTTGAGCAAGCTGGCAGCGGTTGGGCGCACTTCATCAGCCACAGCGAGCAGACCCAGCACCTGCTGCTCCTGGCTGACCCAGATGACGGTCTTGCCTTCCCGTTCGAGCTGTTGACTCGTGTGGAGTAGGGCAGGCGGGAGTACCCCGGCTGGCTGATGGCCTGGTGGCGCGGCAGCAGCGGCAGTGGCGACGGCGGCCTCAGCCATGACAAAGGCTGGCTTGCCGAGCCGCACGGTAACCCCTTCCAGAGTGCCAGCAATGCCTTGACCGACGGCAGCTTGGACGGCTTGGGTGGGCAGCAAGGGTAACTTTTGCCGATGGGCGGTCTGCACCACGGCTGCCGCGATGGGATGTTCGGAATAGGCTTCCAGGGAGGCGGCGACTTGCAGCAAGCGATCGCGATCCACGCCGAGGGCGGGAATCAGGTCACTCACCTGTAGAATGCCCGTGGTCAGGGTGCCGGTCTTGTCGAAGGCGATCGCCCGCACCTGTCCCATGGTTTCCAACTGCGCCCCGTCTTTGAACAAGATGCCCTGACGCGCCCCCCGCGCAATCCCGGAGAGCAACGTGGGCATAATCGCCGCCATCAAGGCACAGGGCGATGCCACCACTAAAAAAATCAGCGCCCGGTAGATGGTCGTTTCCCAAGTCCACTGCAAGAGTAGCGGCGGCAGGAACGCCAGCAGCAGCCCGGCTCCTACGATGACCTTGGCATAGCCCCGCTCAAAGGTTTCCAAAAACTGCTGGGAAGGGGGGGCGGCGGTTTTGGCCTGCTCCACCAGCCGAATCACCCGCTGAATCAGGCTGCTCTCCGGCGGCTTGTGCAGCTCCACCGTCAACGCGCCATTGCCGTTGATGGTGCCCGCAAACACCTCATCCCCGATCGCCTTCTCCACCGGAATCGACTCGCCCGTAATGGGCGCTTGATTCACCGTACTCTGTCCTTCCTGAATCAGCCCATCCGTCGGAATCAGTTCCCCTGGTTTGATCAAGATGAGATCGCCCACCTGCAACTGCTGGGTCGCCACCATCCGCTCTTGCCCCTGCATCGCGACCCTGGCCGTATCCGGCGCAAGCTGCATCAAACTGCGGATGTTCCGCTCTGTCCGGTGCATCGCAATGCTTTCCAGCGCCCCGCTGACGGCAAAGATCAGAATCAGCACCGCCCCATCCACCAGCAGGTAATATTCCTGTTGCCACAAACCGAGGATGGCGGCTCCGATCGCGGCCACAATCATCAGCAGGTCAACGTCCAGTTCCCGCTCTTGCCATAGCGTCGTCAGCCCTTCACGGGCGCTGTCAAACCCGCCGATGACATAAGCCGCCAGCAACACCCAGACGCCGACCCCCAACCAGTTACCGTTGAGGGCTGCCCAGCCCAGCAGGGTGAGCAGTCCACAGATGATGGCCGCGATCGCCTCCGGATAGGTCTGTAACCAGTTCGGGAACCGTTTCTGCCAGGAAGTGGGAAAACTCAACGTCATGCTGCTGCCATCCATCGTATCGGAGCCTCAGCATAAACCTTGACATTGATGTTAAGGTCAATAGGGGGTTTGGGTACTGGGTTATAGGGGTTGGGGTTTGGGGATCTGAGGAACTGGGACTGGCGAGCTTGAATGAGGCGATTGAGCATTTTAGCGATGGTGTCGCATTCCTACTCAAGGTGTTGATCCTGGGCAACACTGATGTCGCTAATTTCGAAGGCGATGATTCCTTGGGTGAGAACTTCAGCATTGGAACCCTTAGCAATATAAAAATGCCGGATGGCCTGTGCATTGGTACCGAGTTCATCTCCTTCAGCAATATTGCTAGGAATACTGACTGCCGCTCGACGAATCTGATCTCGCAAGCCAAAATCCCGGCCAAACTGTCCCTGATTAGTCACCCGATAAACCCAAACTGCCAGAGGCTTGCCCTTCTGCCAAACCTGTAGATCCTGATACCTGCCCACATTAAATTCCTAAATCTCCCCCCCATCACTCCCCCTTCCCACCCCACTTAATACCAGCACCCAGCACCCAGCACCCAACACCCTTCCCGCCTCCATGCTCACCATCAAAGACCTTACTGAAGCCGTCGGCCATGACGTCACGCCTCGTATGGTGCGGCACTATCACCAGATTGGGCTGCTGCCGCAACCCGAACGCTCTAACGGCAATTATCGACTGTATAGCGAGACCGATGTGCAACGACTCCAGCGCATCGTGGCGCTGAAGCAGCAAGGCTTTCAGCTTTCCCACATCAAACAAATGTTGGCTGCACAGGCGGTATCAAACGGCTCCGATTCACTATGGCCGCAGTTGCACCAGCAGTATCAAACGGTTCTGCAAAAGCTCATCAAACTGCGGCAAACGGCAACCGCGTTGGAAGGATTACTGGGGCGCGATCGCGGCTGTCAGTCGATGCAGGCCGAGACGATCGCCCAGCTCCGGCTGTTGGAGGCCGAAACCCAAACTGCCCAGTCCCTCAGCGCAGCGTTGTGGCAACATCTCGACGCGGCTGCCGCCGACCATCCCGAAAACTTTCACGAAGCCCTGCAGCAGTTACTCCCCGATCTGTCTCAACGTCCTGAAATCGAGGTGGATGTCATCTCCCATTTGGTTTTGGCCTGCGGGGATGTGAGCCTGGCGGCGTTTGTTCGCTTCAGTCCCGACGCGATCAAAGCCGCCCGCGAATCTTTGGCCGCTGGCTGCACTGTGATTAGCGATGTACCAGCGGTGACGAATACCCTCGACCAAACTCGACTGACCCATCTGGGCTGCCAGTGGACTACCCTGCTTGACGATCCCCACATCAGTAGCGCCGCCGAGGCCGAGCAAACCTTTTGGCAATCAATCGATGGGCAGGAACGTTTTGGGCAACTCATCGACGGCAATATCTGGGTTGTTGGCTATGCGCCATCGGTATTGATCAAACTGTGTGAGGCGATCGTCCACCACCACCATCAACCCGCCCTCATCATCGGCTTACCGATCGGCTTTAGCCATGCCCCTGCCGCTAAGCGCCGACTCAGGCAACTCAACATTCCCTACATCACAGCAGACGGCCCCCTGGGCGGTGGACTCTTGGCTGCCGTCGTCTTAAACCGTCTCGCGGCCACCCTGATCGAAAAGCCAAATTGCCATTGCTATCTGCAAGAAAGTTAAGGGGAGCAGGATAGTGGGCGCTCGTGGTAGCGCTCCTTCTGGGCAGAAAGGGTAGATGAGTAGATATCGCATTAAAGATGCAAAATATTCTCATTAATTTGAATTACCTAAGAGCAGAAAGCGTTTCTGAAAGGATTTACAGATTTCTCTTGCTTCTAGATTGAAAATATCTCTAAAGATTTTCTTCCTGTTTACTTGACATTAAATCTCAATAAGCATTAAGTTCATCCAGTAAGGATACTGATTGTCGCTGTGCCTCTTGACTGCAGCGAGATTTTCAACCTTTGACCCGGTCTCTTAGGGCCATCATTTAGCATGTCTTTGACTCAACTGTTCCAGAGGGGGCGCTTGGTTGCGGTGCCCCTGGTTTTACCAATGGCGGGCGCGATCGCCCGCTTTACCCATTCCGGGTGCGGCGGCCAGAGGCCATCCAACAGTCCGCTCAAGCAGCCGGTCCTTTTGATGAGTGGGGGGTTACGCCCATGACGACCACGGTGCGATCTCCCCAAGCCTCTCCTACCCGTCCGCGCCAGCGGCAACGAGTGTTTCTGGCAGCGGGCTTGTTGCTGACGGGGTTAGCGCTGGTGATCTTCCTGTCCCTGACCAATGGCTCGGTGGCATTGACTTGGCCCGAGTTGGTGGCGGCGGCGCTGCGTCAAGGGGATACGGTGAACCAGACGATCCTCTGGGACTTGCGGCTGCCGCGAGTGTTGGCGGCGCTGCTGGTCGGGGCGGCGTTGGGCTTGGCCGGGGCACTCCTCCAAGGGATGCTGCGAAACGGCCTAGCCAGCCCCTTTTTGCTCGGCATTTCGGCGGGGGCGGGGCTGATGGTGGTGCTGGTGGTCGGGGTCGGGCTGCTACAAATCTGGGTGCCGTTGGGCGCTTGGCTGGGGGCCGTCGTCACGACGCTGCTGGTGTATTTGCTGGCGCGGACGGGCACCACCCTTTCGGTGGAGCGGCTGATTCTGGGGGGCGTGGCCTTTAGCTCATTTTTTGGCGCGATTCAGTCGCTGATGCTGCTGATGTCACCGGATGGGCAGATTCAGGCGGCGCTGAACTGGCTGATTGGCAGCCTCAACGGTCGCGGCTGGACGGAGGTGACGCTAGTGGGACCGGGTATTTTGGTGGCGTCGATCGCGGGATGTCTGCTAGCGCGGCAGGTGAATCTATTGAGTCTGGGGGACGACCTGGCTACGGGATTGGGCACCTCACTATTGCGATCGCGCTGCCTGATTGGGGCCGTCGCTACCCTGCTGGCAGCGGGGGCGGTCAGCATTGCGGGGCTGGTCGGTTTTGTCGGTCTGATTGTGCCTCATGGGGTGCGGTTGCTGGTGGGCACGGACTATCGGCTGGTGCTGCCGTTTTCCGCTTTGGGGGGGGCATTGGTACTGTCAGGGGCAGACCTCATGGCGCGGACGGGTCCGGTGGAGTTGCCAGTCGGGGTCGTTACGGCCATGTTGGGAGCGCCCGTATTTATTTGGCTGTTGCATCGTCGTCGGACGCGGGGAGGGGTTTAGCCATGCCGTTAGAAACGCGAAATTTAGCGGGGGGCTATGGCGATCGCCCCATCGTCGCGGCGGTCAACCTGTCGCTGCAAACGGGGGAATGGCTGAGTCTGCTGGGCGCAAATGGGTCGGGCAAGTCTACCCTGCTGCGGCTCATGAGCCGCATTCTCAAACCACAGGCCGGGGTGGCCCTGCTGGATGGGCGCGACATTCACCACCTCTCGCCTACAGTGGCCGCGCAGAAATTAGCCCTGCTGCCCCAACAGCAAACGGTGCCCGAAGGATTGACGGTGTACCAACTGGTGAGCCTGGGGCGATCGCCCCATCAGCCCTGGTGGCAGTGGGAGCTGGATGCCGACGGTCGCGAACAGGTGGAGCAAGCGCTGCACTGGACGGAGATTGTCCATTATCGCGATCGCCCCGTGATCGAACTGTCGGGCGGCGAACGGCAGCGGGCTTTTTTGGCGCTGGCCCTGGCTCAAGACCCCAAAGTGCTGCTGCTGGACGAACCCACCACCTTTCTCGATTTGCATTACCAACTTCAGCTTTTGGAGCTGCTGAAACGGCTGAATCGTCAGCAAGGGCTCTCGATCATCACGGTGCTGCACGACATTAATCTGGCGGCGCGCTACAGCGATCGCCTGGCCCTGCTCCGCCAGGGTCATCTCTGGGGGGTGGGCACGCCGACGGAAATGTTGACGCCAGGGAATTTACGGGAGGTGTTTGACATCGACGTGACCCTAATGCACACCCCAGTAGGCTTGCAGATCTGCCCCCTCGCCGCCGCACAACCGTCGCAACCGGAACTCACCGCCACCAGCCCCTAAACCATCGGTTGGGTAACGCTAGGAAACCCACTAAAACCCTCTCCAAAGCTGGATTGCCATCCATTCACCCCGGCCTACAGCAACTTTTTCCAGTCTTCCTTCCTCACACACTTGCTCTTGTCCTTCTATCTAAAGCCCATGAACTCGTCATTTTTATTGAGAATTTTTCTTGTTAGTGCTGCCTTTACCGGGTTTGCCTATTGGGAACTAGGCAGATCCGCGATCGCCGCCACCACTCCTGAGGAATCTGCCCAAAATTGGTCTGAAACGGAATTTGCCAGGATTTTTAGCGATCGTCAGTCTGTCCCGGTCAAAACCGTTGTCCCCAAAGAACGTTCGATGACGCCTAAATTTGGCGACGTAGGTGACAATGGGTTGCAATCAACAGGCACCCGTGTTGTAGAGACGCGATATATCGCGTCTCTACAACACGCCGAGGTACCCACAGGCGCGATCGCCCCGATCGAAAATACCTCCTCTCGGCAATCCAACCCTGGTACAACGGATTCACCGCCCCTCGTCCTGACGCAATCTGATGAGGATGACGAGGAGGAGAACGCCGATTCTCCGACGACTGACGGCAGTGTGGAATATGTCGGCGACACCATCCGCCTTACCGTCACAGGCACCCGCACCCCCGTGCGCATCAACGAACTGCCTGCCACCGTCACCGTCTTCGAACTGGAAGATATCGAGTTTTACCAGTTCCAAAACCTGCGGGATTTGCTGCGCTACGAACCCGGCGTCTCCGTGCGGGACGATCCGCGTTATGGCTTACAGGATGTCAATATTCGCGGCTTAGAGGGCAACCGCATCCTGTTCCAGGTCGATGGCATTCGCCTGCCCGAGCGGTTCGAGTTTGGCCCCTTCAACCTGGGGCGCGGCGACTTTGTCGACTTTGCCACCTTGCAAGCGATCGAGATTTTGCGCGGTCCCGCCTCGACCTTGTACGGTAGCGATGCGCTGGGCGGCGTGGTTTCGTACCGCTCCCTCGAACCCCGAGATCTGCTGGGCGACGATGACGACTTCGCCGCTGATCTATCCTCGATCTACATCAGCGAAGTTGGCGGCTTTGACAATGTGGGACGGCTGGCCCTGCGGCGGGAGGATTCCGAGGCGGTGTTTGTGATCAGTCGCCGGGATGGGCGCGAGGCCGACTCCTTCGCCGATGGGGAGTTTGTCGATTCCATTGATTCAGAGGGCACGACCTTTTACGGCAACTTTGTGCAACGGCTCAGCCCCGTCAGCCACCTCAGCTTGATCGCCGAAGACCTCAGCCGCTTTACCCGCCGCGACGAAGCCGAGGGCAACCTGGGGCTGAACCTGAGCGAAGCAGAGGACATCCTCATCGATCGCACTCGCCTCAGCCTCACCTACGAATACGACGACCCCGACAGCCCCTCCTTCCTGAACGCGGCCCGCGCCCAAGTGTTTTACCAGGACGCTGCCACCAGGGAACTGTTAACCGAAACCCGCGCTTCTGGGTCCGCCTTTCGGGGACAGCCCGTGCTGCGGGAGACCGACAACGAATTCATCGCCGATAGCTATGGCGGCGAAGTGCAACTCCGTAGCGACTTTACGACGGGTAGCCTCAGCCATCGCCTGACCTACGGGCTAGACGTGTCGAGTACGTTTAATTCTCGTCCGCGCGATCGCGTCGAAACCAACCTCACCACGGGCGCATCTACTCGCAACATTCCCCCCGATGTCTTCCCGGTCAAAGACTTCCCCGATGGCGATACCCTGCGACTGGGGGTCTATGTTCAGGATGAAATTGCGATCGGGCAGTTCGACATCATCGCCGGACTGCGGTTCGACTACTACGACCTCACCACCGACCCTGACGAAGAATTTACCCGCAACGGGGCTGAATCCGTAGATCTGGACGCCTCAGCGCTGTCGCCCCGGCTTGCCGTCCTTTACCAGGCGACCCCTGAAATTTCTTTGTACGGCCAGTACGCTCGCGGCTTTCGGGCACCGCTCTACAGCGAAATCAACAGCGGCTTCACCAACCTCACCGGCTCTTTCTTCAAATACGAAACCCTGTCTAATCCCGACCTGGAACCGGAAACCAGCAACAGCTTTGAGGTCGGCGTGCGGGGCAACTTCCCCCGCTTTGACTTTGGGGTGACGGGCTTTTACAACACCTACGACAACTTTATTGAAACCTTTGTCGCAGCGGGAACGCGCTGTTTGGTGGATGTCGATCCCTGTCCGGTGTTGCCGCCCTTTCGCGGTGGCACCCAAACGGTGAACCAGTTCCAGACCCAGAACGTCGCTGAAGCCCGCATTTATGGCGTCGAGGTGAGCGGCGAATACCGTTTCAGCCCTGAAGAATACGGGTTTAGCATTTTGGGCAGTTTCGCGTTTGCCCAGGGCGACAACCTCACCGACGACGACCCCCTGGAAACCGTCGATCCCATCACGGGGGTATTGGGTCTGCGCTATCGCGCCCCTGAGGATTTGTGGCGAGCGGAGTTCATCAGCACGATTGTCGGTCAGGCCCGCACCGCAGACGACTCCGATACTTTTGTCCCCGATGCCTACGCCCTGTTCGACCTGATCGGCAGCTACACCCCCACCCCCAATCTCGGCTTCAGCCTGGGCATTTACAACCTGTTCAATACTGAGTACTACGTCTATTCTGATGTGCGAAATCAACCTGAGGATGCGCCGGATATTCAGCGCTTTTCGCAACCGGGAACCAATGTGCGCCTCGGGGTAAGCTATCGCTTCTGATTACGGGGTCTGTAGAGACGCGATATATCGCGTCTCTACAATTGCGCCGTTTTCACCCCAAACCTTAAACCCTCCGCCTTGCCTAAACCGTCAACCTTATACCCATCTCACGGAGACCTGACTAATGAAAACCCGATATCTCATGCCCGGATTTGCTGTTGCTTTGGTGGGGGCGATCGCGGCCTGCTCGACTAACCCAGCCCCCGAAGCCCCAACGGCTGACACCGCTGAATCGGCCACCGAGACGGCTGCCCCAACCGAGACCGTTGATACCATCGTCGCTCTCACCGCTCTCACCGCCGACATTGTCCATACGCTGGATGCAGACAAGCTGGTGGGCATTCCCGGCAGTCCCATTTTGCGGGAGGGCGATCGCTTTGCCGGACTCGAAGTGGTCAGCGAAGGCCGCGCCGAACCTGACCTGGAGAAGATCGTTGCCCTGGAACCCGATCTCGTGCTGGGGGCCACAGGCTTCCATGACAAATCCCTCGCGCGGTTAGAAGCACTGGGCATCGAAACTCTGGCTGTCAATGTCGACGGTTGGAATGCCCTCAGAACCCTGACTGAAGACCTCGCCCAGCAAATTGGAGCCGACCCAACACCGCTGCTCGATCGCTACGACGCCTGTCTGGCCCAAGCGCCTGAAAGCTCGCCGTCAGCTCTGGTGCTCGTCAGCCGTCAGCCCCTCCTTTCCCCCAACAAAGACAGTTGGGCCGGGGACTTTCTGGCACAGTTCAACATCCAAAATCTAACCGCCGAGCTGCAGGGCGAAAGCCCCTTTGACGGCTACGTCACCCTCTCTGAAGAGAAGGTGCTGACCAGTAACCCGGAAGCGCTGCTGGTGGTCGATACTGGAGAAAACCTGCTGGAGCAGCTCAAGGGCGATGCCTTTTGGGGCGACCTGCAAGCCACCCAAACTGAAGCCGTCTACACCTTCGACTATTTTGGTCTGGTCAATCCGGGCAGCATCGCCAGCATTGAGCAGACATGCGATCAGCTCAGCCAGCTCTAGTGTGAAGAACAGTAAATTATAGTTTCCTGGGTACGGTTCTCCTGCCACTCTCCAGCCCACTAGAGTATCTACACTGAGAGCATCCGTTCCCAGAAGGTAAGTCCGATGCGACTGTCAGCCAAATCGATCGCCGCGATCGCCGGTCTCAGCATTGCCACGGCAGGCGTGATTGCTATGCCCTTTCTCTCCTCATCCTTCAGTGCCGATCCGCGGCAACCCCTGAGCCGCCCCCGCTGGCAAATGCCGATGACCTGGGGACAAGGCCCCAGGCATCAAGGCGACAGGGGACCAAGTGCGATGCCCCAATCTGGGGAGCATGGGGGTCAGGGGCATCACGGGCACATGATGGAGATGATGCAGGTCCACAACGAGTTTGAATTTCTGAGCCTGATGATTCCCCACCATGAGGAAGCGATCGCCACTGCTCAGCGGGTACTGGAATCCAGCGATCGCCCCGAAATGCGCGAATTTGCCCAAGACATTATCGACGTGCAGACCGCCGAAATCGAGCAGATGCAAGACTGGCTGGCTGAGTGGTATCCCGACCAGGACACCAACCTCGCTTATACCCCAATGATGCGCGACCTCAGCCAGCTTGAAGGGGATGACCTGGATCAGACGTTTTTGGAAGACATGATCATGCACCACATGGGAGCCGTCATGATGGCGCAAAGTCTGATGAATCAAGGTCTGGTCGAGCATCAGGCAGTTCAACCTTTTGCGCAAAACATCGCCACCACCCAGCGCCAGGAAATTGGGCAGATGCAGACCTGGTTGCAAGACTGGTATGGCGTCAGCGGCATGCCTGGGCCAATGTCGGGCGGACGGCGTTAAGGCGCATCATCAATGAATTCCCAAAGTCTTGAGCCATGAGATGATCGCGTCCGCATCACCGTAATTAAACCTCATCCAGATTCAGAAGTGGAGTTTTGGCATATGAGACAACCTCACCGCCTGCGGCACCCTTCTCAAGGAGAGGTTTGATGAGACTCTGGTTCCTCTCCTTTAATCTGGTTCCTCTCCTTTTCAAGGAGAGGCTAGGTGAGGTTCTGCCCGATCACACAAAACTCCGGTTCTCATTAGACGTGGTTTAGCTAGGAGCGGTTCCCGTCGTAGGGAGTTTTTGCCGGGGCTAACAGGTCACTGATCGTAGATGGGCTGAATTATTTGTAGGATGTGTTAGCACCAGCGTAACGCCTCAAATCCCTGTGGAATGGTGCGTTACGGCTTCGCCTAACAGCACCCTACGACTGGGGATGCTCACGACTATTAGATGACAATTACTTTGGCGGCCCACGAGATGCGCAACGAGATTCAATTTATTACAAGCGGCCTCGGTTTCAGCGTGTTGAGCCAGTCTAGAATGGCCGAGGACATGCCAGATTAACGCCTGGGTATTGGCCTCCAGCATGGCCGTCATTTCATCGGCAATCAGGTAGCGGGTATGGCGGTTGAGGAAGTGAGCGATCGCGGCCAACCATCGCGATCGCCTGACTCCACGTCGCCCTCAACCAGACTCAACGCCTCCCCCGGTGCGATCCCCTGCTTTCATTTTGGGAGTGACGCGATCGCACCATGCCCCATTGCCCTGAGCCGTAAGTGACGCTGCTGATTCTGAGCGATCGAGACGGCAGCAAACTTTTATGGACATTGATAAAATGCCTGAATCATGATTGAGATTTTCTTGATTTATCATGCAGCTTAAGGCTTAATAAAAATAAATTTGAAAAATATTTTTGAGATGTGATGACCATTAAATTTCCGTGAAAAAGTCTTTCTTCCCTCAAGAAAGAGCCTATACTTTCGGATACCAATTTAATTTGAAAACAGCGAGCAAATGATTATGTAATGTCCCCCGTGTCATGGTGTGAACCTGCGCCAGGCAAAATGGCGTTAATAGGCAGACTTTGATACCCGCAGGCAAGTTTAAAGTAATCGAATACACCCTCGATGCCTATATTTGTTGAGATGGTGGGCAGGTTGAACCAAAAATCCAGCCAGAAAATTTAGACCAGTTACGCCTAGAAGCTCAATAAAAGTGAGGCAGAGCCGGTGCTCAGAGCTTCCATTTACACTTGGGGGCGTAGCAATTAGGGCGATCGCCGACGTTCGTAATCGTGCTCTAGGACCCACTCGGGATTTTTCATGAATCGCGCAATGACCCTAAATCGCCAAGCCCGAGGGCGCATTCTCGATTATGCTCTGGGAGCGACAATTGTCATCTTGCTCCCGATTCCTTACTCCATGTTGCTCAAAGTCGTCATTCTGCCAGTACTCCTGGGATTGATGGTAAAAGGCCTCCTACGCCTTTGGCAGGGCTATAAACCGGATGCCGTTGCCAAGCTCAGCCTTTTAGTTAGCTGGGCCGGGGCAATCCTGCTAGGTTGGTTGGGTTGGTTAGGGGGGATTGCGTTGGCAACCAGGATTCCCTGGCTGACCGGTTTGGCCCCTGGGATCGCCGTTTTCTCACTCTTTTGGGGAGTTGGGCAAGCCGTCAACCACTGCTATTTGAGTGGAGAACCTACCCCAAAGCCGCATTCTCCTCAGCCGGTCAAAGGCAATGAAGCTTAAGCGACGACAGGCCCTCTGGGGCGGTTTAGGAGCCACCGTTGCGGCGATCGTCGGGCGCAATACGCTGGAACGCCGGGCCGCCGAGGCGGAACAGGCACAGCTAGAAGCCCTCTATGATCCCCAAACGCTGGTGCAGCAGGCCTATCAGGCTGACCTGGAGACGGTGCAAAACCTGGCCCTGGGGCAAACCGATGTGCAATTGCGATCGCCCACGCTTCCTTACAATCGCGCCTGGTCAAAGGAACTCATCGTTGCCGCCAAACTCTCGACCCTGCAATACTTTCAGGGAAAGTACCAGGCCGATTACGATGGCCGTATTGACGTATTGCCCTTTTATCCAGATTCGGGATTTGCGCGATTTCAGCAGGTGGCTGCTTTCAAAGCCCTTGAGCCGGTGGAGGAGCGTATCCGCTTTGAAGTGCCCGTGGCGGCACTGACGGAGACCCTGGCAGACCCTACAGCTTTGCAACATCGACTGAACCGCACCCGCGATGCCATTGAGCAACAGGTCGAGCAGGTGGTGCAGATTAGTCAGGCGATTCCGGTGTACTTTGGCTTTTTGCTGACCTCTGACGACTATCATTTGTTGATGTTTCGGGGAACGCAACGCAAGTTTGAGATCCTGGGCGATCTGTTAACGCTGCAAGCCGCTTACTTGAAACCGTCCACCGATGAAGTTTTGGGCCATGTGCATTTAGGCTTCTACACCCTTTACTTTAAGCAACTGGCCGATGCTGTACGGGAGGCCGTGCAAGGGTTAGATCCCCATAAACCGCTGGTGATTGCTGGTCATAGCCTGGGAGGGGCTTTGGCGAATCTGGCCGCGATGGATTTGGCCCTTCATCAACCCGAGTGGCAGCCTCGTCTGCATCTCTACACCTACGGCACGCCTCGGGTCGGCGATCGCCTCTTTGTCAAAAACCACAGCCAACTGCTGCCCAACCATTACCGGATTGTGAACCTGGCCGATATGGTACCGATGACCCCCTTGAGCAATCTGCTGATTGTCAACTTTGTCCATGGTGGTGAGCCGTGGTCGTTTCTGTCGCACCACGGCGATATTGCGCCCAATCATCTCGTTGATGTCTACCGCAACGCCATTTCGCAAGAGGCTGAGATCCGGAATGACGGACAGTTTGTGAATTTGCCGATGGTGTTGGATCAGGGGTAGGGGAGAGTGATTGGATGGGTGAGGTAGGTGGTGGGTACTGGGTTTTGGGTAAAGGGTAGGGGGAATGGAGGGAGTTTTGCAGTCAGAGGGGGCGCTGTTCTTGAGGCGGCCAGATCGGAATGAGCAAATTTTGGTGGAGGTGGTGTGGCAGGAGGTGCGCGATCGCCTGCCACAATCTCTGCATCACACCATGCGGCTGACCTTAGAAAAGGCCGATCCCACCCTCATGGCAACGCTTCCCCGTCAGGGTAAGATCCAGCTGGCGGACGGTCGCGATCGCTCCCTTCATGCAGGGGCCACCATCGGCGATTGGTTTGACCAAGCTCCCCTTAACGGTAGATTGCTAATCGTCGGGCCAACGGGCATCGGCAAAACAACCGCGCTGCTGGAGTTGGCGGCTGAGCTCGTGCGGCGGGCCAAGCGTGACCCCGAGCAACCCATGCCGGTGCTCTTTCAGCTGTCATCTTGGCCCGTGGAGCACCAACCTTTTGAGGCTTGGCTAGAGACCGAGTTGAGAATGAAGTATGGGGTTTCTCCAAAGCTGAGCCAGCTTTGGCTGGAGTCAAACACCCTGCTACCCCTGCTGGATGGTCTGGACGAGCTGTCTCCCCACCGTCAGGCCTCTGCCGTGCAGCAGGTCAACGAGTGGCTGGATAATGGGGCTGGCGCGTTGGTGGTCTGTTGTCGCCGGGAAGTGGGCGATCGCGGCCCCTCTCCCCTGGCCCTAAACGGCACCCTCGAACTGCAACCCCTCACCCCGGAGCAACTTGAGCAATCCCTAAACACTCCACAACTCCATGCCCTGTGGACCAAAATTCAAACATCGCCCAAGCTGCTTCACCTGCTCCAAATTCCTGTTTGGTTGAGTCTGCTCATCCTGACGAAAGATACCTTTAATATTGCAACCTGGGAGAGGTTGATTACCCCCCAAGCGCGAGAAAATTATTTGCTGGACAGCTTTATCCTGCAGCAAATTCATCAACCATTGGCAGGGGATTTTTCCGAAAGTCCAAACACTACAGAGGCGGCCTTTTCGCCTCAGCAAATCCGGCACTGGTTAGGATGGTTAGCTCGACATATTGCTGAACAACCAGAGAATGAATTCCTGATCGAAAATCTACAGCCCATTCTCCTGAGCGATCGCAGGCAAGTTATCCAGTACAGCATCTTAGGAGGGCTAATTTTTGCATCGATGGGCGGATTAGTTTTTGGGCTATTTATTGGCCTGGGTTCTGGCTTATTTGTGACTTCTATTGTTGCGACTCTGTTTGTACTCAAACGCAGAGATGATGCTATCAATACCATTGATGTTAAGCCGACGACAGTCAGCCTAATGCAGTTTATTTTTGTCCGGCAGCTTAACCCATTGCTGCTGTTCTTAGTCATTGCAGTAGGAGTGACGGCTTTTTATGCCGAGGGAGTTGGCAGCTTTATTTTTATCTTGGGAATAGTTGTATTAGTCGGCTTATTAGTAAGATTAACTATTGCTCTCCCTAGTTGGCTGATGGGCAGTTTTGTGTTCAAAATAAATCGTTTTTGGGAAGCCGATATTACAATTCGCACAGACCCTAACCAAAGCATTCAGGAAACGCAGCTTTATCTCCTGCGATCGGTCGCGATGTTTATTCCACTGCTATTGGTGCTGAAAATTACTCCGCTATTTTGGTCTGGCAAAATAGCCGGTCCAGTTCCTTTTGACGTAACTCCATTCATGCATATTTTCGGAGTGATTACCGCGATCGCGCTCTGGGCCAGCATTTTTCATAGTGCCCTGGTCTGTGCCCAACATTTAGCTCTGCGTCTGGTGCTATTTAGGGCTGGGGTGATGCCCTGGAACTATGCCCGCTTTCTCAATTTCTGTTGCGATCGCCACCTGCTTCAGCGTATCGGCGGGCGTTATCAATTTATCCATCGCCTCGTACAAGAACGGCTGGCAACCCCATAGCAGTCCTTGATTGACTGACAAAACACTCGAATGATGTCGTTTAATATCGCCGGGTGCTCTACATTTGACCTCAGCCCTAATGCTGGATTCTGCCCGCAATTTTCGCTTGTCAAAAGCTGAGTTGAGACGCAAAAATCAACATCATAACAATCAGCCCTAAACTCCGGCGAAAGTAGTTAACTCCTCGAAACAGTTCTAGCCAAGCCCATGTAAAAATTGCCCCAAAAGCGAGGACATCAGTCACAATTTGGAGATTTTGGGTTAGAGGCAAAAAGCTTAATGCCGTGGCACTGAGGCCAACGAGAATGGTCAAGTTGGGTTTCTGGAAGATGGCAAAGTTCCCTTCGCCATCTTTAAAGGTGCGGTCAAACAAAGTTCTATCCATAGGATCTTTACGGGTAGTCGTGGGTGTATGAATGGAGTCGTTATCAGGCAGTGAGTCAGGTCTTGAGAGCCGAATTGAGCCGTAGTTGCAGAAGTGCGATCGCGCTCGTTTGCCAACGATTGCAACCACCGTCATTCGGGTGTACGTTTAGCAAGAAACCACACTTATCGCCTTGAAATCTTGTGCATTCAGGTCAGTATTTTCCCGATTTTGCTCCTACCTGAGAGAGAATAATGCGATTCCGCAAACCGAGTCTTTCCAGTTTGCCAATCCTTTCCACGCAGCTAGTACAGTGCGGTGTAAATTTGCACACCCTTGGCCCTCACCCTAAATCCCTCTCTCAACCTTGGGAGAGGGACTTCCAATCGGTATTGAGACTTAAGCCGTCGAGTACTAGTCCTACTCAGCGTAAACCATCAACTCATTCGCCCACTCTTCGAGAAGGCGCTTCGCGTCTAAGTAGGTGGACATCAATAAACGATGACTTAGGGTGCTGTTAGGCGAAGCCGTAACGCCCCATTCCACAGGGGTTTGAGGCGTTACGCTGGGGCTAACACATCCTATAAATAATTCAGCCCATCTACTTGCACACCCTTGTATCTGAAAATCAGAACGGTAGACTGAACTTGCCTCAATGCCATGATGTGCAACATCCCCCCCTGGCAAGATGATCAAATATGTGCGTTTTGCCAACCCGCCAACGTTTGACATTTAAAATAATTGCTGCAGCCTTCTTCAAGCATCTCCCAGATCGCGGGTGCCTGCCGCCAATTGCAAGATCATGGGATGCCCGCCGTCCTGGTGATATTTATCAGCCCAGGCTTTGAGCAACTCGTCGAGTTCGGCTAATGCTTGCTCTCGCTGGTCTGGGGGCACGTCAAAGACTTCCAAACCGCGCAACACATCAGCCCTTTCATCGACCCAGCCCTGCATCAGCTTACTAAAGCGAGCCAAGTCATTCATCATGGTGAAGACACGCTCTTGCTTACCTTTGGGCGCGTAGTGGGTCCGCGTCAGGGCAAAAAAGGGAATCGAGAGAAACGGAATATCGACCTGAGTAACGGTGCCAGAGTGCAATAGGCGAAACTTGATGTGGTCTGAGAGGGCATCGCTCAGGGGCATTTGACGGTGAGGGGGATATTCAGCCTGGGACTTTTCGTGGAGGAATTTGATCAGGTCGAGAAACTCCAGCATGTCTAAAAAACGAGCTGGTGGCAGTCCGGCAGGCAATTGGGCGTACAAGGTGTCATGCTCCTTGGCGCTGAGATGATGACCATTCAGGCGCGACTGCCCCGGCTCCCAGGGGTATTTCTCCTGCCAGAGAAACGGTAACCCGATCAGATAATACGGTTCCTGATCGCTGAGGCTAGTGAGGGAGGTGCCTTCCGCCTTTAAAGCTTCAACTTCTTTGACGATCGCGCGGACCCGCTTCGGTTCAACATGATGTAAGAAGCTGGTTTTGCGCACGTTGTGGCCATGTTCTAAATAAGAAGAATAGATGGCCAGTTTAGCTGCCGTGTTGGCCGCTTCCAGAAACGCGCCATAGCGGTGGCCACCCAGCTTCATCACGCTGATCGCCAGGTAAAACAAAATGCGATCAGCCGAGCTGACTTTGAGGTCAGCAATGACCTGGTCATAATCGTCACTGGGCAAAGAACAATCCTGAGAAGACGTCGCGGGTTCTGTCACACTCCTGCACTCATTTTGAAGGGGTCGCTAAATGCCGCCCCGGCTGACAACCGGCTTCAGACAGTAGATCTGATCGGGTTTCACGTCTGGTTGACTAGCACTGTAGGCGGAACATGTCAGGCATTGTAGTTCGACATGCCAATATCTTTCCAGAATTCCCGTATCTTCACGCTATTCATCATGGGGCAAGTTTTACCGGAGTAGGTTAAGGGGCGATCGCCGCAGGTAGTGAGGTCGTGTCCACCACTTCAGCTTCAGTTTTGAGATAGTGATCGAGCCAGCGATGCATTTCCCAAAGCACATGCCCCACGGCCTCCCGAGACTCATAGCCATGGCCCTCTAGCGGCAATTCGACCCAGCGCACCGTGCCCCCTAATCCCCGCATCGCGCCGTAGAGCCGTTCACTTTGCAAAGGATAGGTGCCGGCATTTTCATCATTCGCGCCGTGAATCAGGAGCAACGGCTCGTTAATTTTGGCGGCATGGGTAAATGGTGACATTTCCAGATAGGTATCCTTGGCATCCCAAAAGGGACGCTGCTCGCCTTGAAACCCAAAGGGCGTCAGGGTGCGATTGTAGGCTCCGCTGTTGGCGATGCCCGCGCGAAAGAGGTCGGTATGGGCGAGCAAATTCGCCGCCGTAAACGCTCCGTAAGAGTGCCCCCCGATCGCCAGCTGATCGCGCCGACTAATGCCCCGTTCCACTAAGTAATGGACGATCGCCTCTGCACTTTGGGTCAGTTGCTGCACGTAAGTATCGTTAGGTTTCAGGTCACCTTCCCCGATGATCGGCATGGAGGGTCCCATCACGATCGCATAGCCCTGGGTCAACAAAAAGCGGGGATCATAGGCATAGGGACGCCGAAACGCATTGGCGGCAGTCGTCACCTGGGAGGCCGCGTCCCGACTTTTGAATTCTTCAGGATAGGCCCACAGCAGCGTCGGCAGCGGCCCATCGGTCGCCGGATTGTGGCCTGGCGGCAGATACAGGGTGGCCGATAGCTGCACCCCATCTTGCCGCTCATATTGAATCACCTCGGGTGTAACGGCGCGGTACCAGGGACGCGGATCGGCAAAGTCGGTCAGAGCCGTTTGCTGCCCCGTGGTCAGGTCGAGTTGCCAATAGTTGGGCGGATCTTGGGGTGATTCGCGATGGGTGATGAGCTGCGTGCCCTCGGGGTTCAGCAACGCTGTGACCGTTTCATAGTAAGGATCGGCGGCCTGCCACAGGCGAGTTTTTGCCTGGGTCGTCAGATCCCAGCGGTCTAAAAAGGGGTAAACCCCCGCTGGCGACGCTCCGCGTCCCTGTAAATACAGGCTGCGGCGATCGGGCGACTGCATCAACACCTGGCGATGGTAGGGGCCTGGGGTCGTCACGGGCTGTCCGGGGGCATTGTAGCGATCTTGGTAGTCGCGGTCTTCGAGCAACCCTGGGGCACCGCCCGAGGCTGCCGGATCGAGTTGCCAAACCCGGACGCGGCGGGTGTCGTACCACGCTTCGATGCCCAGCGCGAGGTGGTCGTCGCCCCACAGGATGTCGTTAAACCGCAGGGTCGTCGTCCACAAGGCTTGGGGCTCATGGTCAAAAGGGGCGGCGAGTTGCCATACGGCATCGCGCGATTCCACTTCCTGACTGGCGTCGCCGCCATCCAACGCCTCGACCCAATAGAGGGTGGCGGGGCGATCGCTGCGCCATCCCGTGAGGCGTCGCCCCGTTCTCACCGAGTCAAACGTCACCGGGATCGCATCCGCCAGGGGCAAATCATCGACCCGATAAACTTCCTGACCTTGCGCATTGAGGACGCTAATCCGCTTAGGAAATAGACGGGCGGGCACTTGATACGAAAAGGGACGCTGGATCGTCCGCACGAGTATCCACTGACCATCTGGGGAGGGCGTAACGGCGGCAAACAGTTGCGGCTCGGTCAAGGGGGTGCGATCGCCCTGCAAACTCACCCGCACCAACACCGAGGCCAGGTAGTGCTCAAACAACGCTTCGTCTGCGGGGGATGCCAGCAGGTTAGTGTAAGTGCGAACCGGAGCCGTGCGCCCTAGATTTTGCTCAATGCGAGGCCCCTGGGGAACGGCGATCGGTAAAGGCGGTGTCCCTGCTTCGGGCGGCACCATTTTGCACCACAACCCCGCCTCGTCGGAAATCCAGCCGCAGGGAGGGCCATAGGTGTTGTTGAGGGTCGGGTCGGTGAGTCGCTGAGCGGTGCCCGCTGCCATATCGCCCACCCACAGCTCTACCCCGGTAGGCTGATCAAGGGTAAAGGCGAGCAAGTTGCCGGTGGGCGACCAGCGCAAATTGCGAATGCCCGCTGACGGCGGTAGGGCGATCGCTTGTTGCTCACCCGTCGCGATGTTTTGGATCGTCAAGCCGACGAACCCATAGGCTCTCGCGGGCGATCGGCGAATGGGATCAATTTGGATGCCGGCCAGTTGCAACCGCGGCTGGGCCAACTCCGCGAGGGGCGGCAACGGCGGTCGATGCAAGCGTACCAGCCACTGGTGATTAGGCGACAGGATCACGCCCGGATACCAGGGGGTATCCAACATGGAGGCGATCGGGTCGGGCGGTTGTTGCCACGTTTCTTGAGCCATAACAGGATTGAAGGCAAAGCTAACAATGCTGACAGCAATGCCCAACAGCGGTCTTATAGCAGCTTTCATGAATTGGGGGATGCTGAAGTCAGCGACTTAGTTGTTTATCCTGCCATGTTTGGGCCGAAAAAGCTGTGCCGGAAGAAAAATATCAGCAATTTTCACTGTGAAATAAATGATCCTTCGCCCTGCGCCTGACTGATATGTTGCCAGTCCCCAGAGCCATCAGCAGGGGCGATTCATCCTTCAGGAAAATCCTGGAAGGCGGTTTTACGTTTCTGATGGGGGTAAGGCGTGCCAACCCTGAGAATAGAGTGGTGGTACCGGATTTTCTCTAGCCCACATAAATCAACCTTGTTCGGTTATTCAGGATCGCAATTTTTAACCGCACCGAGAGATCGCTCGCAGAGGTTCCAGTTGGCGGTGGTCTTATCAGCTTCAGGTTGAAGAATCTTAAGCGATGTATGAGATGTATGAAGCGATTAAGCAGCACAAAATTCTGTGGGCCGATGGCGCAACAAGCCGAATTTCACGGAAAGAAAATCATTGAATTATTAATTTTTGGGGATTCCGCCTCGGCTTTTGTAAAGAAAGCATGAAACTTGCGAGATTTTACTTAGAAACCAGCTTTGAAAGTGGAGTAAATCTTCACGGGCCTCAATGTCCTCAGGGTTTACCCGGTTGGTTTCTACCGAGCGGGGTGTAAATATCCCAATAGAAGCGTTGAAATCAATTATGTTGATTTCTTAACGGTTGAAGAATTTCTGAGTGCAGTGACTTAAAACCTTTTCAACCCGGTCGCTGATTTGTGCATCTTCTGTCTCCTTTGGCCTTTGGAGGAAGTGGCTATGTCAAAGCGTATCTACCGGAAAGAGACGACAACTCCCTTGGGGCAGACCCTGAACAGCCTTGATATGGTGGCTGCATCAGTCATTACCCCCCAGTCGGTTTACCCATACTTGCCAGAGTCAGCTCCCGATGTGCGTAAGCGAGCCCAACTCGCGGTTAGACGAGGCGATTTGGAAAAGGCGATCGCCATGCTTAACCGTCTGATTATTCAGCATGCTGGCACCGCCGAGGACTTCAACAATCGCGGGCTGTTGCACTTGTGGAATGGTCAACCCCATAAAGCGATTCGCGATTTTGACCGGGCCATTGCGCTCAATCCCGACCTACCAGCCGTCTACAACAACCGAGCCAATTACTACGCCACCCTGGATGATCAGGAGAACGCCTTGGCCGACTACAACCGAGCGATCGACCTTAATCCTTATCATGTGCGAGCCCGCATCAATCGAGGCATCACCCTGCGCAAACTGGGCCGCTATGACGAAGCCCTCGATGACCTCGAAGATGCCCTGCTATTTCGGCAGTTGAACGGCGAAGCTTATGCTGAGCGAGGCCGGACGTACCACCTGCGCGGCGACTGGAACTGCGCGATCGCCGATTATCGTCGCGCCCTCACCACGCTGCCCATGCCCCCTGAAGCAGTCACCCTCGCCACGCATTCCTATCGGTATCGCGTCATGGCTTGGATGAGCGAACTCAGCACCGCCGCTTAAGCGATCGTCCGCCGCTCCCCTAGTCAATGGAAATTTTTTGCGGTCCCCCATTGCTGCTGGCATAGTAAGCCGAGTCTTCGCTAGCGGGTGGGTTGACGTCTTGCTGATGCAGCCAGGTCTTGACCGGATCGTCATTGAGATCGAGACGCAATACACCGGATACAAAGCCACCGACAAAGGCGACCGGTTGACGGGTCAGTTCCTGTAGAAAAGGGGATAGCTCATCTAAAAACATGGATGTTAGTCTCCTGGTTGCTAGCACACGCTTCTATCCTACAAGGTGAAAGGGGATTTACACACGCCGCGAAAGGCGGTCAATCCAGAGCTTTCAAGGCTTGCATCCGGCGGCTGAAAGGGGAACCCAATGTGTTTCAGGGACAAGGGGGCAGCGCGATCGTCGGCAATTTTGCTTTCGACGTAAAGACCGCCAGTATTCAGCGATCTCCGACTTGACAGGAACGTTGGTTTCGGGAGATCTCCCTTACAGGTGAAAATTGCTTAAGAATGGAAATTCAATCAGTGGGGATAGTCGGCTCGGCTGTCCCTTGTCCGGTCAGGTCTATGCTTCGCGAAAATTGGGATGTTAAAGGATCCTCATCCCTTACGGATTCGCAATTGTCCCGGTGCCCTAGCTGGTGAGGCAGCCATTTTTGCAGCCAGATCGAACCTGAGATCCAGTTCTCATCGGTGAAGCCTTTCGAGGTGGAACCAGCCGCCCCGTTCCCTTGGGCAGGTTGATCAAAGAATGCAGGGGATAAGCCGTAAATATACCGAAGCGATCGCCTTCACTTCATGGCAATCTCGTGGGAGTCTGCCTCAATCCCTGCTGGGCTTCATATTCTTCAACCGGGCGTGCTCTACCCACTGAACGTATCCGGCGAAAGAAGAGATAGTTTCCATGTCAAATCACCCATTTCCAGTGGCTGAAGCGCCCGCTTTGCCACTGATCGAGGATTTTGGGGCAATTGCCAAGTCGTTTACTGATCTGGCAGATTTCCCGAATGACCATGCTTATAGCCTTTCCAGTCCGATTCCCGAAACGCTATGGGGAGAGCTTGGCGCGATCGCCCCGCCCAGAGCCGACTCTTTACTGCCAGGGGTGCCCGACGGGGGAACTGCCGCCACCGAGCACTGGACTGAAGCCGGGGCGATCGCGGATCCGCTCTTTAACCACACCTCCCTAGAGCAGATATGGGCAAAAACCCAACAAGCCCTGGCGACGTTTTGGCAGACGGCTGACCGTCAGGCAACGTTGAGTTTTGCCTGGGGTGAAGCCAAGGCCACACCAGAAACCGAGAGCATCGTCGAGCAACTCATTCAGGGCAACATTCTGCCCCAGTTTCAATTTGTCGAGCAGGCCGACTTAGGGGCTCAGGGAGCCTATGCCGCGGCGATCGACACCATCTTTTTAGCCAAAGAGTTATTTCGCCACCCAGAGCAACTTGTGCGGGTGCTGGTTGAAGAAATCGGTCATTTCATTGATGATCATGCCGGTCCCGTGGATGCACCGGGGGATGAAGGGCGACTATTTGCCGCTCAAGTCCTGGGGGAAACGTTGTCTGAAGCCGCGATCGCCGCGATCAAAGCCGAAGATGACAGCGCCCTGATTTCCCTGGCTGGCCAGTCCCTAGAAATTGAAAAAGCGGATTTGGTTCCCGGTGCCTTTACCGTTGGCACTAGTGGTCAAGTGGCGACCGAGTTTCTCTCCGATGGTGGAGCCTACACGGGGCAGTTGGCGGTCTTTAGCCTCACCGGCATGGAAGCACTCGCCCCTGGTTCCCCCGCCTTTATTCAAGAAGCCACTCGCCGGGCTCTCAGCAACTCCCCCGAGGGGTACATCATCATCAGCGATATTACTGAAGCCGCCAGTCTGAATGGCGAACTGGGAGAAAAAAATCGGAACGCGGGCACTCCTGGTGGCATTAAAAACTTTGCCTTTGCCCCTGGCACCCACATCGCGGTGATGTTAGTGCCCGATGGCAGCGTGCAGCAGGTATTCGACAATCCGGCGGCAGGGGGCAGACTCCGCCCGCTCTTTTCGCTCGCCAGCGCTAACCCGGCCAGTCAAATTCATTTGGGCGAAATTCGTCCCGGCGTATTTGCCATGGAAGATGTGCGCTTTGATGAAGGCTCCGACGCCGATTTTAACGACGTGATCTTCCGATTGCAGGGCGTTACCGGCCAGGTCGAACCCGTCACTAATCTGATTGGCGGTCAGCAAATCTGGATCAATACGCCGCTCGGCCAACAACTGTTCCTGATTTCGGACGAAGAGTTGGGTGACCCCACGACGCCAGCACAGCAACCCATCTTCATTGCCTCCGACAACCCGGTTTTGCCCCCGGTGGATGCCAACAACTTGCAGGTGTCCATTCCCACCAGTGGCGTAGCCAAGTTTAATGCCAGTAATACTGAAGCCGAAATCGCCGCCAGTGGTGCAGCCCGCATTACCATTGGCACCCAAACGATTTATATCGGCACCAATCAAGTGTCGAGTATTAACCAAAATCCCATTGTGGCGAGCTTTGACAGTGCCAACCCGGCCAACAACTGGATTCGCACCGACTATGAAGTCACGGGCGCAGACGGTCGCGGGATCGGCATCGCCTGGGATGGCACCAGCCTATATGGCGTCTTCACGGTCGATGGCACCCAGGGCACCCCGGCGGAAGATTTTCGTCGGGCGGCCGCAACTGCTGAGCAAGCCTGGTTGCGGAGCTACGGTCAGGGCGGGGGAGCCAAGGTTTCGGTGCTGGCTCGCATTGACGCGACCACCGGCGAGTTGCTGGATGCGGCCTATCTCTCCGCCGTGCTCGGTAATGGCAACAGCAACACCCTTACCGTTGAGGATATTAATGTCAATGCCACGGGGCATTTGGTGATCAGCGCCCAATCGTTCTTCCGACCTCGCCGCCCGGATGGCACCGCCCTGACGGAAACGGCGACTGCCGGGAGCTCGCCCTTCGCCTACACCGTCGAAATCACCCCGGATTTGAAGCGGGTGAAGAGTACATCGGCAGTCGGGTTTGTATAGCGTTCGGAATCATGAATTCGCCGGTCGGCCCGATCGCCCTCATCCGGCTCTGCCCCTGGTAGAGTCGGACCCTGGCCGCCCTGACAGGGACGGCAGTATCCAGTTCCGGAGCGATCACGATGATGAGACTGATATCATTCGACACTGAAACGGGCACTGAGACAGAGGGGCGATCAGCTTACGGCGAAATCTCCCTGCCCCCTGAGGAACAACGCTTGGGGGCCGCTCCCGAGGCGATAGCTTTCGCGGTCTTTGGCCTGGAAGAGCCGACAGAAGGCAATTTTGCTAGGGAGTGGACGTGTTGGAGCAGACCTCTGACCAGGCGATCGTCACCCTCACCCAGACGGGGGGTGCTCGATGATTCCGTAGAAGGGATGCGCTACTAGCTGGAGTTGAAGGTCGGGGAAAATGCCGGGGAACTTGTCTGGGCTGGTCGCCAGGGGCGCTGCTATCCCGATCGCGGCTCCCAAGAGTGGACCACGGAACTGTGTCATTAGCGGTCCTGGTTGTAGCCGGGATTTCTCAGGGGAAAAGGATTTGCCAGGCCACGATCGCGATCGCCAGATCCGCCAGAGCATGACTGATGTAGCAAGCCCAGAGCGATCGGTACGCCAGGTAGCACCCCGACCAGATCGCCCCCGCCACAAACACCCCGATCGCCCCCAGCCAGACCACCGGCCAACTGCCCGTAAAGCCCACCAACGCCACAATATGGTGCAGGGTAAACAATAGGGCCGCCCACCCCACCGCTCTAACCCCCGACACCCACACCTCGCATTTGCGATAGACAAACCAGCGCCAGATATATTCCTCCACCAGAGCATTGCCCAGCGTGAAGTAGATCGCAAACGCGAGAAATCGCCACGGGTCTAGCAAGCCGATCGCCGCCGCGCGATCGCGCACCATGGCCCCATCCAGCCACTGCTGCCCCCACCCCAGGTAGCCGCCATAAATCACGGCAAACATGCCCAGCCCTAGCCAGAGGCCCACCCCCAGCTCTTGGCGCGTCGGCCAAGCCCACGAGCAGCGATCGCGATCAACCCGCCACACCCACACCCCTGGCAGCAACAAAATCCATACTCTCGTCGCGACAAAAAAGGCCTGGCCCCCATGGGCTTGCCCATACAGGCGGGCGATGAGGCCTAAATTCGCCGCTGCGACGATTAGCAACAGAGCGATCGCTGCCGACAAACGAGAATCGCGTTGGGGCATTGCCTTGCAGATTAGGGAAGGGTCACGGTTAACCTCTCAAGGATAAGGGCGATCGCTCCCACAGCTCATCTCACTGGACACTCTGCCCGCAGAATTCGCAACTGGTGCTCTGTCAATATTGAAAAATGGGGTCCGTGTAGGGTGGGCCAACGTTGCCTTAACCCAATCTGAAAATTTTAGCTTGACCCATCGCTAGGGGCTGAGTTCGTCTGCGCTCACCTCAGACACCGAGAAATCGGCAAAATCAACATAGACATCTTTGGGGGTCGACCAAGAGGCATCCCCGCCCCCAAAAAACGTCGAAAAGAACAGTCCATCAATCTTGAGGGCATCGACCGTCCGAAACTGTAGCCCCTCCTGATTGATCACCCGCTCACCATCCACCCAAACTCGCGCCCGGCCATCCGCTTGATCGGGTTGATTTAAGACAATTTCCTGTTCTATCCGATACCAGACCCCCGGCTCAAACGTCCACGCGCCGCGATCGAGGGAAGTGCCATATTTTTCGCTAGTGGGTAAATAGACATAGAGTTCTCCCGCCCCAGCGCGTCGCCACATCAGGCGCGTCGAAAACCCATCCGTGCCATCTGGAATCTTTCCCCCACTGTTGCCAGTACCGCCATACAGCCCCGGCAGTTTGCCCCCTTTCACAAAATCAAAGTCTTCCGAAAAGCGCACTGCATAGCTCAGCCGCAGGGCCGTTTGGGCTGGTAGGTTCAAGTCGGCATAAAACTGCCCACCCCCCAAGGCCACCCCCTGACTTCGAGATACCGATGGACTCGCTGAACCAGCCGGATAATACACCCGCAACACCTCAGAAAAAGGCCCCTCAGAGAGGGGGCGGACCTCCAGATTTTCGAGACCCCAAGCGCCTGATTCCTGCGCGCCCCAAGTCTCTATCCAATCAGTTGCCGAGAATTCTCCTCGCCAGAGCACGGCATCAGCGGTAGTGACCTGAGGCGACTCCGAAACCATCGGGGCCGAGGTGACGACCTCTACCGCCGAGCAACTCACTAGCAGCAACAACAAGCCTGAACTGAATTTGCTAGCCCAACGCACCATGTTTCGGTCTCCCAAGATTCAGAGGGTTCAAAATTTCGCTCGTGCCCCTGCCCGATCAACTTGAGCGATGAGACCACCGCGGGCAGAGGCCGCCGGACCGATCGCCCAGTGCTGCTATGCAGGCGGCCCAGGACTGGCGATCGCCTCAGGTTAAAGCATGGACTCACGATTAGCTCGCGCTTCCGCTTCTAGTTGAGGACTATTGGGCCGCTCATCCTCAATTGAGGGGACCGGCCTGCCGTCTGCGACGTACTCCACCCGGACATGGCCCGTTTGTTTCATCACCAAGGGTTGCCGAGTGCCGGCTTCGATCGCTAAATGGGTGAGCGCTCCTGTTTCCACACCGTCAACGACGATGCCGTCTACAGTCGACTCTTGGGCGATCGCGTCATCGGCCCTAACCAGCCGCAGGGTAAAGCCACTGAGGCGCACATTTTGCAACTTAGTAGACAGTGCAGTCGACCCCTGGGTCACCGAGCTCGCCACCAATTGGGAGTCCTGAGGTCGAATGGTAATCACGGCATCAGCTGTTTCTCCACCAAAATGGGCTGTTAGCACGGTGCGGCCAGCCCCCTCGCCCCGAATGGTGAGGTTGCTGCGCCCAATGGCTAAGGGGGATCGCAAATCGATTTCGCCGATGGGCAAATTGATGATTGCTTCAGTTTGCGGCGGCAGTTCCGCCAGTAAGGCATTCAGGGCGGCGGCGTCATCCTGACCATCATTGGGTTGAATGCCGTGCTCCATGGCGTTGATTTGCTGTACGGATTGCTGCGTCGATTGGTAACTCAGCAGCAATCCCTGTAGGTCCCAACCCGGATTAAGTGCCCCCGAAAACCAACCCAGAAAAATGCCAAAGCAAAAGAGTTGAGTGACCAAGAGAAACCGCGCCGTACTGCGCTTCGCTATCCGTTCAAACCCAGTGCCCGCCGCCGAAATACTTTGATTCCCCCGGTTTGCCCACTTTTGCTGGGCCAAGTTCATTTGCGTCCAAATTTTAACCAGGGACGAACTCCACTGCGATACCAGCAACAGCGGAAAGTGAATGGGTTTAATCTCCGAAGACCGCCCCCAAAAAATGAGATGAAGCATCAGCGGACGGCTAAAGCACAGCCAGGAAATGACTACCCCCATGCCTATCCAGTTGCCCTGTAGCAGCGCCGCCAGCAAAAAGCCAGGGGTGATCAAACAGGTCCAATAGCTGATGCGTTGATCGATCAGGCTGTACCAAATGAAGCCGCCCGTCGTGCGGGGACCGAGGGCGATCGCCCGGCTGCTGTTGCGTAGCATGTTGCCGTACCAGCGGCGCATGTTGTTGTAGGCGCGATCGGTCACTGAGCCCGAAATCGTCTCAATGGAATACACGATCGCGTCCGGCACATAGAGCATGTCGTAGCGATGGCGCAGCAGCCAATACCATGTGCTTTTGTCATCTCCCGAGAGGAACTTAAAGCGACCCCAAAGCCAATCATCGAGAGAATCGTTTTCCAATTGGTCGGCAAAGGAAGGGGCCAGCGCCGCCTCCGCTCGAAATAGCGAGAACCGCCCCGTCAAACACATCACCTTGTGGGAAAGACTATCCGAACACATTTGCGAGTGCCGTTGGGCAAACCGCATGTGAAACCATTCAGAAAAGAGGTATGAGCCGTTAACCACCGGAATTTCGTCCGTCGTCAGCGCCCCCATCTTGGGAAACAGGCGGAAGAACGGCAGACACTGGCGCAGGGTGCCGGGCTCCAGTTCCGAGTCGCCATCCATCAGGGCAATCACCGTGTCGGGCGGCAGGTCTAAATCCGCGAGAACTCGCAGACCGTCAGCCATCGCCTTCCGCTTCCCGTCCTTTTGCGTCATCCAGATGACCCGCATGGTTTGCAGCCCCGGATCTTCCGCTTCTAAGAGGCTGCGGATGAAGGCATTTTCGTCATCGCTACTGCTGTTGACCAACACCGTGATGGGTTGGGCCAGGGTTTTGGCTTCGTGGGCGATCGCTCGAAACACCCGCTCCGAGATCCACGGCTCTTCCTTATAAGTCGGCACCAAAAAACACATGTGCGGCAACGCGGCCACCGGCACCTGATCCGCCGTCCGTCGCCAACGGGGAAACACCCAATGGAGATAGATCCGGGCGCGCATCATCCGCACAATAAACCACGACCAGCGCCAGATCCCGATCAGGCCCAAGCTAATCAGGCCAAAGATGTTCCATACCGCCATTTGATCCGGACTTTGCAACAGATAAAGGCCCAAAAACCCACACCCCGATAGCGATAGAAACAGGATGCTATTGAGGTGAGCGGTCATGGTCTTGGGCGGACGGGGGGCTGCGAGTTGGGTCATGGGAGCTTTTCCTTTTGTGATTGAATACAGTGCGAAGACAAACGATTAGGCAACAAGCCTGTCAGTCAGGGCTCTGACCCTCATGGGATGAGCCAGCGTCGGGTCAGGTCAGGGCGATCGCTCCGGGCAGAGGGTGACCCCGCCCAGCTAGCGATCAGGGAAAGTCATACAGGCTTGCTAGCGATCGCCAAACCAGCGCATCCCAAACGTGAGCTGAGCCGACTGACCTACTCCACAAAATTGATGCGATACCGATTGCTCTTGAGTCGGCGGGATCCGCACCCGTACTCGAGCCAGCGGCTGCCCCGACAACTCGGGCGGAATCGCTGGATACAGCGCCTCGGCACGGGCTTGCGTCAGCTTCCCCTGACTCATGGCCTCAATCACCTCCACCTCGCCGACCACCGTGTCATTACTGTTAGCCAATTGAACTCGGACCGGTTTGTGGGGCTCGATGCGGTTGGCCCGATCCGCACTCACCAAGGTTTCGACCCAGAGGTCATTACAGTCAAGCAGCGATAGCAACGTCGCGGGGCGATTGACCTGTTCGCCAGCGTCATGCTCAGTGCCATACACAATGCCGTCAAAGGGAGCCTTGATTTCCATGGATTGGCCATCCCCATAGCGGTCTTGCAACTGACTGAGGCGGCTTTCCTCATCCCGCAGTTTCACTTCTAGGGTGCTGATCTGGCTGACCTGGTTTTGAATGGCTTGAATCAGATTGCGCCGCTGGCTCTGCAAATTGTCTGACCCAATGGACGTAACCGCCCCCTGATCCACAGCGCGGCGCGTAGCCTGGGCCGAGTCGCGCTCCGCCGTTGCCGCCTTGACGGCAGCTTGGGCTGACTTCCAGGTGGCCCTGAGCTGATCCACCTGTTGCTGCGACACCGCCCCTTGCTCTGATAACTGCTGATAGCGTTCGTAGTCAGAGCGCGCTGCCTGCTCTTCAGCGATCGCGGCATCGAGATCCGCCTGAAAGCGATTGATATCTTCCGCCGAAATCGCCAAGCTTGCCGTCGCCAACACCTGGCGTTGGCTTTCTAAACTCTGCAACTGTTGCGTCATTACATCAATCGCCTGACGAGCCGCCGTCATCTCGGCCTGATAGGTCGCGATGGTCTGTTGCGCCTTCACCAAATCGGCATCGTCTTGAGGCAAGGGTTCAACGCGGACAAGCACTTGACCCGATTGCACTGGCACCCCCGAACTAGCATAAAAATCTTGAATATTGCCATCAATCGGCGTTTGCAAACGGACAGTGCGACCATTAACTAACCCATCTTTTACAGTCATGTGGGTTAAGCGATAAGAAATCGAACCAAAGCCCACCGCCGTGGCGGAAAGGCCCAGGAATATACAGACACCCCCGATCGCGAATCGTCTCCAAAGACTTGGACTCGGATTGAACTCTGGCAGCTTATGTGGCAATTCATGGGGTAGGGATAGTTTCTCGGCTTGAACATTACGGTCAAGGGGACTCACCATGACTAAACTCCCTATTACAGCGGCAAAATATGCGGCGACTTAAGTTGTCAGTCAAAGAGACAAAATCAACCTTTAGCGGATTTTGAACTCTTACAACACCCAGCACTAGTCACTCATTTCGGCATTTCTCTAACAAAAGATCTCCCTAAAGATAGATGCGACCCAAAGATATGTAGATATCCAAAACCTTGCTTAGACAGTTGTAGATCTCCAGCTCAGACTCAATGTCCTCTCTGGCATTGACGCCAGAAAAGCACCTTTGAAAAATCAATAGTTGAGGAAAACTTAGACATCAGTAGATGCAGAGACGGTCTTTTCTCAAATGACCTGGTCTCACCCCTTTGAAACCCACTGTCGATCGTGATTCACAGCAATCAATTGTTGACTACCGCACCAAAGACTTCATGCCTTTGTTCTCGTTAACCTTACTGAATCTTTTTTTTGCTAGTCAGTAATTGGATTTTGATTGATAGTAAATTCACGCAATTTATGACTATGTGAAGTTGATATGATTATTTGGAAATAGGTAATATTAGCGAGGATAAATCAATCTTTAGATAGATGCCGCTCAAATGTCTAGAGTTGTTGACACCAAAGGATCAGGAGTTATGAGGGCAGCCCCTTTGTAGACTCCATCTTTCGATAAACAAACAGTTGATGAGATTATTTGTATGCCTTTATACACAAGCCAAAAAAGCGCGTTTCCCCATGGCTTGATCCCTCAAGACGAAACATATTTGCCCTGTCAACCAAAAATCTTTAATCTATAAAATGCTGACGGTAGAACATGGAGCCCCCCTCAAGTTTGAATCTGATTGAGTCGATCAATCAAAAAAACAAGAATTGTTAGGAAAGCATACTCATTCCCGCTCTACACACGGACGGTAAGCCAAAGAAAGCGATCAGGAATTGTCTTGTTTCCGCCGACGCATTGAAATAAGTCAGTTAGCGCACGGAGATCGCTGAAAATATAACGAGGCACTACGGTTTGCAGTTGAAGACCCAACCCCAACTCTGATATATCGACATATATCAATGAGTGCATCCATGATGTCGAGAAAAGCCTGTGATGCAAACCTGCTCAAAATTAGTGAGGCTTCGCACAACGGGCTTGGGATCAGCGCAGGCGGACGGGCGATCGCCCGCCTGACCATGCAATTTATGCTTGAGCTCGCATCGTGCAAACGGACGACAAATTCCCAGGCAAAGGGGGCGCAGGGGCAGAATCTACCGTTGGGTTAGCTTGCAAAACTTTCCACTTATATTGCACGTCGCGACTGCCCGCCGCGATCGCCCGCCTTTGCACATCCTCCGCCCACCCCAGGGGCATCCGTTGTAAGCGCAGGGCATGCAGCCTTCCCGAAGCTCGCTTTTGCGCATACTCCCCATTTAGCCGTTGCAACGCTTGCTCCAGGGCGGGCAGTAGCGTCTGCTGGACCCAGCGATCGCCCCGTTCATCCCGCCATTCCACATAGATGTCATAGTTCATGGCTGACAAGTTGGGCACCCACTGATACAGGCCGATCTGGAGATCAAACTGCCGCTGCACCTGCTCCATCGCCAGCAAAATCTGATTGACATGCAGCTTTTCGCCCGTCAGGTTGCTCATATCCTTGCCCTTGCGGACAAAGGCCAGCAGCGGCGCTTGATGATAAAAGCCCGTGACCTCCACCACATCATTAATGCAGTAGCGATAAAGGCCGCCAGGCGTGGTCAACAAAATGCTGTAGCGCTGCCCAACTGCGAGTTCATGACTCAGGTAAATCGGGGGCTCATCGGCATCCTCTGCCCCTTCAGGAACGAACTCGCAATAGTTAAGGGTGAGATCCAGCACGCCGCTGGGGGTGTGATCTTGCAGGGGCAACGTGACCCTCGCCTCGCTGGCTAAGTAGCCCAAATCCCGCAGCGGCACGGGGCCGTAGGTTGCTGCCAACTGCCGGGCCTGAAGGCCCACACTGCCCCCCAGCCAGCAGCCCATGGCCTGTAACTGGGGCCAGCAATCTTGGGGATCAAGGCGACCTGTGGCTTTGACGATCTGCTCTAAAATTTGGGCGCGATGCGGTTGAGGACGGAGCCGGGCCTGCAAGCGTTGCCGCGATCGCCCATCCAGACCACTCGTTTCCCAGTCCATGCCCAGACTCCCATCATGAATCGCGCGAATCAGCTCAGCTTTGTGGTCATTCATCACCGCCGCCAACCGCAACAGCGTACTGGGATTGGGCGTCCCCAAAAACGAGACCGAGCGGGACAGGGCAAAGCGGGCGATCGCGCGATATCGACTGTCGTAATCCGCCATCTCAAACACGTCATAAGGTACAGCATAAGCCCGCCGCACGATCGCGGGGAGCTGCTGATAAATCCGCCCCGATACGCTGCCATAGGGAATGCCGCTGGGCGTCTGCCCCTCTACCGCCGGACTCACAATCCCCACCAAAGCGCCGGTCAAACTTTGGGGATGAGCCGCCTGCAAGCGATAGAGCCACTGCCGCATGAGGGCCGCATTCCGCGCCTCTGATGCTGCCGTCACCGGAATGTATTTGGGAGCCCCCGTGGTGCCGCTGGTCATCGTAAACATCGTCACCGGGTCGCTGACCAATACGTTGTTTTCCCCTTGCATCAGGCGCTGCACATACGGGCGCAGGGCCTCATAATCATGCCTGGGAACCGCCCGCTGGAAGTCCTGAGCTGTGCGAATCGTGGCAAATCCATGTTGACGCCCAAAAGCGGTGTGTTGGTGGCGTTGCAATAGGTGCTGTAGACAAGCCTGTTGCGCCAGGGCGGGATTGTGGGCGGCGGCGTCCAAGCGGTGAGCCAGCGAACGCCCCCGCCACCAGAGCAGGGGCGGAATGAGGGATGACATGTTAGTGACCTTAAATAAATGTGCGTTAGGCAAGAATGCCAGGGGTCCCCAGGCGACGGTTGCAGCGGCATTCCCCGAAGCTCATGCACTGCTGCGCGCGCTTTTTGAACAGGTGAGCGTCATTGTGCGGTGGGCAAACGCCCTCAAAATCTCGTCTCTGACGGTCACGCCCAAGCCAGGTTGGGTAAGGACCGGGGCGCGACCTTGATAGCCAAACTGGACCGGCGATCGCCCCACATCTTGACTGAGCAATAGCTTGCCGTAGGAACCTTCGACAAATTTCACCTGGGGCAACCAGGCCGCCAAGTGACGTCCCGCAGCGGATAAAATGGCCGTTTCCCCCACTTGGCAACCCACCTGCACATCGATGCCAGCCGTCGCGGCCAGTTGGGCGATCGCGATCGTCTGCGCCAGTCCTCCACATTTCGACAGCCGCAGGTTGAAGGCCCCACAAGCTTGGGCCGCAATCAACTGTCGCGCATCCTCGACGGTAATTAAGGACTCGTCCGCCATTTGCGGTATGGCAGTGGCGGCCTGTACCTGGGCCAGGACTGCCGGATCACTCCGGGGCATCAGCTGTTCAGCACTGTCGATATTGAATGCGGCCAGGGCCTGACAGGCGGCGATCGCCGCTGCTGCACTGTAGGCCCCATTGCCATCAATCCGAATCGACGGGCCAGCGCCCACCGCCTCCCGAATAGCCGCCAAGCGATCGCGATCGTCCCGTCCCGTCACCTTTACCTTGAGATGCTCGATGCCAAATTGGCGATAACGCTTCGCCATGGCCACCGCCTGACGAATGCTGCCAGAGCCGATCACGCCGCTATAGGTCACGTGAGAACGCTGGGGCGGGAGAAGCTGGGAGAGCGATCGCCCCTGCGACTTCAGCCAGCAATCCACAATCGCCAGTTCCCAGCCGGTGCGGGCTGCATGCCAGGCAATGACTGGAGTTGCCACCGGGCGACTAGGAGCCACCGCCACTGAGCCCGGCTCAGCCCCTAACCGGGCAGATTCGCCGACCGTGGCAACTGGGGAAAAAGCCGCCGTCAGTTGATGGAGCCAAGCGATGCCCTCCGTCGCGGCGATCGGAGCCGCCGGAAAATCCCAATCCGCCAAGATCGGCCAGAGCGTGTATGCCATGTGCTCCAGACAAGACGCCACCGTTTCCCCCGTCACATAGGGGCGGGCCACCGCCTCGCCATAGCCCACCGTGCCGTCTTCGGCCTCCACTCGCACAACTAGGGAATCTGAGTAGGCGCGATCGCGCACACTATGGGCAAACGCCTCGACAAACGGCAGCTTGAGGGCGAATATCGTCGCTTTGACCAGCCTCATGACGCCACCTCCATCGCTCGCCGCGTCGGCAGCCAGGGCGTCGGCTGACAATAGCGCCGCCCAAACACATTTTCCCGAAACGTAATGTCGAGCAGGGTTTCCAGTTCTTCGTCCTCAATCTCGTAATACTGGACGTAAGCCACCACCGAGTCCAACCCCTCCTCGGCATGGCGAATATCTACCTCCGAATGGTGATAGAACCACCGCAAAGCCTCAGTCGACAGCCCGCGATAGCTTTGGAGAGCTTGCCCCAAACGGCTCGACAGCCGCGACAGCATCCACTCAAAGCAGGTCACCTCCAGCAGCACCGACAGCCCCAATTCCCGAATCGTGGCGAACATCAGCGGATCCGTGCAGAGCGATCGCACCTGCTCTTGAGCCGCCACCTCGATGGCTTGCAACTGTTCAGGCTCAAAGCCTGCCGCGATCGCCAACTGCCACAACAAATCCGGATGGCAGAGACCTTCCGCATCCAGCCCCAACTCCTCTAGCATGTTGTGCTGAATGGCATCAACCCCGGCGGGGGGCGCGATCGCATAGAGAAACGCGAGAATCTGCGGACTTTTCAAGTGCGACTTGCAAAGATTGGCGATGAATTGATCCGTTTCATTTGGGGAAAGCTGCCCCGACGTGAGTTTTTGAAAGTGGGTTGATTCCACAAACTGCTGCACCTGATAGCGATAAGCCGCCTCAATGGAAGTTCGAATAGTCATCATTGGCTGTCCTGATTGATTGCAAAAAAAGAGAAATAATCACGCTCTAAATAACACGCCAAGAAATTCAAACTCTGAATTTCTCAACAGCCCCACTCACTCAAAACCATCTTGGGTAAGTGTTGTGTGATTAATTCGATAGTATTTTCTGCCATCGCTAAAGGCAGCCTAAGATTTTTGACATATGTCAAAAGGACAGCAGTTTTTGATTTAAATCAAATCGCGATCGCCCCGACAACCGCATCAAAAATTCCGCATTGAACCCCTTGAAGGATTTGAGGCGTAAGCGCATAGCGGTTTTTCTCCAGTTTTAAGATTCTGCTTCCCACAAGGCTCGTACTAACTGATGGGTGAAATCTTCGCCGAGAATTTTGGCGATCGCGGCATTGCCTGAATCTCGCTCAGCACTGAGTCGCCGCATGTGTCGATCCCGCTCGGCCAGCGCACTGCGGTTTGCCTCAGCAACGGGATCGGCTTGATCAACCCAGACCAACCAGCGATCGCACATCTCATGGGCCAGGGTTCGCACTAACTCAAGGGCATTCTCACCATGCGTACTCGTAAAGCAAATATGGGCGGGCGACTGTAACTGTCTGACATACAAACTTTTGCTGACAAATAGCGACAAATCGGGATTTTCCCTAAATTCTAAATAGGTTTCATTCACCGCACCATAGTAGTTCTCAAAATAGTCGAGGTTCGTCCACAAATCGATTCTGGGAATATAGTCCATATAGAAGAAAAGATTCGGCATCGTGCCAAATTCAAATGCTAGATGGGGCACTGCGATCGTTGAATTAAGCCAGGTCGTTAGCCGCATGGTGCCAAAACTCATTGGTTTAGCATTGATCTTCGCGTAAATAAGCTTGTCTACTACTTCGCCTGAATAGGTTAGAAGGGAACCTTCAATGCTCCCATCGAGACTCTTAAAGGTCGCAAAGGGGTGCTGCTCTTTTGGGAAAATCGTCAGATTTTGGCAGATTTTTGTGTGGAGCTCGGCCAAGATGTTTTCGAGTTGTTCAAACACAGCCATTCCCTCAACTTCCTGTTTGGCGATCATTTTACTGCCAACTTAGCGAGAGCAAGTCAGGTTGTAAATATCTTGCAAGGCTCCCTCTCTGCGTCAGCGGATAGTTTTAGATTGCCTAGTGCCAAGTCGAATTTAATTTTGTCGGTGGAGCATCGCTTTTCTGAAAGACTAGCGAAATTCTAGGAGACCCTTGCCACAGCTGAGTTTCACTTCATTCACCCAACTGCCAATAAGCATCACTTTGATGATGACAGAGCACCAACCTTTTCCCATCAAAGTGGGAAAGAGCCGAAGCATGGGGACTCCGAGGTGGCAGGCTCCTCTGCTTGTTCCGGCTTGTGAAAATGCGATTGCTCACCAGAACAGAGGGCGGCACTCAGGGTATTTCCAAGGCCGTTTTCTCCCTTAGAAGATAAATGATGTAGGACGAAATCAGCGCTGCAAAGAAACACCAGACTGAAATAAAAGCGATCGCGTCATAAATAAAGGCAGTCGCTACCATAGAAGCAAAAATCAGAATTCCCAGTAGATGAATTGAAGGCTTTGGCGCAATCAGAAACGGAATCAAAATAAAAGCAGCATATACAGAGCGCCCAATTGTCCAAGGAATCCAGTCGCTATAAATGAGTTTTACATCATAGGTAATATGTTGCCTCGCAACTTCAACCTGCACCCAGTCATTCAGTAACAATGGCAAGTAAAGAGAAACCCCAAACAAACCGCCCAAAATGGTGAGCCCCAGCAGGATTTGCTTCTGTAGGGGGCGTTCTTCCAACCAAAAGATGGAAAAAGGTACCCAAAACAGCCAAAAGCAATGGGAGAAGAAAAGAAATCCCAAGGCGAATATGCGGCCAGTTTCGATAAAATCACTCTGCAAATTGAGCCAAACGCCTCCTTCCATGAGTTGCTGTAGACCAAATCCTAAGGGGTAAGCTGCAAGAGGAATAAATTTTGGCGCAAATTTTAGCGATCGCCTCGTTGTATAAATTCCCCCCAGGCATAAGAGAGATCCGGCAGTAAAACTCGCAGCGGCAGAAAAACACATTAAGAGTCAACCTTTGGCGCTTCGGATCTCTATTTTAGGACAGATTTTGGGTGCACAGATGGTCAGGTATTTTCGTCTACATCCCTGGGCTCACCAGATAGTCGCAGTTGTAGCGCCTCTGGATGGTTACAGCAGCCCTTGTAGAGGTCGATCTCATTGAGGCGATCGTGGACAAAGAGAATGCCGTGACCATTCAGCAACTCCTCATGATGCGGATAAGCCTAACTCACACCCATCTCATTTCCGAAAAATTCATACCGCCAAGGTTGAGAAGTGAATCGCTCTTTAGAGTTGATTGAAACGATGGAACGAGCTTAATTGCAGTATTTGAGGGATGGGATAGCAGTAACCTGTAAAACTGTTTTAGGCAATAACAGTAGGATCACTCTGCCGATTTCTAAACAGACTAAAGCCGTCTATAGATTTCTCGACGCTCTATCACTTCGACAAGCTGATAGCTTTGATGCAATTCTTCCATTAGAGATTTGTGAACTCCCTGTTTTGTTTTTAAGTACCAAGGGATGCCATCCTTCTTCACAATAAACTTTGGCTTGAGTGACAAAGTGTTATTCATTTCAGATAGCGGCGTAGCATTCGGATGGGTTGAGCAGTATTGCAAAATAGATTTTCTTACAATGTTAGAAGGATGAGTACCACAGGCCGTTGGTGGATAGATATCCATGTATAAATAAGCAATATGATCATCCATCATATATACGAGATCATGATCTGCCCGATGAGCAATCAGATAATCTGCGATTTGCTGTGCAGGACTGGGCTTTCTAAATTCCTTAGTTAACTGTGTCTGGCTAATTAGAGAATTGTAATTAGCCATCGATAATCCCGTAACAGGAAAGATGAAAATTGACAGTGCGACTAAAACCGAAAAAGGTTGAGAGAAAATTGGTCTCTGGAAAAATATTTTTTTGGCAGCTGACTGAACCAAAATAATACCTAAAAAGGGGGAAAGTTGAATCAAGTAATGATCTTGAAAAGCTCCCCCCCTTAAAATTGATAGCATGATGGCCAGCAAAAACAATAGAGATAAACTACGGATATTCTGATATATCGACGATTCTCGTTTTACTGTCATATACAAAACAAAAATGATACCCATTAGAGGAATTGTCCAACCCCAGCTAAAGGCAATTTTGGCAAGGGAAAGCATCCGGTCGGGAAAGATTGAATATCCAGAGGAACGACCATAAAATTCGGTATAACTTAACGGTGCCAAAAATAGTGCACCGATTAAGGTTTGCACTTCTCCAATATAAATATAAGGTACCAGAATCAACAAGAAAGGAATTGAATACCCTAGTGTATAAGCTGAAAACCTGAAGAGAATATTTTTAATAGATAGCTTTTCTCTGATATAGAAAATCAATAAAAAACAGCATATAGTCAAAGAAACATACAATAGATTTAATCTAATTAAAGCTGCTGTTGCTAATAAGAAAGCAACTAAGAACACCTGCTTACACTTAAACTCCTCATTCGCAACCATTAAGTAAAATGCGGCTGCAAGGGGGACGATCGCAATTGTTTCAGACATCGTTGCCTGGCCATACGGCATTGTTCCGATCAAAAAAACAGTGAACACTCCAATCGCAATGGCTAATTGCTCATGCATAATCTTCCTCGCGGATAAAAAGGCAAAAAAAGCCGTCAATGCTGCATATAGTGTTCCTGCAAATCTAACTGAGATAATATTTTCTCCTAATATTTTGATAAAAAATGCATAGCTGAGAAAGACAACTGGAGGCTTCAAGTCCCAGAGTTTTGTATAGGGTAGATGTCCATCCAGGAGTGCACTACCCATCAGTAAAAAAGTGTGTTCATCCCAATTGATCGAGTCATCCCAATAAAAGGGAAGGCGATGGATAAGCGCTAGAGCTATGAATCCTAGTAAAACTAGGAAACAGTAAATCCTGTACTTTTTTACCGATCTACTGTTTTCTTGAATTGCGAATTTTTCTGAAAAGAGCTTAGATTTTGTCATGGTTCAGGCAGAAGTATTGAACATGGCTTAGGTATGCAATATTCGCAGATATATAATGCAAAACTGTCTTAAAAACATAAGTTCAAACCTTCGTGAAAATTAAACTTAAAGGTTCCATTTTGAGCCGCCCACTCAGACTCACTAAGGAATGAGAATTGAATAAGTTGGGATAGCCGTCTCGGCTTTCCCAAGGCAGGCAAGATGCCTGCCTTAACAATTTGGATGTTATTTGATCTTCATTCCTAAGTATCCGCCGAATCATCAAGGTGTTGATATATACCATGCTGATTGGCAGCAGATTTAGGACTAGTGCTAGTAACTTCTGCTGATCATGCTGATTGTTGGCAAACTCGCCAATGCGACCATAGAAAATGAAATTATCCGTTCTACCGTTCAGCGACATTGAGCCCCTACCAAATCTCCTGGCATAATGTCACAAAATGGAAACAATGACGGGAAGATAACCGATTCGTGTGAAATGTATATATCGGCTGAAAGCTTTATGGAGAAGTACTTTTAGGGAACAAAAACAGACTTTTCAGCGCTCAAGTGGAAATCGCGATCGCCCCTTCATTTTAAGTTGCACAATCAATCAAATGGCGAATAATAATTCATCTAGCAATAAGTAAAGATTCGCCATCAGTCGAAATTGATTTTTGTTGTCGAGTGTTACTATTTGGGCGTCAGTTAGACATTTCTCCTCAAGGTGTTAAAGGGAATGCTGCTTAGGGAAGGGCATTCGCTGACACGAGACGAGAAACTGACGACTCATCATCTACCCGTTTGTGATTATGCTCAAGCAATTTTTGGTCGCTACTGCAGGGGCGATCGCCGCGAGTCTCAGCCCGGTTGCAGTGGTGGCGGCCCAATCGCCACCGACGATTCAACTCAGTGGCACCGAGTATGTGATCGACTTCAAACTTGGCGTTTTTGGAGACAACATCGTTGAGCTAGAAGCCCAGCCCTGGTATGCGGTGAATGACTTTACGCTGGCAGCCTCAGCGGCGGGGCAGGTTTACAACTGTGCGGAGGGCAGCCCGTTTACCCAACCGACCTGCGCGACTTCTTTCGATGCCTTTGGCAATGTCAGCAGTGGCTTTGGGGGACTGTCACCCTGGTTTGTGTATGACGTAGAAGCGGGAGTCGCCGCTACGGCAGTGGGCTTTGCGGGGGTCACAAGCGGCCTCAACGTCCTGCGCCAAATCAACACCAATTTAGAATCCGAGCAGCCCTACGCGATCGTCTCAACTCCACCGAATGAGCCCGCAACGGAAGCCATCCCTGAACCCGTGTCGGTAGCAGCCATTTTCGTGGTGGGAATGGCCATGGCGCGCGGCCTCGGTCGTCAGCAACGGGGATGATGAGAGTTCGGAGTTCTGTATGCAGTCTCCAGGCGGCATGAGCTATCCCCTCCCCTCTCATCCACTGACTCTAATTACCCTGATCCTCGATCGCGCAGCAATAGTCCCCACAGCCGATTGTAGGGATGTACCTGGTCGACGGGTTGCTGACCGGCAACCAGCGATCGCCCCTGGTTGTGCCATTCAAAAATCGATCCTTCCAGGTTAAATACGTGGGGATAACCTGCCGCCTGGAGTTTGTCTGCCAATCGGGCCGATCGATAGCCCACTGAGCAGTAGAGCACTAGCGTTGATGTCGGCGAGATGTCGGCCTGCCGAATCGCTTCTAGGGTGGGCAAATGTCGCGCCCCTGGTAGGTGACTGACCGCATATTCAGCTTCGTCGCGCACGTCGATCAAAATGGGGGAGGGTTGTTTATTCACCAGCCAACGGGCTAGCTGATCGGTTGCAAGGCTTGGCACATCTGGGAATTGTTGATCGACCCAGCGTTTCACCAGACGCCATGCGAGAACTCGCAGAGGATTAGGGGCAGAAGACATTGATAATAGAAAAAGGACTTTACAGAGAGGCGTTTGGCGATGGTGGACTGGACGCCCTGGAATCGCTTACTCCAGGAATATGTTAACGACCGGGGCCGGGTAGATTACGCTCGCTGGCAACGGGAAGCGGCCTCAGAGCTGGATCAGTGGCTCGCATCGGTGAGTCACACCGATCTTCAAAGCCTGGAAAGGGCTACGGCGATCGCGTTTCTGCTCAATCTGTACAACGCGCTCACCATTCAGCAAGTGTTGCAGCGCTACCCGATCGACTCGATTCGTCCCCAGATTTTGGGCATTCCTAACTGGCTAGCCTTTCTGCGCTTTTTCAACCGAAAAAATTATCTCTTGAATGGTCAAAAAGTGAGCTTAAATGGCCTTGAGCATGACCGTTTGCGATCGCAGTTTGATGAGCCGCGCATTCACTTTACGCTGGTGTGTGCGTCGGTCGGCTGTCCCTGGTTGCGCCCCGGTGCTTACTGGCCCGACCAGCTGGATGCCCAGTTGGATGAAGATGCCCGTCAGTTCATCCACAATCCCGACAAGGTGCGATATGACGCCGAGTCCGGGGTGCTGTATTGCAGCAAGATTTTCAAATGGTATGCCGAGGACTTTCTCCAAGAAGCATATACGATCGCCGCTTACATCAATCGCTATCGTCCCGACGCACCAGTGCCCGAAGCTGCCCCTATCAAGTACCTGCCCTATAGCTGGCAACTCAATCAGCGCACGTCTTCGTAAAACTGCTTGAGACGACTAGCTGGCACCCCCAGGCCCCACAGCAGCCCGATCGCTAGATAAATGAAATTCGCTTTGAGTGCGCCCCACTGAGCGACCCGGCGATCGGACGACTGCACCAGTCGATTTACCTGCACGATGCGGCCCCGGCGCGCCAGGCGATCGCACAAATCCGCGTCCTCCATGATCGGCAAGGTGGTGTCAAAGCTGCCGCAGGCCCAAAAGTCTGCCCTTCGGCAAAATATCACCTGATCGCCAAATAAGACGCGCAACCCATCCCGAAAATAGCGCCGGGGCCGAAAGAGTAGAGCTGCATAGTGGGTCTTGAGGCTGTTGTGTAGCGAAATGCCCCAGCGGGTTGTGGTGTCTCCCGCCATGATGGCAATGAACCCGCCGCCCGCGATCGCGGGATCGGCCAGCGTTTTCCTCACGAGAGCCACCAGATCATCCGGCACCAGGGTGTCGCCATGCACAAAGCAGACTATGTCGCCTGTCGCCTGTTCCGCCCCATAATTCATCTGCGCAGCCCGACCTCGCTGTGGCGCGGTTAGTACTGTGACAGGAAAGGACTGGGCGATCGCGATCGTCTCATCAGTGCTGCCCCCATCCACCACCATGATCTCCTTGACCGGCGGTTCGAGCCGTTGCAGACACCACAGAGTCCGGCCCAGACACCGGGCCTCATTCAACACTGGAACAATGATCGAGACCTCAGCCACAGCCTTACGCAGTGCAGTACTCTCGCAGTTTACGACCTGCTACACCAGCCGGGAAAGCATAAACGTCTCCGCTCGTCACTCAGGCATGGCAATTCAATCAGTTGGGATCGCCGTCTCCGCTGTCCCTGGTCCGGTCTATTCTTCGCGGCAATGGCTGCTAAATGCTCCTCATCCCTTAGCAGCCTGCCACCGTCACAATCGGTCGATTACGTCATTCCCCAACGCGGCAAGTTAGGTAGGCCGCCCCCCTTATGGTCTCCACCCTCAAGAGGCCGAGGGCTGCTCCTCAGAAGAAGGCGTCGATGGGATTTCCACCTCCTCTTCCGGCGGCACCGCATCAGAATCCTTAAAGACGATCCGCAGCAGCGGCGGAGCCACAAACGTAGTCAAAATGACCATGACAATAATGGCTGCTTCGAGCGATTCGGATAGGGCGCCACTGGCCGAGCCGACCCCCGCAAATACCAACCCCACCTCACCTCGGGGAATCATGCCCACCCCGATCGCCAGGCGATTGATGCCGGGCTGGCCAAAGATGGCAAAGCCGGTCACCACTTTACCAATGATGGCCACAACCACCAGAAAGGACGCAATAATCAGCCCTTCGCGGTTCGCCGGGTCGAGCGGGTTCAAGACGCTGACATCGGTGCGGGCTCCTACCGTCACGAAGAAAATCGGCACCAGCATATCCGCGATGGGAATAATCTGCTCCTCCAATTCCTTGTGTTTGGGCGTCTCAGCCAAAATCAGCCCTGCGGCAAACGCGCCCAAAATCGCCTCTAGCTGAATCGTCGCCGCGATATAAGACAGGACAAAAGCAAAAACCAACGAGGTGATAATCAACTCGCCCCGCGTTTTCATCTGATTGACCAGACCGACAAATAAAGGGCTGAGCAGTCGGCCAATAAAAATAGCCCCAACCAAAAAGGCAGCCGCACTGACGATCAAGATCGCCACATTTGTAATTTCAATCTCACCGGTTTTGGCCAAGCTAGCGACTACTGCCAGCACAATGATGCCTAAGACATCGTCTAGCACTGCCGCGCCGATGATGATTTGCCCCTCTTTAGAACTGAGCTTTTGAAGCTCCGCCAGCACCTTTGCCGTAATGCCAATACTGGTGGCCGTTAGGGCCGCTCCGGCAAAAACTGCGGGTACTGTCGCAATGTTGAACAGGGCAATCAATCCGGTGGTGCCCAGGGCAAACGGCAGCACGACCCCAATCACCGCCACGATCGCGGCTTGGGGACCTACCCGAATCAACTCTTTCAGGTCAGATTCCAGGCCGATCTCAAAAAGCAAGATGATGACCCCCAACTCCGCCAGGATCGACACCACCTCGCTCTCACCCCGAAAGACCGAGAGCAAGCCTTCAGCGCCCATCCCGCTGGTGGTTTCAACCAGTCGCATGAGTACCGAGCCGGTCTCGCCTGCCCCCTCTGGGAATACGATCAGGTGCAGGGCCGAGACACCCACCACCACACCGCCCAAAAGTTCACCCAACACGGGGGGTAAATTAACGCGAGCACACAGCTCCCCCCCCACCTTGGCCGCTAAATAGACCGTAATCAGGCTCAGCAGCACTCCTGCTAGTACCAGCGGCTCAATTTCGGCTTCGGTGGCCTCGGCTAAATGGAGTGGCCAGCCGATGGCGCTGGGCAGCAACCCAACCAGACTGCTGACGAAACTAAAGCAGGAAAGTGCATCCACCATTCGGGTTGAAAAAACGCATCTTAAATACCTTACATGAGTTCAGCAATTAGCCAATGTTCAAACGGATCAAATCCAGGATTAATTTGCTGAGAGAGCCAAATGTAGGGATCTGCCCAAGGCTGGAGGCGATTTTCAGCCTTGAGGGGCTGGCTGGCAAAAATATCCCCGCAGACCGAGTTTCGACTCCGCTCAACGCTCGACCCTGGCAGGTTGAGCGAAAGCGTTCGCGAAGCGTCTCCTGGCAGGAGAAAACCGAATTGATGGGGGACGTTATTTCGGAATGGAGACCATTTAACATCCAATGTTCGCGGAGAATAGACTTGAGCGGATCAGGGACAGCCGAGACGGCTAAGTAGCTGGGCTGATTCAACTGTAGGATGGGTTAGCGATAGCGTAACCCATGCGGGTGTTGGGTTTCATTCCTCAACCGCAACCTACGGCGTCTTACGTTTAATTGCAACTGCCTACTTATCCCAACTCAACTTAATTGAATTTCCATTCCTTAGCCGCCGATCGCTGGTCGCTGATTACTAAAGTGTCGGTGGGACCAGGTACCACTGGTGACTCTGACGCCATCCAGGGCGGCGACCTGTGGCGGAGCCATGAGATACACCCAGGCGGTGCCTAGCGGCTGTCGACTCATAGAAAAGACGGGGCGTTCGAGCCGTTGATAGAGATTGACCGACGCCACCCGCGCCGGATCATAGTCTTCAAACTCATCAATGCGAGCGATCGCTTGTGCATCTGCTAATACCAACAACGTGCCGGTAATCCAGCGATCGCCGCTGGTCATAGCCGGATATCCCTGCGGTAGATGAAACAGTTCACCGCGCATGCAGGCCGGTTGGGCCTGTAGCAGATAGGGTTCGCAATAATGCAGATAAGCTGGCTCATCAGGCTTTAGCGTGCCGTAGGCAAAGACAGGCAACATAGGCGGACAGCCAGGAAACTGTAGGATTACTTCCAGACTATGACAAAGCGCGATGTAGGAATTGGTTGCTTCCCAAAAAGCAGACGGTAGGCTGAATCCAACTTCAGGGCAAATTGGGCCACCCTAAAGCAGTGGGCAAAGCAATAAGCCTGGTCTCAAACCTGATCACTTTATTAAATTCCTGTTACACTGCTTTACATAAGGGTTTTAATGTAAAGGTAGCTTCGGCATTTAGCGTTCATATGCTCCTTCTCACTGTCATCGTCGTCATCGCATTAGTTGCCTGGGCATTGCGCCTGATGGAGCAAGCAATCAAAAGCCAAGAGTTTTCGTTTATGTTGGCGGGCTTTTTGGTGGCATCTTCCGCAGTGGCTATGATGACGGTTTACTTTCTGATGAGCAACTATGTTCTCTATATGGATCGGTCCTTGGGCGGAAGTGCCCAGGAAGTGATGCTCTTTTCTGAAAGCGATACGTACGCTTACCTGCAGTCCTTAGCGAACGAAACGACCACCCCTCCTTTCAAGTATTAGACTGATTTCAGTTGGCAGCGCTGCTCGATTTCATCCTCTAGACACAACAGCGACTTGGATGAATGCGCTACGAATAGGCTTCTCTTCTAGATACTGACGTTCCTTTCCCAAAGTTGGCTGTAAGGTTCATTGCTTGCGCGATCGCTCTCAATAAACCCATGACTCATTATCGATAGTGGTGAAATCTGACATTCTTCCTAAAGGCGGGTGACTGAATGAAGCGATCGCGCTTCAGGCCTTGTTGTCGTGCTCAGCGATCGCCTTGAGGTTTTGCAAACCAACTTCATACTCATTCCCCACCATGGCATCCATCAGGAAGCCCATATAAGTACTGAGGGGTTGTTGCCGCAGGGACACGCCGTTTCGCATATCCGTGTCGAGAGACCAGGTGACGCGAGTTTTACCCGCCTCGGGCGCGAGCTGAAGGACCGCATCTCCATAGCCGCGATCGCCAAAGTCCAAATGGGTTTTAAGGCGGCGGGGAGGCTTTATTTCGACAATTTCTTGAGACCCTGACCCCACTTCTGGATGGTCACTCTGCCAGGTCATGGTTTGCCCCAAACCCAAACCGGCGATCGCCATCGTCGCCGGGGGATCCTTCTGAGCCCAGGGCGACCAGGCATCCCACTGGTTAAAGTCGCCAACCCAGGCAAATACCGTTTCCGGCGGCGCATCAATCAGGATCGCTCGTTCCACATGGCGCTGACTCGGCAAGACGAATCCCAACGCGATCACGATCACCAGGAGCCCCAGCAATCCCCCCACCAATTTCATCAGCCCCGACATCGCTGTAACCTCTACTAATGAGTGATTTAAGGTCGGACAGAAATGGCCCCGCCCCCTGGTGCGATCGGGGTTGAATAGGATGAGTGTAACCCAACGCTTTTTCCCCTGGTGAGAATTTCTTTTAAGGCTACCAAACCGGATTTAGGCAAGCGGCACTTGGGCCTCGCTGCACGAATTTTGGTCAGTCCCTGTGGGCCAATGAATTTCTTGACGTCGGTCTTCGTTCCGTTTTTCATTTCTCCCCAGAAATAAACCCGGTATTCTAAGTAGGTGGACATAAACAAACAATGTTGTAGGGTGCTGTTAGGCGAAGCCGTAACGCACCATGCCACAGGGATTTGATGCGTTACGCTAGCGCTAACACATCCTACAAATAATTAAGCCCATCTACTTAGTTGGATATCGAGACGACTCATTTGGATAGCTGCGGCTTGATCAACTGAGAGAATGAGCCAGGGAGACTTCGCAGAGTTAAAAGAGGCTATGGACGGAAGTTTTGTTCAGCAGTTCTGGGAAGTCGTCGGGGGGGGGCTCAGGCTAGATCCTCAGGTGTTTGTGCAGGCGGGCGACAGCCTGGCCGATCGCGGGATAGCAGCCACCATCATTTTGCTCGCCGGACTATCGCAAGCGATCGGCCAGAGCATTGTGTTATTTGCCAACCGGGTCAAACCACTGCGATTCGTCCTGAGTTTAGCGGTGTCTGCTCTGATATTTTTGGCGACTTTTGCGTGCTGGGTTTTGTGTATCTGGCTGGTTGTCAACTTTCTCTTCCGGCGCGACTTCGGAGTTTTAAGCATCTTTCGGGTGTTAGCCGTCTGCTATGCGCCTCAAATTTTCGGCTTTTTGGTGGCTTTGCCTTACTTCGGGATGCCTCTCTCGGTTTTGCTGTCGATTTGGACCCTGCTGGGAATTTTGGTGGGCCTGGAGGCCGTGACCAACCTATCTTCCTGGCAATCGATGCTTGCTGCTGGATTAGGCTGGTTTATCTTGCAGCTGGGACAGCGCACCATTGGGCGGCCCTTAGGTCGTTTGGCCGATTGGGTAACCACGCAGACAGCGGGGCATCCAGTCACCCTAAAGGCGACCAATTTAGACGCCATTTTGGATCGGCAGGAGGTTCGGGCCTATTCCGACTTTGTCCCGCTATCGATTCCAGCAGAGGAATCTCTTTTACCAGGACAGTCAAAGTCAACGCGACGACTCTTCCGGTTTTTAGCGATCGCCTTTGTTTTTTTCCTGCTCATAGGTGGCTTAGTCAGCTCGCAACGGGGCCTTCACCTCTGGTTTCAAGCCTTAGACGAAACGGTCAGACTGGCGATCGATCTATTGATTCTCGGGCTGATCGCGGTGGTGGTGGCAATTTTGCTGACGCCGTTTGAATCTCTGAGTTGGTGGGCTGGTTGGCAGGGCGATCGCCCCCTAAACCCCGGCGTGGCCATGCGACAACCCGAACAAACCGCCGACATCGTGCGCTACGTCTCCTATCTCGACGGTATTAATCAGGGCACCTATGGTTACCTCCCCGAAGTCGAGCGGTTTTTGGATGAACTCGCCGCCGCTCTGCCCCCGAATGTGCTCGTGGTGAAAGGCATCATTCCCTATTCCGTCAGCAATACTCAGCTCACTGAAAACAACCCGTTTGCGCTGGTTTGGCGCTGGGTCGATGCCTTCAAATCAACGGTGCCCGTGGTGCCCGTCGGCTTCGTGGTAAATCTTCGCAATCTCTTTGCTGTGATGATTTCTGCCGATAGCCGCTATGGCCCGATTCAAAATCGCGGGCTGGCTCAGGTGCTGTACGATAGCCTGCTGTTTCATGGTTATCAACCGGGCAGTTGCACCCCCATCACCCTGATCGGCTTTAGCGGGGGAGGACAAATGTCGATGGGTTGCGTGCGATATTTACAGCAGGCGACCGGAGCGCCCATTGAGGTGATCTCGATTTCGGGGGTCATCAGCGGCAACACCGGGGCGATGATGACCGAGCGCCTCTACCATCTGTCGGGCGATCGCGATCGGGTTGAAAAACTAGGGGCCAAGGTTTTCCCTGCCCGGTGGCCGATGGCCTTAGTGTCTAATTGGAATAAAGCGAAACGGCGTGGGCGCATCGTGTTTATTTCCCTCGGACCGATTGGCCACAATGGCTCCCACGGGCCTATGAGCACCGCGATTCAATTACCCGATGGGCGCACCCCCCTGCAGCAAACGATTGATATTGTGACAGGCATTTTGCTCAAAGATTGGGCCAGAACGGGGTTGCAAAAAGATGACTTTATCCAAACCAGCAACTACGAGCTTTATCAAGCCGCCCCCTTCAACCGGGTCGAGTATTATCCCATCGGTCCCGTCCCTGACCCCACGGTTTATCGGCCCTTGGGAACCTGGCTCGGGCGGTTGATCTTGCCTGACCCGACTGAGCGGCAGCCCCGCCGCCAGGTCAAGTTTGAAATCCACCAGGCCCCGCCCGCCTATGCCTCGCTCATTGGCAACACGGTGCCCTTGCGCTGGAGTGACAGCCCTGAGACGCAAGCTTATGTGCAACTGGTGACGATGGATGTGCAGTTTGCTGAGCAGGTCGAGGTCAGCCGCCGCCAGGGCACTGTGCACCCCGATCGCCTTAATCACTGGCTCAAAGTTGATCCGCTGGAGTCCCTCGCGGGGGCGCGCCCGTTGGATGACGTGATCGTCTCGCTGCCGGCCCCCGTGCAGGTGATGAAAACCCTTGGACAGCCCCCTCACCTCCTGATTCAAAGTGAACCGGTGCAGGTGACGGGCAGATTCTATGGTCTGGTGCAATTTGTGGCCCCTGAGGGCCACGATCGCTTCCGGGTGCGCCATTTTAATCAAGCGACGCAGCGCTTTGATGGCCCAGCAGAAGTTGTATATCTGCCCTCGGTAATTCCTAACCGCAATGATCACACTCAATCGACCAATCACCACCTTGAGCGATCGCTCTTAAACCAACGGGGATGGTACATTTATGGCGCACTGAATGCCGCTGGCGAATTTGTGGTGCAGGCGATCGCGCCCTTTCACTTATTTGACCTGACCCCCGATATTGTCGTAACGGGGCAAAGGGCCACCCTCAAGTACATCAATCACGACTACTGGAAAGATGCTGCCGAGCGGAAAGGCACGGTCGTCAACTCGCTGCTATTACCCCAGTCGCCCAAAGCCAACAGCGCTGTGCCATCCCCTCAGGACATCTGGCAAGTGGGCGATCGCGCCCTACTGCTGGAAGTTTATGGCGGCATCGGCGGCCACAAAAAAGAGTTTGCTCCTGGCGGGATTTATTTCGGCCACTTCTCGTTCGGCATCGCCACGGTCATCCGGGAACCGCTCACCGATGCCCTGCGCTTCGACATTGAATATCGTCAGATTTTTACTCACAGCGCCGAAGCTGTCATTTCTGGAGCCCATCATTGGAGCCGCTTTATGGGCGATCGCCAGTATGGTCGCGTGGGCTTTCGGCCGGTCGCCGATGTGATCATCAAATTTCCCCCCTTTACCGAAGACTATGATTTCGATGGGGTGACGTTTTCGCCAATGCATCGCCTGATTCGCGAACTGGATGTCATGGCCGCCCGCTACCGCATTGGCGATGGCACCGGCACCACGATGGTGAGTCCGATCAACTCTTGTGTGCAAGACTCGACGCAAGCCCTCATCACCGCCCTCAATCGCCTGGTCGCCGAATTTCAGCTCAACCCCCTCATGCTCAAGTGGCTGCGAGAACATCCTGACCATGAGCAAACCCAACGGTTTCGGCTGCTGTTAGATTTGCTAAAGTCTTTGGAATCTACTTTACAGCCCTTGGGGTTAGGGCGCTCTGACTGGCGCACCGGAGAACTCACTCTGGGCCGATTTGCCGGTGAAACCCCCGGCCAAACGGTGATGAAAGCGCTGGCCAGTTGGCGATCGCTATTGCCCCGTTTAGCCAACGACATCATCACCATGATCTTCTTGCAGCTAGGCGCAACGGTGTGGGTGACGCAGGCGTATCAAGTGGGCGGCGACGACCCCGACATCGAACCTGTCGCCCCGACCGACTTTGGCATCCGCGTGCCAAAAATCAAACGGGCCGGCAAACTTGAACGTCTGCGCTCTTCTCTATAGAACCTATTTGACATCTCGTCTGAAAGCTTTGCATGGCAGGCTTTTTAGCAAAATCTGACAAATTGACTGAAATGCTTTAGCTGCAAGGGTTTGGGGAAAGATCTCAAATGGGCTCTATAAAAACAGCTACCGCTTAGGGATTGGCGGGAAAATAACATCCCGGTCGCGGCAGTGGATGGGTGGATGGGTGGGTGAGTGGATGGGTCAGGTTTGAGTGGGGAGTTGGTACTTTAATTGCAAGTGCATCCCTTATAAGTAGGTGGGCATCAATCAACGATGCTGTAGGGTGCTGTGAGGCGAAGCCGTAACGCACCATTCCACAAGGATTTGATGCGTTCGCTGGCGCTAACACATCCTACAAAGAATTAAGCCCATCTACTTAGAAGCGATGGCGTAGCCCAAACAAGTAAGCATTACTGCCACCGACGGCCCCTCCAAATTGCCGATAAGCACCGCTGCGATGATGCAACCTGCCCGCGATCGCCCAGGCCGGATTGTAGGAATATTCCACCTCAAACGCCAGATAGTTCAAAAACTGTGACTCATCAGTGTTGTTGTCATCCTCAATTTCGGGCAGCGCCGTCGCATAAGACACCCCCTCAAGCAAGGCAATGCTCAAACTGGGCGACATTTCCCAGCGGAGGGCCAGCGCTGCCGTGCCCTCAAAATGGTCTTGGCGACCACTATGCCCAAAGAGTTGGAGTTCGCCTTCGACCTTCACGGTGTTGCCCCCGGCCACCGTGCGACTGATGCCGACTCCCCACAATCCTGAATTCTCCAGCTCAATCCCCTGAAAGGTGATAGTTTCGATCAGGTAGTTATCGGTCATCGCGCCCCCCCACAGCGTCGCTCGCCATTCCACCAAATGATCCGGCGTGGTTCCGACTTCGGCATTGACTTGAACAAACGAGTTGGGTTTTGGTTCCGGAATATATTCCTCCAGCGTAAACGGCACTGGGTCCGGTGTCGGGCTTGCCGCTTGTAAATCCGGTGCTGCCCACTCTAACACTCGCGGCTCGGTGGTCGGCGGCCGCCCCTCAACCACCGACCCTGTCGGGCCAGCCGTTCCTTGCAAGGTAACGGCATCCGTCTGAAAGTTAGTTGGCTCGGGCTGCAAATCTTGAACCTGGATCACGGGCGGGTTGACCGACTGGATTGGCGATGGGCTGGCCGCCAGAGGGGAAGGCTGTTTCAGACGCTCTAACTTGAGCCGGTCAGAGGCCGAGGGAAAGACTGCCTGAACCGTCTGCGGGAAAACCTGTCGGCTTGTAAGCGGAGCATCTGCGGTATTGAACAAATCAGTTTGAGCCGATGTCGTCTCAGCTGCCGCAATCAGGATGAAACAAGGACTGATGAATAAATGGAGAATGAATTGAAAGTGCTTAACTGGGCAAGCTGTTTTGAACATCTAGGCTGATTAGAATTGGGCTTCGTCTCTACGTTAGATTCGGAGATAGACCTAACTCATTAAATTTCAGTCCTAAGAGGGATGTCAAGAAAATGTATTGCGGTTCTTAGTGATTGCCCGGAGTGAGCACGATTATCGTCGTGGCGATCGCGATTTGCCTGAGCCCGCAGGTTGCATACTGTAGGCCACAAAGATTAACCAGCCCCCTGGCCCAATTAAGCTCAACGCCGCAATTAAGCCTAAGATCCAGGCCGTTCCGAACACCAAATTAGTAATGAACAGCCCCCCCAGCAATAGCGAACCTAAACCAGTCGCCCAAAACCATCGCCGCGCCGGACTAGACGGCATAATTCGGACTAGCGACAGCTCTAAACCGCCTTGCAGAATTAAGATTCCCCCCACGACGTTAGACAGGGTGAAATACTGCTGCAAGAGCGCCGTCAACAGCACCAAGCTAGCGATAAAGGACAAAACGGCGGTGCCGAGCTTGAGGCGAAACCCTGGTTCAGTGCGAGTTTGCCAACTATAGACAAAGCGAATGGCCCCGGTGACCAGAAAGAAACTGGACAGGATGATCCCAATCAACTCAGGGGACATAATTGCAACCACGATCGCCGCCACCCCCAACAAAATCAGGACAACCCCCACCAGCATGATGAGTTGAGTAAAACTTTGGAGAGGACTATTAGGCGAGGATTTCATACATCTTCCTGAGGAGCCATGACTCTACTCTAGAGCACCGGTACAGTACGGCCAAAAAATCGGTTTCTTCCTCGCTGCTCTAACGGCATCACTGGCCTTCTGGCCAAAAAACCGGGGTTCTGTATCGACATTCTAGGGGATCGGCTCACCTCAACCGACTCTGGCCCCAATGGCACTGGGAAAAAAGCAAATCCCTGTAGTTGGCGTCGCGATCGCTTGGCGATCGCGACGCCAACTGAAAACTCCAGATACGCAAAGCACCAGTCTGCACATCTGGGGTTTTAGCTCTGAAAATAACCGGGAATGGGGGCATCGTTGCACGGATGACGCCCTCCAATGTTCATCTTTTGGAGCGTCAACGGAGTGCGATCGCTAAATGCGCGCCGCCGCCGCCGTTTCCATTTCGTCCTTTTGCGGGTGAATGATTTTGCCCGATTGCACGTAGGCATACAAGCGGTTCAGCGCATTCAGATAGGCTTGGGTCGAGGCCACCACAATATCCGTATTAGCGGCATGACCCGAAAACACCGTCTGCTCATGGCGAATGCGGATGGTGACCTCCCCGATCGCGTCAATCCCCGCCGTCACCGACTGCACCGAAAACTCGATCAGTTCGTTGGGAATATTGACCACCCGATTGATCGCTCGATACACCGCATCCACTGGACCAGTGCCGATCGCGGCATCCGTCAGCTCCTGACCATCCGGAGTTCGCAGGGTAACCGTTGCCGTGGGGCGGGCATGATCCCCACAAGAGACCTGCACCAGCTCTAGATGAAAATGCTCAGGGGCTTGCTGGGTTTCGTCATTCACCAGCGCCACAATATCCCAATCGGTGACAACCTTTTTCTTATCCGCCAGATCCTTAAAGCGGAGGAAAGCGCGATTGAGCTCCTGGTCACTCAGCTCATGGCCCAACTCTTTCAACCGGGTGCGGAAGGCGTTGCGCCCCGAGTGCTTACCCAACACAATCTGGTTTTTGTTGAGGCCGATGGACTCGGCATCCATGATTTCGTAGGTGAGCTTGTTTTTCAGCACACCATCCTGGTGAATGCCAGATTCGTGAGCAAAAGCGTTGGCCCCGACGATCGCCTTATTCGGCTGCACAAACATGCCCGTCAGGTTCGACACGAGCCGCGAAGTCGGATAAATCTCCGTCGTGTCAATGTTGGTCAACGGGGCTTCCGACTCAGCTGGGCGGCCCAAAAAGGGATTGTAAAAGCTGCGGCGCACATGCAGCGCCATCACTAATTCTTCCAGCGCGGCATTCCCCGCCCGCTCACCGATGCCGTTGATGGTGCATTCAAGCTGCCGGGCTCCGTTTTTCACCGCTTCTAAAAAGTTCGCTACCGCCAGACCCAAATCATTGTGCCCGTGCACTGAAATGACGGCCTGGTCAACATTCGGCACATTTTCGCGAATGCCGCGAATGAGGTCGCCAAATTCGACCGGCGTTAAATAACCAACGGTATCCGGAATGTTGATGGTCGTCGCCCCCGCCGCGATCGCCGCTGCCAATACCTGGTGGAGAAACGCCGGTTCCGAACGTCCAGCATCCTCCGGCGAGAACTCTACATCATCGGTGAAGGTTTTGGCATAGGCCACCATTTCTTGCGTAATCGCCAACACGTCTTCCCGACTTTTGCGCAGCTTGTACTGCATGTGAATGTCGGACGTGGCGATAAAGGTATGAATGCGCCCCTTCGCGGCTGGGGCGATCGCCCGCCCAGCCGTTTCAATATCGTGACGGGTGGCTCGCGCCAAGCCACAAATGGTCGGGCCGTCTTCCGTACCCACTTGGGCCGCAATTTTATGCACCGCTTCAAAATCACCAGGGCTGGCAAAGGGGAACCCCGCTTCGATAACATCCACCCCTAGTCGAGCCAGTTGACGCGCGATCGTTAGTTTTTCGTCCACGTTTAGCGTTGCGCCGGGAGATTGCTCTCCATCGCGCAAAGTGGTGTCAAAAATCAAGATGCGGTCAGGCTGGGGGTGGTTACTCATCGGAATTCACAATCAATAAACGACAAAAATTTGTATCGACACGCACCATTCTAATCTCCTGCTTCGGAAGTAGGGGCGATCGCGGAGCCGATAATTTAGGGATTTGCTGACTTTCGATGCATGCCTTGATTTTCCCATAAGGAACTGGCTCCCGCAGGGGAAATTTGTGCTTTATACGACCGACAACCCCTGGAGAACTTGACATGGTATGGAGTTGTACTGCATATTCGGGAACTGCTCGTGAAGATACTGGCTAACGGTTTAGGAGCCTTGGCCCTAGTGCTGACTACGCCAATGGTCGCCCATGCCGCTAGCCTCTCGCTGACGGGACGGGTAGCGCTGATCTCTGCGACTCCGGTCAACAATGCCCCCATCACCGTCGTCTTTCATGGTCATGAAATGGGCATTCATGAATATACTACTGAGCGCCGAGTGCAGGTGCAGACCAACGCCGCTGGCGAGTTTAGTGCGGTGGTCAAAGTGCCCGACGATCGCTATATCTGGACCCATGCCACCCTCGAAATCGCCGAAACCGACATGAGTAAAGCTGCCATCGCGATCGCCCGTTGTGAGATCGATGGTCAGGGCGGCGGGCGCTGCAGCAAAGAATTTCGAGTTAATCCACTGACCTTACCTTAATCAGCTACCGGGTATACAGATCTCAGCCCTCACCCCCGCAGTCGCGGAGAACGCCGGTACAGAACCCCCGCTTTGACTCTGGAATAGACCAAATCTCCCACACTAGCGAACGGAGAAACCGGGGTTCTCGCAATACTGTACCAATGCTCTAGCCCTAATCGGTAGCCGAGACGACGCCCCTCTGATCCTGATCAACCTAACTAATAAGCATCAGAACGGGAAAGCAGATGATAAATCGTCTTTAGCAATAATTTGAGATCGTAAAAGGGATTCCACAGCTCTTGATAAAGCAGATCGAGCTTCACCACCTCTTCAAAATCTTTGATCGAAGAGCGACCGCTGACTTGCCACTGACCCGTAATACCGGGCTTCACATTCAGGCGTTCCCAGTGATGGGCCTCATATCGAGCAACTTCATCGGGGGTCGGCGGGCGCGTGCCGACCAAGCTCATATCGCCCTGCAAAACGTTCCAAAACTGAGGAAACTCATCCAAACTGGTGCGCCTTAATAGACGACCAATCCGAGTAATCCGCGGATCATTCTCATTCTTAAAGATCTGTCCCTGCACCTCATTCTCGACCAAGGTTTTCAGATCGTCGGCATTTTGCACCATCGACCGAAACTTCCAAATCCGGAACTTTTTACCATGCAAACCATGCCGCACCTGAGAGTAAAAAATAGGGCCAGGGCTCTCAATTTTGATGGCAATCGCGATCGGGAGCACAATGATCGCCAGTATTAATAAGCCCACTAAGCTTCCTAAAATATCGATACTCCGCTTGATCATGCAGGAGACCGAGGGGTGAACCACCTCTGGCACTGAACCGGCGATTGATGCTAAGACCTTGGGGGTAGATGCTGTAGATTCCATGGATTTTGCGGTAACGGAAAACGTGTGCTGCCAAGAATTTACGTATATTTACTCAGGCACCCTGTTTAAGTGAATCTAACGGATTTCCATGATTTCCTCAGTGTGTTAAGCGTCATTCTCAAAAACTTTGTCAGAACTTTGTCGTTGAATGAAGTTTTTGTGAAGTTACTTGGTTGGTGTTGCAGAATACAGCGGAGGCTTATATGGGATTAGGACGTCGTTGTCCTGTCATCACATCGGTTGATAGCGATCGCCGACAAAAGTCGTGAACAGCGATCGCCTCCCTGTGCTAACTTATTACTTGGTAACAACGGGATGTAGCGCAGCTTGGTAGCGCACTTCGTTCGGGACGAAGGGGCCGGAGGTTCGAATCCTCTCATCCCGATTCTTGTACGTTCGCAAATGTCCATTAAAGTGCTGGATGTCCACTTTAAAGAATTCATGTCCATTTCCACGGAGAAATAGGCATTTCAGGCTTTGGCAGCCAAAAATGCCGTACTTTGACAACACAGAACTTTTTTAAAGCGGAAATGTCCCACTTTATTCGTCACAAAAAAGCCTTCGAGACGGGTTTCCCAAACGAAGTGCGCCTTTCAACTTACCCATCTTCATTGTCGCAGCTAAGTAGGCAGACGTAGGCAAACCAAGCTATGCAGCAGAATGTAAACGTCGTTAAGATCCTTGCCCTGCAATAGCTTTGGCTCTGTTTACAGAATGAGACATACACGTTACTTCAAGCCCGGTCTACTTAGTACTGTTTTCGTCGAAGCAAGCCTTGCAAAATCCCTATGTTCACCTAAAGGATTGCGACTGGCTTATTGGGCTTGACCAAGGATTAAGGCGGCATCTTTCAACATCCCCACACCCGCGCAGAGGATTGCGACATGGAGGACAACTTAGCCGGGAGCTTCCGATCGCTACTTTCAACATCCCCACACCCGCGCAGAGGATTGCGACAATCAATGAACTTAGCCTCATGCACAGCCTGGATCTTTCAACATCCCCACACCCGCGCAGAGGATTGCGACTTCCTGTCATGGCGACCACCGGTGCCACTGCCCTATCTTTCAACATCCCCACACCCGCGCAGAGGATTGCGACGACTCTAGCAAGAAGCTAAACAACGCTCAGAGTTCTTTCAACATCCCCACACCCGCGCAGAGGATTGCGACGAGGATCAGGAGGGTCACCATAAGGTGTAGGGTCCTTTCAACATCCCCACACCCGCGCAGAGGATTGCGACGAGATTTAATTGAATCTAAAGTAGATTGCCGGACAAGCCTTTCAACATCCCCACACCCGCGCAGAGGATTGCGACTCGGAATCGGGGTCGTTTTCATCCCCCCACTCAGCTTTCAACATCCCCACACCCGCGCAGAGGATTGCGACCTAATAGCAATATGCTGCACAATCTTATTGGTATCTTTCAACATCCCCACACCCGCGCAGAGGATTGCGACTCCAACGCTGAATATTATCGCGAAACTGTTTATCCTTTCAACATCCCCACACCCGCGCAGAGGATTGCGACGCCAATCGCCGCCGCAATGCCCGCGATGATAGTGATCTTTCAACATCCCCACACCCGCGCAGAGGATTGCGACTTGGATTTCAGCTTTGAAAGCAACTAGGTCGGCGTCTTTCAACATCCCCACACCCGCGCAGAGGATTGCGACCAGAAGATTACTGGGTTCATCGCTGCTAGGAGGTCTTTCAACATCCCCACACCCGCGCAGAGGATTGCGACTCCCGCCACACATCCAAACATAGGGCGCTGATAGCTTTCAACATCCCCACACCCGCGCAGAGGATTGCGACATCGACACGCTTGCGGGCGTCTGCCGTGAAGTTCCCTTTCAACATCCCCACACCCGCGCAGAGGATTGCGACTAGATGCGTCCAGTGCGGTGAACTCGCCCCCTGATCTTTCAACATCCCCACACCCGCGCAGAGGATTGCGACGGTTTGCCCGAATCGCTCTCCTGTGAAGAGGGGATCTTTCAACATCCCCACACCCGCGCAGAGGATTGCGACTGCAGCGTTCTACAAGACCCGTGAAATAAAGATCGCAGCAGGCCGTAGCGCGGATCAGGCAAAAATCTGGCAAATCTCAAACTTCTACAAAATTCAAAGTCTTTCAAAAGTGGCTAGAACCTTTTCCTAAAGAAGCTTTCAAGCGATGCGCGGATCGGCATCGCCGAATTTGTAGATTTGAGCAAGGAATGGGTAAGTTCCTCAATGCTCGAGGCGATTCAGTAGCTACCAAACACGTATGCCTGTATCCTTTAGCTATGGCTCATAAGTCATAGCTATAGAACTTTGCCCCCCTGATTCCGGTGCGACCGGGTGTCATATTACTCCGCAGCTGTTCACTACGGTGGTAGAGCTGGCAGCTAACTATGGGCGGAAAGCACTAAAACTGCCCTGCAATTTCACTGGCTCACTAAGAAACCAATGCGCTGTACTAATGATAAAGTTCTCCCTGTGTGCTTCTTCATCAGTACACAATGATTTACAGTTCTTGCGGTAGCGCCATTTTTTCTGCTGCTACTTTGAATGTGTAAAACTCCTCGTCTCTACTGAAGGCACTAACCTGCTCACTAATTTCGTGGAGGTTAGGCTGTCTTGCGTAGGTTACCTGTAGTCCAGACTTTCTAGCGCAACTTTCGATCTCTTGACACAGTTTTCGATAATTCCAGCGATGGTATTTCACACGAAACTGCTGGAGAAATTGCTTCTGCTGTTTTTTACTATCTGGAAAAGCTTTGGCCGCTTTGGCGGAGATGATGGCCTGTACCCAGTCACGAATGCCTTCTAAGTCAGGAAGAATTACTCTGCTGACGTTTAGCTTCAGGCTGAGTTCTACCAGTCTTGCGGCAATCAGGCGACACACATACAAGCTTAAGTTGCTTAAGGATTCGCTATTCTCATACTTGCCTTTTGACTGCTCTCGCTTTCGAAGTTTGGCCTCTTGCTCAGTCAATGTGTTTAACCGTGTTACTAAATCATAAGGCGTTGCTGATTCCAGGTATGAACCAATCTCTCTAGGTATTGGAACCTCGTTCAAATTTTTGCAAAATCATACCGCTATTCAGCAACGCCCTAAATCATAAGGTTTCTGCACAAACCATTGTCCAGGCTTTCTACTACTCAGCTTCCCGCCATTGCTATGGAGTTGCAATTCACCACTATCTGAGACAGTCTCTTTTTTACCATTACGCCATATCGTTTTTTTTTCTTGGTCAGGGTAATCGCATCTAATTTGGTATAAATTGTACTTGACAGAATGACAGCGACAGGAAGCTGAAGATTTGTTGCCCTTAAGACAGCGGGAAAGTGGTGAAGCCGCGTTAATGGGAAA